>Ga0075431_100001206_pt1 | contig 23355 bp, 17 predicted proteins | sample RhiMetdeltSRZDD5_FD_75297 | JGI IMG/M metagenome (GOLD analysis project Ga0075431, IMG submission 75297) | Populus rhizosphere microbial communities from Tennessee, USA - Rhizosphere MetaG P. deltoides SRZDD5 | ecosystem: Host-associated > Plants > Roots > Rhizosphere > Soil | place: USA... | reverse complement strand
GTAGTCGGCTGCGGCGACACCCATGGCGTACCCTTCACCACGAACTCCGGCCGCCGCCGTGACATCGGCCAATGTGCCGTCACCTTTGTTCTTGTAAAGGCGGTTGCAGTAGGAGGGATCGGATTTCTCCAGCTTCGGCTGGCGGGCGGCGTTCACGAAGTAGATGTCGGGCCAGCCGTCGTTGTTATAGTCGAAAACGGCTACGCCCGAAACCATTGTTTCGATCTGGCGCTTTTCGCCGGTGGCCGAATTCCGCAGGACGAATTCGATCCCGGCGCTGGTCGCCACGTCGTCAAATGTGATCGGATCCGGCCCGGCCGGCGCGGAAAAAAGCCAGCTGGCCAGACAGGCCACCGCGACGCATGCTGCCACTCCGCTACTTTTGCTCAAGCAACACCAAGGTAACAATCCACAGTATCGAAGGCCAGCGCTGCCAGTGGCTGCCAACCCCGCTGACGTATCCAGGTTATCTTTTCCGAGCGCGAGTTACTATTAGCTTCGAATACCCTTGCGAAAGAGAGGGAAATGTGGTTATTCTTGTTGTTGAAAAGGGCTGCCTTGGTTACGCTTTCGTTTTACTTGTCATGATTCTGTCCGGCGCGGACCCGAGAGACTTCTTCGGGGGGCTGTATCCGGTACTGGAAAAGGTCAGGAGAGGTTGGCGGATCGTCTGGTGATCCGCAAGGGTGGCTCGCAATTTCGCTTTAAAGAGCTTATAGTTTCAATAGTACAATTGAGAAGGATTTCCAAATGCAGGAGGGACGGTAAATGGCCCAGGTAATCACCAAACGCGTTAGGCTCTCGCGCCGGTCGGTATTAAAAGGACTGACGGCGTCAGGGGCGCAGATCCTGGTCGGGCTGCCACCGCTGGTTTCGATGTTCAATTCGCACGGGACCGCCTACGCGGCCGGAGCGCCCGCCGCTGGCGCGGTCAAGGGCACCGAAAAGGCCATCGAGAGCCGCTTCGTGCTGTGGTTCAACGGGAACGGCATCCCGGAACGATACTGGATCCCCTCCGAGGAAGGCCCCAATTACAACATAACGCCGTGCCTTGCGCCGTTGGCTCCGTTCCGCGGCGACGCTCACGTGCTAAGCGGCGTGGACAACGCGGCCGCGAGGGGTAACGGCAACGGCCACACCAACTCGATGAGCGGGCTGATGACCTGCACACCCTTCACAGGGCGGGGTCCGAGCGGAGCTTCGATCGATCAGGCCATCGCGGCGAAACTCGGGGGCGATTCGCGTTTCCGCTCGCTGCAGATTGGTGTCTCGCAGGAATCGTTCGGCGAGAGCATGCAACGAAACATGAGCTGGTCCGGATACGAGCGGGCTGTGCCGCCGGAGATGATCCCGCACCGGCTTTTCGACCGCCTGTTCGGCGAGCGCGAGGAAGGATGGGTCAACCGCAAACGGAGCATTCTCGATACCGTGCGGGAGGATGCTTCTGCTCTGAAGAAGAAGCTGCCCAGCGATGATCAGGCTCGGATGGACGAGCATCTCGCGGGGATCCGCGACATGGAGCGCTCCATCGCCGGTTTGCCGCCCGAATACCAGCGCGTCGATCCGCCGAATTTTAGCGGCGATATGAAAGACTGGCCGCGTATCGCCAAGCTGCAGAGCGATCTGCTGGTCCAGGCGCTGGCGACCCGGCAGACGCGCGTGGCGTCCTACATGTTGACTAAGTGCCAGGGATTGTCAAGATTCCCGTGGCTGGGCTACACATCGGCTCGGCATCATGACTACACGCACGCCGACGGCAGAGCGCCGGGAGCCGACGGAGTGGAAGGCCAGCGCGTTTTAAGGGACATCTGCAAGTGGCACGTCGAGGAGTTTGCCTACCTGTTGGCCAAGCTGAAATCGATCCCGGAAGGCGATGGCACGGTGTTCGATCACTGCTGTCTGGCGTATGTGCACGAACACGCTGAAGCCAATCCGCACAAGAACAGCGGGCTGGCGATGATCCTTGCGGGCGGCATCGGCCGTTTGGCGAAGGGAACTCACACCAGGATCACCGGCACTGTGGGCGACATTTACCTAACGCTGGCCGATGAGGTGATGCAGGCCGGGTTGGGTAAGTTCCCCACGGCAACAAAGAAATTGAGCGTGCTGCTTGCCTAGCGGCTGACGCCAAGTCGCCCGCCACAAGGTGTGTAATCAGCCTGATGGTTAGGGCGCTCTCTCTTACCGCTGACACGACACCGAAAAATGTGAAAAATGTCGAGGACGTCTCCAAGATGTCTCCGGAAGCGCACGCGCCGCTCTTTCAGGCACCCAAGTCTATTGAGGCTGGCGCAATCACGGACCGCCCTACGCTGTCACGATGGCACCGGCCACTTGGAAAAAGTCAACGTTTACCTGAGCAAGAAAAAGCGCACCGATTTCTTCCACTACTGAAGCCATGAAAGCAACACCGCGACAAAGTTGCCCCTGGCCGGTCAGTATCTTGGAGTTGTTCAGACATAACCCACCTATTTACAAGGCTCAGCGTTGCAAATAGCGCCACGTCGGGGTATACTTTTTCGACTGTCATCACAAAGCGAAAGAGGCAATTAGATGATAAAGAACGCTTTCTTTTTTGTTTGTGTACTTTGCCTATTAGTCCCCCGTCTAGGACTTGGCCAGACGGCGCAAGCCACGCTCACCGGACGTGTGCTCGACTCCACTAGCGCTGCGGTTCCGAGGGTGAACGTGGATGTGATCAACGTCGAGACTAACCAGGCAGTGAGGGTGATGACGGACGGTGTCGGCAGCTATACGGCTCCCTTCCTGCGTCCTGGTTCGTATAGCGTAAGCGTGGAAGCTCCGGGCTTCAAGAAGGTCAGCCGGAGTGGTCTGGCTCTCGGGGTGAATCAGGTTATAACCTTGGACATCACTCTAGAGGTGGGTTCGGTCACCGAGCAGGTGACCATCACCGCCGAGGCGCCTTTGCTCGAAACGTCCAATGCCGACCGAGGCGGCGTAATCGATGAGAAGCGCGTTCATGAGCTTCCCATTAACGGGCGGAACCCGTTCATGCTGGGACGCCTGGTGGCTGGCGTCAGTTTTAGCGGACAGGCTGTCTGGGAGCGGCCGTTCGACAACGGCGCGATTGCGTCCTGGAACATCAACGGGAGCCCGAATCGTACGAACGAGTTCCTGCTGGATGGCGCTCCGAATAACGCGCAGGCGGGTGGCAACAATATCGCTTTGGTGCCTCCGGTCGACTCGGTGCAGGAGTTCAAGATCCAGACCAATTCCTATGACGCGCAATACGGACACACCGGCGGCGGCATCATCAATGTGTCGCTGAAGAGCGGGACCAACGCGCTGCATGGAGCCGGGTACGAGTTCCTGCGGAGGGAGTGGCTGGATGCCGCCTCCTTCCAGAACAACGCCGCTAGAAAACCGCGCGACCCTCACTATCTGGATCAGTATGGCATTCAGCTGGGGGGCCCCATCGTGCTGCCTAAACTCTACAATGGGCGCAACAAGAGCTTCTTCATGGTCAACTACGAGCGGTACCGGGAGGGGACACCGCGTCCGCTCACAGTTTCGGTTCCGGCCCCGGAATTTCTCGATGGCGACTTCAGCAAGCTGGTTGACGGACAGGGACGAAGGATCACAATCTATAATCCTTTCTCCGGACGCGACGTGAATGGCGTCTGGACACGCGACGCGTTCGCCGACAATAAGATCCCCCAAAATATGATCAACCCGATCGCCAGGAAGATCCTGACCTTTCACCCGGCGCCAAACACGTCCACTCCGGGGTCGAGCTATGGCCAGGACAATTATTTCTTTACTGGCGCGCCGGCGATCGACGCCGACAAGTTTTATAACTTCGTCGTCAAGATCGATCACAATTTCAACGACAAGCATCGGATGTTCTTCCGCCACGCGAGCAATGACCGGACGCAAATGGGCCACGACGACGGCAACGTGGTCACGGGAGTGGGAGAGAGGGGCTCTTTGCCGCATTTCCGGATCAACGATGCGTATGTCGTGGACTGGACCAGTATGCTTACCGCGCGCATGATCCTGAACTGGCGGCTCTCCTACAGCCGCTACACCGAGGGAGAACGCGGTGACAACAATGTCGGGTTCGACATGGCGACGTTGGGTTTCCCATCGTCCCTAGTGAGCCAGCTTCCGGGCGGAGCATTCTTTGGAGTCTACAGTGTGACTGGTTACCAGACGCTGGGGATGTATCCAAACCGCAACGTCACAAACAACGGCAGTTTTCATCCGACGCTTTCGGTCGTCTGGCGAGGCCACACTACCAAGACAGGCGTAGATACACGGTGGATACAGTATGCGAACCTGAATACGGGCGATGTGCTGAGTCTCAGCGGCTCAGCCGGCTTCACCCAGAGGGACTTCAACCGTTCCGACGCGCTGAGCGGTCATTCAATCGCTTCGTGGCTTTTGGGCACACCGAGCGGCGGAAGCACCCAGTACAACGCGTTCCCAATCAACATGTACAAGTATTACGCGCCTTGGGTTCAGGATGACTGGCGCGTCACAAACAAATTGACGCTCAATCTCGGATTCCGCTGGGACTTCAACGTTCCGGCTACCGAGAGATTCAACCGCATCAACCGGTCGTTTGATCGTAACGTAACAAGCCCGGTTGACGCGATGATTAACAAGACTCAATTCCCGAACCTGCCCACGCTTCGCGGCGGGCTTCTTTTCGCTGGCGTAAATGGTGTGCCGCGCGAGGCGGCCGACACCTATAAACGCGCCGTGCAGCTGCGCGCAGGAGTGGCCTATGAGATTACCAGGAAGCTGGTCGTGCGAGGAGGCTGGGGCCGGTACTATATCAATCCCAACAACAACTTCATCCAGACAAACGGCTTCACGGTCAACACGCCAATCGTCAATTCTCTCGACGACGCGCGGACGCCGATACGCAACCTGATCAATAATCCGTTTCCCCAGGGTGTCCGGCTTCCTCCCGGTTCTTCGCAGGGACTGGCAACGTTCCTAGGTCGGGCGTTCAACTTTGTCAACCCGAAGTTCAAGCTGCCGTATGTGAACCAGTTCTCGTTTGGCTTCCAGTACGAGCTTCCCTGGCAATCCAAGATCGAGCTGACCTACGCCGGTAGCCGTGGACACGATCTGCAGACAAGTCTTGCCATCAACAACTACGATCTGAACTTCCGGCGCCAGTGCAATCTGGCCGAGGGCGGGAATCCGGCGTTCTGCGATCAACTTCTGCCGAGTCCTTTCGTCGGTCTGGCCCCGTTCGCCGAGACCTCCAGGTTTACCAGCGCGACTCTTTCGCGCGCGACCTTGGCGACACCCTATCCGCACTTCGCTCAACTTACCGAAAACACCAGAAACGATGGCGCCACCTGGTACAACTCGCTTCAGCTTCAGTATGAGACGCGCCGTAAAGCTGGAATGAGCCTGCTGGTGGCCTACACGCTCTCCAAGATGATCGAGCAGACAGCCTGGATGGACGAGCAGAAACTGATCCCCCAGAGAAGCCTGTTCGATCGAGACACTCCGCACCGAGTCTCGGTGGCCAGTGTTTGGGAGTTGCCGTTCGGACGCGGAAGGAGATTCCTGAACAGTTCTCATCCGTTCTTAAGCCGGCTAGTCAGCGGGTGGGAGAACTCGGTGATTTTTCAGTATCAGACCGGATGGCCCAACGCTATCGCCGCTAATGTGGTGTACGTCAAGGACGCCACGCTCGACAATATCGACTGGTCCGCGCCGATTGTCAAAGGGCATGCCACCTGCGCGGCGCGCTGGAACGACAACGGCACGATCACCTATGTGCCGGCGAGCGTTCAGGCCGGTTGCACCGATTACAACTGGCTGGTCATGCCACGATTCGGTCCCGCCCGGTATGCTCCAAACCGGGATGGCCGGATTCGGCTTCACAGCGTGCCCACCGCCGATGTCTCCTTAAACAAGATGACGCAGATTACCGAGAAGGTTGGGTTCCAGTTCCGAGCCGAAGTCTTCAACGTGACCAACACGTACATGCACAATCGGCAGGGCTTCAATACCAACCCTGAAAACGCAAGTTTCGGAACCTTGACCCGGGCCACTATCCAGGCCACGAACACTAACCTGGCGCGGAGTATCCAGTTGGGGTTCAAATTGTTGTGGTAACGCCGATGAAAGCGAGCTTCATATTCTTATCGCATCTGCTCGTGGGCTGCCTGGCGGCCCAAGACTTCGACATCCTGATCCGCAATGGCAAGATTGTTGACGGAACAGGCAGCCCTTCCTTCCACGGCGATTTGGGTATCAAGGCCGGCAAGATCGCCGCCATGGGCAAGCTGCCGAATCGAACCGCTACCCGCGCCATAGACGCCAGCGGCTTGGTTGTAACGCCCGGCTTCATTGACATGCACAACCACTCGGATGCCACCGTGCTTGTCGACGGCAACGCCGAAAGCATGATCCGGCAGGGTGTCACATCGATGATCCTCGGGGAAGGATCTTCGGCGGCGCCTACCACCCGTTTCCCCAGGTTCGCGGACTATTGGGCGGCGCTGCTCAAGGGCGGCGTCTCCACCAATATAGGCTCCTACATTGGCTCCGGATTGGTGTACGAGAATGTGCGCGGCATGAAGCCTGGTCCCGCAACGCCGGCCGAGGTGGAGAAGATGCGCGGCCTGGTCCGTCAGGCTATGCAGGACGGCGCGCTGGGTGTTTCCACGTCGCTAATGTCGTTGCCCGGATACTGGATTTCGACCGGCGAGTTGGTGGAGATGGCCAAGATAGCCGGAGAATCCGGCGGCATCTACTCCAGCCATACGCGCGACGAAGGTGAGACCGTGTTCAAGGCAATTTCGGAAGCAATCGATATCGGGCGGCGAGCGGGCGTACAAGTCGATCTGCTGCATCTCAAGATTGCCCACGAAAAACTCTGGGGACAAATGCCCGAGCTAGTGGGACTCATACAGAATGCCCGTAATCAGGGCCTGGATATTCAAGCGCACGTCTATCCCTATATCGCGGGCCAAAACAACCTGCGCAGCATCATTCCGCCCTGGGCGCAGGAGGGCGGCACTGAGGAGATGTTCAAACGCATCAAGGATCCCGCCCAGAGGCAGCGCCTGGAACGCGATGTCAACAACGGTATTCCTGGGTGGTACGACCACTACACTGCCGTCGGCAAGGACTGGAGCCGGATGCAAGTCGTTTCATTCTCAAACCCCGCCTATAAGAAATACGCAGGCAAGCGCATGAACGAAGTGATCGCCGATATGAAGAAGCCCGGTCTCGAGGCGCTCTACGATCTATTGCTCAACAACGATGGGTCCGTGCCCACCGTCTATTTCCACCATTCCGAAGCGGACATGCGGCACGCCATGCGCCAGCCTTGGGTGAGCTTCGGCTCCGACGGATCGGCGGTGAAGCCGGAGGGGCCTCTCTCCGAGGGCAGCCCGCACCCGCGCTACTACGGAACGTACCCGCGCATCATGGGACGCTATGTCCGCGACGAGAAGATCCTTACCCTTGAAGAAGCCGTCCGGAAAGCCACGTCGCACAACGCGGCCAAGGTCCGGCTTTTCGATCGCGGCCTTCTGCGGCCCGGCGTCTGGGCTGACGTGACCGTCTTTAATCCCGACACGATCATCGACAAGGCGACGTTTGAAAACCCGCACCAGTACGCCGTAGGCATCGAGTACGTGGTCGTGAACGGCAAGATTGTGCTGGAGAAGGGGAAACATACCGGAGCGCGGCCCGGCGCGATTCTGTACGGGCCCGGCAAGCGCAACTAAAGCTCACGAGGCGCAGGCAGTGGTAACCAAAGCACCACTACCTCCACGATACCGGCCGGCCCTCAGGGGTTAGAGCCAGCGGGCCTAGCGTTGGGTGGATTGGCGGTCGTCGCCGGAGCCGGAGGCCTGTTGGCCCGCGGAACCTGAACCGGCTCGCCAATGACCTTCGCCCATTGGTTCGCTATCGTCGGATTCCGAGGCTGGCCCTCGCCATTCCGGTATAGGTTCCAGGCGTGTCTGGCCGCCATGAGGTCACCTCCCTCCGACGCACTGATCCACCACTTCCCTGCTTCGGCGTAGTTCTGTTGCACGCCTCTGCCGTTTGCATACAGCATCGCCACGGCCGCCTGGGCCGGGACGTAGCCCTGCTCCGCGGCCTTCAACGTGTACTGGAAAGCCGAAGCGACATCTACCTTAGCCTGCTGGCCGGTTCCCAGGTTGTAGCCCATCAACGCGGATCCGCCCATGCAGAATAGATCCACCGGCTCCTGCGACCCTCGGTTACCGGGGTAAACCGTTCCCGGGCTGGCCTTCCCCAAGCCGCAAACTTCGTAGCTCTTGAGGGCGCCCATGTCCGTTGTGGTGATCTCGTCCAGCCACTTCTCCCAACCGCCCTCCGGCGTCCGTCGACGCTGCGTGCCTTGCCGGCTGTGTTCGTAGAGAGGGGCGAGGATGCCGGCGGCGGTGGAACGCACCGGCTCCTCCTTCTCCTGGGAGCCGAGCAATGAGACTAACGCCTTGAACATCGGCGGGTCCTGGCGAACGCCCTTCACCTGAAGCCTGACCGCATAGCCGAGCGCATCGGTGGCGTTGAGCCGGTCCATCGGATCTGCGCTCTGGTCGGTGGCGAGCTGGATCAGTGTTTTCTGGGCGGCTTCGTAGCGCCAATTAGCATACATCGCCAGAGCGCGGATCGTCGACTGGCGCACTCTAACCGAAGGATCCGACACCAGCTTCGTCAAGGCCGCGACTGTAGCGTCGCCGAAAATGCCGTGCTTGCAAGTCTGCGCCGCCGCCAAGCGGACGTTGGCGTCTTTCGACTCGAACAGCTTCTGCAGGATGGCGCCTGCCGGAGCCCCGCCGACCAAGGCCAACGTTGGATAGTAGCCGTCGACCGCGGCCGGTGGCGCGCCGTTGAAAGCCTTGAGCAGCTTCATCTCCTCCGCCGACGGAGCGATGTTCTTGTTCCGCAATCGCGTGGCCCACGACAGAGCGTCGTCATTACTCACCGGATGGTAGGTTCTGTCTCCCAGTTCGTCGAACTCGCGGTAGATCAGGTGGTACCCTTTGGCCTTCAGGCGCGGATAGGCGTCCCGAACACAGGACAGATGGTTTTCCAAATCCCTGCGACCAAGGGTCAGGTAAATCTCCGGAGCGCTGTTAGCGAAATCCAGCGGCTCTTTCACCTCGGAAGGCATCAGCCAGGCGCCCCAACTGTACCCGACGGCGGCGGTGGAAATATTGGGATGGGTCATCGTGAACTCCATCGAAATCTTGGAGCCCTCTCCTTTCCCGTACATGTACACGCGGCGTGGATTGATCGGATAGGTCTTCTTCGCCCAGGCGATAAGCTTCTCTATCGTCAGGTGGTCGTCAGGTCCGAATTTTCTGCCTTGCGGCGCGGGCGCCACCAGCACGTAATTGTCAAGGATTCCCTGCCGCAACAGAGACTGGCGCACCGGGAACAGATCATTGCCCGTGGGCGTGTCATGCTCCTGGGAGCAGAGGATCAATCCGACCTGTTTGGCCGGATCGGTGACACCGGCCGGCGCAATGCCCGGCGGGACTTCGATGACGTACTTGAGGATGGTCTTTCCTGTTTCATCCTTGAGCTCGCTTTCCTGCGCGGCGCCGAGCGGTGCAACCAACGAACCAGCCACGAAGAGAAGCCCCGCAAGCCAGCGGAACGATGCATCGAAAGGTATTTGTTTCATAGTCGCTTTTACTCCAGTTTGTTTTCGGTTACGCCAAGGTACGTAAATTATACACCAGCCTCTTGCCTAAAGAGAAATAATTCGAAACCATTTTCATTGTCTTTCAATTTGATTCTGTTTTCTATCTAGGTTAGAGTATGGGTTGCTGAAGGAGACCACCCGGTGAAACAGTACTCATCCATGAAGCTGGTGATTGGCGCCGGGTCCGTCGTTGGTGTTTTGTTGTCCTGGACCGCTCTGCGCGCTGCGCCCGACTCGGCGAAGGTCGAGGCGAAGAATATCCGGGTGGAGTTCGACGCCAAGTTGCACAGCCACGTGATTGCCAGGTTCGACGGCAAGGAGACCGTGCTGGGCGCATTCGAGCCATCCGAATCCGTGACAATTGACGGCAAGGAGGTTCAGGATTTCGCCCTAAGCGGCAGCAGGCAGCAGAACGTGCGAGACCAACTCGGCTCCGGAAAGCAGACAACGCTCACCGGCGCGTCTGGCGCCGTGGAGAAGACCGTAGTTGTCACCGTGTATGAGAAGTTTCCGCAGATGGCGTTCTTCAAGGTACGTTACACGAACAAGGGAAGCGCCGAATTGAAGGTGACCGGCTGGGCGAATAACCGCCACTCGATCACGGCGCAACAGGGGGCGGCCGAGCCGGCGTTCTGGTCGTATCAAGGCGGTTCCTACCAGAAGCGCCCCGATTGGGTACTTCCGCTTAATGTGAACTTCAAACAGGAAAACTACCTGGGCATGAACGCTACCGATTACGGGGGCGGCACCCCGGTGGTGGACGTGTGGCGTCGCGACGTCGGTCTTGCCATTGGCCATGTCGAGATGACCGCCAAACAGGTTTCGATGCCGGTGGCAATGCCGGATTCCACGCGGGCGACGGTAGGCCTCACCTTCAAGACCAATGAGGTCCTAAAGCCAGGCGGCAGCATGGAGACTTTCCGCAGCTTTGTCTCGGTTCATCAGGGCGACCATTTCCAGACGCTGAAGGCATACAGCGCGGTCATGCAGGATCAGGGTGTAAAGTTCACGGCAGCTCCGGCAAGCGCATTTGAGCCAATCTGGTGCGCCTGGGGCTATGGTAGGAATTTCACGCCCAGCCAAGTCGATGGCGCGTTGCCGGCTGTCAAAAAGCTCGGTTTCACCTGGGTTGGCGTGGATGATGGATGGCAGTCATCCGACGGGGACTGGGGCTTGATGAAATCGAAGTTTCCGAACGGGGACGCAGACATGAAGGGGGTGGTCGACCGAATTCACGCCCAGGGATTCCGCGCGCAGCTCTGGTGGGCGCCTTTGGCGGTAAAACCGGATTCTGAGTTGGCGAAGAATCACCCCGAGCAACTGCTGTTGAACGCCGACGGATCGAAGCAGAGAATCTCCTATTGGAACGATTGGTATCTCTGTCCCGCCGATAAGGCAGTGATCGAGCACCACCGCCAACTAGTCATCAAGATGATCAGGGATTGGGGCTATGACGGGCTCAAACTGGATGGGCAGCATATGAACGGAGCGCCCCCTTGCTTTAACCCCGCTCATAAACATGCCCGGCCGGAGGACGCGGTCGAGGACATGGCCAAGTTCTTCAAGATGATCTTCGACACGGCCCGAAGCATCAAGCCGGACGCCCTGGTGGAGTTTTGCCCTTGCGGCACGGCTTTCAACTTTTACACCCTCCCCAACTTCAACATGAGTGTCGCTTCCGATCCGCGTAGCTCCTGGCAGGTCCGAACGAAAGGTAAGTCGCTCAAAGCTCTGCACGGAGACACCATCCCTTATTTTGGCGATCACGTTGAATTGAGCGACGGGCGGCGGGACTTCGCTTCCACCGTAGGGATCGGCGGCGTAGTAGGCACGCAATTTACCTGGCCAGTCGGCTCGGCGGCCCGGAGCAACCATGATCTGACGCCTGAAAAGGAGGAAATCTGGAAGAAGTGGATCACGATCTATAGGGAGAAGATGCTATCGCGAGGAGAGTACCTCGGCGAGCTCTACGACATCGGCTTCGACCGCCCGGAGGCTCACGCGATCCGCAAACCCAGCGGCATTTACTACGCCTTCTATGCGCCGGAGTGGAAAGGCAAGATCGAGCTACGGGGCCTGGGCCGCGGCGCGTATACAGTCCGCGACTACGAAAACGGCAAAGACTTGGGGACGGTTCGCGGGCCAGCAGGCACAATCGACGTACAATTCGCCAAACACCTTCTGTTAGAGGCGAAACCGCAGTAAGGCGCGCTTATTCTCTTTTGCGAAGCCGTCTTGTTTTCGTTTCACAATTTGACCAGGAATAGCGTATGAAGGCGGATCGGAATGCGGTCGTCATTCATGGCGGAGGACCCACAGCCGTCTTGAACGCGAGCCTCGCCGGCGTGATCGAAACATGCCGCGCCACACCGGGAATCAATCGTCTCTACGGAGCGCGATTTGGAGTCCAAGGCCTGGCGGACGGCGACTGGGTGGACCTCTCATCTATCTCCAGCGACTGCTTGGCCGGTATCCGAAAGGCGCCGGGATCGGCGCTTGGGTCAAGCCGGCGGAAGCTGGACGAACAGTCCTTCGGCCCGCTGCTCGATCTACTGAAGGAGCGCGGGGTGAACTACCTCTTCTTTACCGGCGGCAACGGCTCCATGCTGACCGCCCAGGCAATACAGGAATTTTCAATCAGCCGTGGGCGGGAAGTTTGTGTGATCGGCATCCCTAAAACCGTCGATAACGACCTGTGTGTCACCGATCATACGCCCGGCTTTGGATCGGCCGCTCGCTTCTATGCCCACGCCGTCCGGGACATCGGACTCGACAATCTCGCCCTCCCTTCCCCGGTGACGATTGTCGAGGTCATCGGTCGCAATGCGGGTTGGGTAACCGGCGCGGCGGCGCTGGCGCGCGGCTATCCGGATGACGCCCCGCACTTGATCTACCTGCCGGAAAGGCCTCCCACGCTCGATCAGATCTGCGCCGATATCGATCGGGTATTCCGAAGGATCGGCCGCGCAGTGGTCGCGGTGTGCGAGGGGCTGCGGGATCCCGAGGGCAATCCGTTTGGAGCCAGCCTCGATAGAGCCGGCAGTAAACAGCACGAGCTGGCGCGGAACCTCGGACATTCGCTCGCCCAGGCAGTCCAGGCGCAGACCGGACTCCGGGTCAGGAGCGAAAAGCCCGGATTGCTCGGACGCTCCTGCTCGCTGGCTGTCTCGGACACCGATGCGGCGGAATCCTATCTGTGCGGTTGCGAGGCTGTGAAAGCAGCGCTGCAGGGGCGCGCGGGAGTGATGGTGGCTATGCGACGGACCCAGGAGAAACTTTATCGCGTAGAGACCTTTCTCGCCGATCTTTCCTTGGTGGCTGGCATCGAACGTCTAGTGCCGGCCGAATGGATCGGTCCGCTTGGAAACGACATCACGTCAGATTTTCTCGACTATGTACGTCCTTTAGCGGGAGAGATCCCCCGCCACGACCGGCTGGGTTGACTACATGTTAGCCGCAACCATACACAAGTTCTTCGTCTTCGTTTTGTTTCTAATTAGCGCATGACTGTTTTCGCCGCACGGAAATAGCTCTGCGCTTCCTCCTCGGTCGCCTGGGTAGCTGTGCCGCCCAGACCCCGCGTGGACAAGGCGCCGCACGCTGAGGCGAAGCGGAGGCAGTCCTCCAACCCGTCACCCCGGAGCCAGGTATGCAGGAACCCGGCATTGAAAGAGTCGCCAGCCCCGGTCGTGTCCACTGCGTCGATCGGAAACGCGGCAACCCGGATCAACTCCCCCCGGTGGCGGGCAACGCAGCCCTCGGAACCGAGTTTTCCGACGACCAGCGTGTGGCCGTTGTCGAGCTTTCGCAGGCCTTCTGTCAGGTCGCTGCAGCGTGTAATTCCCTGGATCTCCGATTCGTTCGGCAAGAATACATCCACCTCGTCAAGCGTACCGATGAGATCACGAGACCACTTCTCCGATGGGTCGTACCCAGTGTCGAGCGATGTGGTCAGCCCCGCTCGCCGCGCGGCGGCGAATAGGTCCCGCAACCCAGGCCGCAACGCATCTTGCAGGAAATAAGCGGAGACGTGAAAGTGCTTGTGGCCGGCAAAGATGGTCTCCGGCAGGTCCGATGCAGACAGGCAGGCGATGGCGCCGAGATAGGTTACTAGAGCCCGGTCGCGCGAGGACGTAATGGAAACCGTGATCCCGGTTTTCAGATCGGCCCTGCGCTGGACCAGTGAAACGTCGATGCCTGCCCGCCGTAAGGCGCCGATACAATAGTCTCCGTAATTGTCGGCCCCGACAGTAGCTGCAAATGTCACCGCGTCGCCCAGCCGCGCTAGTCCCACTGCGCAGATCGCCGACGAGCTGCCCAACGTCAACTCAAGGTCCTCGACCAGCACCTCCCGACCAAACTCGGGGAACGTCCGGCAATCTCGCAAGATCAGATCCGGGTTGAGTTCACCGGCGATCAGAACCTTCATTTTGTCGCGCCCACTGGCGAGTGGATGCGGAATTCACCGACTACCCGGCTAATGACGCCGTCCTCGGAGGGCGAGTCCGGTTGTAAACCCTCTTCCCTGCAGCGGTGAAAGCCCAGAATTTGAGCGACCATCACATCGAGGAGCGCCAGGTCGGCGTCTTCGATACCGTGTCCGGGGAACTCATAAGAAACTGCGAGGTCCAGTCCTTCGCATAACCCCACCCCCTGGCTCTCCACTCCGGCGATTAGTTTCCGGGCGCCGAGCCGCTTCGCGTCCAACTCCAGGATGAGATCTCTCTCATAACACCGGACTAGCGGGTCCGACGAGAGGAAGCACACCAGCAGCGTCCGCTCATCGATAAAGGACATCGGTCCATGGCGGAGTCCGAGGTAGGTTTCCGCCAAGGTGGCCACCTTACCTCCGGTCATCTCCAGCAGCTTCAAGGAGGCTTCGCGAGCCGCTCCGAAGCGGCACCCGTGGCCCAGGAAGACGATCCGTTTGATATCGCCGGAAACAAAGGCGCCCAAGCGGTCGGGCCACTCGGTCAGCAGTCGCCGGCCGGCGCAGCCGAGCCGGTCGGCCAACGACACAAACTCATCGGCTCTTTCAAGCCACCCGAGAAATCGTGCGCTCAGCGCCAAGTTTGTGAAACTACTGGTCATCACCAAACTGCGGTCGTTGACCTGATCGTCCAGGGACACAACCTGAACCCGGGGATTGGAAACAAACTCTCGAGCCAGTTTTCCCTGAGCGTTGCACGTGATAATCAGGTGGCGGGTGTAAGGCTCGGTATCGAGCAGCGTCTCGACCACGGCAGCGCTTTCCGGGCTCTCCCCGGACCGGGCCAGCGAGACCACAAGCGTAGGTTCACCTGCCGCCGAGGCGCTGGACCGGAGGAGTAACTCTCCCCCACCGCACACTTCCACAGGCAGCCGCAGGTCCTTTTGGAGCGCGGCGGCGGCGCATTCTCCCGCATATTGCGAACTGCCGGACCCGGTCAACACCACGCGCCGGCAAGAAGCCAAGCTTTCGGCAATCGCCGTCTGGAAGGCAGTCAAGTGACGGGCGGTCTGGGGCCAGGTAGCTGGTTGCTGGCAGATCTCCTGAATGGTGTACCGAAAGCCGGAGGAATCGTGCTCGGCAGCGGCCAGCAAAGCGGGGAAATTTCCGTGGGTGGCAGTTAAGGTCCGCAGCCAGTCGGGGACCAACGGGGACGACGACACAGTCGAGCGGGAGTCTCTTTCTATGATAGCAGCCACACTTTGAGTATAATATCAGTTTCGTTTTTTGTGCTTATATTTCGTTTCCCTTGTATCAACCGATGATAACAGAAAGCATTTCGCCCTGTAAAGGGTCCCCGGCTCGCATCGGGAGAGATCCAGAACTCGGTTCCACCGGTCTGGTGGAGAATCGCAAAAAGGATCTCCCCGTTGCACTTCGGATGTGTTTGTTCCTTTAATATCACTCTCGAATCATCTAGACTAGGGTGGTGGAGCGTCCCAACGCAGCATCCAGGAAAAACCAAATGCTGGCCGAAGAACGGCGGCAGAAGATCCAGGAAATAATTGAAGAAAACGGCCGAATCACGATTGAGAATATTGTAGGCAAGTTCGGCGTCTCGGCAGTGACTGGCCGGGCCGACCTGGACGTCCTCGCGAAACGTGGCTCGGCGATGCGATCGCATGGCGGAGCCGTGCGGCAGTTGAATCCAGGGGTGGACTACCCTCTCCGTTTCAAGGAGACGATCCATCACGCGGAAAAGGTCCGCATCGGACACGCTGCCGCCCAGTTGCTCAAGCCGCATCAGACGATCATTCTCGACTCGGGAACGACTACGGCCCAGGTGGCGAGGCAAATCAAAGCCTCTCGCATTCGTCCCTTGACGGTGATCACAAACGCTTTGAATGTCGCTTATGAACTGGCGGAAACCGAAGGCGTTTCGCTGATCATGATCGGAGGGATCTTGCGGCGCGCCTCCAGTTCCTTTGTGGGACCTCAGGCCGAACGCATGCTCCTGGATCTGCATGCCGACCATCTATTCCTCGCCGTGGACGGCCTCGATCCCGACGTCGGGTTTTCCACTCCGGACATCCTCGAAGCGCACCTTAACACGGTGATGATCCGTGTCTCGAACGAAGTGACCATAGTGACCGACGCCAGCAAGTTTGGCCGTCGCAGCCTTTCCCTGATCGGCAAGATTGAGTGCGCGCGCCGGATCATCACTGACAATCGGGTGGAAGCGCCGATCGCAGAGGCTTTGCGGGAGAGAGGTCTGGAGTTGGTGATAGTCTAAGCGGTCGGGGAGATCGCTCTATATTCCAGGAAGGCCCAGAAGTTGCGCCGCGTTCTCGTAGTACACCTTTTTCAAGATGCTCTTCGGTAACCCGAGCCCGTAGATTCTCCATCGGCCCTGCGGTGGGACCGCGTGGCCGGCGCGTAGTAGGACTCCGGGACGGGGCTTAATTTGCCAGCGGCGGCCCACCCGGAATCATGACCCGTCCACGAGTCGCTGGATACGGGTGCCGCTGGGCGGTGAACTTGGCATTGAGATACTCGCCCATGTAGATCGGCCCTGAGATGGTATCGCCGGAAATGGTTCCTGCGAAGGTCCCGCTGAAAAGCGCTTGATGGCGGAGCTTGCGTTGAATCGGGCCTACAGCCAGATGTCCTCGGCCACTGAAAAGTTGTTGGACCAGATCTCTCTGGCCAAGAGTGCGGAGAACCTCGGACGCCTGCTCCACAATTCTCAGGAGCGGATGGACTACGCGCTGGACCGGGAATCCCAGGCGGTCCGCTCGGCATTTGACTTCCAGGAAGGCCTCGCCGAGTTCTCGTCGTTCTCGCAACACCAGAAAGCGCGCCTGCTGCGCTCTGTGCGGGATCGCGCCGCCGCGTTGGGACTGAGTGCGGTGGACCCAATCGCGCCGCCGCGAAACCCCGAGGCGGCGAAGATCGTGGTGCGCCGCAAGCGCATGGGAAACATCACGCTCGACAACCTGCCACGCGAGAAGCGCGAAGGCTTTCCAACCGCGTCGTTCTGGGGCGTTCCAATGGCGGCGCTGCATTGGTGCGACGGCAAGCGCAACCTGGAAGAAGTGATCCGGTTAACCGAACAGGAGATGGGCCCGCAGCAGTTCGATTTCGTGGGATATTTCAAGTTTCTGCAGAAGCACGGCTACGTCGAATTCGTGCTGTGATCCTCGTCTATGGATTTTTTGCGCCGTTTCCATCCGCGACTCTCGCGTCTATGACCTTCGCAACCTCGATCATCATGTCAAACGAACCAAGATGACCGTAGGTCTGGGTAGATCCTTTAAAACGATCCTTAAGCCACTCCGGAAGCTTCGGATCAACCTTGACCCGCTCGCCTCCGTGCATCGTGCCCTCGACTGTCACCAACGCCGAGCGCTTCTTTTCCACGATCCGGCGGAGCGCTTTCATTTGCCCCGTAACTTTCGGTTTGAACCCGACCCAAACCATCGGTTTGCCATCCTGGCATTTCGGGTCGTAAAGAACCACGTTCTCCCGGCCCACCGCGAAGAAAGCTCTGAGGCGCACTCCACGGCCGCTGTACGCGCTGAGGTTTGCTGCCGCAGTGCAAAGATCGAGTACGCCCGGAGCCTCTTGCGCGATGCAGAAACCGGAGCACCCCACCAGCAGAGCTACGATGAGTGATCGCTGCATATGGCCTCCTATTCCTGCCGCGGCGGTTTTAGAGGCTCAGGGTAGAGCACTGTATTGAGGTTCCGGTTCATACTCCCGGGATGCGTCAGCAAGTCCCGAATCAACTGATCGCGCTGGGCGGGCATCTGCGTCAGTGAAAACTTACAATCGGTCATCAGTCCGCAAGGGCCAAAGTTGGTCGTTTTGTTGCCCTGTGACGGGAGCCGATCGAATCGCGTTCTTTGCCAAGAAACAGGTTGTAAGTCTCCTATTGCGGTTCCGGCTTAGCCTGTGTACCTTCAGCCTTGTCATCCGCCGCCCGATTCCTACCAAAACCCCTCCGCTCAACGGGAACGCCGCCGCGCCCTACTGCCGCTTCGCCGCTGCCGGGCGGCACCTCCTGCGGGACGAGGGTTTCCGCGCCCTTGATCATGGCCGCCTTGGTGTCGTCATAGCCTTTCTTGCCCCGCGTTCCGCCATCTCTGACAGGGATGGCCATCGCATTATCGGGGTCCACGACAAAGGCCGGTGTGAGCTTCATGCGATAGGCGGTTGAGACGCCGTCGTGACGGCCTGTCTTGGCATTGAACATGCCGTCGGCGTGGCGCCGAAGAGCGTGGTACAGCGCGACGTGATCTTCATGCTCGCGAACACCCTGCTGGCCGCCATCCTGGGCGTAGACGTTCTGGGCGTACAGGTCGCGCCAGTCGCGATAGCCGCCAACCAAACCTGCCGCCGTGCCGTCGGAATTGGGGACCACCCTTATCTTGCCCTGGCGGAAATGGGCATCCCGGGTCTGATTGAAGAACCAGGCGATTTGCGGCATGTGAATATCGGCCTGCTCGGTCTCGACCACCCCGTTTTTGATCCGGGCCTTGAGTTTTGTGTACTGATCGGACTGCAGGATGCGATAGGAATAGTCGAATCCGACATTGCCACGCGCGTCCTTCATAATCTGGTCAGGAGAATAGCCGATCTCCAGGGTCGCGTTGTCGTCGTTCCTCGGGTCCTTATTGCCCGAAATCCGAATAACGATGGTGTACAGCCCCTCAAGCATCTTGTCGTTAGAGCGCAATACGAGCGTGCCGTTGCCGTTGTCGCCGCGCCATGGCGCGTCGCATCCCCACGCCCGGTACAGCACGTTATCGATCCCCTTCTCCCCATCCGGGCTCACGAAATCCGTGGATTTGATCTTGCCGTCCAGGTTGAATCCTTCGCCGATACGGCTTGTCACTTGCGGCTGGCCTGGATCTTCCGCCGCAAAGGGGTTGATGTAGGTCTGAATGTCCCGGTTATAGCCGCGATAGGCGGAGGCGGCCCGCCAGGTAGCGTAATACACGCCGGCGCGGTCTCGATTCAGGTCAGTCGCTGAGGGATTGGCGAGGACTTCGACTTCCTTCGGGGTGCGCCAGGGTACGAGCGAGAGGGTTTTGGCGACCTGTGCCGGAATGGCGAAGTGGGTCGTGCTTCCATGCGGGCAATCGACGCCGGGCTCGATCTCCGTGCCTCGCGAGTAGTCGGCCCGGCCGCCGTAGCGGAAGGCAGGGTCATAGAAGGCCACCACATAGCCTCTCACCCACGGTGCAGCAGCCTGGGTACAACTCGCGGCCATTACCGCGATGCAGGAAGCCGTCAATGCGCTCTTGATCATAGCTGATTCCTTATTTTGGCGGCGAGACCTGGTTGACGGGCAGTTCGGACGACGACGCCGTCCGATTCCCGCCATAACCCCTCCTCCCCCGCCCAGGGAGAGCAACGCCGCCGCGCCCTATTTCAACTCCGTCGACTGCTGTCAGCTCGCGGCTTGTGGGCGGCACCTCCTGCGGGACGAGGGTGTCCACGGCTTTGATCATCGCCGCGGCCGTGTCGTCAAACGCCTTCCTCTGCCCCTGCGTGTCGCTGTCCCTGGCAGGAATCCCCATCGGCTTGTCGGGGTCCACGACAAAGACCGGTACGAGCTTCATGCGATAGACGCTGGAGATGCCGTCGTAACGGCCTGTCTTGGCATTGAACATGCCATCGGCGTGGCGCCGAAGAGCGTAGTACAGCGAGACGTGATCTTCATGCTCGCGAACACCCTGCGTACCGCCGGATTGGGCGAAGATGTTCTGGGTGTACACGTCGCGCCAGTTGCGATAGCCGCCCACCAGACCTGCCGCCGTGCCGTCCGAGTTGGGGACCACCCGGATCTTGCCATGGCGGAAAAAGGCATCCCGTTGCTGGTTGAAGAACCAGGCGATCTGCGGCATGTGAATGTCGGCCTGCTCGGTCTCGACCACCCCGTCTTTGATCTTGGCCTTGAGTTTTGAGTACTGCTCGGAGTTGATTATGCGATAGGAATAGTCGACCCCGACATTGCCGCGCGCGTCCTTCATGATCTGGTCAGGAGAATAGCCGATCTCCAGTGTCGCGTCGTCGTCGTTCATCGGGTCCTTATTTCCCGAAATTCGGATGACGACGGTGTACAGTCCCTCAAGCATCTTGTCGTTGGAGCGCAATACGAGCGTACCGTTGCCGTCGGCGCCGCGCCACGGCGCGTCGCATCCCCACGCCCGGTACAACTGGTTATCGATGCCCTTCTCACCGTCCGGGCTGACGAAGTCATTCGCCTTGATCTTGCCATCCAGGTTGAATCCTTCGCCGATACGGCTGGTTACTTGCGGTTGGCCCGGATCTTCCGCCGCAAAGGGGTTGATGTAGGTCTCAATGTCCCGGTTGTAGCCGCGATAGGCGGAGGCGGCCCGCCAGGTATGGAAATACACGCCGGCGGGGTTTCGATCCAGGCCAGTCGCCGGGGGATTGGCGAGGGCCTCGACTTCCTGCGGCGTACGCCAAGACACGAGCGAGAGGGATTTGGCCACCTGGGCCGGCACGGCGAAGTGAACTGTGCTCCCATGCGGGCAATCCACGCCTGGCTCGATCTCCGTGCCACGCGAGTAGTCGGCCCGCCCGCCGTAGCGGAACGCAGGGTCGTAGAAGGCCACCACATAGCCTCTCACCCACGGCGCAGCAGCCTGGGTACAACTCGCGGCCATTACCGCGATGCAGGAAGCCGTCAACGCGCGCTTGATCATAGCTGATTCCTTTATTTTGGCGGAGAAACCTGGTTGACGAGCAAATCGGACAACGCCCAGGCCTCGAAGGCCAGAGGATCGGCGTCGTCCATCGGACCCTTGCGGACCACGATCTCCGCACTCACCTCGAAGTCGCTAATGGTCTTGGGATCGGCGGAAATAAATGGCTCGCCGCTGAAGGGGCTCCATCGCGTCCACGTGGTCGAACCGTTCGTCTTGTAACGCCAGACGGGGCGGAAGTACTTCATCCGGAAGCTGTACCGCGGCCCGTCGGGGTCACGCGCCGGCACCGGTACGACGGTCCCGTCCTTACCACGGTCTTCGTTCAAAGTGAACCAGGTTCCGCCTTGCTCAATGGTGTGCCGGGCAGCGCGATAGGCCAGGAACTTCTCAATATCGGCGCGGCTGGTGAATGTGTGCCCCGTCACCACCAGTTTGAAAGCGCCAGGTCCCGATGGTTTCACCGTGAAGACGCCAGGACCCGCGGGCGGCACCATGGAGGGATGCTCCACTTGTGCCGCTGCGAGAGCAACACATCCTACGATGCCGACTGCAATGCGAAGCTTCATAGTTCCCGGGCTACGCCAGCAATTCCGTATACGGCGACCTGACCTGCAACGATTCCTTGCCCCAGGTGTCCACCGACACGCCCAACGCCTTTTGCAGAGTCAAGCCGACACGCGACACCGGGCTATTGTCGCCAGCGATGTGATAACCGGTCTTCATCCGGCCGCCGGCGCCGCCGGCAACCAGGATCGGCAAACCGTCTACGGAATGGATCCTGGCGTAGGCTTGGTCGGTGAACGCCATAACCAGGCTGTGGTCCAGCAGGGTGCCGTCGCCCTCCTGAATCGCATCCAGTTCCTTCAGGAACGCCGCGAAAAGCTCCATGGACGCGACGTTGTACTCGTGAACCCGGGGCTGATAGCCCAACTTGGGATCGACCGGCTCTTCATGAGTGGACTGGTGAAAGCCGAGCGGATCGCCCGGCACGAACATCGCGTTCTGCGGAGACGACACGCTAAGATTGAAGACGCGGGTCTGGTCGGTGGCGAGCGCCATGGCTCCCAACCGCGCCATCAGCGGCGTAATTACCCTAAGGTTGGGCGACGCGTTGTTGGCCACCAAATCCCCCGAAGGAGGCTCCGGGATCGAGACCTTCGCTTCGATGTTCGGGCGCTGGAGCTCCGCCTCCATCTGCTGTTCGGTCTGACGCACCGAGGTGAAATACTGATCCATGCGCCCGCGGTCGCTGGCGCCCAGGTTCTGCATCACGCGCTTGCGGTCTTCGGCCACCGCAGACAGCACGCTCTTCTGCAGCAGGATGCGCGGGTCCGGCTTCCAGTCGCCCTTGGTGGGATCCTGGAATCCAGGGCCGAAAAGGCGCGTATAGAGCGACAGAGGTGTGGGTTCCGATGGGAGCAAATTGGTCCCGCCGAGGCTGGAATAGCTCTGCCTGGGGTCGCCGCTCGAGGACGCCGCCACGGACCGGAAGCGAACACCCTTGCCGATCACCTCGGCCACCTGCTGGTCAATCGTTCTGGATTCGAACTCACCTCCCCTGAACGGCGCTATGCCGGTGTTGGCGGCCGCCAAGCCCGACCAATGCTGGCCGTTGGGTTTGGAGTCGAGTGGGACGCGCAGGCCGCTGAACACGTTCATTTTTTTGCGATAGGGTTCGAGCGGTTTCAACTGGACCGTCATGTCCCAGTCGGTCCCGGCCTTCTTCGGAATCCACAACGAGGCGGTGAGACCGCAGCCCCAGAAAAAGGTATTGAAGCGCGTGGGCAGGGGACGCCCGTTGGTCTGAGCCTGACCTTTATTGTTCAGGAAGCAGTCGAGGAAAGGCAGGCCCATTACAGCCAAGGCGCCCTGGCAGGAGCCGCGGAGAAGAGATCGGCGATTGAATTTCATTAGATCCTCCTTTATTGCTTCGCTATTTCCGTTGAGTCATTGAGTGGGGGTTTTCCGGGCGGCCCAACATCATAGAATGAATCGCTCACAGCCATGCTTTTGAGCAGCGCACGCAAGCGAAACCCGGAATCCTGGAACGCCTTGTAGGCGTCCTCGAAATCATCGACGGTCGAATACTTTAGGCCGCGGCTGTACGAATAAAGCCTTCGAGCCACGCAGGCCGGATACCGCGGATTGTCGTGCATGTACTGACCCAGCCCCTGGGCGCCGGAGAAGGTCCGGCCCTGGATGGTGGCTGAGACGTCGATCGGCGCGCCATTCTCGGTTGTGTGATAGCCGCCGATGGTGTCGAAGGCCTCGAGCGAAAGCCCAATCGGATCGGTGTGCTGGTGGCACGCGGCGCAAACCTTGTTGGTGGTGTGCGCCATCAACCGCTCGCGCAAGGTCTTCACTGGGCCGTCGGTGTTGTTGACCTCGGAAAAATCGACGTCGTTCGGCGGCTCGGGCGTTGGCGAGCAAAGAAAGATCTCCTGGAGCGCCACGCCGCGCTTGGTGGGTGACGACCGGCCCGGGTGAGAGAACATCGACAGCAT
>Ga0075431_100001203_pt1 | contig 23373 bp, 18 predicted proteins | sample RhiMetdeltSRZDD5_FD_75297 | JGI IMG/M metagenome (GOLD analysis project Ga0075431, IMG submission 75297) | Populus rhizosphere microbial communities from Tennessee, USA - Rhizosphere MetaG P. deltoides SRZDD5 | ecosystem: Host-associated > Plants > Roots > Rhizosphere > Soil | place: USA... | reverse complement strand
AGCATCGGTCCGTTCCTGTTTGTGTTCATCTACCCGGTGGTGGCGTGGATCGGCGTCATGCTGCTGGGATTCGGTGTGTCGGGAGTCTTCGAGCGTCGAGCCGCCCAGCGCAACGCGACCTTGTTGAACGCGGGTACGGCCATGACCGGTGGGTTCATGCTCCTGCGCGCCATTGATCTGTATGGAGATCCGAATCCCTGGCAATGGCAGGCCACCGGCCTGGTCGCGACCGCGATGGATTTTCTGAACACGACAAAGTATCCACCGAGTCTCGACTTTCTCCTGATGACGCTGGGGCCGGCGGCGGTGATGTGCGCCCTTGCCGATCGGATGAACAACGCGCTCAAGAACGGGTTGACGACGTTCGGGCGCGTGCCGTTTGCCTTCTACGTGGCGCACGTTGCCCTGATTCACGCATTGAGCGTTGTGCTTGGATTGGCGCAGGGCTTCAGCCTCGGCCAGATGACGACAATCTTCCTCTTCTATCCAAGTGGGTACGGGATCTCGCTCACAGGGGTGTATATCGTGTGGGCCATTGTCATCGCGATTCTGTACCCGCTCTGCCGCTGGATGGTTTCGGTGAAGGCGCGGCGTCGGGATTGGTGGCTCAGCTACCTATAGGGCGCGCGTCCCGCCTTTATAAATCCGACGAATTGGCCCTGACTCCCGGCAGACGGCTCGCTCCGTACGGTTAGGCATGGAGGTCGGGAGGTTGTCATCGTCCCACGAATTCGCCGAGTCCCTTCAGCCCCTCGACGTGATCGCAGACCGCCTTCAGCACCATCAGCATAGGTACTGCGAGGAGCAACCCCGGTATCCCCCATGCCCAGCTCCAGAATGCAATCGCCAGGAAGATGGCGACGTGATTCAGTGATGCGGCGCGACTCAGCAAGTGAGGCGTCAGGAACATCCCTTCGATAGTCGTAATGGCGAGCGCGACGCCGGCGACGAGCGCCGCCATCTCGAAGGTCCCGAACTGCAGGTAGCCGACGATTGCTAACCCCGCCGTGACGATCAGCGGCCCAAAGTACGGAACCACGTTCAGTACACCAGCGAGAACACCCCACACCAACGGCTCGGCAATCCCCAGCCACCACAAAGCCAGCCACGTCGCCACGGCGACGGCAACAGAAGTCAGCGCCTGCACCCAGATGAAGCGTTGGATCTGCGCGGCGATGTCGTTCAGGATGTGAACCGTGATGCGTTTGTTGTTGCGGCTCTCCATTTGCGCGACCAGCTTCCGCTTGAACGAGTCGTCCTCGTATAGAAGGAAGATCGTCAGGAATAGCACAGTTACGGCCTGACCCAGGATGCCGAGCGCGCCCAGCCCACCTGTCCACAGCTTGTCCGACACGCGCCACGGTTGGTCGATTTCTACGCGCGTCACTCCCGGACTCTTCGTCGTAGGCGTTCCCGCTTCAGCGGCTGCCGAGTCGACGGCGCGCGCCGCGGCCTGAATGCGCTCGAGCGCGGAATCCCCTTGCACCTGGCGCTGCTGCCGGAACGTGCGGCGCAACTGCTCGGTGCCTGCGGGAACTTTCATCAGCACTGAATCAATCTGGGGCCAGAGAAACGTGGCGCCCGCACTCAACGCTCCCAGCAATCCGAACACTACCGCCAGTGAGCCCAGCAGACGAGGCACGTGCCAGCGCTGCAGCGCGTCGACGATGGGGTCGAGCATGTAGAACAGCATCACGCTCAGGACGACTGGGAGGAGCAGTGGAGCAGCGAACTGCATCATGACGATGAGGGCACATCCCGCCAGGACGTGAAGAGACGTCCGGCTGCCCCAGAGCGTTCGCGCAGGTCGATCGACGTCGGTCGCCTGTTCCGTGGACGATTCCTGTCGGGCCTGCCCGAAGATAGCCTTCATATCCCGGCGACTAGGGCAATGGACGTGCCAGAAGCAGCCACGAAGACGCCCCCGGTCCTGGCCGCCCGCCAACGACCAGTCGTCCCGGCGATGTAAGTGCTACACACGCCGTTTCTCGATTGCCCGTATGATGTCGGCGACATTCTGTGAGGGAGTCTTCATGAGAGCCAGCAGGATTGTGGTTGTGGCCGCGGTGAGCCTGACGATTGGAGCATCCGCATTGATCGGCCAGGAGGGTGGTCAGTTTCCGGGTGGTGGGCGAGGCCGCGCAGGCGGGTCCCCGCCAGCACCGTCGAACCTTCCGGAAACACCGACGGCGGTGACATTGCCGAGCATCTCCGCCGAGGTGACGGGTCCCGGCCCGATCTTCGATTCGGCGCCCTCACTCGCGCCGGGAAAGGGCCTTGACGCCTTCAAGTACGAAGCGCACGAGTACTTCGTCTCGGGCACCGCCAACGGCGAGCCTTACACCACACGCATCGTCGTTCGGAGGCCGGCCGATAACTCGAAATTCAGCGGGCTGGTGCTCACCGAAGCCATGCACGGCAGCGGCGCTGCGCACATGTTCGAGTTCACATCGATCTACACGATGTCCTCGGGGCATGCCGCCGTCGAGATTCTCACCACGCCGCCGGCGCAGTTCGTGGCCCTCAACGAGGCGCGCTATCGCACGATCAAGCTGAGTGGTACGCAGACAAATGAGATCCTCGCGCAGGTTGGATCGCTCGTTCGGAGCGGCAGCCTGGTCGGCGGTCCGGTGCGGAAAATGGTTCTCGCAGGCACCTCGATGACCGCTGGCGTCCTCATCAACTATCTGCCGGCGCATATGGTCTATCGAACGCCGCAAATGCAGCGGATCTACGACGGATTCCTGCCGATGTCCAACGGCGCCATGATTCGCGAAGTGGACGTGCCTCTCATTCACGTCCCGACGATGCACGAAGTAAGCGGGAACATCACCAATCGGCAGGACGGTGATGAGCCGGGAAAGCAGTACCGGTTGTACGAGTTCTCGGGAATGGGGCACATCGACACGCGCGACAGCGTGCGGATGCATCCCAATCCCTGCGTCGATCCGCTCAGCACATTCCCCGTGCAAGCGTACATGTCGGTCGCGCTCGATCATCTGTTGAGGTGGGTTGATGCGGGAACGGTGCCGCCGCGCGCCGACCGTATACTGCTGGATCGCAACCAGTACAACGACGGTTCGATGATGGCCCTCGACGAGCATGGCAACCCGAGAGGCGGCGTGCGGACGACGTACGTCGACGTCCCGACGTCGAAGTACGTGATTCGACCAGCGGCGACCACGCCGGTGATTCCCAACGCGAGCGCCTACATCGCGACGCGAGGGCAGAATGCGGCGAACCAGATGTGCGGTCTGAGTACCGCACAGATCGCCTTCGCTCCGGCGAAGCTCAAAGAGCTGTACAAGAACAAGCAGGGTTACGTGAAAGCGGTGGAAGCGCGACTCACCGCACTCGAAAAAGCTGGCTGGTCGCTGCCGCTCTACCGCGAGATGATTCTCGGCGACGCGGCGAAGGTGAGTTTCTAAGAGGGTCCTTGTTACTTCTTCTGCAGCTCCAGTTCGCGGACTTTCTCGAGTTCCTCGAGCTCGCGGTTGTTCGTGCAATAGAACTCGTAGATCTCGCCGTTGCCGAGCGTCCAGCGGCGGGGAGCGGATTTCCACGGCTTGGTCAGCACCTTCGGATCGTCGACCGTCACCTCGACGATCAAATAGTTCATCGACGGGCGGCTATACCGCTCGACGACGCGTAGCTGCTCACTGTGAAACCAGCCATTGGGCATGACGTAGGTTCGCTCGTCGAAACCCGTCGACTCGACGACCAGCGTGTCGCCTTCCCAGCGCGCGGCGCTGTTGCCGTGAAAGAGCGGTTCGGGGTACTTCGGCAGCGGACGTCCGTCCGTGTGTATGACGCGGAAGTTGTTGAGGACCTCGTACAGTTGCACCAGCACGTCCGGCTTGTGCACGAGCATGGTCGAGTAGGGATTCTGCAGCCAGATCGCGGGAACACCGCGGGGCATGCAGTTCACCGACGACTTCGAGAGCTCGAGTTCCGTCGGCGTCATCGACTTGATCTTTTCAAGGGCCCAGGGCTGAAACGAAGGCCGCTCCTCGGGTGTGACCTTGGGATCGAACTGGCGTGTCGCCGCGGGATCGACGCCATAACGGCCACTGACCCCTTGTCCGGCGCTATTGGGCAGCCAATGCCCCGACAAATCCGGATGGCCATCAGGCAGTCGCGGAGGCGGGCCTCCAGGCGGCATCACCTTGATCGTGTATTCGGTTTGCTGCGCGAGCGCCGGCCCGCCATCGACGTACGATAGCGCCAACACTGCGGCGCATGCCAGGGCGCATCGAAGATGAAGTTGCATGTGCACGCGCCCTAGTCCTGTAACTGGCCGACCTGGCGCAGCACCCCGTCAGAGAACTTCAGCGTGCCGGCCGCGGCGTAGTTCTTCCTCCCGTTTCTGGCGAGACACCCGCGGACGAACACTTCTTTGCCGACGTTGTCGAGGAACACCTGGCGATCGTTTCCCGCTCGACGCAGCGTGATCAGGGCGTAGGTCTGGAACGACCACGACTCCACGTGACCGTTGTCATCTTTCACATCCACGTAGAAGTAGGCGTGCGGGTTCTGCCAATCGAGTTTCGTCAGGATTCCCGTGAAGTCCCGGCAATTCTTGCCGTCGAACTCCGCGGCAAACGAGTGATGGGCGAGTGCGGCCGGCCCGAACCACAGAAGACCGACGCACATAGCTGCAGCGACGAGAGACGTTCCACGCGGGCAGCGTCTGACGGAAGTCCTCATCACGAACCTCCTCCCACACGAAGAGCCTGGAGCACGTGTTGCGCCGCCTCGCCAGCATCCTGTCCGGAGAATCCTGATGGCAGCTCGATGAGCGTGCCGGCGCGCGCGATGCTGTGGAACTCTTCGGCCACGTGGCTCGCCGTGGCCGCCCGCATTTCGGCGCCAATCACGACGGTCTTCGGACGGGTTGCCTTCAGCAGGATCAACGCGTCGGGCATGTTGTTAGCCGTCAGCGTGCGATAGCCTGCCTCTTTGAGGATCTCGCGAAGATAGGTCAGGACGTCCGCCGACTCGTCGACGCAGAGCACGTCGGGGTCCTCGAACGAGGCATCGAGCCCTTTGGCGGCGCGGTGTATGTCGGCGATCGAATCAGCCTCGGTCTCGTACGGCTTGAACACCGACCGGAGCCGCGTGATTCGCAGCACGTCATCGATCTTCGGAGACACCGCGCAGACCTTGAGTGTGCCTCGGCGGTCCTGGGGACGGGTCAGATAGCGCGCGATCAGGCCGAGCCCGCCGCTGTCGATGAAATCGACCGCCCCAAGGTGAAGGAGCACATGAGGTGCTTCGGGAAGGAGACGGTCCAGATACACCTGGAGCGACTTGGACTCCTCGCCGGCCACGATCCGGCCGCTGCAGGTGACGACCGTCACGTCGCCGACGCAGCGACTTTGCAACGTAAGCGACACAAAACCCCCCGGATTCGGTGACCGTCAGACGGGTCTGATTATGCCTCAGGATCTCCACATGAGCGACACGAGCTGCCGTCCCAGAAAAATATAAAGTGCACAGATGAGGCCCTCACCCACGAGGATTCCTGCCAACATTTTGCGGACGTCGATCCCGAGCGATCCGCAGACGTAACAAATGAGATCGGTGGGGACGATGGGGAAGAGGCTCCAGCCGATGACGCTTGGCAATTCCCGCCGGCGCAGCAATCCGCGAACCCGGTCGACCTGCTCCGAATGGCGCGTTTCGAAGTACGCGGCCAGCTGCAGTCGTTCCGAAAGGTAGTAGATGCTGGCCGAAGACACCAGTACGCCGCCGATCGTCAGCAGAAAGTGCACGGTCGGCGAGAGAAACGGCAGGCCCAACGGAATGAGGTAAGTCACCGGGATCAACGTGAAGCCGCGAATGCACCCCATCACGAAGTACGTCGCCGCGGCAACGGCCGTCGATGCCGACGACAGCACGAGGATCTCGTCTCTGACGATGTCGGCGCGCGCGACATACACGTAGATGCCGGTCGCGATAACCAGCATCCATGTGATGAACGTAATGGCAGTGAATCTCGTACGCACGCGCCCCCTACTACGTCCTCGATCGCCGGCAGGTTCACGGAGCGTCGTCCCGCAGCTTTTTGCTGGAATTTCGAGCGATCGAGTCGAATCGCCGACAGGTCCGAGAGCCGGGCAGGAAATCCCACTATGTGGCAGCGGGGACCGCTTGACGGCTCTCCAACTGAGCCAGTCGGGGATAATGCTTGAGCTGCGCCGGTATGTCGCTCCCCTCAGGTAGTTCGTCGCTACCGAACTGTCCGTCGTGTGGAAGGCCGATTCCGCACGGCGCGGTGGTGTGCGCCGCCTGCAGCAGCGAAATCACCCAGGTGTCGAACGCCGGCACTGCGTTCACCGACCCCGTGTCCGCCACGTCCGTCGTTACGTCGATAGGACGGTTCGAATTCCCCCAGGACCGTCGATGCCTCCCTCGCCGCCTTCTGGCGGAAGTTCGGCCCCCGACGAGTGAGAATGCGGTGTTACACTCCGTGACTCTATGAGGCGCCAACGATGTCTCGGATACGGCTTGATCGCGACGACCGTGTTGCTGGTGTCGGCGTGTGGCGCACCGCCTCCGGCATCTCCCAATGAGTCAGAAGTCATCGCCGTCGTCGAGGCCTTCTATGCCGCAATCAAGAAGGGAGACCCTGCCGCGGCCATGAGCGTGATCGCTCACGATGCCGTCTTTCTCGAATCAGGCAAGCTCGAGACCCGTGCCGAATACGAAGCCAACCATCTCCCCGCGGATATCGAGTTCGAGAGTCAGGTCACCGGCAAGCGAGGTCCGATGCGCGTGACGTTCGAGGGCAACACGGCATGGGTCATCGCCCTCACTGACTACGACGGCACCTTCCAGGGAAGTCCTGTCAGTTTCGTCAGCGCGCAACTCGTGGTGCTGGCTCGCGACGCAGACAACTGGCGCATTCGAACCATACATTGGTCGTCGCGCCGTTCTTAGCGAACGACCTTACAGCAGCGTCTCACCTCGCAGGACACGCTCGCGCCATCTGCAGTGGCCCTGGCCGATGGCTTGCACCTCGCACGATACCGCCGCGAGACAGGAGCAATCCATGAAGCCACGGCACGTCGCGTACCTCGTCACTGTCGCTCTCATGTGCTGGTCAATGCCACTGTTTGCCGAGCTTCGACTGGCAACCGTCGTCGGAGGGCTTTCGGCGCCAGTCTTCGTCGGTCACGCCGGCGACGGCACCAATCGTCTCTTCATTGTCGAGCAGCGGGGAACGATCAAGGTCCTTCGGCCAGGGTCGTCGACGCCTACAACTTTTCTCGACATCCAAACGAAGGTGCTTTCGGGCGGTGAGCAAGGGCTGTTAGGTCTCGCATTCCATCCGCGGTATTTCTGGAACGGTCGCTTCTTCGTCTATTACACGCGAAGAGGAGACGGCGCTCTCGTCATCGCTGAGTATGGTGCGTCGACGAATTCTGACATCGCGAGCTCGACCGAGACGATGCTCCTGACGATTCCGCATCCGATTCAGACCAATCACAATGGCGGCATGCTCGCGTTCGGAAACGATGGCTACCTGTATATCGGCGTCGGCGACGGTGGGTCGGGCAACGATCCGCCGAACAACGCGCAGAATGCGGATGTCCTCCTCGGCAAGATCCTTCGCCTGAATGTGGACCAGCCCGATCCGGTCGCGGCCACGCGCTATTCGTCGCCACCTGACAATCCCTTCGTGAATCGGACTGGAAGGGACGAGATCTTCGCTGTTGGATTGCGAAACCCCTGGCGATTCAGCTTCGACCGTCTCACCGGCCAGCAGTGGGTTGGCGACGTTGGTCAAAACGTACGAGAGGAAGTCGACACGCCGATCGTGGCTGGTGGCAATTACGGCTGGCGCGTGTACGAAGGCGCTTCTTGCAGCAACGTCGATCCCGCACTGTGCAATCCGGCGAACTTCATCACGCCGCTGTTCGACTTCTCGCACGTCAACGGTCGCTGCTCGGTAACGGGCGGCTATGTCTATCGAGGCGCGCTCGGCGTGCTCGCCAGCGGGACATATCTCTACGGAGACTTCTGTTCGGGCGAGATCTTCGCGTGGAACGACGCGCAACGCCTCCTGTTCGACACCACGATGAACATCTCTTCATTTGGCGAGGACGAGCAGGGAGAGCTCTACGTCGTCGATCTCAACGGGTCGCTCAGTCGGATCGTCTCTGATTGCTCGCTCACGATGCGGCCATCGACACAGTCATTCGATGCGGCGGGTGGGTCCAGCGAGGTCGGCGTAACTGCGTCTGCCGGATGTTCGTGGACTGCTGCATCGAACGCGCCTTGGCTTCATGTGATCGCAGGAGCCCGCGGCAATGGTAATGGCACCGTGCAGTACTCCGTTGATGCCAATGCGTCCGCCTCAGCGCGAACCGGTCTGCTGACGATCGAGGGACAGATCTATATCGTCATTCAGAGCGGTAACGTCACCTGCTCGTACGCGGTCTCACCTTCGAGCGGGCCGTTGCCTCAGCCTGGTGGAGGCGGAATCATCGCCGTCACGGCCCCCGCGGAATGTACATGGACTGCGGTCAGCAACAGTCCGTGGCTCTTGATTACTGTAGGTGCGTCCGGCAGGGGTAACGGACAGGTGATATACGCGGCGGGGGCGTACATTGGCCGTGCGCAAAGTCGCAGGGGCGCCATCACCATCGCGACATCGACAGTGCCGGTCACGCAATCGCGATGATGACGTGTCTCCGTAGTGTCCGGCTTTAGCCGGACCCTCTGTCAATGTAGTGTCCGGCTTTAGCCGGACTGCTTATTTTCCAGGCGGCAGAAAGTAAAACCCGAGGACGAGAATCGCGTACACGGCCAGCATCTGGACGCCCTCCATCCAGTGCGTCTCGCCGTCGTGCGCGATCATCGCGATGGTCAGCACGGCAAGACCCACGGCGACGACTTCGAACTCCGTGAACAGCAGGTTCATTGGTTTCGGGGCGATCGCGTAGCTCAGGAAGAGGAGGAGCGGCGTCACCATCAACGCAATCTGGATCGATGATCCGACGGCGATGCTGAGAGCGGCATCCATCTGTCCCTTGGCCGCCATGTGGACCGCCGAGTAGTGTTCCGCCGCGTTCCCGATGACGGCCACCACCACGACACCCACGAACAACTCGCTCATCCCGAGTGCCTGAGTGGTGGCGGACAACGCGCCGACCAGCAGCTCGCTCATCCAGGCCACGCCTGCGGTGGCGCCCAGCAGCACCGTGACGGATCTCGAAACGCTGGTCCGGTGCTGCGAGGATGACGCATGTGACGCCACGTGCGGCTCCTTGTGGGTTTTGAGCGTGAAGACAAGGCTCGCGCAGTAAGTGAGCAGCAGCACCACGGCGATCTCCGTGTCCATTCGGAGCTCCGGGCCCTCGTTGTGGCGGGACAACGAATGAAACACCGCAGGCACGACGAGGGCGACGACACTGAGGAGCAGCATCGTGCTGTTGAGACTTGCCGCGGTCCGATTGAAATGTTGCACGCGATGTTTCAGCCCGCCGACAAAAGCGGCAAGACCGAAGACGAGCAGCGTGTTCCCGATAATCGAGCCGGTCAGCGAGGCCTTCACGAGATCGGTGAAACCGGCGCGCAGTGCCAGCGCCCCGATGATGACCTCGGCGATGTTGCCAAACGTCGCATTGAGCAGGCCGCCGATCGCGCCGCCGAAGTGCTCGGCGAGCTCGTCGGTGGCGCGTCCGATGTACCCCGCAAGCGGTACGATGGCAAGTATCGACAGGAAGAACAGGGCGGTGTGCCGCTCAGGTGCGAGGAACTCGAGGGCCACAGCGGCAGGCGCGCTGCTGAGGAACACGAGTCCGCCGTAGCGCCGGATCGGTGACGACAAATGCCCGTCTGATACTGCAATGACAGTGCCTCGACATGCCGTGGGTCGACGCTCAGGGTAAGATGCGCCGGTACCGACGGACGCAAAACGGCGGGTCTTCCTGCCGGAGGATGCATTGTGAGTGTGCTGCAATCTATGCGGCAGCGCCAGGAATGGCTCTTCTTTGCGGCTCTGCCAAAGGCGGACGGGTTCCTCGCCGTGATTTGGTGGGCGGTGGTGCTCCTGCGCGGAATCCTGCCGGCGGTGTTTGCGATCGCGATGGGTGTCCTCGTCGCTGCCGTGCAAGCAGGGAATCCGCTCGTCAGTCCCCTTTCGATCGTGGGCATCGTCTTCGTGCTCATGCAGGTGATGACGCCAATTCAGACGGCCGTCAGTCACAACCTCGGCGATCGCACGGCTGCGTATCTCTACGATCGGCTGACGGCAGGATGCGTTCGCCCACCCGGCATGTGTCACCTCGAGGACCCGACCCTGATCGGTGACTTGACGGTTGCACGCGACTTCGATCTCGGCATGACCGGCCCGCCGCTCTCGTACTCGATGGACTTCATTGCTGGTGGACTCGTCGGCATGGTTGGTGGGCTCGCGGCCGCCGTTGTCCTCTTTGGGTTCTCGTGGTGGGCACCACTCTTGTTGGCGGGAGCGTGGCTCGCGACGCATTGGCTGTTGCGCGAGAGCGCGGTGTGGCATGACCGCAACACCGACGAAGTGCGTCGCGCGCAGCGCGATGCCGACTACGCGTACCGGCTCGCGGTCGATCCGCCGGCGAGCAAGGAACTGCGGCTCTTTGGCCTGGTGCGGTGGACCATCGAGCGCTTCGTCGCGCGGCGCACGCACTTGCACACGCTTCAATACGAAGCGACGCGTCTTCGTGAGCGGCCGCTCGTCTGGAGTGTTCTGATTGTCACGACTGCCAATGTGGTCGTGGCCTGGGCACTCGTCTCTGCGGCGGCCAACGGCGGCATTGCCCTTGGAGAGATGGTCACCTACGCCCAGTGCGTTGTCGCTACGTCGATGATCGCGTTCGGCGGCCTCAACTGGGCAACCGACGGCGCAGCGGCCCCGGTTGCCGCCGTTCAACGGCTGCTGCCGGCGATGGCGTCCGCTGGTCACCTCGCTTCCGGGCGCCGATCCGCGAGTGGATTGCCGACCCGGCAGATTCGCTTTCGTGACGTGACGTTTGCCTATCCTGGCGGCGGGCCCGTGCTCGATGGCTTCGACCTGACGATCCCGGCCGGCACGTCACTGGCGATCGTCGGACAGAACGGCGCTGGCAAGACCACGCTGGCGAAGCTCCTGTGCCGCCTGTACGACCCACAGAGCGGCGCGATCGAAATCGATGGGATCGATGTGCGCGAGCTCGATCTCACTGAGTGGAGAACGCGCCTGGCCGCAGTCTTCCAGGATTTCACCCGCTTCGAGCTGTCGCTTCGTGACAACGTGACGCCCGCGGGCGCGCCTGACGACGTCGTCTATGGCGCGCTTGAAGCGGCAGGCGCAGCGAAGCTGACACGGTTGGACACCGTGCTATCGCGTGGCTACGAGGGAGGCACGGAGCTTTCGGGTGGGCAATGGCAACGTGTTGCGCTCGCTCGCGCGCTGTGTGCTGTCAAGGAAGGCGCGGGAGTCGTGTTGCTCGACGAGCCGACGGCGCAGCTCGATGTACGTGGTGAAGCCGAGATCTTCGAGCGCATCCTCGCGGCGACGCGCCACTGCACGACCATCCTGATCTCGCACCGTTTCTCGACCGTGCGGCACGTCGATCGCATTTGCGTGCTCGAGAAGGGCAAAGTCGTCGAATTCGGCACGCACGCGGAGCTGATGGCGCTGAACGGACGATACCGCACGATGTTCGATCTGCAAGCGCAGCGGTTTGCGGCAGAAGACGAGGAGGGGAAGGCCTATGACGTCCTCGCCTGACCTGCGCAAGAAGGCCGAGGCCCTGCCTCCAGCGTTGTCCTCGATGTGGCGATTATGCAAGCTCGGGTACAGCCACGAACCGCGCCTGATGGCGGTAGCGTTTTCTCTGGCCCTGTTCTCGGCGCTACCGGACGCCTTGCTCGCGCTCTGGTTCAAGCTGCTGGGTGAGGGAGCGCTCGCGGGCAACTGGTCGCTCGTCCGATTCGCCGCTGTTGCCCTTGGCGTGTCGGCGACGGCAACGTGGTTTCTCCAGACCGTCAGCACGCGTGTCCAGCGACGATTTCGCGACAAGGTCACGATCGCGCTCGAATCACACGTCGCCACACTGCTGGCCTCGATTGCCACGATCGCGCATCAGGAACGGCCCGAGTACCTCGATCGTCTGGCCGTGCTGCGCCATCAGGTCTTCATGCTCGATCACATGTACATGTCGCTCTTCACGACATGTGCATGGATCTTGCGCCTCGCCGTCACGATCGGCCTTCTCGTCTCGATCCACCCGGCACTCGCGCTGCTGGCCCTCTTTGCACTTCCGACCGTTGTCACGTCTACATGGCGCCCGGCGGTCGAGCGAAGCGCCTACGAGCGTGGTGCACAAGCGAACCGGCTGGCTCGTCATTTGTTCGACACAGCGACGACGGCCGCGGCGGGAAAGGAAGTGCGTGTTACCGGCATCGGCGATCGCCTGGTGAAAGAGCGCCGGTTGGCGTGGGAGTTCGCCTATCGGCCGATGGCGCGCTCGCGGTGGGGTTCGGCCGCGTGGCACACGGCGGCCTGGGCCATCTTCGGCATCGGCTACGTCGGTGCCATCGTCTTTGTCTCGTTTGCCCTTGGTGCATCAGCGGGAGATGTGCTTCTGACGTTGGCCGCCGGTTCGCGGCTGTCGTTCTATGTCGGCGCGACCGTTGGCGAGATCGGGTTCCTGCGTGGCGTCTGGATGGACGCCGCGATCCGACTGGCCTGGTTGGAAGATTACGCACGCTCGCTGGTCGCCACCGCGGATCAGCGCGCGCCCGAAAGGCTGTCGCACGGCATTCGCTTCGAACACGTCTCCTTCAAGTATCCAGGAACCGATCGTCTCGTGCTCGATGACGTCGATGTCGAATTCCCTGCCGGGTCGGTCGTCGCGATCGTCGGCGAGAACGGCGCCGGGAAGTCGACGCTGGTCAAGCTGCTCGCAAAGATGTACGAGCCGACGAGCGGACGGATCCTGATCGATCAAACAGATCTCGCACGGATTCCGCCCACCGACTGGCGCGCGCGGCTCGCCGGCGCATTTCAGGACTTCTTCCGCTTCGAATTTCGCGCGCGTCACACGGTGGGTGTCGGCGACGTCCCGCGTCTCGACGACGAGCCCGCGGTCGTGGCCGCTGTGAGCCGCGCCGGCGCTGACGATGTGATCGTGCGGCTGACTGGAGGTCTGGAGACGCAACTCGGCCCGGCGTGGCCGGGCGGCGTCGACGTGAGCTTCGGGCAGTGGCAGAAGCTGGCGCTCGCGCGTGGCTTCATGCGTGATGAGCCGCTCGTGCTGGTGCTCGACGAGCCGACAGCAGCACTCGATGCGGAAACCGAGCACGCGTTGTTCGAGCGGTATTCCGCCGCTTTGCGCAGCGACAGTACTGAAGGTCGCATCACAATTCTGGTCTCACACCGCTTCTCAACGGTGCGTATGGCGGACCTGATCGTCGTGCTCGATGGGGCCCGAGTCGTGGAACGTGGATCTCACGAGGCGCTCATGGCCAGGGGAGGTCACTACGCCGAGTTGTATGGCATCCAGGCGGCGGCGTACCGCTAGGCCACGATTTCTCGCGGGTCCGGAGAATTTGAGGCGGTGATCGTAGTGTCCGGCTTTAGCCGGACCGACACCGCGAGTTGGCATTCGGCGTGCGTCAACCCCGCCTCCGTGGACTCAGAGCTCACCGCACAAGTTGAATCAATCGCACGTCTGTATTTGATCCCGACAGCGTGGAAACTTCTGGGCGCCGTCGCGCTCTGGATGGTCGGGAGCTGGGTGATCAAGCTCGTCCGGACCACCCTTGGCCGGTTTCTGCATCTGCGCCACTTCGACGCCACGCTGGCGTCGTACCTCGAGACAAGCGCAGGAATACTTCTTCAGGTCCTGCTGTTCATCGCCGTTCTCGGCGTTCTCGGCATTGAAACAACATCGTTCGCTGCCCTGCTGGCCGCCGCCGGACTCGCCGTTGGTGCGGCATGGTCGGGGTTGCTGGCCAACTTTGCCGCCGGGGTGTTTCTCCTGGTGTTTCGACCGTTCAAGGTGGGCGACACGATCGCGGCCGTCGGTATCACGGGCACCGTCCGCGAGATCGGCCTCTTCGTCACGACGATCGTGACAGCGGACAACGTGGTGACCTACGTGGGCAACAATCGGCTCTTTTCCGAGAACGTCCAGAATTTCAGCGCCACGCCGTTTCGACGGGTCGACATCACCGTACAGTTGATGCCGGGCACCGATCCGGAGCCGGTCAGCATGCGTTTGCGCCACCGCCTGCGCCAGGTACCGCATCTGCTCGACACGCCCGCTCCCATCGTGGAGATCCTGTCGTTCAACATCGTCGGCACGTCAGTGGCGCCAGTGCTGGCGGTGCGTCCCTGCTGTCGCCATGACCACTACGCGCAGGTCTACTTCGACACGACGCGAGCGATCCAGGAGATCTGTGTCCCCGTGCACGTGTGAATTCCGCTTCTACGAAGAGCTGAACGACTACCTTCCGCCGGCGCAGCGCAAGACCACGATCACCCGCGAGATCACAGGTACTCCGTCGGTCAAGGACGCGATCGAATCGCTTGGCGTGCCGCACACCGAGATCGATCTCATCCTGGTCGACGGCGTTTCCGTTCGTTTCGATCGCCGGTTGCGGGGCGGCGAGCGTGTCGCGGTGTATCCCGAGTTCGAGCGCTTCGATATCACGCCGCTTCATCGCCTGCGACCACGGCCACTGCGTCAGCCTCGCTTCGTGGCAGACGTGCACCTTGGTACTCTGGCGCGCTATTTACGGCTGCTTGGGTTCGACACCCGCTACGAGAACGATCTCGACGATGGCGAACTTGCCGAGCTCACGTCACGCGAGCGACGAGTCCTGCTGACGTGTGATGTGGGTCTGCTCAAGCGCAAGGCGGTGGTGCGAGGGCAGTGGCTGCGCTCGCGCGATCCGGAGCGACAGGTTGGGGAGGTCGTCGAGGCGTTGCAACTGAAACGAGCATTCCGTCCATTTACCCGTTGCCTGACCTGTAACGGTCTTCTCGGTGCGGTGGAGCGCAAGCATGTCGAGGGGCTCGTGCCACCGCGCGTCTTTCGGCGCTTTCGGTCGTTCAAGCGGTGCAGGGATTGTCAACGTGTTTACTGGCGCGGGACGCATTTCGCGCGGCTGGAGCACCTCGTCGCACATCTAAGGTCCGCCTGAAGGCGGACACTACCTCTGCACGTGGTCGTAATGTCCGGCGTTAGCCGGACCCATCGTCTACTTATCTGGATTCATGAACGACGCATGGCGGATCCACACGCCCTGGACTGTCTCTTCGTTGTCGGTCAGCGGCGTAGAAAACGCCGGCATCAGTCGCAGCTGTTGGTCGGCCTGTACCGGAGAAGAAGTCAGGCCGCCAACGCTTCGTAATCGGAGAATCGCATCGCTCGAGAGCCTCGCGTTCTGAAGCACGCGACCAAACACGGGCTTCGGCAGCTGTGTGAAGACCTCGGCGAATTCCGTCGAAGGCTCAGGACTTGCCACGAGCAGGAAGTGTTCCCGTTGACCCGTGCTTGTGACTTGCCAGGATATCAATTCTCCATCCGGCGTGGACGGAAGCCGTTGGCGCTGTCCCGGTTGTAAGGGATTCTGCAGTCCTTGACCCGGCAGCGGGAACAACAGAAAGGAGTCGCCGAACTCGTCTTCGTTGACGATGTAGAAATACAGCGGAATCGACGCTTGAACCTGCAACGACAGCGCGTCGCCTTGGGTCAGTTTATCGTCAGGCTTCAGCCGTTGCAGGACTCCCTTGGTTTCCCGGTAGAACGACGACTGGATTCGATACGTGCTCGCCGTTCCAGGAGGGGTCGTTGGATCGGTACCGGCCACCCTGGCATCCGGCGTGACTACGGCGCTGCGACCTTCGGAGGGTATCGATGATGATCGCAGCAGTCGAGGCACTGTCATCGCCGCGAGACCGACGACCAGAACAATGGATGTCGCGAAGAGGACGAGTTTTTTCCAGCCCGAGGGTGGATCCGCCACCGGCACCGGCACTGGCACCGGGACAGGGACAGGGACAGGATCCGAACCCGATGGCGAGAGCACACGAGCAAGCGCCGCTTCGAGTTCGCCGGCGGTCGCGTACCTGTCCTCCGGTCGCTGTGCGGTAGCCCGCTCGACGACGCGGATGAAGCTGTCGGGCAAATCCGGGCGCACGTCTCGCAACGGCCTGCGGCGATCCGATCGATCGTGCAACCGTTCGATTTCGGTACGTGAATCACCTTCGACCGGGTACTTACCGGTGACGAGGAAGTAGAGGAGCACGCCCAGGCTATAGATCTCCGACGAAGGCGTACGAGAGTGACCGTCAAAGACTTCGGGCGCGAGGTATAGCGGTGTGCCGGCGAAGTCTTTCCCCGGGCCTGTCGGCTCGCGCCGCAGATCCCGGCCGGTACCGAAGTCCATCAGGACGGTGCGTCCACCGTTTTCGCGCATGACGTTGTGCGCCTTGATGTCGCCATGCAGGATGCCGCTGCCGTGAACGGCGGCCAGTGCTTTACAGAGATCGATACCGATGAGCGTCGCTTCGTTCGCGCTGAACGGCGCCTGGCGCCTCACGATCTCATCGAGCGTGTGTCCTTTCACGATCTCCATCGAGAGTCCGACTTCGTTGTCGATGAGTTCTGCGCCGTACGCCCTGACCACGTTCGGGTGTTTCACCTTGACCAGGCGACGGGCTTCTTCGAGCGCTCTCTCTTTGTCGATGGGGATGCCGGGAACGCGCGCGCGGATGACTTTGAGCGCGACCTCGAGTTGAAGGGTCGGATCGATCGCGCAATACACTGTGCCGAACGTGCCGCGCCCGATCTCGGACACAATGTGAAAGCGGCCCCATGTGGCGGGCGCCTGCCCGCTTATCTGGGCGAACTGCTCTATCGAGCGGAGTTCTTCGGCAATAGCCGCCTGGTCAGGTGTCGCAATCTGGTCCTGGACTTCTTTCCAGTCGACGGGCACGCCGCTCGAAATCTTCTCGGCAGCTAAGAGCAGCGGGGCGTCATCGCTTCCGCTCATATGCCATCTCCTCTGCGAGTCTGACGAGCGCCCGACTGAGTGCCATGTGCACGGCGGCGACGCTCGGCTTGTTGAACATCGCGGCGATCTCGGCATGGGGAAGGCCCATCTCGATGCGCGCGATGATCAGCTCCTTCTCTTCGGGTCGCAGGCGCTCGAGTGCAACCTCGTACCGATCGAGCAGCTGCCAGGCGATCACCAGCTCGATTGGAGAATCCTCATGTCCGGTGATTTCACTGTCGAGCGGGTTCGGCGCCCCCGTTCGCTGGTATTGGCGCGCAATGTCGCGGATGCGGTTCCACAGCACGGTCCTGACATATCCCTGGAACGCGCCTTCGTGACGCGGCTTGAATGAGGGCAACCCTTCGAGGACTCGGATCAGCGTGTCTTGTACGAGGTCGTGTGTCTGGAGCGCGTTGCGCGCCGCCGGAGGGACGCGGCCGTGTGCCCACCGCTGCAGCCTGGGCAAGTAGCGCGCGAATAGCGTGTCGAGCGCTTCCTGGTCGCCGGCGTTGGCGCGCTGGACCAGGTCGAACGAGGATTCGGCGCTCGTGGGGGAAGCGACGGTGGCGACCGGCATCGCCCTGTCGTCTGGCGTTTTTTTGTCCATCCAGGGAACCAGCTCGATGGCGACGGCGCCTAGCATATCCCTCCTCGTGAGCGTCGGAAAGCGCAAGGTGTAGGCTTTTCGCGACTCATAGGTGGTTAACGTCGCATGAACGGAAAAGTAACGAGGACTCGAGCGGAAGAGGTCAGCGCCAAATCGCCAGCCGCGCCGACCGCTGCCCAGAAGAACGGGACGGTGGACTGTCCAGCTGCCCGGCCATCGCGTAGTACCTTGAGACTCGCCTCGCGCATGGCATCAGCGGTGCTCAGATTCCTTTTCAGCCGGCCCTCGTACAGCGCGGGGTTTCGCGGGTCGCTACGGACGGCAACGAGCCCTCTCAGTTAAGCCTGGGCTCGGTCACCGCCAGTCCCCCGCGGCCACGAAGGCGGCCCAATAAAAGGGAGCGGTTGACTGTCCCGCCGCTCGGCGAGAGCGCAACACAGCGAGACTCGCGTCGCGCATCGCATCAGCGGTGTCGAGATGACGCTTCAAACGCCCTTCGTACAGCTCTCGCATCCACACGCGAGTCGCCTGGTCGTCGACCTGCCACAGGCTCATGATCACTGTCCTGGCTCCGGCAATGTGAAATGCGCGTCGCAGGCCGAGCACACCTTCGCCGGATCGAATCTCACCCAGACCAGTATCGCAGGCCGACAGGACGGCCCACTCGACTCCACGGAGGTTGAGGGATGCGACCTCCGCGGCCGTCAGAATGCCATCGTCTTCGTTCGGCGAGGCGTGCTCTCGACGGTTGGCGCCGGCGAGCGCTAGCCCGGAGAGCAACAGCGCATTCTCGACCGGCGATGCATTGGAAGAAGGCTGACCCGCGCTCACGAGTCCGCCGACTGCCCGAGTCCCCGCGCGCCCGGGCGGGCAGGCGTCGCGGAGGAAGAAGCCGTGAGTGGCCAGATGCAGCACGCGGTATCCGGACGCGTCTTTCTTCAGGCTCTGTTCGCTGGCTTCATGCCCGACCAGGAGGCGTGACGGTTCGTCACTCGCAGTCGCAGACGTCGTCCACACACGCGAGAGCTCACGAACCTCTTGGAGCGTGCCCTTCAAGGCAGTGAACGTGATCGCCTGGACGTCCCGGCTCACATCGCACGGCGAAGACGCCGATCGCACGGCCCTGCGAAGGGCGGTGGTCGTGTTGCTCGCTGCCGTATTGCGCTTACTCTGGCCGGCGGCGAACAGAGTCGCATCGTCGAACGCCGGTCCACCCACTGCCAAAAGGCCGTGTCCGACGCTCCCGGCGGAGTCGGATGATGGAACGAGGTCCCGCTCCGCAGACAGGTAATGAACCAGGGGTGCGCGCTCGATCAGATACGAACGCTGTCCAACGGGCAATGCCGCGAACGGAACGAGGTTCAGCGTCCCGTCGGGAACGATAAAGACACGTGTTGCGTTGCCTAGGAGAGGCGCCACGCGATCCCATACGAGCCTTCTCAACTCCAGACCGGATACTCGTGATGACGGAGTCGACTGCGCGGCCGCCGTTTGAGTGGGTGCGGCGACGTCCGCGGCGATGTCCGCCCTCCAACGCGACACGAGCGAATCGATTGTTTGCGCCGGGCCGATGGAAATCGCGACCGACGGTTGACCCTTGCGGGTCACAAGCGCGACATACGATGGCACGACGCGCGAAGCGGACTGCGATCGTTGATTCGGCACTGGACTCTTTGTTGAGTCCGGAAAAACCGTACGGTTGTGGCGCACGAACGACACCAGGGCACCGTCATCAGGAAGCGCTGCCCTCACCTCGTCGAGACCGAGTTGCGCCCGACTCCGTTCCGATCTGAAGTCAGCGCTCCGTTCGGCCAGCGACTGCTCCGCCTGCTCGCTGTCGCGTCGGGCCTCCTCGACGACGGCCGAGTACTGAGATGGCGACAGCTGTCCCGGGCCCCGGAAGACCAGATTCGCGAGCCGCTGTTGTGCCGACGTGAACGCCATTCGAAGAGAATCGGTACCGGACGCCGGCTGGGATTGCTGGCGCGCGGCCATCTCGTCCAGCACCACGGCGCGGCTTCGAATGACGCTGTCCATCGCAACATCCACCGCCTCCGGACTGGACCCGGTCAGCGACAGAACCAAGTCCAGGGCGTGCGGGCGCACCGCCGCATACTCGAGCGACTGACGTTCTGGAAGCGATCGAAGCATCATCCGCAAATGGGCGCGGCCCGTGGCCTCGGCGTTGACGGCGTTGCTGAGGGCAGACGTGCGATCCCCGAGATTGGCGAGCGCCAACGCGAGGCCCGCCTGGGTCTCTGCGTAGTCCGGACTCGATGTTCCGAACGCGTTCGCCCAGATCGTCAAGGCGCGTTCGTAATGCTCGCGCGCAGCCAGGTGATCGCCTCGACGTGCCTGGAGTTCAGCGTAGAGGGCAAGAGTGGTCGCGTAGTCAGGTGCGTCGGGTGTCTCGAGGCCTTCCCAGATCCGGACCGCGCGTGTCGCTGCTGCCTGGGCACGCGTGGTCTGACCAATCTCCAGCAGCGTGGCTGCCATATCCGCCAACGTCTGGGCCACGTGCCAGTGATCGGGGCCCTCGGTTTTTTCGCGAATGGCAAGCGCACGTTCGAACAGGGGCAGTGCCTGAGCCGACCGCCCCTCCGCGCGATAAACGTACTTCGCAAGATCTGTCAATGCGTTCGCGACGTAAGGGTGATCTTTCCCACCTATTCGCTCGCGAATGGTCACCGCTCGAGCGTATTCGCGTCGCGCGCTCTCGAAGTCGCCGAGACTCGCATCGGCACGCGCGAGCAGCGATAGTGCGCCTGCCACGTATTCATGCCGGGGACCATAGAAGGTCTCATACATGCTGAGCACCCGGCGCAAACGCTGCCGCGCGGTCGCATATGACCCTTCGCGCAGTGCCAACGAACCGAGCGGCCACAGGTAGCCTGCGGTCTCGTGATGGTTCGCACCGAAATTGCGTTCCGCGATCGCTAACGCCCGCTCTGCCAGAGGAGTCGACCCCTGGATGTCGCCGAGAACTCCGAGTGTCGCCGCAAGGTATCGCAGAGACAACGCGAGCTCGGGGTGGTCAGGGCGGAGCGTGCGCTCGGCGACTTGAACCGCTCGCTTCGACGCGTCTCTCGACTCGATTAAGCGACCTTCGAAGTAGAATTGGTCCGCAATGAGATTCAGCGTCCGCGTGTACGCCGGATGATCGACACGCGCACGCTCCCGTATTGCCGCGGCGCGCAGCACCAGCATTCCCGATTTCTCGTACTCGCCACGCCGCTGCTGCACCTGCACCATCACTTCGAGCGTGCGTGCGAGAGCAATGTCGGTCGCGCCCAGCAACTTCTCCTTCAGCCGCAGGCTTTCTTCGAGCGCTTTGAGGGCATCTTCTAACCGTCGGGCCGCTGACAGGACGGCGCCCAGGTGATCGAACGCGTCTGCGACATCGAGGCTGTCGGCACTAGCCGTCGCCTGCCGCAATGCGAGGGCGCGTTGAGCGACGGCGATCGCCTCATCGAGTTCAGCGCGCTCGGCCAGCACGTCGGCCAGGTTGATCAACGACGAGGCGACGTTCGCATGGGTCGCACCAAGCTTCGCTTCTTTGACGCGAAGCGTACGCCGCGCGATTGCAAGCGTCTCGTCGGACGTGGCCCGCCCGTTGACGATCAGCGCCCTGACCAATTCGTCGGAGGCGCTGGCCACCTGCAGCGCGTCGTCACCATATGAGGTGTGCAGTTTGCTGACGTGGGCGCGGGCGGCCGACTCGGCCTCCTCGTACAGACCTTCAGCGATCAGGACATCAACGTCTGGAACGGAGTCCTGCGGGCGCTGCGCGGACGGCGCGACTCCAACGAGCAGGAGCGCCGCGCACGAGATCAGGCCAACTGACGAACGACTCACATGGACCGAGTCCTTTATTGTCCCGTCGGTTTCGCCGGCTTTTGCCCCGCGGGCCGCGCGGAAGGTTTCTTCTGAAGCCGGCCCTCTCTTAGCATCTTGATCTGGATCATCTCGGCCACGCGGGCACTGGCGCCGGCTGTCGTCAACTCCGATGGCCTCGATCGACGGAAGCGGGGACAAGAAGCGGTGGACGCGCCGACTGGCGACACGAAGGCGACCACAAGATGTCCTCCGAGGCCGACCGCTCTTCGAAGAATGTCGGCGGCTACCTGACTCTGGGATGTGCCTGCGCGCTGCCCGAAACCTCCGCGTTCGGGGTCGGAGTAATCGCCGCGTTCGGGGTCGGAGTAATCGCCGCGTTCGGGGTCGGAGTAATCGCCGCGTTCGGCGATCCGTCTCCGTGCAAACTCCAGTTGTTGCTCGCGCCTTCGCGTCACCTCATCCGGCATGATCTTCTCCTCTGTGCTCGTGGGCTAGCTGTATCTTGCGAGCTCATGCACCAGGTTGCTCCAGTGTGTCTTCTCCGCGAAGACGAAGTTGTTGTAGAGATGTCGGACTGCTACGAAGTCGCGCTCGGGCGCGACGTTCGGGGCGTAAATGCTGATTCCGTTGAGCCGTGCCGTCTGGGCCGTATTACGACCGTGCTCGACAACCAGCGGCGGCCCATATCCAAGGGCACTACTGCCCACCTCGGGGGGACGAGGACTGATCAGACGAGGACTGATCAAGAGATTGCCAAGCGCACGCGCGGCCTCGATCACCATCGCATCGTCGCTGTTCCGCATGAGACCGAGGCACAGGTCGGCTACATCCACGAACGGTTTGCCCCGCGCTGTCTGCGACATATTGAATAGGGCGCAGATCTGATCTCGAACACCCGGATCGCGGATGGCTTCCGTGAGCGTCTCTGCGAGAACGTCCGCTGTTGCCTTGAGCTCTTCTGCTCGATTCAGATCGAGCAGCGTCAGGGACGCAGTCCCGGATTCCGCGCCGTACGATTCGCAGAATCGTCGTACGATGTACGATCCGAACTCCGTGGCTCCCATGAGGCGGCCATACGGCCTTCGAAGGCGATCGAGGATTCGGTCGTACGGCCAGCCAGGCAGCGGAATGCCGATCTGTGAGCCGAGGAGGTATTTCGCGAACGGCTCGAGCTGACACGCCATCTCCACTGTCGTGAGATCGCACGCGTCGAAGCCGAGGATGTCGAGCTTCGCATCGGCACCGAACTGCAGCTGCAAACGCTCGAGCACGCGAGTCAACTCCGTGAAATCGAGCGCGTCGATCGTGCCGTCCGTCGTCGGCGTACGGCCGATGGCGAAGTCGTACGCGTGCCCCCACAGCACGAGCAGCGAGTGGTGCTCGGGGTTCTCCGCGTCGTGGTGTGCGTCATTCAACGACGTTCTGATGAAGTGCCCGAGCGCCGCGCCGCCATCAAGATCGTCCTGCCCTTTCTCGACCGGTTTGAGGCCGTTGATCCCTGAGGTCATGCCCTCCGTGATCCGGCCTCGCCGCGGCACGGTGTCCCCACCTTGATGGACCTGGACGAAGATATTGAGTTCATCACCTTTCCGCCCGAAGCCCGGATCCACGGGACCTGAACCGACTAATCTCATCTCCGCCAGGTCGGCCTCCGCCGCTTCAAGCAGAGGTGCGTTGCCATCGATTGTGGCCGCCCCCATGAAGACCATGACCGTCCACTTCGCATTCGGATATGCGCTCTCGGTCGTGATGTCTGGCGGCATGTCGGCCCTCCACGAACGTCGTATCGTTGAAATGTCGGACGTCCGGAAATGAATGGAAGCCGCCGGACGCTCCTCCCCCTTAAGGGAAGAAACGCTTCTCGAATGAGTTTCTAACTGAAGCGCGAGCCG
>Ga0075431_100001201_pt1 | contig 23375 bp, 13 predicted proteins | sample RhiMetdeltSRZDD5_FD_75297 | JGI IMG/M metagenome (GOLD analysis project Ga0075431, IMG submission 75297) | Populus rhizosphere microbial communities from Tennessee, USA - Rhizosphere MetaG P. deltoides SRZDD5 | ecosystem: Host-associated > Plants > Roots > Rhizosphere > Soil | place: USA... | reverse complement strand
TGGGCCGCTCCGCTCTCTCGCCAGCCCGGCGAACCGGTGACGCTGCACGCGGAACTGCGCGACGGCGACGCGCCGCTGACCGGCGCGAAGGTGACGGCGCGGCTCGCATCGCCGAACGGTAGAACCTTCGAATCGATCGCTCTCATCGATCGCGGCAACGGCGTGTACGAGGTCACTCTCACCGAGTTCCCTGCTCAGATCCCCGGCGCGTGGCAGGTGCGCTTCGACGCGGAAGGCGCGAACGCGAACGGCGTCCGCTTCGCCCGCACGGGCTCGGGAGAGCTCGTCGCCGAACGCGGCTCCGCGCGCCTTGGCGGAATCCGCACGGAAGTCGTCGGCGACATGTTGCACGTGAGCGTTCCGACCGATGTTGCTCACGCCGGTTCGTATCGCTTCGACGTCATCGTGGCCGACCGCGACGGCAACAGTCTCGCGTGGGCCGAAGGTGCGCGCCAGCTCAATGTCGGCGCGACCTCGCTGGAGATCGACATCCCGCTTGCGGATCTCGGAGGAGTCGCGATCGATGACTTGTTCCTCGACGCGCGTTTGCTTGGCCTCGACACCCTCGGCGTCGCCGGCCGGGTGACGCGTTAACGCTGATCAATAGCCCCCGGCTTCAGCCGGGGGATTCGGCGCAGGACCCGTGAGAGTCCGCGTAGCGGACGACAGAATCTACCGCCCGCTACGCGGGCTCGGATCCAACACCGCTCCTCGTTCCCCCGGCTGAAGCCGGGGGCTACTCCCGCACCGCGATGCCGTACTTCTGGATCTTCGACTTCAGCGTATTGCGCGCGAGGCCGAGGCGTCGGGCGGCTTCGCGGATGCGGCCGCCGGAGCTTTCCAGCGCGCGCAGGATCAGCTGCTTGTCGACGGCGCTCATCACCTCGTCGTAGATGTCGCTGGTGATCTCCATCGTGCCGACGAGCGGATTCAGAATCGAGCTCGGCATCGACGTCGGTCCGCTGACCGGAAGCACCGCCGCCGTGGGCTCCGATGGGTACAAGTTATAGAACTCGTTCTTCGTGACCATGTCGCCGTTCGACATCACGATCGCGCGGTGCAGCGTCGCTTCGAGCTCGCGGACGTTGCCCGGCCAGTCGTAGCGCACGAACAGATCGAGCACGCCCGGCTCGAGGCGCTTGTTGTCGATGCCGAGGTCGCGGCAGATCTTGCGGATGAAATACTCGGCGAGCAGCGGGATGTCGTCCTTCCGCTCGCGCAGCGGCGGCAGCACGATCGGGATGATGTTCAGCCGATAGAACAGATCTTCGCGGAACGTGCCCTCCTCGATCGCCTTTTCCAGATCGAGGTTCGTCGCGGCGATGATCTTTACGTCCGTCTTGATCGTCTGCGTTCCGCCGACGCGCTCGAACTCCTTGTCCTCCACCACGCGCAGCAGCTTCGCCTGCATCGCGAGCGTCATCTTCCCGATCTCGTCGAGGAAGATCGAGCCGTTGTTCGCCAGCTCGAAGCGGCCGAGCTTCCGCCGGTCCGCGCCCGTGAACGCGCCCTTCTCGTGGCCGAACAGCTCCGACTCCGCGAGCGTCTCCGGCAGTGCGGCGCAGTTGAACTTGATGAACGGCCCGTTCCGCCTCGGCCCGATGTTGTGAATGATCCGCGCCACGAGACCCTTGCCTGTACCCGATTCGCCGCGCAGCAGCACCGTCGAAAATCCCGACGACGCCTTGCGGATCGCGAACTGAATCTTCGCCACCGCCTCCGAACTGCCGACGATCGAGTCGAGATGCTTTTCGACGAGCACCTCGCGGCGCAGCGTCTCGTTCTCCAGCGACAGCCGCGTGCGCGCTTCCTCCAGCTCCTCGTACAGGCGCGCGTTTTCGATCGCGATCGCCGCCTGGTCCGCGAACGCCTCGAGGAACGTGAGGTCTCTCTGCGAGAAGAGCTGCCGCGCCTGGCGGTGATCGATGTAGATCGCGCCGGAGATTCGCTCCTTGATGATCAGCGGCGCGCAGAGGATCGAGACGATGTTCTCCGCGATCACCGACTCCGACTCCGTGAAGCGTTCGTCCGCGCGCGCGTCGGCCGACATCACCGGCTGTCCCGACTGAATCACTTCCTTGACGATGGACTGCGGTGAGCGCTTCGACTCCTGCTCGCCGTCGCGAATGTTTCGCACGACGCGCGTCCGCAGCGCACCGGTCAGCGGATCCAGCAGAATGATCATCCCGCGCTCCGCGCGCAGACGGCGCACGCAGACGTCGAGCACGCGATTGAGCACTTCCTGCAGATCGAGCGTGGAGTTGATGATCTTGACGATCTCGTACAGCCCGACCACGCCCGAATCCGGCGCCTTCCCCGCGGGCTTGATGCGGAACAGCGCGCCGCGCGCGCGCTCGAGATCGTGCGTCGCGTTGAGACGCTCGAAGATGCGGATCGCGCTGCGGATCATCTGCGTCGCGTCTTCCGGCTCTTCGCGCAACAGGCCGACGTCGAACAGCAGCCGCCCCAGCTCGTACGGCGTGTCGAGCTCCTCGAACACCGCGCGCACCGATTCGAACTTTGCCGCTGCGGCCTCGCGCTCTCCGCGCGCGCTGTCGATCTTCGCGCGCGCCCAGTCGTTCTTCGCCAGCGAGAAGCGGTCGCCGAGCTGACGCGCGATCTGCTCGCCGCGGTCCGCGTGCTCCATCGCCTTGTCGAGATCGCCCTTCTGCAGCACGAGTACTGCCGCGGCGGTATGCGCGCGCAGGAGCCCGTGCAGCGTGTGGTTCGCATCGAAGATCTTCATCGCGCGATCGAGATAGCGCTCCGCCTCCTCGGCGTTTCCGCGCTCGTCCTCGATCGACGCGAGCACGTAGGCCGCCTCCGCGATCAGATCCTCATCGCGACCGCGCTCCCCGGCCGCGAGCGCCTTCTGCGCGTACTCGAGCGCCTTGGCGATGTCGCCGCGCTTCTTCGTCAGACGCGCCATCGGGACGTAAACCGACAGGCGCGACGGACGCGACTCGTCGAAGCCTTCGATGCCGACGCTGCGACGGAACTGCTCCGCCGCCTGATCCCAGCGGCCGAGCATCTCCAGGGCGTCGCCGAGGTTCTCCCGCGCCAGCGCCTCGTGCTCCAGATTGCCGATCTTCTCGTCGATGCGCACGGACTTCTCGAACAGCTCCGCGGCGGCGTGGAAGTTTCCGCGCCCGTACTCGACCACGCCCACATTGCTGTACGCGGTGGCGAGGTCCCACAGATCGCCTTCTTCCTCGCAGCGCTCGAGGATGCTGCGGTAGTGCTGCAGCGCCGGCTCCCAATCGCCCAGCTTCCAGAGCGTGTTGCCGAGGTTCATCGACGCGACCTTGCGCAACTGCTCCGAGGCGAGACGCTCGCCGATCGCCGCAGCCTCCTCGAAGATCGTGCGCGAGCTCTGCCAGTTGCCGCGCGAGAACTCGATCAGGCCGAGCATGTTCTGGACGTAGCCGTACACCGCCGTCGGCGGCAGCGACTCGAGCAACGTCCGCGCGCGATCGGCGTAGAAGTGTGCGTTATCGAGATCGTCGCGGATGCGGTGAAGAAACGCCATGCGGTTCAGCGTCTCCGCGACATCGACCGTCATGCCGAGGCGCTCGTAGATCGCGAGCGCGCTGTGGTAGTAGGTCATCGCCGCTTCCATGTCGCCGCGGCGCGCCAGCACTTTGCCGACCTTCTTCATCACCCGCGCGACGTCGACGTTCGCGATGTCGTCCGGATGCCGGCTCTGGATGCTCTTGAGCAGGAACTGATACGCGTGCATCGCGCTGCGATAGTCGTCGCGGCGGTAGTACGCATCCGCGAGACTCTCGCGCACCTCGGCCTTGCGCGCTTCTTCCACTCCGCCGAGGTCCATCATTTCCAGCGCGACGCGATAGAACTCCGTTGCTTCTTCGTGCGCGAGCGTGCGCGTCGCGAGATCGCCCGCCTCGATCGAGTAGCGCGTGCCGCGCTCGATGTCGTTGGCGCGCGAAAAGTGATACGCGACCTGCCCGGTGAGCTGCGTCGATCCGTCATTCGACGCGGGCTCGAGCGCCTCGGCGATCCGCAGATGCAATTCGATCCGGCGCCGCTCCGGCATCGAGTTGTACACCGCGTCGCGCAGGTGGATCTGCGGGAAGGCGATGGTCTTGCCGTCGTTCGATTCGTCGACGAGCCGATCGCGATCGAGTGCGCGCACCGCGGCGTACGTCGCTTCCGCGTCGAGGTCCGAGACTCGCCGCAGCAGATCGAGCTCCATCGATTCGCCGTACACCGACGCGATCTCGAGAATCCCCCGCTCCGGCGGCGCCAGCGTCTCGACGCGCTCCATCAGGATCGAGCCGAACCCGCCCGGCATCCGCAGCGTTCCGATGTGCGCCATGTCCGCCGTCCAGCCGCTCGGCTTCCAGGTCAGGTACCCGTGAGCGATGAGGTAGTCGACGATGCGGCGAATGTTGAGCGGCGTGCCTGCCGACTCCCAGAACATCCAGCGCGCGAACTCGTCGGTCACGGTCATCTGGCCGAGCAGGGATTGCAGATGCTCGCGCACGAGACCTTCGGTCAAAGGATCGACGCGGATGATCGGAAATGACGCGTCGCGCGCGTTCTGCTCCCAGAACGAGAGATTCGGCGACGCCGACTCGATCGCCGCCTCGCCCCCGGTCTCGAGCGTGAGCGTGCCGATGACGAGCAGCTTGTTCTGCTTCGCCTCGCCGACGAGAAACGAGAAGAGCTCCGTGGTCGACGGATCGGCCCACTGCAGATCTTCGATGACGAGGATCAGCGGCGAGCCGGCGGTCTCGCTGCCGACGGTGAGGAATCCGTAGATGTCCTGCATCGACTGCACGATCCGATTGAAGAGCCGGTATTTCTGGCCCGTCTGCGGCGGCGCGGTATCGGGACCAGCGGAGGCGACGACCGGTCGCAGAATGCGGCGGATCTCCTCGGCGACGTCGGCTTCGGGATTCACCGCCAGCACCATCTGCTGGAAGATCTCGAAGAACGGCGCGTAGATCGTTTTGCGATTGACGGGACAACGTCCGCAGAACACGCGCGCGCCGTCGAGCTGCGCGCGCAGTGTCGCGTCGCGGATGATGCGGCTCTTCCCCATCCCCTCCGCGCCGGCGAGGATCACGCCGTTACCGCGGCCGTCGCGCGCATCGGCCATCAGCGCACCGAGCTGCTCGACTTCCGCTTTGCGTCCGATCAGCGGCGCCGCGTAGAGCTCTCCGCGTCCGGCGATGAGATCCGAGTGCGGCACCTTGCGTCCCGCGGCGTCGGCGACGGCCTGCAGAAGCGCGGCGGCAGTCGGAAAGCGATGCCGCGGATCCTTCTCGAGCAGCTTCATGATGATCTGATCGAGCGCATCCGGCACACGCGGATTGATCGACGCCGGACGGCGGATCTCTTCGTCGAGGTGCATCCGGATCACTTCGATCGACGGACGGCCGTAGCCCGGCAGCGCGCCGGTGACGGTCTCGTACAGCGTCATGCCGAGGGCGTAGAGATCCGCGCGCGAGTCGACGCGATCCTGCTTCAACACCTCGGGCGCCATGTAGTGCAGCGTGCCGCGGATCTGGCGATCGAAGACCTGACGGCTCTCGATCGCGAGACCGAAGTCCATGATCTTCGCGATGCCGTCGTCGCTCACCAGGATGTTCGACGGCTTGAGATCGAGATGCACGATGCCGCAGCCGTGGATGTGATGGAGTCCCGCCGCGATTTGCAGGATCACGTCGTACAACGCGTCCCAGCTCTGCCCGTCGAAATAGTCGGTGATCCTCTTCCCTGCAAAGAACTCCATCGTGAAAAACGGATAGCGGTCCTGCAGGATGCCGAAGTCGTAGACCTTGATCACGCTCGCGTGATCGAGCGATGCGAGCGTGTTGAACTCGGTCTTGAAACGAAGGAACTGTTGAGGGTCGTGGATCTCGTGACGAAGGATCTTGATCGCTTCGTCGCGCCGATCGGCGACGTCGAACACGCGGTAGACGGAGGTTTCCGCCGTCTGCTTCAGCGTGGCGCGGATCTGATACCTAGGCGGAAGGAGAACGTCGGGAACGACACTTTCAATGGTCGCCATGGGATCGGGTGAGAATATAACCCACGTGACGCTCGAGCGGGTCAGAGTCTTGACCATGACGTAGGGCGCGGCTTCAGCCCGCCCACCCTGGACGGGCTAAGCCCGTCCTACGTGTGTAGAATGCGCGTCGGCCAAATCCGCATGGCAGAAGAACTTCCTACGTTCGATGGGTTCGAGATCGTTCGCATCCTGGGCAAGGGCGGAATGGGGACGGTCTATCTCGCCCGCGATCAACGTCTTGGCCGTTACGTCGCGATCAAGGTGCTCAACGCGAGCGAGCTCGCGTACGAGGACCGCAAGAGTCGTTTCCTTCGCGAAGCGCGCTCAGCCGCGTCGATCCGCCATCAGAACGTCGCCACGATTCACGAAGTCGGTGAGACGCCGGAGGGCCTCCCCTTCATCGTCATGGAGTATTGCGAGGGAGAAACTCTCTCGCAGCGGATCCGCCGACGTCCCATCGAGGGCGCGGAGTTCCTCACGATTGCGCGACAGATCGCGGCGGGACTCGCGGCCGCGCACGAGAAGAACATCATCCACCGCGACATCAAGAGCGCGAACATCATCGTCGAGCAGAACGGGACGGTGAAGATCCTCGACTTCGGATTGGCGAAGTCGCTCCCGCGCTCGGTCACCGATCCTGGTCTCGAGCGGACGTTCGAGTCGACGAGCGGACACTTCTTCGGAACGCTGCACTTTCTCTCGCCCGAACAGGCGCGCGGCGCCAACGCCGATGTTCGCAGCGATCTGTTCTCCGTCGGCGTGGTGCTGTATCACATGGCCGCGGGACATCTGCCGTTCAACGCGGAAGCGCCGCTGATGGTGCTCGACAAGATCCGCGACGGCGAGCCCGAATCGTTCAATCCTCTCGATCCCTCGTTCCCGCAGACGGCCACGCGCGTCATCGCGCGGCTGTTGCAGAAGGAGCCGGACGATCGCTATCAGAGCGCGCGCGAACTGCTCGCGGACCTCGACGAGATCGACACGCCGACGGTGCGGATGACCACGACGTCGACGCGCACGACCCTCGGACGCACCATGCGACGCCCGCGCTGGATCCGCGTGGCCATCACGATCGCCGCGGCGCTGGTCGTCGCGTTCGCGGTGTTCATCGCACAACGCACCAGCGACTCCGCGAAGGCGACGACGACCGTCGCGCCCCCGCCGATTCGCTCGCTGGCCGTGCTTCCGCTGCGCAACATCGCGAACAGTACGCGTGACGAATTCCTGTCGGTCGGCCTCGCGGACGCTCTCGTGACGAAGCTGCAGAAGATCCCCTCGCTGCAGGTGCGGCCGACGTCGGCGGTGCTGGAGTATCAGGGATCGAAGACGGACACGCGATCCGCCAGCGAGAGGTTGAAGGTCGACGGAATCCTCGAGGGACACTTCCTCGCCGCCGGCGATCTCGTGCGCGTGACGCTGCAACTGACGGATTCGCGAACGGGTTTTTCGGTCTGGTCCGACAGCGTCGACGGCAACCGCGACGACCTGTTGAAGTTGATCGACGACGTTTCGGCGCGTACGGTGGCGGGACTCAACGAGAAGATCGGCATCGAGCAGACCCAGGGCGCACGCTCGGATCCGCGCTCGTCGAATCCAAAAGCATACGAACAGTATCTGCGCGCGCGTGCGCTCAATGGCAGCTTTGTCCCCGAACACCTCAACGCGCAGATCGCGGCGTTGAAACGCGCGATCGCGCTCGATCCGAAGTTCGCCGCGGCGTACGCCGATCTGGCGGCGACGTTGTCGCTCGCCAGTGCGCGAGCGCTGGTGTCGCCCGAAGAGTTCGCGCAGGCGGAGTGGTACGCGCGCCAGGCCGTGCGGCTCGATCCGAATCTGCCGGAAGCGCATCTGGCGCTGGGACGCGTGTTCGTCCGCGACCCCACGCGCTTTCGCGAGTCGGTGCGCGAAGTGCTCGCGGCGTTGCGTCTCGAGACGACGGACACGCAGGCGCTGCATTCGCTGGTGACGTATTTCGTGTCGACGGGCGACTTGCAGATGGCGCAATGCGTCGGCGATCGCCTGGTGAAGATCGACCCTCTCTCGAGCGAGGCGCTCACGCGCGGCTACTGGAACATCAACGCGATCGATGCCGAAGGCGCGATCGAGAATGCTCAGTACGCGTTGAGCAACAAGAACACCGAGCTCGCCGGCCACGACATTCGCGGCACGGCGCTGATTCTTCAGGGCAATCTGCAGGAGGCGGAGAAGGAAGCGAACCTCGCGCTCCAACTCGCCCCGCGCCACTACCTCGGCAAGAGTCTCAAAGCGATGATCGCCGCCGCGAAGGGCGATCGCAGTGCAGCTCTCGCCGCGGTCCGCACATTCGAAGCGGACGCGATGCGCAATCACTGGGCCGCATTACGCGTCGCGCTGGTCTACGCGAAGCTCGGCGACAACGCCGAGGCGCTCGTATGGCTCCGCCGCTGCGCGGAGCTCGGCAATCACTCCTGGTACGCACTGATCAAACACCCGTGGCTCCAGCCGCTTCAAAGCTCGCCGGAATATCAGGCGGTCGTCACGAAGATCAAGGAAGACCTGGACGACGTGCGCGACGACGTGATCGGGGTTTATCAGTTGATGTGCAAGTGACGCATCCCAAATGCGACCAGCCGTCGTCCTCTTCCTCCTTCTCCTCGCGTCGCTCGTCTACCTCGCGCCGTTCGTCCGCACCGGTTGGGTACCGCACGACGAAGGTCTTCTTGGAGAAACGGCGGAGCGGGTTTTGGCGGGCGAGCGGCCGCACATCGATTTCGACGATCCCTATACCGGTGGTCAGGCGTACCTCCACGCGCTCGCGTTTCGCATCGGCGGCACGCGCCTCTCGACCTTGCGCTGGCTTCTGTACGCGTTCTCGATCCCGTTCATCGTGACGTTATGGTCCATCGCACGCCGCGCGCTTTCGCCGTGGTGGGCCGCGGCCGTCACCGGCGCGGGCATCCTCTGGAGTCTGCCGAACTACTTCGCATCGCTGCCGTCCTGGTACAACCTCTTTTTTGCGCTGTTCGGCCTCTTCGCATTGCTGCGATGGCTGGACACGCGTGCGCAATGGTGGATCGTCGCTGCGGGCTTGTGCGGCGGTTTATCGATTCTCGTAAAGATCAGCGGTCTCTACTTCGTCGCCGCCGCCTTTGTCGTATTGCTGCACGCCGAAGATGCACGGAACCAGCGGACGCGCGTCGGCGCGATCTTCGTGATTGCGGGCAGCATCCTTGCCGCACTCTTCCCGATCGTCATCGTCATCAAGCGTCTCTCGATCGAGTCGATCGCGCATTTCGTCGTGCCGGCGGCGCTCGTCTGCTTCGTCGTTGCCTGCGACACATGGCGGCGCGGCGCTGCTCCTCCAGGCGTGCTGCTGCGTCGAGTCACACTGCTGGCCGCGGGCGTGGCAACTCCGATCGTCTGTTTCGTCGTTCCCTACATCGCGGCCGGCCAACTGCGAAGGCTGATCGACGGCGTCTTCATCGCGCCGCAAAGACGTCTCACCTTCGCTGCGTTCGATCTGCCGCCGCTGTGGACATTGGTCGCGGCGTTGCCGCTCGTCGTCGCGCTGCTGCCAGCACGCTCGCGGATTGCCGCGTTCATCGCCGGGATCGTCGCTCTCGTGGCGATTGCGTTCGCGTCGGATGCGCCGTTGTACGACGTCATCTGGTGGTCCGTGAGATCGTTGCTCCTCGGCGTGACGATCGTCGCCGCGTATCTGTTGATTCGCTTCCCTGCCGAGGGGCGGTGGCGTTCCGAGCTCGTTGCGGTGATGGCAGTCGCTTCGTTCTGCACGCTCATTCAGTTCCCCTACGCGTTCGGCATCTACTTCTGCTACGTCGCTCCTCTCGTCCTGCTCGCGGCTGTTTTTCTCCTGCGCTTTCGCGCGTCGCTCGATTCGGGCGAGATCGAATTCCCGTTTGCAGCCGCGGCGCTCGCGTTCCTGAGTGCGTTCGCGGTCGTTTGGCTGAATACGAGCCGGGTCACGACTTTCGGCGAGCGCTACGAGCGGCGCAGCGAAGTGAAGCTGCTTCTGCCCCGGCGCGCGAACCTTTATGTTCCCGCCGTCCATGCCGATGGCTATGCGCAGGTCGTGCAGTTGATCGACGAGCACGCGCGAAGCGGCGTGATTTACGCGTTGCCCGATTGTCCGGAGGTGTACTTTCTCGCGGGGAAGCGGAGTCCGACGCGCGGCTTCTACGATTTCCAGGGCGTCGCCGATCCCGACACGATGATTCGCGACGTCGACGTTGTCGTCATCAACCATATCCCGGAGTTCTCTCCGCCCGTCGACGAGCCTGTCGCAGCATCGCTGCGTCAGCGGTTTCGCGAAGGGCGGCGGATCGGGCCGTTCGAGGTGCGATGGAAAAGCGAGGCGCAGTAGCGACGTTGCTGGCGCGGCCGGCGATTTACCGGCTGTGGCAGGCGCCGTTCGCAACCCGGAAGCTCGCGCCGTTGCTTGCGAGCGGCTTCGCCGGCCGTGCGCGGCGAGTGCTGGACGTCGGCTGCGGGCCCGGCACGAACGCGCCGTTCTTCGTCGGGGCAGACTACCTCGGCATCGATCTGAATCCTCGTTACATCGAGGACGCGCGGCGACGTTTTCCGAGTGCGCGGTTCGAAGTCGCCGATGTGACCAGCGGCGTCTTCGCGCCGCCGCGCAGCTTCGACTTCATCCTGATGAATAGTCTGCTCCATCACATCGACGACGACGGAACGCGCCGCGTGCTCGATGAGGTTGCTCAGCTGTTGACTCACGACGGGACGGTGCACATCCTCGATCTCGTGTTGCCGGAACGCTGGTCGGCTTCGCGCGCGCTTGCCCGGCTCGATCGCGGCGAGCATCCACGGCCGTTGTCGGCGTGGCGCGAGCTCTTCCGGCGGTCATTCGCCGAGGAAGCGTTCGAGCCGTATCCGCTCGGCCTGGGGCCGTTGACCCTCTGGAGTATGGTCTACTTCCGCGGACACAGCAGATGACAGAACTGCGGGTTTCGGCCGCCGTGCCGTTGTGCGACGAGGAAGAGAACGTGCCGGAGCTGTTGCGGCGTCTGTCTGCCGCACTGCTCGAGATCCCCGGCCGCCACGAGATCGTCGCCGTCGACGACGGCAGTACCGATCGGACGCTCGAGCTTCTGCGCAATGCATCGATCGAAGGCGTCGATCTCGTCATCGTCTCGTTCTCGCGCAATTTCGGTCATCAATCCGCGTACTCCGCGGCGCTGGACCACGCGACGGGCGACGTCATCATCATGATCGACGGAGATCTGCAGGATCCTCCGGAGCTCATCCCGCAAATCGTGGCGAAACATCGGGAAGGATTCGACGTCGTGTATGCGCGGCGGGGACACCGCGACGCGCCGTGGCATCTGCGCGTGCTGTACCGGCTCTTCTATCGGTTGATGGAGACGATGTCGGATACGCCGATGCCGCTCGACAGCGGCGACTTCTCGCTCATCTCGCGACGCGTCGCCGACGTCATCCGCGGCGCACCCGAACGTCATCGCTATCTGCGCGGCCTCCGGGCCTGGGCCGGGTTTCGCCAGGTCGGAATCGAAGTGCCGCGGCCGGCGCGCGCGAAGGGAACGTCGAAGTACACGGCCAGGAAGTTGTTTGCACTCGCATTCGACGGACTCTTCTCGTTCTCGCGCATCCCTCTGCGCGTCGCGGCCACGCTCGGCGGGTTCACGATCGTCGCGACGGTGCTGTTTGGGCTCTATGCGCTGTTCGCGAAACTCGTCCTCCACCGTTCGCCGCAGGGCTTCACCGCTTTGATCCTGACGATCATCTTCATCTCCGGCGTCCAGCTTTTCTTCCTGGGCGTGATCGGCGAATACGTCGGGCGCATCTACACCGAAGTGAAGGCGCGGCCGCGCTACGTCGTCGCCGAAGTCATTCGGAAGTAGCGATGGAGCACGATTACGGGGCGGCGTACCGCGATCTGTACGAACGCCACTGGTGGTGGCGCGCACGCGAGGCGATGCTCGTTGCCGAGCTTCGCCGGCTGCGTCCTCCCGATGGTTTCGGCGACATCCTCGACATCGGCTGCGGGGACGGCTTGTTTTTCGACAAGCTGCGCGAGTTCGGAAAACCGCAAGGCGTCGAGCCCGACGCGACGCTCGTGAGCGAAGACACCCGCAGACGCAGCGAAGTCCACGTCGGCACTCTCGATGACTTCCATCCCGTCACGCGTTTCGGTCTCATCGTCATGGCCGACGTTCTCGAGCACGTGCAGGACGACGCGGCGTTCCTCGCCCGCGCCATCGAGCTCCTTCGCAAAGACGGACTCATTCTCGCGACGGTCCCCGCTCTGCCGTTCCTCTGGACGGCTCACGATGAAGTGAACCATCACTATCGCCGCTATACGCGCGCGTCGTTCCGCGCGCTGGCGGCACACGCAGGCGCGGAAGTGATCGCGATGAGATGGTGGTTCCGCTGGACGTTGCCTCTCCGTCTGGGCGCCAAGCTCGCGCGCCCGCGAGCTCAAACGATCGCCTCCATCCCGCGCGCACCCGTCAATGCAATGCTCGAACGGCTCTCGCTCCTCGATTACCAACTGGGAAGATTGCCGATCGGACCAGGGACTTCGCTGTTCGCCGTGCTCCGGAGAGCAAATGATGCGGATTGAGTCACGACGTCGGCGCACCGCGATCGCGAAGATAGTTCGCGATCGAAGTGCGATCGAGATAAATCGCCCAATCCAGCGGCGTGCCGCGATAGATCGTGTCCTGGATGTCCAGGCGCGCACCTCGCTCGACGAGCAGCCTCACCACGTCCTCGTGGTTTGACGACACCGCCTGATGCAAGGGTGTCGAATGCGAGTGGTAGCTCTCGGGGTTGTAGCGGTTCGGATCCTCCCCGGCATCGAGCAAGAGACGCACGATCGAGATGTGGCCGTGCTGCGCCGCCAGCGCAAGCGCGATCTGCCTGCTCTCCGCGTCTGCGTCCGGGAGCAGCCGCGCGGTCTCCTCGACGCGGCCGAGTCCCGCCGCGGCCGCGATGTTGTTCAATGGCGCGCCGCGGTTGGCGAGGACTTCCGCTGTATTGCGATATCCGAACGCCAGCGCCGTCAGCACAGACGACTGCCAGTTCGTGCCCGATCCCTCGAATGCCGCGCCATAGTCGAGCAACGTCTCGGCGAGGACCGCCTGCAGACCGGCTCTGGCCGGATGACAGCTCGACACGAGCATGCTCATGGTCGTGCATTTCGATTCATACAGATCCGCCAGCGCATCGACCTCGGCGCCCGCGTCCAGCAGGATCTTCGTGACCTCCACCGCATTCGGCGGCGTCTTCTGTCGATCCCCCTCGACGCCGTTGGCACCGATGTAATGCAGCAGCGTCGCGTGATGTCTGCGCGTCGATCGCGCGCGAACCAAGTCGGGAGTCTCGCGAAGCATCGAACGGAGCGTGTCGACATCCCCCGCGATCACTGCTTCCACCGCCTCCTCGAAACGTACGACGTCCTCGTCGGTCGCGACGGCGCGAGTGAACGCTGCAAGGTCGTCCCAATCGTCGAACGAGTATTCACGCGCAATGACCGTTCGCGCGTCGGTCAGGTCCAACGTCGCGGCCCGGACGTCGTCCACGACCTTGCCGCGGAAGCGCGGATACTCCCACTTGAAGCGCCACGCCGCACGATCGTCGCCGGACGTCAGCGCGCCGAACAGCGCGTCGGCCTGTCGTTGATATTCGTCGAGAGTCGCACGATACGAAAGAGCCTCGGCGTCGCCCATGCCGCGTAATGCTAGCGCGATCAGTGCGACAACAACTCGCGGAGCTTCTGTTTGGCCCGGAGATACGTCGGCCCGATCGAGCCCACCGGCAGTCCCGTCGCCTCGCTCACCTCGACATAAGACAGGCCTTCGATGGCGATCATCTGGCAGAGCACACGCGTCCGTGAGTCGACGCGCGACAGCGCCTGTTCGAGAGACAGCCGCTCGGTGTCGTGCATGACCTTCGGGTCGGCGATCTCTTCGTACGGCAGTTCGTCCGGCGGCGTTTCGCGGCGCCGCTTCACCTGGTCGATCTGTTGTCGCGACAGATTGGCGACGACGCCAGCCAGCCAGGGCCGGACGGAGCGCACATAGTTTCGTTTCTGCAGGAACAACAGCCAGGCTTCGTGCAGGACGTCTTCGGCGCGGTCGTGGGAGAGATTGAACCGGCGGCGCGGAATGTCGTACAGACGGCGGCGCACTGTGAGATAGAGCGTTTCGAGATCGACCGGCTCGCCTTCCGGCGCTTCATTCTCGATCTCCGCAAGCAACGCGTAGATCGCTTCCATGATCGTGTCGCCCGTCGCCGGCTTCTGCAGAACGACGGACACGCCGCGCTGGAGCAACTGCTCTTCGATCGCGACCGTCGCGTATGCGCTGATGACGATGACCTTCGAGCGCGGGCTCGTCTTCAGAACGTGATCGATGAGCGCCAGACCGTCGGCTTCCGTGTGCAGGCAGAGGTCGGCCAGCACCACCGGAAAGAACCCACCATCGAGGATGGCGATGGCCGATTGACGGTCCGACGCCGCCGCGCTCTCGAGTTGCTCGCACTCGAAGAGGGCCGTGAGCCCTTCCGTGATTGCGATCTCATCATCCACTACTAATACACGCTTGTCCGTCATCTGCAGCTCCTTCGCTCTCGTACACCTCCACTACAAGCGGCCCGCCACACGTGGGAACCCGGTAAGTCATTTGTGGAGATGGACTTGAACGAAATGCGCTACAGCGGAGCCTGTTCGGAATCCGAACACGCGTCCGACTCCCGAGCGGGCGGAGGCAGCGGAGCGAACCGCGTGAGGGTGGCTCCGAGGATGGGGAGGTTCACCGGTTTGCAGAGGTACTCATCGACGCGGAACTGCTGGAACGCCTCGCTGCGAAAACGCCGAGCCGTGTACAGCGAGGTCATGACGATCACCTTTTTCTGGGAGCCGGCCCACGTCTGCTTCAACGACCGGCAGAGCTCCCGCCCGTCCATTCGAGGCATCAGCGCGTCGGTGATGAGCACGCGCACGTCGGGAGCCTGCGCGAGCTCGAGCGCCTCGCTCGGGTCATGCGTCAACCGAGTGCGATAACCGAGACTCTCGACGTAGCAGGCCACGAGCGATCGGATCGCCTCGTCGTCATCGACGATCACCACCACGGGCGCATTCGGTACGGGCGGATGAACGGCCGCGTGCTTCGGAAATCCGAACATGTTCGCGGAGAACCGTCGCGGATCCTGACGCAATTCGACGGGAACGGAGGACCAGAACAACCGCCGATACGTGACCGGCGCGTCGCAGAAACAGCGGCGACACGAAGGGCAAACCAACGAGCGCGAGATCCCTTCGCAATTGCACCACGCGGCCTGCATTGGCTCGTAGGTTTCGGCACAACGATGACACTTCGCGACGATCGATTTGGAAGGAAGGGGTTCAGGCAGAGCGCTCATTCGATTTCTCCGGCGACGCGTTGCGCCGCGCATGCTTCGACCGCGCGCAAGAGCGCGGCATACTCAAACGGCTTTTCCAGCACCGCGAATGCGGGCAATTTCCGACCTTGGGTGAACCGCGAATATCCGCTCAGCACGATCACGCGCTTCAGCAGGTCCGGCTTGGTGAGCATCCAGTAGGCGGTCAGGCGCTCGCCGTCGAAGATCGGCATCTTCAGATCGAGCAGGATCACGTCGTAATCGCGTTGGAGCTCGATCGCGTTGATCCCGTCGGTGATGATCTCCACCTCGTACCCCTGCGTTCCGAGCAACACCTGCAGCACTTCGCCGACGAATGGATCGTCGTCGATGACGAGCGCGGTGCGTTGCCTGGCCTCTCCGCTCATCCGCGCGCCCCCCAACCGCGACCGAGGATCTCCTCGACGAGTCGACTGATCGGGAACGGCTTCTGGAGGAAGGCGACGTTCGGCTCGGCCATGGGCACTCGACGTGCGTCGGCGTGGCCGCTGACGTAGACGATGCAAAGGCCGGGATGGCGCGCGCGCAGCCTCTCGCCGACTTCGATGCCGTCACCGTCCGGGAGCTTGATGTCGACGATCGCGACGTCGGCCGCGAAGGACTCCGCGACCTCGACGAGCTCCGCGGCCGAAGCGGCGGTCCGCGTAGTCGCGCCGTCTCGCGCGAGCAACTCGGCGATGCCGTCGAGGATCCCCGGCTCGTCATCGACGATGAGGATCTTCATGGCGCCGAGACGTGGCAACGCGCCCACCGCCTCGGCGATCCGAGACTCGGTGAGTGCGGCGGGAATGAACAGATGAAACGTGGTTCCTTCACCAGGTTGACTGACGACGAAAATCGCGCCGCCATGACGCTCCACCACCTGGTGCACGACCGCCAGACCGAGTCCGGTTCCACCGTTTCGCTTCGTCGTGAAGAGCGGCTCGAAGATGTGCGAGATCACATCCTCGGAGATCCCCGCGCCCGTGTCGCTGACGGAGATCTGGACGAACGACTCCGGATGCTCGACGACGCCGAACGGAAACGTCTCGTCCGCATTCGGCCTTCGCGCGACGATGCGGAGTCTGCCGCCGTGAGGCATCGCGTCCCGCGCGTTGCTGACGAGATTCGACAACACCTGCGTGAGCTGACTCGCATCGGCCGTCACCGCGAGGTTCGCCGGAATCGACGATTCGAGGGAGATCGTGTTGCCGGTTCCGGCCTGCAGCTCCGGAACGAGCCGCTCCCACCAGCGCGCCAGATCGACGACCGCGACGGACGGCGACGCCGGTTGCGTGAACCGGAGGATGTCCAGCGCGACGCGCTTGCCACGCGCGATCGAGCTGATGATGTAGCTCGCGCCTTTGGCGACATTCTGCGACGACACGGACGGACGCTGCATCAATTCGGCGAACGGCTGCATGCCCATGAGAACGTTGTTGAACTCGTGCGCCACGGTCGCGGCGAGATGTCCGAGGCTGTTGACTCGCTTCGCCTGCTCGAGCTGCGCGAGCAGCAATCGCTGTTCGGTGACATCGCGTCCGTTCACGATGACCGACAGACCCTCCGGCGTCTGATGGGAGGTGGCCACCATCGACATCCAGCGCCACGAGCCGTCGCGATGCAGCACGCGCGCGTCGAGCGTTCCGGTCGTGCCCGGGTTGTTCAACCGCGCAGCGAAGAAGTCGCGCGCGGCCGGAAGATCGTCGGGGTGAATGAAGTCGGCGTAATGGATCCGCTTCGGTTCGGGCGCCTTGTAGCCGAGGACGCGCTCGACGGACGGGCTCTGATACTGAATCGTTCCCGATTCGTCGAGGATCGTGATCGTGTCCGAGATGTTCTCGATGATCGAACGGAAATGCTGCTCGCTCTTCTGCAGCGCGATCGCCGCCCGTTCCCGCTCCGTGACGTCGCGCGCGAGACCGCGCACGTACGCGCGATTGCCCGAGGTCTGAAGGACGCTGCGGAAGTGCCAGAGCCTCCGTTCCCCGTTCTTCGTGAACACGGACATGTGTCCCTCCGCCATCCCCTCGGTCTTGATCGTGATCATGTAGTGATCGAAGGCGGCCGCCGAGTGAGGCGTGAGGAACCTCCGCAAGTTCGCGCCGTCGAGCTCCTCGTACGAATGGCCGAGCGAGCGCAACGCGGCGTTGTTGACCTCGAGCACGTGTCCGTCCAGATCGTGCAGGCAAAGCAGGTCGTGCGTCGATTCGCTGAGCTCCCGGTACCGCCGTTCGCTCTCGCTGAGTTGTTCCTGCGCACGCTTCTCGCGCGTCACGTCGCGCACGGCGTAAATGCGTTGGCCATCCGCGGCCGTCGCCACGCAGAGCGCGACGGGAAAGGTCGTGCCGTCCCCGTGGATGCCCAGGCCATGAATTCTTCCTTCGCGCTCCGAACGCTCGGGCAGTGTGATCAGCGAGGCGACGGAGCGCCCCGGGAGATCGCTGACGAGGTATCCGAACATCTCCGCGAACGCCTCGTTCGTCTCGGCGACGATGCCTTCGCGCTCCACCATGATTCCGTCGAACGCGACGTGCGAGAGGACGCGGAGGTTTTCTTCGCTTTGCGCAAGCGCGGACTCGTACTGCTTGCGAAGGCGCACATCCGATACGTCCGGACGCGGACACACGGTCATGAGTGAGCAACCTCCTCGCGAACGCCGCCAGACGCGAGCGCTGGCCCCGTCCGCCAGCTCTCGACCGCGTGACCGATGTCCTCGATGATCGAGCCGAGGTACAACAGCGTCTCGGACTCCGGCTCGTCGCCGAAATCGGCGCACGTCAGCTCGCCCTCGACGGCCAGTCCGGCGATTTGATTCAGGCCGTACGTTCCAGCCGTGCCGCCGAGGGTGTGAAGCTGGCGCTCGAAATCCTGCTGGGTTTCGCCGTTCGATGGACTTGCACAAAGCCTTATCCAGGTGCGGCGCAGTTGCACCACTCGTTCGGGCAATGACTCGGCGAAGCGCTCGCGCAACATCTGAATCCGTTCTTCCACAGCGAGCATCGTTTTCTCCCGCCGGAAACGTCGGAGCATTCCGGCTGCTGTGTTAGTCCCACGGACCCGGCAGAAAAATACGTGGCGCGATGTATTTTCCGGTGACGCTGAAGTGACTGAAGGCTGACGGCTGACTCATGGCCGGGAGGGACTCGTCTTCATGTCGTTCAGAAACCGCTCGGTACGGGACACGCTGCGCGTGATCATCCTGCTCACCAGCACGAGCGCGCTGCTCCTTGCCTGCGTCGCCTTCGTGGCCGTCGACCTCGTCGGCTCCAGCCACACGCTCCGATCGGACCTCGAGATCCTGACCGACATCATCGGAACCAACACCGCCGCATCTCTGCTGTTCGGCGACCGACAGTCGGCGAACACCGTCCTGGCCTCATTGAGCGCGCGGCCGGCCATCGTTTCAGCATGCATTTACGCGAAGAACGGAAGAGTCTTCGCTCCTTACACGGCCCGCGGGTCGAAGTACCGGCATCCACTCATTGCGCCACAGGTGAGCACGCGATTCACAGGACGCTACATCGAAGTGACGCGGCCGGTGGTTTTCGATCGCCAAGTCGTCGGAACGCTTTCCATCGTCTCCGATCTGCGCGAGCTCACCACTCGCATCCGCCGTTACGTGCTTGCGGCGCTGGTGATTCTCATCGTCTCGCTGTTGCTCGCATTCGTGGTCTCCCAACCGCTGCAGAAGATCCTGTCCGATCCGATCCTCCATCTCGCGCACGTGGCCAACCGCGTGCGCTGCGAGAAGGATTACTCGGTCCGCGCCCGTCAGGCCGGTCGCGCCGCCGAAGAGATCGAGGTCCTGACGCTCGCGTTCGACGAGATGCTGGCCGAGATCCACACGCGCGACGCCGAGGTCGAGGAGCGCCGCGCCAACCTCGAGCTCCAGGTCGCGGAGCGAACCAGAGAACTGCGGGAGATCGCCGACGCGAACGAGAATCTCGCGCGGCACAAACAGGCCGTGCTCAACACCGCCGCCGAAGGCATCTTCGGACTCGACGAGCACGGCGTGGCGACGTTCATCAACCGCTCGGCGGCGGTCATGCTCGGCACGAGCATCGAGGAACTGATCGGGCGGCCGCTCCACTCCATCATTCACGATCCCGAGATGGCCGCCCTCGCGCTCGACGCCTGCCCGGTGTGTAGTCCGACGCAGCATCCTCCTCGGCGCTCCGGCAGCGCCACGCTCATCACCTACACCGGAACCACGTTCCCGATCGAATACACCACCAGCTCGATGCGCGACGACGACGATCGCGGCGGCGCGGTCGTGACGTTCCGCGACATCACCGAGCGACGGGCGATCGAGCGGATGAAAGACGAGTTCATCTCCACCGTCAGCCACGAGCTGCGCACTCCGCTGACTTCCATTCGCGGCGCGCTCGGTCTGCTCAGCAGCGGACTCCTCGGCGACGTCGGCTTACGCGCGCACCGGATGCTCGAGATCGCCGTAACGAATACGGATCGCCTCGTGCGGCTGATCAACGACATCCTCGATCTCGAGAGAATCAGCAGCGGACAAGTCGAGTTGCATCGCAGTCCGACCACGGCGTCGACGCTCGTCTGCGACGCGATCGACGTCGTGCAGAACCTCGTCGATCGCGCGGGCGTGTCGATCGTCTGCGACGGTGTCGATGCCGTTCTCTGGGTCGATCGCGACAGAATCGTTCAGACGCTCACGAATCTCATCGGCAATGCCGTGAAGTTCTCTCCCGAGGGGACGACCGTGCGCGTGGGCGGCGAAGTCGAAGGGAACGCGTTCACGTTCTTCGTCTCCGATGAAGGGCGCGGAATTCCGGCCGAGAAGCTCGAACTGATCTTCGAGCGGTTCAAGCAGGTGAACGCGTCGGATTCGCGCGACAAGGGCGGCTCCGGCCTCGGGCTCGCGATCTGTCGCAGCATCGTGAACGCGCACGGCGGCAGGATCTGGGCGGAGAGCCACGAACAGCGGGGAAGCACGTTCCGCTTCTCCGTTCCGCTGGCCGCGGAAGAATCGGCACAGGTCGCACCGCAGGCTTCGCCGTATGTGCTCGCCGCCGCGCTCGCAACCGCGAGCGGCGTGCGTCCGGTGTTGATCATCGAAGACGACGCGGACCTGGCGCGCGTCGTCGCGGAGTCTTTGGAGCACCAGGGACTGCGAACGATGTGGGCCGCGACGGGCAGCGACGCGATTGCGGCGTGCTCGTCCGTCGCGCCGGCGCTGGTCGTTCTCGATCTTGGACTTCCCGACGTCGACGGATTCGGCGTCGTGCAGTGGATGCGCGAACAACAACGTCTGTGCGATGTGCCCCTGCTCGTCTACAGCGCGCGCGACGTCCCGTTCGCCGATCAGGCACGGCTTCGTCTCGGGCCGACCGAGTTCCTGACCAAGAGCCGCACGCCGCTCAGCATTCTCGCGGAGCGCGTGCTGTCGCTGCTGAGGGCACGAACGACCGAGGCGATCTCGGGCGCGGCGTGAACCGAGCCCAGTTACATCCTCGTCAAAAAACTGTCGCGAAAAATCCAACTCACCGAAGTCCCGCCGACTCCCGCTGCGACAGATTCTCATCCTGTTCTAACTGCATCAACGACTTACGCGTTGACCCGAGAGATGGTCTGACCACTGCACAAGCGCCGTTCGCACCCGACAGTGTTACGTTCCGGTTAATGGCGAAAATGGAAACGCGCGGTCTGTTTTCCGGTTCTCGGCCAACCGCCTTCCCGCGGGTGTGTCCAGAGTTCTGTGGTACAACGCCTTCCAAACCCAATCGAGCTCACCCCTGCCGCCCGGGCTTCCGTGCGGCCGAATGTTCGTCGTCGTCCCAACTACGAACGCAGTGAAATGAGGAGGAGGCTACGCATGAGGAGAGGTCCTATTCACACGGTTCGAGCGGCCATGGTCGCCGCATTGGTCGTCGCCCTGATGATCGGCGTCAGCGCGTCGGCGCAGTATCAGACGGGAAACATGTACGGCAGAGCGGTCGCCAAAGACGGCACGGCATTGCCGGGCGTGACCGTCACCTTGACGGGCGTCGGCGCAGCGCAGACGACCGTCACCGATGATTCGGGCGCCTTCCGATTCATCAATCTGTCGCCGGGCACTTATGCCCTGAAAGCCGAGCTCGCGGGCATGGGATCGGCGATCCGCACCGGTGTCGGCGTCCGCGTCGGCGCGAACGTGGATATCGATCTCACGCTCACTCCGTCGATGGCAGAGGCCATCACGGTCTCGGCCGAAGCGCCGCTGCTCGACGTCCGCAAGAGCGGCACCGGAACCACGGTCGATCAGGCCGCGCTCGACTCGATCCCGACCTCGCGCGATCCGTGGATGATCCTGCAGTCCACGCCCGGCGTGTTCGTCGACCGCATCAACGTCGGCGGAACACAGAGCGGACAGCAGTCCATCTACATCTCCAAAGGCGCGCCGCGTGCCGACGGTACGTGGAACATCGACGGCGTCAACATCACCGACATGGGCGCCACCGGTTCCTCCCCCACCTATTACGACTTCGACACTTTCGAGGAAATGCAGATCACGACCGGCGGCTCGGATCCGCGCATTCAGACGTCCGGCGTGCAGATGAACATGGTCACCAAGCGCGGCACGAACGACTACAGCGGATCGGGACGCTATCTCTACGTGCCGGGCAGCTCGTCCGCCGAGGCGACGGTGCCGTCCGAAGCGGCCGGATACCTCTCCGCGACGAACAAGGTCAACTACGTCCGCGATTACGGCGGCGAAGTCGGCGGTCCGATCTGGCGCGACCGCATCTGGATCTGGGGCGCGCGTGGCGATCAGAAGATCTCCACGTGGCAGGCGATGCCGTTCCCCCCGCCGGCGTTTTTCATCCCGGACGACACGATTCTGCGCAACAAGAACCTGAAGGCCAATGCGCAGCTCTTCTCGACCAACAGCTTCGTGGCCGCGTACACGTTCGGCGACAAGTATCGCAATGCACGCGACCTTTCTCCGTCCCGTCCGTTCGAGACGGCCTTCAAACAGACCGGCCCGACCAAGGTCTATAAGCTCGAGGACACACAGCTCATCGGATCGAATCTCTATCTGACCGCGATGTGGTCGAAGGTCGACGGCGGCTTCGGTCTGTTCGGTAACGGCGGCTTTGGTCCGTCTGCGCCGTCGCTGTGGTTCGATGACGCAAACGTCGCTCACGACAACTACTACACATACTCGACCAAGCGTCCGCAGAAGCAGTATCGCCTCGACGGATCGTATTTCGTCGACATCGCCGGCGTGAACAACGAGTTCAAGTTCGGCTACGGCTTCCGCGACACGCCGGTCGACTCTGCCTCGGTGTATCCAGGCGACGCATTCGGTTACTGGGACTTCAGCTTCCCGGCCTCCGCGGAGTGCACCGGTACAGCCACGCAGGATTGTGGTGTGGCCGTCCTGCTCCGTCAGCCGACCGCTTCTTATTCGGGTGAGTACAACGAGTTTTACATTGGCGACACGATCATGTTGGGCAACATGACCATTCAGGCCGGTCTTCGTCATGACGACCAGGCTTCGAAGATCCAGCCCATGGAAGTCGGCGCGAACCCGGTGATCGGCACCGCCCTCAACCTGCCCTGCGTCACCGCGCTCAACTGTGCCGGCGGCTCGCTCAATGCACAGCTCCCCGGCCTCGACTATCCAGGTCAGAACGAAGAGTTGAACTGGACGAGCCTCTCCCCGCGCATCGGGATCACTTACGCTCTCGGCGCTGACAAAAAGACTCTGCTCCGCGCCGCGTACAACCGGTACACGAGCCAGCTGGGCTCGACGGTCTCCGGCTCCAGTCCAGTCGGGAACAGTCAGTTCACGTTCTGGGGCATCGACGCCAACGGCGATCACACCATCCAGCGCAATGAGCTGGCCAAGATCCGTAACTTCACCGGCATCAACCCGGCCAACCCAACGTCGATCACGTCCACGCGCCGCGTCGATTACGAC
>Ga0075431_100001194_pt1 | contig 23447 bp, 23 predicted proteins | sample RhiMetdeltSRZDD5_FD_75297 | JGI IMG/M metagenome (GOLD analysis project Ga0075431, IMG submission 75297) | Populus rhizosphere microbial communities from Tennessee, USA - Rhizosphere MetaG P. deltoides SRZDD5 | ecosystem: Host-associated > Plants > Roots > Rhizosphere > Soil | place: USA... | reverse complement strand
CTCCTCCCGCGCCAGCGTTTTGTAGCAGCCGCACAGGAGAAGGGCAGGAACCACTCGGACTCGGCACGTTACAGCGAATGGTGGAGGGTAACGGATTCGAACCGCGCCATCACGAATTCCCAATGATTTGCGATACGCGAAAGTGCAAACCAGTGCAAAACGCGGCATCCCACGCCCCCAGGCGCCCCCACTCCGAGGCCGCCCCCACCCATCAGCGCGCTCGTGTTCGGTGGCCTGTTGATAGGTGTGAAGCCGGTGGATAACTTAATTAGACGCGGCGCGGCGTGACGGGAGTACCTTGGTGCCCGTTGCCGACACGTCCCTGCGCCGTCTGCGGTAAGTCAGTCGTTCAGAACGAGCCACACTTCAGGTCTGGACTCGCGTGGCTGCACGTCGTCTGCTACGAGCGGAAGAACCCTGAGCGCGCTTCCGCTTCTAAGCTCTCTCCCCTTCTCGGCGTGAAACAAAGGCCGCCTGTGCGGCGCTAGGAGCGACGCTGGCGTGGCGTAGCGTGCTCCGGCCAGGCGGGGCACCACTGAACGCCAGTGAATGCCGCAGCGCCTTGTGGCGAGGCGTGAGGTGGTCGCAGGCGCCGGGCGGAACTTGCCCCGGCACCCGGAAGAGGACTGGATCGCCCGATCTATTGCCGACGTCTCAACTCTTCGCGACTTTTATCCTGACGAAGAGATGCCAATCCAAATGCAGCACCATATGTGTCCCTACTGTTCTTCTTACGCCGTCGACCGAATACCGGGAGACCACATCCTCGATTACATAGCGCGGTTGCTGGGGCGGCGCCTCTATCGCTGCCGAAATTGCGCAGGGCGCTTCTACGACCGCCCTCTCCGGGCGACGGGCGTAACCCCTGCTCGCGTGGCCTGGCGGTCCGCCCCTCCACGGAGCGACTAGACGCTGAGGTAGCGATCGGCCGAGCGGGGCCTGCACCCACCGCATGCCGTCGCTCAGGAGCCAGGTCGCGTAGGTGTCTCGGGGCGAATGATAGGGGCGGTACGGCAGGCCCGCTTCACCCGCTCGCCGATGGCCGGTTCCTCGGCGACGTGGCGGGCCACCGGGTGACGCGGGAGATGCTCGGCGCGGTCGTCCGGCGGATCCGCGAGGCCGGGCGCTCGCTGGGGATCATCGAGGGCGTACGCAACCACGCCCGCAACGCATAACGGGCACGGCCGAACGCGCGGGTGGTCGTGAAAACTGTCGTGGCCGAGCAAGCCATGCTTGACGGCGTCGAGTATTGGATTGCCTGCTCGGCCCTCCGCACCGCGCGCCTCGCCCCATGCGTTGGGAACGGCGAGAATGCGTCACCCGGCCGAGGTGCCACGTTCTCTGATGCCGACATACACAAAGACGCGACGCTGTGCGGCTGCGGCAAGCGGGTCCGACGCACGGTGCAGTTCAATACGCCTCACGGCCCAAATGCCGGCACGGCCGCCGCTGCCTTTTTTACAGCCCCGCTCAAGCTCGCAGCCCCGAAAACCCTCGGGCGCGCCCCCGCACCGCGCGACTGCTCCGTAAATCCCGATCAGAAAAGGTGGTGGAGGGTAAGGGATTCGAACCCTCGACCTCGGCGTTGCGAACGCCGCGCTCTCCCAACTGAGCTAACCCCCCGAAGCGTCCGTATCTTACACGCGAACGGAACGACGACCAACCCGCGTTCACCTGGCGCCGTCGCCGTCCTTGCCGCGCACGGCCTGAAGGAGCGGCCCCAGGAGGTCCATCGGCAGCGGAAAGAACGTCGTGGTGTTTCGCTCGGAGGCGATCTCGCGCATCGTCTGTAAATAACGCAGCTGCACGGCCACTGGAAAGCGCGTCAGCACCTCGGCCGCCTCTCCCAGCTTGGCGGCGGCCTGGAATTCGCCCTCGGCGTTGATGACCTTGGCGCGGCGCTCGCGCTCGGCCTCAGCCTGCTTGGCCATCGCGCGCTGCATGTCTTGAGGAAGATCGATCTGCTTGACCTCGACGTTGAGCACCTTGATGCCCCACGGCTCCGTGTGCTCGTCGATGATGCGCTGGAGCTGCTGATTGATCTTGTCGCGCGCGGAGAGCAGATCATCGAGCTCGACCTGTCCGAGCACGCTGCGCAGCGTCGTCTGCGCGATCTGCGAGGTGGCGTAAAGATAATCCTGGACGGCGATGACGGCCTTCTCCGGGTCGATCACGCGGAAATAGATGACCGCGCTCACCTTGATGGAGACGTTGTCGCGCGTGATGACATCCTGGGGCGGCACGTCGAGCGCCACCGTCTGCAAGCTGACCTTCACCATCTTGTCGATGAACGGCACCATGAGCACCAGCCCGGGACCGTTGCCACGCCCGCCCGGATTCAGGATGGCGCGGGCGCTGCGGCCGAGGCGAAAGATGACGGCTCGCTCGTACTCGCGCAGGATGCGCGCGAAGGAGCCGATGAAGAAGATGGCAGCCACCACCACGACCACTAGCAGCACCGCATCCATGGAGATCATCGCGAGCCCCCCTCCCCAGCCTCGGTCCCGACTACACGCAGCGTGAGGCCGTCGACGCCGACCACCCGGACCGGCATGCCATCCGGGATGGGCTGGTCGGTGACCGCACGCCAGATCTCACCCTGCAGCTTTATCTGTCCCTCGCCTGACAGCGCCCCGAACGCCGTTCCCGTGGCGCCCATCAGCGCCTCGGCGCCGAGCTGCGGTCGCCGCCCGAGGGCGCGGACACCGGCGGTCAGCGCGAAGATGAAGATGCCGGCGGTCACGGCCACCGTCGGGATGATGACGAGCCAGGACACGCGGAAGCCGGCCTCCGGCTCGTCGTAGAGCATCAGCGAGCCGAGCGCCATCGCCACCACCCCGCCGATGGCGAGCACCCCGTGGCTGACGACCTTCACTTCCGCGATGAACAGCACGATCGCGAAGAGGATCAGCAGCATGCCCGCGAAGTTGATCGGCAGGCTCTGGAAGGCAAAGAACGCGAGGATCAGCGAGATGCCGCCCACGACCCCGGGCAGGATGGCGCCCGGATTCGACAGCTCGAAGATCAGCCCCAGCGTGCCGAGCATCATGAGCACGTAGGCGACGTTCGGATCGGTGATGATGTTCAGGAAGCGGTCGCGCAGCCCGATCTCGATCGGCTTGGCCACCGCCCCCTTCGTCGCCAGCGTCACCGGGCCCTTGGACGTCTTCACCGTGCGACCGTCGACCTTGGCCAGCAGATCCGGAATCGAGTCGGCCACCACGTCGATGACGCGCAGCTTCAGCGCCTCCCGCTCGGTGATCGAGACGGACTGGCGGACGGCCTTCTCGGCCCAGTCGGCGTCACGGCCGCGCTCGGCGGCAATCGTGCGTACGAAGGCGGCCGCATCGTTCTCGATCTTCCGCATGCTTTCCTTGTCGACGCCGCCGCCGATGGCCACCGGATGGGCGGCGCCGATGTTCGTCGCCGGCGCCATGGCCGCCACGTGCGCGGCCAGCGTGATGAAGACGCCGGCCGACGCCGCGCGAGCGCCGGTCGGCCCGACCCAGACGATCACGGGGATCTCCGCGTTCAGCAGGCGCTGGCAGATCGCGCGCATCGATCGCTCGAGGCCGCCGGGGGTGTCGAGCTGGATCACCAGGGCCTGCGCCTTGTCGGCCTGCGCGCGTGCGAGCGCCATCTCCACCAGGCGCAGGGTGACCGGACTGATCACGCCGTCGATCTGGACGGTCGCCACGCCCTGCGCAACGGCCGGTAGAGGCGTCGCCGCCACGAGCAGGAGCAGCCCGAGGCCTGCGACGACGCCGCGGGTCATCGGCCGAGGGCGAAGACGCTGACGAGTTCGAAGGCGAGGTTGGCGGCGAGCAGCGAGGTGATCTGGCCGGGGCCGTCGTAGGGCGGCGAGACCTCGACGATGTCGGCGCCGACCAGCGAGTGCCCGGCCAGCGACCGGACGATCGCGAGCGCCTCGTACGACGTGAGCCCCCCGACCTCGGGCGTCCCCGTCGCCGGCGCGTATGCCGGATCGAGGGCGTCGATGTCGAAGGAGCAGTAGACGGGTCCGCCGCGGAGCCGTCCCAGCCGCTCGGCGACCCAGCCCGTCCCCTGCTCCTTGATGGCCTCGATGCGGAGCACCTCGATGCCTCGCTCATCGTGGAAGGCGAAGTCCTCCGGGCCGTACAGCGGTCCGCGGATGCCCACCTGGATCATTCGCCGCGCATCGACAGCGCCGTCCTCGACGGCCCGCCGGAACGGCGTGCCGTGGAAGAACTTGCTGCCGAAGTACTCGTCCCAGGTGTCGGGATGGGCGTCGAAGTGCACCACGCCGAGCGGACCGTGGCGGCGCGCGATCGCTTTCAGGATCGGCAGCGTGATCGAGTGATCCCCGCCGATGCAGAGCGGCCGGGCCCCCGCCTGCACCACCGCGTCGATGCGTCGCTCGATCGCCTCGTACGTGCGCTCGATGGAGATCGGGACGACGTCGACGTCGCCACAGTCGGCCACCCGCAGACGCTCGAACGGATGGACCTTGAGGACGGGATTCCACGTGCGGATGATCGAGGACTGCTCGCGCACGGCGCGCGGACCGAAGCGCGCGCCAGTCCGGTACGACGTGCCGCCGTCGTAGGGAACGCCGAGCAGCGCCACGTCGAGACCGGCGAAGTCTTCGGCGGCCGGCAGCAGCATGAAGGTCGCGATCTGCCCGAACCGCGGCGACTGGAACGGATTGCGCGGGGTGAGCTGCGTCATCCGAGTGCTCGCTGCAGATCGCCGACGGCGTGGGCGAGGAGCGCCACCTCCTCCGGTGAATTGAACACGGAGAAGCTCGCCCGGCTCGTTCCCACCACGCCGCACCAGCGCATCAGCGGCTGCGCACAGTGGTGGCCCGCGCGGACGGCGATGCCGTCGGTATCCAGGGCGGCCGCCACATCGTGGGGATGCAGGCCCTCCACGCTGAAGGCCACCACGGCGCCGCGCTCCTGCCGAGGCCCGAAGACCCGCACCCCCGGAATCGCCGCCAGCTGCGTCGCCGCCTGAACGGCCAGCGCGTGGGTGTGCTCGCGCACGCGGTCCATCCCGAGCTTCTCCAGATACTCGATGGCGGCGTCGAGGCCGACGGCCTCGGCGATCGGGGGCGTGCCGGGCTCGAACCGCCACGGCAGGTCGTTCCAGGTGGCGCGATCAATCCACACTTCCTTGATCATCTCGCTGCCCCCGCGGGCGGGCTCGAGCGCCTCCAGGACGGACCGCCGACCGTACAGCACGCCGATGCCGGTCGGCCCCAGCATCTTGTGGCTCGAGAAGACGTAGAAGTCACATCCCAGAGCGGACATATCGACCGGCATGTGAGGCACGGCTTGAGCTCCATCGACGAGCGTCAGGGCGCCCACGCGCCGGGCGCGGGCCACGATCTCCGCCACCGGCAGGATCGTGCCCAGCACGTTCGAGACGTGAGCAACGGCCACCAGCCGCGTCCGGGGCCCGAGCAGTCGATCGAGCGCGGCGAGATCGAGCACGCCGTCGCCGATCACCGGCACGGCCCGCACGCGGGCGCCGCGGTCCCGCGCCGCCACCTGCCACGGCACGAGGTTCGAATGATGCTCGAGCTCGGTGACGAGAATCTCGTCACCAGGGCGCAGCGTCCGCCCGACGGCCTCGGCCACGATGCCGATGCCGTCCGTGGTGCCGCGGGTGAAGACGATCTCCTCCCGGGCCGCCGCGCCGACGAAGCGCTGGACGCGATCGCGGGCGGCCTCGTAGAGCTCCGTGGCCTCCTCGCCGAGCGTGTGGATGGAGCGATGGACGTTGGCGTGCGACCGCTCATAGTAGCGCGTCATCGCCTCGACCACCGAGCGCGGCTTCTGGCTGGAGGCGGCGGAGTCGAGATAGACGAGCGGGTGACCGTTCACGATCCGCGCGAGGATCGCAAAATCGCCCCGCGTCTGCTCGTCGAGCCTCACGCGAGCGCCTTGCCGAGGACGGTCAGCGGCAGGGTCACACATCGCATGCGCGTGGGGCGGACGTCCGTCTTCAGTATCTCGAGGATGTCCCTCACCTGGAGCGCGGTCGCCTCGCTGCGCGGGTGACCCTCGACCAGCTCGGCCACCACGTCGGCCGACGCCGAGCAGATCGCACACGAGTCGCCGGTGAAGCGGGCGGCGCGTACCTGCCCGTCCTCGAGGCGCAGCTGCATCCGGACCCGGTCGCCGCAGAGGGGATTGACGTCCTCCGCGCTGGCGGTCGCATCCGCCAGCTCGCCACGAAACCGCGGACGCCGCCAGCGCTCGCGGATGACGTCGCTGTAGAGCGCCGGGCGCACCGTGGCGCTCATTCGAGCTCGCCGCGCGCGACGTCGGCGCGGTAGGGCGGGAAGCGGTACGCCATCTCCCGCGACAGCAGCCCGCCGTGCCCGAGGCCGGCGATCTCCCGGTTGCCGACGCGCTCCCCCGCCAGGAGCCGCGGCAGGACGAGGTCGAACGTGGTGGCCTGCGAGAACATCCCGCACGTCGGCATCCCGAGCACGGGCAGCTCCTGCCAGCGCGCCAGCCAGAGCAGGCTGCCCGGATGCGCGGGCGCTCCGTGACGCTCCATGCGCGCGCCGAGGAGCGTGAGCCCGCCGAAGACGGGATCGAGCGGATCGAGGGCGCTGGCGCCGGCCACGATCAGGACGCCGGCGCCCTCGTCGGCGAGCGCCGTGAGCTGATCGGCCACGCCGCGCGCCGACGGCTCGGCGAATCGGATCTCGAGGAGCCGGCTCCCGAACCAGTCGATCTTCTGCTTCAGCGCCGACTCGAAGCGCGCGCGCTGGCGCGGCTCGAGGCTTTCGCGCGCGACGGCGCCGACGACGGCCGGCCGGAACGGCGAGACCGACACGGCGCCGTCGCCTGCCGCTTTCTCGACGGCGCGCACAACGTCGACGCCGATGACGAGCGGCGTGACCTTGGCCTTCGCCACCGTCTCGCCGCGCTCCACGGGCTGACCGTCGAAGAGCGTGAACACGGCGATGCCTTCGTGGACGTTGACGTCGGCAAGCCGGCGCGCATCGATGCGCAGCAGCCCGCGCCGGGTCGCCGTCAGCGTCCACTGACCTCCGGTGTAGCCCTTGACCTCGACGCCGTCGCCGCTGGCGGCACCGGCCAGTCGTCGGCCGGCGTCCTCCTCGTGTAGGTCGCCGGGATCGACGACGAGCAGATGGACCTCGTCCCAGGGCAGGCTGAGCAGCGTCCGCGCCGCCGGCGCGTCCAGCAGCGCGCCCTTGGCGAGCGCCACCTTGCCCGCAGCGTCCCGGACATCGTGACAGAGCACGCGCGCCACGAGCAGATCGGCCGTCGCCCCGGCGCGCGGCTGCGCAATCGCTTTCATGATCTCGGCGCTCGTGCGCTGAGCGGACGCCCCGAGCCGCCCGTGCGCGTCGCCTGGACCTCGGCGAGGATCGCCAGCGCGATCTCAGGCGCGCTGCGCGCACCGAGATCGAGGCCGATCGGCACGTGCACGCGAGCCAGGCGGCCCTCGTCCACCCCATCCTCGGCCAGGTGCCGGAGGATGGTAGCGCCGCGGCGCGAGGAGCCCAGCATGCCGATGTAGCCGACGTCCGTCGACAGCGCGTGTCGGAGAACCGGCAGGTCGTACTTGTAGTCGTGGGCAACCAGCACCAGCGCCGTCGACGGAATGAACGGATACTCGCGGACCAGTTCGGACGGGATCCCGACCTTCAGCTCGTCCACGTCGGGAAAGCGCTCCGCGGAGGCGAATCGCGGGCGCCCGTCGATCACCACCGTCCGGTAGCCGAGCGTCCGCGCCAGGCTGGTGAGGGGCATCGCCACGTGGCCTGCGCCCACCACGAGGAGCAGCGCGGGCGGCGCCACCACCTCCACGAACGCCCGCACACCCTCGAGGAACATCGTGCGGGAGGCGCCACCGGCCATCGCTTGCCGGGCGTCGGCGGCGAAGCGTTGATCGAGGAAGGCATCGCCAAGCGAGCCTTCCGTGGTGCCGTCGTCGAGGACCAGCAGCTTGGCCGGCTCACCATCGAGCCGTGTGACGATGGCACCGTGGCCGCCGCGCCGAGCGTGCTCGCGCACCCGGTCGTACATCCGGGCGCCGGGATCATCTGCGCCGTCGAGCCCGACCGGCTCGACGAAGACCTCGATCGTTCCCCCGCACGTCAGTCCGATCTCCCAGGCGTCCTCGTCCCCGAGATTCATCTCGAGCAGCCGTGGTCGATTGCTGGTGAGGACGTCCTCTGCCTGCTCGATGACCTGAGCGTCGACGCAGCCGCCGATGGTGACCGAGCCGAGGACGCGACCGCCCTCGCCGACCAGCATCTTCGCGCCTTCTTTGCGGGGCGTGGTGCCGCGGGTGTTGACCAGCGTCGCCACGGCCGCGCGGCCGCCGGCCCGGCGCAATTCGTCAATGTGATCGAAGAGTTCCGCCACGGGCTCAATCATACGCCGGTGGCGGCGAAAAGGCGACGAGGCGACGACGGGGCGCGCTAGCGCGGGCGGTTGCTGCCGACGGAAGCGAGACTGATGAGCGCGAGACCGGTGAGGAGAAGCATGACGGGCTCGCTGGTGGCGAGCGGAAAGATGTCGGGGAAGAACGACGACACGAGCGCCTGCGCCTGCCTCGGCGCGTGCACCACGGCCAGCATGAGCAGCAGCAGGGGCCCAACGATCTTTCGCATTCCTCGCGTCCGGTCCTTTCCGGGGATCGCGCTGATCCCGGCCCTACGTAGTGCAAGCCCGGCGCCACGCGGTCGAACGCCTTTTCGCCGTTTCGCCGAGCTCGCGGGGCAAGATCGTGCAAGCGCTTGCACAACTTCGCAGTCGAGATGCGAGGCGGTATGGCGAGCGCTGCGCTCAGAGCCGCAACGTACCGGCGAGCGCGCGCAGGGAGGCGAGATTGTGGGCAGCCGCGAACTGGTCGACCAGCGGCAGCGCCGCCGCCATTCCCCGCGTGAGCGGCTCGTACGACGGGTTCCCCAGGAGCGGATTGAGCCAGATCACCCGCCCCGCTCGCCGCTTGATCCGCAGCAGCTCCGCGGCGAGAGTCTCGGGATCACCGGTGTCCCAACCGTCGGAGAGAATGATGACGATCGTGCGCCGGTCCACCACGCCGGGCCACCGTCGATTGAACTCGGCCAGTGACTCGCCGATGCGCGTACCGCCCGACCAGTCGCGCACCGCGGTCAGCCGCCGCAGCACCTCGCGATAGGAGCGCGTCCTCAGATGTTCGGTGATACGCGTGAGGTGCACCGAGAACGTGAACGTCTCCACGCGCGAGAAGACCGACTGCAGCGCAAAGAGGAACTGCAGCAGGAAGCGGCTGTAGAGATCCATCGAGCCGGAGACGTCGCACAGGAGCACGAGCCGCACCTTCCGCCGCTTGCGGCGCCGGAACCGCAGGTCGATGAGATCGCCGCGGGTGAGGTTGGCGCGAAGTGTCCGCCGCAGGTCCAGGCGGCCGCGCCGCGCCGACGGCCGCCGGCGACGGCTGATCCGCCGCGCCAGCCGGCGCGCGATCTGCACGGTGAGCCGGTAGACCGCCTCGAGCTGGTCGGCCGAGAAGGTGGAGAAGTCCTGCGTCGCCATCGCCTCGCGCTCGGAGGCGGCCGGCACGCCGAGCGGCTCGTCACCCTCGTCGGCGCCGTCGTCGCCCCACGCGTCGAGCGCCAGCGACTCGCGTGGGCTTTCTCGCTCGATCGCGGGCGCCTCGTCCGGCACGGCCGGCATGAGGGCCTCCGCGATGCTGTCCGCCTCGGTGGCCGCCCGCCAGAACGCGTCGAAGGCGCGGTCGAAGGTCGCCACGTCCTCGGGCCGGCCGACGAACACGGCACGCAGACCGAGGTACACCTCGTTGCGGTCGGCGAGATCGAGATGGTCGAGAGCGCGGACACCGTCGGTCACGTGGAGGAGCGTGACCGGGAGTCCCTGTCGGCGAAGGAGGGCGCCAAAGCGCCCCACCGCCCCCGCCAGGTTCCGCGACACGCTCAGCCGGAGACGGGCAGGAACGAGGCGACGCCGGACTTCTGGACTTCCGCGCGGAAGCGCTTGATGTCGTCGGCGTCCTTCAGCACGCAGCCGATCGTCTCGCTCACCAGCGTCTCATCGAGATGGTCCGCGTGGAGGCCGGCCAGGGCGTGCGCCCAGTCGAGCGTCTCGGCCACGCCGGGCACCTTCGAGAGCCGCATCCGCCGCAACGACTCCATGAACCGCGCGAGCTCCGCGGCCAGGCGATGATTGATGCCCGGCACCTTGCGCTCGACGATCCGGATCTCCTTGTCGTATGGCGGGTAGTCGATCCACAGGTAGAGGCAGCGGCGGCGGAGCGCGTCCGAGAGCTCGCGCGTCCGGTTCGACGTGAGGATGACGTACGGCGGATGGGTGGCCTTGATGGTGCCGATCTCGGGGATCGTCACCTGCCAGTCGGAGAAGACCTCCAGCATGAAGGCTTCGAACTCCTCGTCCGCCCGGTCCACCTCGTCGACGAGCAGCACGGGCGACTGTTCCTGCGTGATGGCCTGCAGCAGCGGCCGACGCAGCAAGAACTCTTCCGAGAAGATCTCGCGTTCTTCTTCCTTCGCCGAGCGACCCGAGGATTCGTGCAGCTTGATGTGCAGGAGCTGCTTCTGGTAGTTCCACTCGTAGAGCGCGGTGCCGGCGTCGAGGCCTTCGTAGCACTGCAGGCGGATCAGCTGCGTCCCGAGCATCCGCGCCATCACCTTGGCGACCTCGGTCTTGCCGACGCCGGCGTGGCCCTCGATCAGCAGCGGCTTCCGCAGCCGCATGGCGAGATGCACCGACGTCGCCACCGGCGCGTCGGTGACGTACTCGGCCGCCTCCATCAGCTCCTGGATCTTGCGGATCTCGTCACGCATCGCGCTCACGATTGTACATGAAGGCGCGCGAAGTCCTCGGGCGTGTCGACGTCGGCCGGCATGGCGACATCGAGCGTGACCACCTCGACGCGCTCGGGACGGGCGGCCACCACCGCGCGCGCGCCTTCGTCACCGCGCAGTGCGCGCAGCTCGGGGAAGATCTCGGACGAGAAGAGCACCGGCGTCCCCCGCGTCCCGCGATACGACGGGACCACGATCGACGCGCGGCTCCGCACGTGGGCCGCGAGCAGCGCCGGCAGCACATCGCCGGGCGTCCGCACCTGGTCGCCGAGCACGATGACGGCCGCGGCCGTCCACGGCTTGAGCGCGGCAACCCCCACCGCGATCGAGGAGCCCTGACCGTCCCGCGGCCGTGGATTCACGGCGAATCGGAGAGCGAGCCCGGCCAGTGCGACACGGAGGGCGGCATCGTCCTCGCCGGTCACGATCACGCAGTCACCGACGTGCGGCAGAACCGCCTCGACGCTCCAGCGGACAACGGGCTTGCCCTTGAAGTCGAGAAGGAGCTTCTGGCGCCCCATCCGTCGCGCGAGTCCCGCGGCGAGCACGACGGCCGCGATCATGATGGTGGCGACGTGAGGTGGCCGGCGGGAGGCGGCGGACACCGCCTCCCGCCGACCCGGATCAGGCCGTGGCCTTTTTCGCCGCCGCCTCGATGGCCCGGCGCGCGAAAACGCGGCAGAGATGCGACTTGTACTCGACCGAGCCCTGGAGGTCGGCCTGCACGTCCACGCCGTCGGCCGCCTTCTGCGCTGCCGCCTCGATGGTGGCGGCGTCGAGGCGCTTGCCGGTGAGCCCGGCCTCGACGCCCTTGGCGCGGACGGCCTTGGTGCCGGCCCCGGTGATACCGACGCCGGCCTTGGTGCACGTTCCCTGCTTGTCGATGGTGATCACGGCCGCCGCCCCCACGATCGCGAAGCGCGACGCCGGGTGCGCGAACTTCATGTACGCGGCGCCGGTGCCGGGCGTGAGCGCAGGCACGCGGATCTCCACGAGGAGCTCATCCTCACCGAGCGCCGTCGCCATCAGTCCCTGAAACCAGTCGTCGACCTTGACCGTGCGCTTGTTCTTCGGCCCCTGGCAGACGAGCTCGGCCCCGAGCGCGATGACGGTGGCCGGCATGTCGGCGGCCGGATCGGCATGCGCCAGCGAGCCCCCGACGGTGCCCTTGTTGCGAACGGCGGGATCACCGATGATCTTCGCCGTGTCGGAGAGCACCGGGCACTTCGCCTGGAGGAGCTTCGACGACTCCACCTCCCAGTGCGTGGTCATGGCGCCGATGACAATCGTGCCGCCCTCTTCCTTGATCCCGTTGAGCCCGGGCACCTTGCGCAGATCGATGAGGTGCTTGGGCTGGGCAAGCCGCAGCTTCATCATCGGGACGAGGCTATGACCCCCGGCGAGGATCTTGGCATCGTCGAGCTTGCCGAGGAGGCCGAGCGCTTCCTGCACGCTGCCGGGCGTGTGGTATTCGAACGCAGCTGGGTACATGGTCAGCTCCTCTGTATCGGAGCGCTGTTTCCACCTTGGCCGTGGGTGGCCCGAGAGAGGCGGTCACCGGCTCCGCTCAATGTCCACACAACCGTTCTTCGCCGTTTCACTTCTTCTTTGCGTTGATGACGTCCCACACGCGCGCCGCGCTCAGCGGCATCGCCTCGATGTGGTCGACGCCGAGATGCGCCAGCGCGTCGACGACGGCGTTGACCACGGCCGGCGTGGCCGCGATGGTGCCCGTCTCGCCGGCGCCCTTGATGCCGAGCGGGTTGACGGGTGTCGGCGTGACCGTGCGATCGGTCTCGTAGTTCGGCAGCATGTCGGCCTTCGGCATGGCGTAGTCCATCATGGTGCCGGTGACGAGCTGCCCCGACCGGTCGTCGTAGACAGCCCCTTCCCACAGCGCCTGCCCCACGCCCTGCGCAATGCCGCCGTGCACCATGCCGTCCACGATCATCGGATTGATCACGTGGCCGACGTCGTCGACGGCGACGTAGCGGACCAGCTTGACCTCGCCGGTGTCGCGCATCACCTCGACCACGCAGGCATGGGCGCCGAAGGGGAAGCAGAAGTTCGAGGGATCATAGAACGACGTCTCCTCGAGACCGGGCTCCAGGCCTTCCGGATAGTTGTGCGGCACGTAGGCGGTCAGGGCGACGGCACCGAACGGGATCGCCTTCGATGGCACGCCCATCACCTGGAACTGGCCGTTGACGTACTCGATGTCCTTGGGCGATGCCTCCAGCAGATGGGCCGCGATGATCTTGCCCTTCTCCTTCACCTTCTTGATCGACATGTGGATCGCGGTGCCGCCGACCGAGGCCGACCGGCTGCCATATGTGCCCATGCCGAACGGGACAGAGCCCGTGTCGCCGTGCACGATCTCGATCTGCTCGATCGGGATCTGCAGCTCATCGGCGACCAGCTGCGCGAACGTCGTCTCGTGGCCCTGCCCGTGTGCGTGCGAGCCCGTGTACACGGTCACCATGCCGGTCGGGTGCACGCGCACCTTGCCGGACTCGTAGAGGCCGGCGCCGGCGCCGAGGGCGCCCACCACCTTGGACGGCGCGATCGAGCACGCCTCGATGTAAGTGGAGAAGCCGACACCGAGGAGGCGCCCCTCCTTGCGCGCGGCTTCCTGCTCGGCGCGGAACTTCTTGTAGTCGAAGATGCTGAGTAGCTTGTCGAAGGCGCCGGCGTAGTTGCCGCTGTCGTAGACGACGGCGACGTGCGTCTGGAAGGCGCCCGAGAATTTCGGAATGAAGTTTTTCTTGCGCAGCTCCGCCGGATCCATCTTGAGCGCGGCGGCGCCGGCATCGACCATTCGCTCGAGCACGTACGCCGCCTCGGGCCGGCCGGCCCCGCGATAGGCGTCGACGGCGGTCGTATTGGTGAACACGCCGGTGACGTCCACGTGGATGGCACCGATGGCGTACACGCCGTTCAGCAGGGTGCCATAGAGGAACGTCGGCACCGCCGGCGCGAACGTCGACAGATAGGCGCCGAGATTCGCCGTCGTCTTGACGCGGAGCCCGAGCATCTTGCCCTCGCGCGAGAGCGCCAGCTCGGCGTCGGTGACGTGATCCCGTCCGTGCGCGTCGGTCAGGTAGGCCTCACGGCGGCTCGACGTCCAGCGGATCGGCCGCTTGAGCTGCCGCGACGCCCATGAGCAGACGACCTCCTCGTTGTAGAGGAAGATCTTCGAGCCGAAGCCACCGCCGACGTCGGGCGCGATCACTCGGACCTTGTGCTCCGGGATGCCGAGGACGAACGCGCACATCAGGAGCCGGTGCACGTGCGGGTTCTGCGAGGTCACCCACAGCGTGAGCTCGCCGGTGGCCACATCGAAGCGGGCCACGCACGCGCGCGGCTCCATGGCGTTGGCGACGAGCCGCTGGTTCACGATGCGCTTCTTGACGGTGACCGCCGCGCTCGTGAAGGCGGCGTCGGTCGCGGCCGCATCCCCGAGCGCCCACTTGAAGGCGACATTGCCCGGCGCGTCGGCGTGCACTTGTGCGGCGCCGGCGGCCGTCGCCTTGTCGGTGGCGGTCACGGCCGGGAGCGGCTCCCACGCCACGTTGACCTTCTCGGCCGCGTCGATGGCGGCCGCCTGGCTCTCGGCGATGACCACGGCCACCGGATCGCCCACGTGACGGGCCACGTCGGACGTCAGCGGCATGTGCGGCACCATCGCCAGGTCCTGCACGACGCCCGGGATGTTCTTCGCCTTGCGAAGATCCCAGCCGCACGGCAGCGAGTTCACGCCGGTCATGTCCTTGCCGGTGAAGACCGCGACCACGCCCGGATGGGCCTTGGCCCGGGTGACGTCGATCGACGTGATGCGCGCGTGCGCGTGCGGGCTGCGCACGAAGGCGGCGTAGGTCATGCCCGGCAGCTTCAGATCGTCGACGTACTGTCCGCGTCCGGTGATGAACCGCGGGTCCTCGCGCCGCTTGATCGACTTGCCGAAGAGACGCTCAGTCGTGGTGGCCATGGCGGCGCCTCACTTCTTTCCGGCCATCTGCTCCGAAGCCCACTGGATCGCCTTCACGATGTTGTGGTATCCGGTGCATCGGCAGAGATTCCCCTCGAGCTGGTGGCGGATCTGCTCCTCCGACGGCTTCGGATACCGCTCCAGCATCTGGTGCGCGGTCATGATCATGCCCGGCGTGCAGAAGCCGCACTGGAGCCCGTGCTTCTCCCAGAAGCCCTGCTGGATCGGGTGCAGGTCGCCGTTCTTCGCGAGCCCTTCGATGGTCGTGATGGTGGCGCCGTCCGCCTGCACCGCGAACAGCGTGCACGACTTCACCGCCTGCCCGTCGATCAGGATCGTGCAGGCGCCGCACTGGCTCGTGTCGCACCCGACGTGGGTGCCGGTGAGGCCGGCGTTCTCGCGGATGTAGTGGACGAGCAGGAGGCGGGGCTCGACCTCGTCACTGTGGCTCTGGCCATTGATCGTCATCTTCACTGGCAGTTTCACGGCTGATCCTCCAGGGTTCGGCGATTTGGGGAAGGTGCCGGAACACCGGGCGCGACAGAGCGTAAGACCTCGCCGTACCCGTGTCAACGGCCGCGAACCGCCCTACGACGGAAGGAGCCGGCGGCCCTCGGCGCGTGCCTGGTCGAGGACCTCGCGGACCGGCAGCGCCTTGTCGCGAGCGATCCGCGCGACGTCGGCGAACTCCGGCGTCACCGTGACCACCCGGCCTGCAAGGCGCGACACCTTGAACTGGATGGCCCCGTAGGTCGTCGGCAGGGTCACCGTCTCCCGCGGGAGGGTCGCCCGCTGCCACTCGGTCCAGCGCAGACCGATCGTCGACGACTCCTCGAACAGCACGCGGGTCAGCGCGTCGAGCCGCTCGCGCGGACAGAGCGCGGTCAGCACGGTGCCCGGCCGGCTCCGCTTCATCACCACCGGCGTCAGGAACACGTCAACCGCGCCCGCCTCGAACAGCCGCTCCATCAGCGGCTCGTAGAGCTGCGGCGACATGTCGTCGATCGTCGTCTCCAGCTGCACGATGCTCTCGGCGCCGGCCTCGCTCAACGATTCGCCGACGAAGCACCGGAGCACGTTCGGCGTTCCCGGCAGGTCCATGGTTCCCGCGCCGTAGCCGACCGCCCCGACCACCATCGGCGGCAGCGAGGTGGCGGGACGCGCGAGGGTGGTGAGGATGGCGGCGCCGGTCGGTGTCACCAGCTCCGCGCGCACGCCCGTGTCGACCACGGGAAATCCACGCAGCAGCTCGGCCGTGCCCGGACCCGGCACCGGCATGCGTCCATGCGCACCCTCGACGAAGCCACCGCCAAGTGGGAACGCGGAAACATAGACGGAGCCGACCCCGAGCATGGCCAGGCCGAGCACGCCGCCGGTGACATCGACGATGGCGTCGACGGCGCCCACCTCGTGGAAGTGCACCGCCTCGCGCGACGTGCCGTGCACGCGTGCCTCCGCGTCGGCGAGGCGGACGAAGATCCGCCCCGCCTGCGCCTTGACGGCGGCGTCGAGCGGGCTGGCGTCGAGGATCGCCTGGATGTCGCTCAGCGAGCGCTCGTGCGTGTGCGCCGCGGCATCGATGGTGACGTCGACCTTGGTGGCGCGAAAGGCGCCCTTCCGGACCTCGTGCCGTACGAGATCCCAGCCCGGCAGGGCCAGCTTGCGCAGCTCTGCCCGGAACGTCTCGAACGGCACGCCGGCGTCCACCAGCGCGCCCATGATCATGTCGCCCGCTGCTCCGCTCGGACAGTCGAAGTAAGCGATCTTCACGCGGGGCTAGCGGATCTTCGCGACGAGATGGTTGATCTGCGAGGCCTGATGGGCGGCGCCGTAGCCGTTGTCGATGTTCACGACCGACACGCCCGGGGCGCACGAGTTCAGCATCGCGAGCAGCGCGGCGAGGCCGTTCAGGGAGGTGCCGTACCCGACGCTCGTCGGCACCGCGATGACGGGACGATCGACGATGCCGGCCATCACGCTCGGCAGCGCGCCTTCCATGCCGGCCACGGCCACGATCACGTTGGCGTCCGAGAGCACCTCGCGGTGCGCCAGCAGCCGGTGCAGGCCGGCGACGCCGCAGTCGTTGACGCGCTCGACACGGTTGCCGAGCGCCTCGGCCACCAGCGCCGCCTCCTCGGCCACCGGGAGATCGGCCGTCCCCGCCGCCGCCACCACGACGAGGCCGATCCCGTCGCGCGGCTCGGGCCGCGCCACGATGAGCCGCGCCAGCGGGTGATGCACGTGCGGCAGGCCGGCGGCGGCCACGGCGGCGGCCACGCCGGCGTCCGCGCGCGTCGCCAGCACATTGGCATGCTCGCGCACGAGGCTCTTCAGGATGGCCACCACCTGCTCGGCCGTCTTGCCGGGGCAGAACACCGCCTCGGCGCCGCCCGCGCGCAGCGCTCGATGGAGATCGACCTTGGCGAATCCGAGATCGTCGTACGGCAGTCGCCGTAACCGGTCGAACGCGTCACCGGCGGCCACGCGGCCGGCCGCCACGTCGTCCAGCAGATCGCGGAGCTTATCCGGGTCCATTGTAGCGATGGCCTGGGGGCAGGCTCGAGGCGTGGGTGGGCTGTTCTGGATGGGTGCGGCTGCGCTCGGCGCTCACTGGGTGCGCGGTTGCTAGCCGGGAGTTCGTTGTCACCGGGTCGTCCGTTGCCTGGCATTGCGGGGCATTGCGTGCATTCTCGGGCACGGCCTGGCATTGCCGCGCATTGCCTGGCATTGCCGAGCATTCCCTCCTCATTGCCGGGTCAGCTTCAGCAGGAGGTTGGCGGAGCCGGACTGGAAGCCGGCGAGGTCGATGGTGATGTAGACGTAGCCGAGCTCGCGGAAGCGCGTCACGATCCGGGTGTGGCGGTCTTCGTCCCAGAGGCGCGCGAGCTCGTCGTGGGCCAGCTCTATACGGGCCAGACGGTCGTGATGACGGACGCGGAACTGGCGGAAGCCGAGCTCCTTCATGAACGCCTCCGCGGCATCGATCTGGCGGAGCTTGTCGGCGGTGATGCGGTCGCCATACTGGAAGCGCGACGACAGACATGCGAAGGACGGCTTGTCCCACGTCGGCAGGCCGAGCGCGCGCGAGAGCTCGCGGATCTCCGCCTTGGTGAGGCCGGCCTCGATCATGGGCGCCCGCACTCCGCGCTGCCGCGCCGACTGCATGCCGGGCCGGTGGTCGCCGAGGTCGTCGACGTTGGCGCCGTAGACGAGCGCGCGGCAGCCCTCGCGCTCGGCGACGGGGGCCAGCTGTGTGAACAGCTCCTCCTTGCAGAAGAAGCAGCGACTCGCCCCGTTCTTCGCGTACTCCGCATTCGCCAGCTCGTCCGTCCGCACGACGATGTGACGGAGCCCGATCAGCGCGGCCAGCTTCCGCGCCTCGGCCAGCTCACCGGCCGGATACGTCTCGGAGTCGGCGGTGACGAGCACCGCCCGCTCGCCGAGGGCGTCCTTGGCCGCGCGCGCGAGCAGCGTGGAGTCGACGCCTCCGGAGAATGCCACGACCACGCTCCCGAGCTCCCGCAGCGTCGCCAGGAGCCGTGCGTACTTCGCGTCCACGGCCGCGCTCAGGGTCACCGCCGCACCGCTTCCGCCAGGTCGGCCAGTGAGCGCATCGGGCGGGCGCCGACGTGCGAGATCACCTCGGCCGCGGCGAGCGCGCCGAGCCGCCCGCACGCCGGCAGCGGCAAGCGCCGGGTCAAGCCCACCATGAACCCCGCCGCGTACAGGTCGCCGGCGCCGGTGGTGTCCACGACCGCCGCCACCGGCTCGGCCTTGATGACGTGGACACCATTGCCCGACACGATGACCGAGCCACGCTCGCTGCGGGTCACCGCGGCCACCTCGCAATGCCCGCGCACGCGCGCCACGGAGGCGTCGAAGTCCTGCACCTCGTAGAGCGAGCGGATCTCCGCCTCATTCGCGAAGAGGATGTCGACGTGACGCTCGACCAGCTCGCGGAACGCCATTCGATGCCGGTCCACGCAGAACGGATCGGAAAGCGTCAGCGCCACCTTGCGACCGGCCGCGTGAGCGATGTCCGCGGCCACGCGAAAGGCCTCCTGCGCCTCCGGAGGATCGAACAGGTAGCCCTCCAGGTAGAGAATGTGCGCGCGCTCGATGAGGCGCTTGTCGATGTCCGCCGGCCCCAGGCGCGTGGACGCGCCGAGATACGTGCTCATGGTCCGCTGGGCGTCGGGCGTGACCACGATCAGGCAGCGGCCCGTCGCCGGGCCCTCGGTGGCCACCGGCGTCGCGTAGCCGACACCCATCGAGCGCAGATCGTGAGTGAAGACGTCACCCAGCTGGTCGTTGCGAACCTTCCCGACGTAGGACGCCCGCCCGCCGAACGACGCCACACCGACGATCGTGTTGGCCGCCGAGCCGCCCGAGACCTCCACCCCGGGGCCCATGGCCGCGTAGAGATCCCGCGCGCGCGCCTCGTCGATGAGCTGCATCGTGCCCTTCGACAGCCCGTGGTGACGGAGAAACTCCTCGCCGGCGTGGGTCAGCACGTCCACGAGCGCGTTGCCGACACCGACGACGTCGAGCTCAGCCACGTCGCGCCTTCCTCGGCTTCGCTCCGCTGACCGGGAAGTACTTGCCGATGAGGAGATCGAGGCGCCGGCGCGTCGCGAGCGGAAATGCCGCCGGGCCGGTGATCACGGCGCTCTGGAGCAGCGTCGGGCACTCGCAGGTGCGCGGGCCGCCGATGGCGGGAATGAGTCCGCGCAGCACGTCCTTGGCGGTGGCCACGTTCTTGAGGAGGTTGGCAATCACCGCGTCCACCGTGACCGCGTCGTGGCTCGCGTGCCAGACGTCGTAGTCGGTGGCGAGGGCCAGCGTCGCGTAGCAGAGCTCCGCTTCCCGCGCCAGCTTCGCTTCCGGCATGTTCGTCATGCCGATCACGTCCACGCCCCAGCTGCGGTAGATGCGCGACTCCGCCTTCGTCGAGAACTGCGGCCCCTCGATGCAGATGTAAGTGCCGCCGCGGTGGACGGTGGCGCCGGTCGCCCGCGCCGCCTTCTCCAGCAGGCCGGCCAGCTGACCGCACACGGGCTCCGCCATCCCGACGTGGGCGACGATGCCCTCGCCGAAGAACGAGGACACGCGGCGCCGCGTCCAGTCGAAGAACTGGTCGGGCACCACCAGATCGAGCGGCCGGATCTCCTCTTTCATGCTGCCCACGGCCGAGACCGAGACCACCCACTCGGCGCCCAGCGACTTCAGCCCCCAGATGTTCGCGCGGAAATTGAGCTCGCTCGGGCTCAGGCGGTGGCCCCGACCGTGGCGCGGCAGGAAGATCACCGGGCGCCCGTCGAGCCGGCCCGTGCAGAACTCGTCCGACGGATCGCCGAACGGGGTACGGACGCGGCGCCAGCGCACCTCCGTGAGTCCCTCGAGCTCGTAGAGGCCGCTGCCGCCGATGATGCCGATGGCGCCGTCGTTCACGCGGCTTGCTCCGCCACGAGCCGGCCGCCAAGCCCTGCGCCGGCCGTCTCGGTGATCGTCACGCGCGCCAGCCTCCGCATCAATGCGTCGGGGCCGGCGAAGCGCACGTCCGCGAAGTGGCCGGTCAATCCGACGAGCTCGCCGGTGTCGCGCGCGCGCCGCTCGAGTACGAGCACCTCTTCTACCCGCCCTCCGAGCGACCGCCGGAAGGCGGCCGCCTTCGCCGCGCCCACTGTCCGCATGACGGCCGCGCGCCGCGTGAGCGTCGCCGGGTCGACGCGACCCGCCCGCGTGGCCGCATCGGTCCCGCTGCGCGCAGAATACGGAAACACGTGCAGGTAGGTGAACGGCAGCGCCTCCACGAGAGAGACCGTGGCCCGGAAATCCGCCTCCGTCTCCCCGGGAAAGCCGACGAGCACGTCGGCCCCGAGTCCCAGGCGCGGGAAGCGCGCGGCCAGTTGCTCGACGACCCGCCGGTACAGCGCCACCGTGTACGGACGTCGCATGGCGCGAAGCACGCGATCGCTGCCGCTCTGCAGCGGCACGTGGAAATGCGGCGCCACCACGGCCGAGGAGCTCAGCGCCTCCAGCAGGTCGCTGGTGAAATACGCGGGCAGGAGCGACGACAGCCGCAGCCATCGAAGCCCTTCGATCTCACCCGCGGCGCGTACGAGACCACCCAGGCTCGCGCGCGGAGTGAGATCGGCGCCGTAATGGCCCAGATCGATGCCCGTGAGGACGACCTCGGGGTGGCCAAGCTCGACCAGCCGGCGCACCTGCTGGAGCACGGCCGATGGCGCGAGGCTGCGGCTCGCACCACGCGCGAACGGCACGATGCAGAAGGCGCAGCGGTACTGACAGCCGTCCTGCACCTTGACGAACGCGCGCGCGCGGCCGCTCGCGCGGACCGGCACATCGGGCGGAGTCAGTCGAGCGCCGGCGAGGTCCGACACCGCCAAGCGCGGCGAGAAGACGGCGGCGGCGGCGAGTAGTCCCTCCACCAGCTCCGGCAAGCGATGCTTGTCGGCATTGCCCACGACGAGATCGACGCCCCCCACGCGCGCCACGTCGTCCGGGCTCGTCTGCGCCCAGCAGCCCGTCACCACGATACGCGCCGCGGGGTTGACGCGGCGTGCCCGGCGAATCGCCTGCCGGTCCGAGGACTCCGCACGTGCGGTGACCGTGCACGTATTCACCACCACGACATCGGCGGCCGCGTCGACGGGAACGGTGACGAAGCCGCGTGCCTCCAGGCCGGCCTGGATCTGCTGCGTGTCGACCTGGTTCAGGCGACAGCCGAGCGTGGCGAGCGCAACGCGCCGCCTCACGCGACCGCGGGCTCCTTCAGCTGCCCGCAGGCGGCGCCGATGTCCTCCCCCTTGCTCCAGCGCACGGTGGTGGTGATCCCCGCCTCGAGGAGCAGCGACTGGAACGCCAGAATGCGGGCGAGCGGCGGCCGCCGGAAGGTCGAGCCCGGCCAGTCGTTGAACGGGATGAGGTTGACCTTGGCGCGGATGCCGCGCAGCAGCCGCACGAGCCGGTGGGCCTCTTCCGGCGTGTCATTCAGGCCGTCGAGCATGACGTACTCGAAAAAGACATGCTGCCGCGGCGCCAGCGGGTACGCGCGCACGGTCCGCATGAGGGTCTCGAGATTCCAGGCGCGGTTCACGGGCATCAGGCGCGAGCGCACCTCGTCCGAGGCGGCATGGAGCGAGATGGCCAGGTTCACCTTGAGATCCTCGCGCGCGAGCTTCTCGATACCGCTGACCAGGCCGACCGTGGAGACCGTCAGCCGCCGCGGCGAGTAGCCGAGACCGAGCTTCGCATCGGTGAGCACACGCAGCGACTGCACGAGCGCCGCGTAGTTGGCGAGCGGCTCGCCCATGCCCATGAAGACGATGTGCGTCACGCGCTCGCCGCCGGGGAGGAGCGTGTTCGCCGTGAGGAGCTGGCCGACGATCTCGGCGGCCGTGAGGTTTCGGCTCAGGCCCATGGTTCCGGTCAGGCAGAACGCGCACGCGTATCCGCAGCCGACCTGGGTGCTCAGGCAGAGTGTGATGCGCCCGTCATCCGGCATCACCACCGCGCTCACCCGGGCGCCGTCCTGCAGGCGAAACACCAGCTTCTGGCTCCCGTCCTGCGACGGCGTGGCCCGCTCCAGCTCCGGCAGCTCCGCGCGCACCCGCTCCGCGAGCCCGCTGCGGAAGCCCTGGGGAAGATCGGTCATCTGCGAGAGATCGATCACCCCCTTGCGGTAGAGCCACGTCGCGAGCTGACGGCCTCGATATCGCGAGGCACCGAGCTCCACGGCGAGGTCTTCGAGCTGGGAAGGAAGCATTCCGACGAGATTCGGCGCGGACATCGGTGGAAGAATAACATGAGGGGTACGGGCCCGGACCGTGAAGGCCCGCCGCGTCCACATGTTCATCGATCCGCGTGATCGATGCCCGGGTGGCCCGCGCTGCAGGAGATCGCCTCAGCGGAGCGGCTTTCCGCCAACTACCCGAGGGGCACGACCATCATTATATGTGTGGCCCACGCCTTCTCGAACATCTGACCGGCGTGCCGGGTCATCTCACTCGCCTGCTCGCGGCTGAGGCGCGCGGTGGCGCGCATCGTGGCTGCTGTCTCGCGCTGGACGCTGCACAGGTGGGAGACGTCTTCTTGAACTTTCGTCATGGTTTCGGCTCCCGTCCCGGAACTACTCGCTCCTCGTCCCAAATCTTGAAGCACGCGACGTGCATTTGGATCGCAGGCTTACCGTCGGACGTCGACACGCCCTCGAAGACGAACTGCGATTTGGTGATGATCTCCTCGCAGCCGTCGCACGTCTCGCCTGCACCGGCGCCGCCCCAGACCCGGGGGATGCTGTTATTCGGAAGTCGGCCATCACCAAGCTTGTCGCGTATGAGATGCCGGAGCGGTTGAGAGTCCATGGCGGGAGCCTTTCGTCGCGTGGTGGCGGAAACGCCAAACTCACCGGGGTCTCGACGCCCAAGGGCGTCAACCCGAAAGGCCGGGGTGCAGGCCCTAGGGTGTCCTGAGTCGAGTTAGTGTTGACACTTTCGTCGCGAAGAAGAGAGGGTCATCTGCCCTATCTTTCCCAGAGTGGGAATCCCGGCAAGGAAACCACTTGGGGAGGATGGACCG
>Ga0075431_100001193_pt1 | contig 23450 bp, 21 predicted proteins | sample RhiMetdeltSRZDD5_FD_75297 | JGI IMG/M metagenome (GOLD analysis project Ga0075431, IMG submission 75297) | Populus rhizosphere microbial communities from Tennessee, USA - Rhizosphere MetaG P. deltoides SRZDD5 | ecosystem: Host-associated > Plants > Roots > Rhizosphere > Soil | place: USA... | reverse complement strand
ACGGTCCGGTCGGGCTCGTCGTAGACATCGGACAGCAGCTCGCGCAGCTTCCGCTCGGCCAGGAACAGGCTGTAGTCCTCGTGATCGGCCCGATGGATGGACATGCCGACGTCGTGGAGTAACGCGCCCGCCGCGACGACGACCTCCGCATCACGGTGGCCCATGGAGTGGTCGGCAACCATCGCCGGCTCGATGCCGGCTCGCACGAGCAGGCGCAGGATCCGCAGCGCGATGTTCAAGACGATCTGCACGTGGACCCAGGAGTGGTCCGACATCCCGAGCCGCTCCGACGTCACCTGCGCCATATGCCACCAGGCGCGCAGCTCGGGGTCGGAGTTCACGCCATCGAGAAGCGCCTCCAAGCGGCGATTCCCGCGAGTCGGCACGTGGACCGTCGCGCGCGCCACGATCTCCTCGGGCGACCTCCCTCGTTCGTCCGGCCCGGCGGCGCTCTCGGCCTCGTCGATGTTCATGGTCTGGCGGCGCGGAGCTCTAGCTCCGCGACTGGCTGGGTGCCGTTCATGGTTTCCCAGTCTCTCAGGCGGCCACGCTGGCGAAACTCCACCGCATTGACGGGGTTAGGTGGGCCATGGGCCCCTCAACCCCGTCAATGCGCGTCGGTTACGGCGGTTTTCCCGCCTGCGTCGACTCTAGTCTGGGCGTGATCGTTCCCATGGATAGGCCGAGCACGGCGATCTGCCCTCGCACCGGAATAACGATCCCGGAGTGTTCCTGCAACGCGTGTCTCGAGGCGCAGATCCGGCGCCATCGGCCCGGTCACGGCGATCCGGAGATCCGCATCGCGCGGAGCCCGGGCAGCACTACCGCGCGCCCGGATCAGCGTCGCGCCGCCTGACCGAGCGACGGCCAGGTCGTTACTCACGTCGGCACCGGTCTGGGTACAGTGCCCTCGGTGAGTAAGGGGCACGGATTGCTGTCGATCGAGCGCCACGGAGAGGTCGCGGTCGTGACCCTCCGCAGACCGGAGAAGCGAAACGCGCTCTCGATCGAGCTTCGTCTCGAGATCGCCGACGCCTTCGGTCGCCTCTCGCACGACGGCGACGTCGGGTGCGTGGTGCTCACCGGCGCGGGCCCGTCCTTCTGCTCGGGCATGGACACCGACCAGTTCGGCGGCGACCTCGAACACCGCAGGAGGCTGGTCGAGACGAGCACGGTCGCCTTCGAGGCGGTCGGCGAGTGCCGCCGGCCGATCGTCGCGGCCGTCAACGGGCCAGCGATTGCCGGCGGATTCGCGCTCGCGCTCCTATGCGATATGCGAATCGCCGCACCCACCGCGGTGTTCGGCTATCCCGAGCTCCCGCGTGGCATCCCGCCGAGCTATGCGGCCGCGCGCGCGGTTCTGCCGGCGACGGTCGCCCAAGACCTCTGCCTGACGGGGCGCCTGGTGAAGGCCGAGGAGGCCCAGAGGTTGGGCATCGTGCGAGAGGTCGTGCGCGACCACCTTGTGACACGCGCGCTCGAGCTGGGCGAGAGGATCGCGGCGCTGCCGCGAAAGGCGGTGATGGAGACCAAACGCCGCACGCTGCTCGAGCGGCGGCATCTCTGGGGCTTTCTGTTCGAGGACGAGCAGCGCGTCTTTCGTCGCGCGCTCATCGGTCCCGACTCCGAGGACGAGCGGGCCGGGACGGCGAGCGGGTGAGAATCCAGCCCCAGCGTTCGTTTGGAACAGACCCGGCTGGTTTCGAGCGAGCCGGGACGGCGAGCGCCTGAGTAATCGGCCCGGCGGACCGGACTAGGAGCCGCAGATCGGCCAGGCGCTCGGCCCGCTGCGCTCGTAGAGCAGCGCGGCCCGGTAGGTCTGCTCCTCAGGCGATGCCGCCGCCGGGTCGCCGGAGCCACCGACGGACGCCCAGGTCCCGTAGTCGAACTGGTACAGGCCGTGATAGGTACCGTCGACGGAGACCGCGGTCGGGTCGCCTCCGGACTCGCATGCGGCGATCGTCTCGAGCGTGGCGCTCGAGACGCCGACCGACTCGGGCGACGGGAAGCCGCCATCGCCTTGTGGCGCCGCCGCCTGCCCATGGGCGCTATCACGGTGCGCCGCCTGGATGCGCTGGACCCTCCGGTGGCCAAGCCGGATCGACCTCTCGAACCGCCTCTGCGGCCGCTGCAGGATCGCGACACGACCATGCGCACGGTCGGCCACGCCGGCCGTCCGGGCTCGCTCGTGTCCGGGAGCCTGGGCGGCGGAGCCGGTCGGTTGTGTGACGATGCCGAGGGTGAGTGCGGCCGCGCACGCGGCCGCCAAGCCTCTGATTGCCACGGACATGGGATGAACCACCTCCAATCACAGGTCCCGGCCGCGGTATCGCGGAGCCGCGCGCCGGGCGCGCGTCCGCGAATGCGTCGCCGCCTCCAGCGCTCCGGCCTACCGGGCGTTCACTTCCCCTGGGCGGTCGTCGTGACGGCGCCTTCGCGGGCGCCTGCCCTAGGGGTGGTCCGTAACGGCGGTGGAGGGTGGCAGCCGAACGGGCGTTTGTGTGTGACGGTGGTCACGCTCTTAACACGAGGCTGACCCGGTGCTGGCCGTCTCTCATCAGGCCTTCGCAGGTCCGGCCGCGCGCAGCACCGCCATCGCCCGCGCGGTCCTCATGCGGGTCGCGGCCGGCGAGCTGCCCCCGACGTTTCGCATCCACCGGCCCGGGCGCATATTGGCGTTCTCGAAGCAGGATGCGGCAAGCCCGGGGTTCCCGGATGCGGTGTGTGTCGCGCGCGCCCTCGGGTTCGAGCCGGTCGTGCGCCTCGCCGGCGGCCGCGCCGCCGTCTACCACGAGGAGACGCTGGCACTCTCATGGGCCGTTCCCGATCGCCGCCCGTCCGCGCGCACTGAGGCTCGGTTTCGCGAGCTCGCCGAGCTGCTCCGGGAAGCGCTGAGCGATCTGGGCGTCGACGCGCGCGTCGGCGAGGTTCCGCGCGAGTACTGCCCGGGCGCGTGGAGCGTCAACGCGCGGGGCGCCACGAAGCTGGCGGGGACCGGTCAGCGGCTGATCGCGGGCGCAGCGCACCGCGGCGCCGTGATCGTGGTCGCCGCCAGTGACCTCGTTCGGGACGCGCTCGTCCCGACATATGAGGCGCTCGCCTTGGACTGGGACCCCGCAACCGCGGGCAGCGTCAAGGACGAGGTCGCTCGGGTGACCACCGCGCAGGTGCAGGACGGGATCATCGCGAGGCTCGCCGAGCGGTACGAGCTCGCGGAGGCCGAGCTCGACCCCGAGACGCTCGCGCTCGCCGAGCGCCTAGAGTCCGATCACATCGTCCCATGAGATTGCTTGCATTCAGCGACCTCCACGTCGACATCGATCAGGCCGAGCGCCTCGCTGATGCGAGCACCGACGCGGACGTGGTCGTCGGGGTCGGCGACTTCGCATCCGTTCATTCGGGGCTCGAGGAGACGATCGGCGCGCTCAGCTCCATCGCGAAGCCGGCCGTGCTCGTGCCCGGCAACAACGAGACGGAGGACGCGCTGCGCGAGGCCTGCGAGGGGTGGGAGAGCGCGGTCGTCCTACACGGCCAACGCGCCGACATCGATGGGGTCGCGTTCTTCGGGCTCGGTGCCGGAGTTCCGGTCACACCGTGGGACTGGAGCTTCGACCTGACCGAGGAGGAGGCAGCGCAGATGCTCGCCGGATGTCCGGAGGGCTGCGTGCTGGTCGTCCACTCCCCTCCTCGCGGCCACGTCGACACTTCGAGCAGCGGCGAGCACCTCGGCAGCGCGGCCGTTCTGGAGGCGATCAAGCGCAAGGAGCCCCGCGTCGCGCTGTGCGGCCACATCCACGAGGCATGGGGATCGCGGTCGCAGATCGGCCCCACCGAGGTGATCAACCTCGGGCCCGCGGGGGCCACGCTGGTGGTCTCCTGAGCCCGCGCCGCCCGATCGGGATGTGAGAAGGGCCCCGGTCACGTCGGGACTGGGCCGCGAACCGGGAGCCCTCTCACTTACTGGCACTGCTGAACTGCACTGGTACTGGCATGTGTGAGCCGTCCATGCTCACGTTCGCGGTGATTCTGGCTCGCCCGCTCGTCGCGCCATCGTTCGATCGGCGGGTTTTGAGGTCAGAGCTGACTCCCCCGATCGGCGGATCTCGACCTCAACCGATCGGATGATCGGTTCCTTGCGCCGCTCGAGGACCGCGGGCGCGTTTCGAGCCTAGCCGGGCGTGCGCAGTGTCATCCCCCGCTGCGAATCCAGCTCGAAGCGCATGACGAACACCTCGTCATGCAACACAGACCAGCGGTCGGCCAGCCGCTCGACGAGCTTGAGGCGCCACGGGCTCAGCATGCTGCGCTCGAGCTCGACGAGGCCTCCCTCCGAACGGTGCGTCGTGAAATCCGGATCGCACAGCGCCACGATCACTCGATGCTGCTCGGCGCGCAGCTCGAGATCGAACGGAGCCGATGGCGGGGCCCCGGGACGATCGGTGCCGCTGGTCAGCGCTCCAACGAGCACCGCGACCTGCTCCAGCACGACCGGATCCCCATCGACGATGACGTCGCTCAGCGCATCCCTCACATGTGTCACCGACGTGGGGCCGGCCGGGATGGACAGCCCGATCCGCGCCTCGGATGGCTCAGCGGCGTCCGAGTGCGAGCCGTTCATCGAAGACTCGCGCCCGATCAGTTCGGACTCGTCGCGTGACTGCAGTGCGCTCTCCCTTGAATGCCTGCCCTCCCGGCCCATACTGACCCTCCACCCGCTGCGTGACCATGGTCCATTTGAACGTTTGTGCGGTGGAGGAGCGACCAACCGATCGGCGGATGCCGCCATAGACGATCGGAGGGGGTGGAGGCGCGTCGGGGAGGTGTGCCCTAGCCGCTCGGCCGACGCGCCGGCGCGCCCCGTCCGACGGGTATCGAGGCGCAAACCACGGTCCCCTTGCCGATCGTGCTCGTAACCTCTCCGTCGCCCCCGATCGCCTTCATTCTCTGGACCGTCGAGGCGAGCCCGATGTGGCCTTCGCGGATCGCCTGGTCCTGGCGCCCGACGGGGATGCCCCCTCCGTTGTCGGCCACCTCCAGCTGTATCCGGTCCGCGAGTCGCTCGACGCTGACCGAGCAGCGAGATGCCTCGGCGTGCTTGGCGACGTTCGAGACGAGCTCTGCCGCCGCCGACAGCACCAGCCCGTCCTCGACGCCGGAAGCATCGGGCTCCACCCTAACCGTGTAGCGAAAGCCGCCGCGCGCCGCCTGTTGGCGGACGATCGCGCTCAGCGCCGTCTGCAGATCGCCCTGCTGGTGAGTCACGGGATGGAGAGCCGCGACGGCCTCGCGCACGCGCTCGATCGTCCCCTCCAGCGCGTGCAGGGCTCGGGTTGCGCCCTCCCTCCCCGGCGCCGCCTCGAGCAGGTCCTGATGCGCGGCGAGAAGTCGCTGGAGCGCGTCGTCGTGCAGAACCTGGGCGATTCGCGACCGCGTGCGCTCCTCGGCGAGCACCAGCTGAGAGACGAGCTCGCCCCTGGCCTCGGCGAGGTCGGCGATCGCGCGGGACTGCTTGAGGGCGCGCGCCTCGGCGCGCTTGACGTCGGTGATGTCACGGATATAGCTCGCGTAGATCGGCGGGTCGATGTCGGGGATGCGCTTGAACGTCGCCTCCACGGGAAAGATCGAACCGTCCTTGCGCATCGCGGTCACCTCGACCGGGGAAGCCGGAGACGCCTCCGGGTCCGCTGTCAGCTGCGCCTGGAGCACCCTGCCGAATGGCTCGCCCTGGTCGGCGGAGACGATCAGGTCGATGAGGTCGGAGCCAATCGCCTCCTCGGGCGCGTATCCGAACGCCAGCTGCGCGCAGCGGTTGAACTCCAGTATGCGACCGCGCTGATCGATCGCGACCGCCGGTTCAGGCGCCCAGTCGAAGATCGCGGCCTTGAGGCGCTCCGATTCGTCGCGTGCAGATTCGACGTCCACCGGACGTCTATTCCAGGAATCCGCGCCGCATGCCCTCGGCCACGGCCGCAGCGCGGTCGGCCACGCCCAGCTTGTCGTAGATCGCCTGCAGGTGTGACTTCACGGTCGCTGGGCTGAGGTGGATTCGGTCCGCGATCTCCGGGGCCGAATGACCGCCCGCGACCAGCTTCAGCACCTCCCGCTCGCGCGACGTCAGGACGGGGCCCTGCTGCCCGCGCTCCCGTTCGTGAAGCTCACTGGCGAGCCCGGTCTGCACCTCCGGGGCAAACGCCGTGCCGCCGTCGGCGACGGCGACGATCCCGTCGCAGATCTCCTGCCGAGCCGCCTGCTTCGACAGGTAGCCCTTGGCCCCGGCGGCGACCGCCCTGTAGGCGAGATCGCTGTCGAGGTGGGCGGAGAGCAGGAGGACCTGCGTCCCGGTGCTGTCCCGTCGGATCGCCCCGAGCACCTCGAGACCGTCGAGGCCCGGCATCCGGATGTCGATCAACGCGACGTCCGGCCTCGCTCCGGCGATCTCGTCGAGCGCTCCGCGACCATCGCTCGCCTCGCCCACGAGCTCGAGGTCCGGGCGCTCGCTGATTGCCCTGACCATGCCGTCGCGGTACACGGGATGATCGTCAGCGACGAACACGCGCACGCGCTCCGACTTTCGCGAGCTCAAGCCGCCGCCCCCGCAACGCCAGCCACCCCAAACCGTCGCGGACTGCTCATTTGAAGCGCAGGCTAGCTCAAAGGCCGCGCGCAGGCTTCGATCGTGACGTTCCCCGGCGCCCTCTCAGCGGGCTGAACGAGATGGGAGCGCCGCGCCTAGGGATGGACTGGCGCGGCGCTCCCGGGTCAATCGCTGGGCTGGCAGCTCGCTCATCCAGCTTCTGCGATCGACCAGTGCGGAGGATGGCTGCGCCAATCCTCGCCAGGGACCGTCCGCCGCGCAATCCTCCGGTCGGAGGATTCCCAGGATGAATCGGCACCCTGCGATCGGGGGGTGACGCGGTCCTACGATCGGATGACCGTGGGCGACACTTGCCCGCCCGGAGGACGGGACTCGGCACGGTTCCGTTCAGCCGGCCTCGGCCTGGCGCTCGAGCGGCGCGGACCGGAGCGATCTCGGGGACTCCTGGCCCGCGTCCAGGTCCTCGATCACGGCCATCGCGGCATTGCGCCCGTTCAGCGCGATGACGGACCCCGCGGGGTGGGTGGCGGCGCCGCAGAGGTAGAGGCCGTCAATCGGTGTGCGGTGGTCGAGGCGCCGGTCCCACATCTGGTCCGGCAGCGCCTCGCCCTGAAAGATGTGCCCGCCAGTGAGCCCGATCCGGCGCTCGACGTCAGGCGGCCCGAGCACCTCCACGGCCTCGACGCATTCGCGGACGTCCGGCGCGTAGGCTGCGATCGCGTCCAGGACGAGATCGCCGATCTCCTCTCGGCGCCGCTCCCAATCCCCCTCGGTGAGCTCGTAGGGCGCGTATTGGGCGAACACGCTCATCACATGGCGTCCAGGAGGTGCGATCGACGGGTCGTAAGCGGTCTGGAAGTAGAGCTCGGCGTAGTTGATCCGCGGCTGGCCGGCGCGAGCCGCCTCGACCGCGTCCTGTGCGGCATCGAGGCCCGGGGTCACCGACACCATCGCCCGGTGCGGCGCCACGCCGCTGCGGGCCGTGAACGTCGGCAGGCGTCGCAGCGCGGCGTTCAGCTTGACCACCGGGGATTCCATCCGCCACCCGTCGATGCGTTCGGCGAGCTCCACGGGAACGTCGCTTCGGTCGAGCATCGTCAGCGTCCGCTTCGGATCGGCGTTCGAGACGACCGCCCGGGCCCGGATCAGCTCTCCGGCTTCGGTTTCGACCCCGATGCCGGGCACGATCCGCGACACGGGCACGCCCGCCGCGAGCACCGCACCGGCGTCCGCTGCCGCCTGGGCGATGGCGAACGAGACCCGGCCCATCCCGCCGTGGACGTAGCCCCAGACCGCGCCACGGCCGAGTAGGTCGCCCTGGTGGTGCATGAGCTTCACCGACGCCGTGCCGGAATCCCGCGGTCCGGCGAACGTGCCGATCACGCCCTGTCCGAAGAGGGCGTGCTTGATCCGGTCATCGGCGATGTACCGGTCCAGGGTGTCCGCGATCGGTTCGTCGAAGAGGACCGAGACGAGCTCCTCGTCGTGCCCCAGCGCCGCCTCCAGCTCAGGTCGGCCGGGCGACGAGCCAACCCACGTATCACCCAGTGGCCCCTGGCGAAGGAGCCGCCGGAGTCGCGCGAACAGCTCCTCGTACGCCAATAGCCCACTGACGTCCGCCTCGCCGAATCCGCCGGCGCGCAGCCCCTCGGCGGTGCGCTCCGCCTCGCAGTAGATGGCGATCGACCCGCCGTCCGGCAGCGGGGACCAGAGGTTCGGGTCGCACACGGACACTCTCAGGCCACGCCGTTCGAGCTCGAGCTCTCGGATGACGAGCGGATCGAGCAAACCGATCACGTACGCGCACGGGCTGATCAGGTAGCGCTGGTCCTCGAAGGGTTGGTCCAGTGTGCAGGCGCCACCGAGCTGCTCGCGAGCCTCCAGGACCAGGACGCTTCTCCCGGCGCGCGCGAGGTACGCGGCTGCCGCGAGCCCGTTGTGTCCCCCGCCCACGATGACCGCGTCCCAGTCCCGCGAGGCCAGCGACGACACGGGCTCGGGCAGCCCGACGCGGCCAAGCACGGAGTCGACGTCGATCACAGCGCCAGGCTAACTGGCGCGAGGGTGCGGTGGATTGGGACGCCACAGCGACCCCAGATCCCCAAACCTCGCGGGGAGCGGTGGAGCGCGTGAGCCGCCGATCCGCCACCATCACCTGCGGTGGATGGCGAGGATGGAGACCGCGAGCCGGATCAAGGGACGGAGCCGACGCGGGCGCGACGGCTTCGCGAGGGCGCGCGCCGCGTGGACTCGCGGCCGCAGTTCATCGCCACGGCCAGGTTCATCCGGCGCCTGCTCCCAGGAGACGCCCGCTACGGCGACGCGCTGTCAACCAGCGGCCGGGGGATACCGGAGCGCATCGGACGGCTGGTCTCGGACACCGAAGCGGAGCGGCCGAGCGCGGTCCGGGAGCTCGGACTGGGCGCGCTGCAGGCGTGGCAGGCGCTCGCCGAGGCCCAGGGGCGGGGCCGGGGAATGGTGGATGTCGCGATCCTGTTCACCGACATCGTGAAGTTCTCCCCGTGGGCGCTCGAGGCCGGTGACGAGGCGGCGCTTCAGCTCTTGCGTGAGGTCGCGGCCGGCGAGGACAAAGCGATCGCCAACCACGGCGGCAGCCTCGTAAAGCGGCTCGGTGACGGGTCGATGTCCGTCTTCAGCAGCGCCGGCGACGCGGTGCAGGCCGCACTCGACTCCCATGCGTCGGCGCAGCAGATCGAGGTGGCTGGATACACCCCCAGCCTCCGTGCCGGGATCCATCTCGGCCGCCCTCGCCGGGTTGGAGACGACTATCTCGGGGTGGACGTCAACATCGCCGCCAGGGTCGGGGAATCCGCGAAGGCCGGCGAAGTGCTTGTCTCCGATCCCGCCCACGCGGCACTCGACGACGGGCGGTTCAGCTTCGGGCGCAGGCGTCGCCTGCGCGAGTCCGGCACACCGCGAGACCTCTCGGTCCGAGCGGTGACTGTCGTGCGGGACTAGCCTCTCGCGAGCAGCGGGTCAGCCGAGACGCTGTCGTCCGGGTTCTCGAGCGGCGCAAAGGTGCCGTCCGGGTGCACCCCCGGCTCGCCCGGGTGGGGCTCCAGCAGCGGATCATTGGGGATGCGCTCAATGGCGGGGTTCTCTATCGGGCTGCGGGTGCCGTCCAGCACCCCCAGCCCTGCCCCGCCTGATCCCGCGATTGAATCGTCCTCCTGCGTTGCGGTGGTGAGTTCCATCTCGCATGGACCCATTCCCGTCAGTTAAGTGGACAAACCCGCCGAAACGGCAAATTCACGCCTGCGACGATGGCCAGTTATTCCACCGACGGTCGGGGTAAAGGGGGGGCTTGTGCGTGAGGGATACAAACTCAGAACCGAAGTGAGGTGAGGGATGGCGACCACCGAGCGTGACAGCAAGCTGGTGCAGTACCTGAACGAGGCCTACGGCAAGGAAAAAGAGCTCGAAGCTGCGCTGGAGGCCCACATCGGGATGACGACCCGAGCCCCCTACAAGCGGCGGCTGCAGCAGCACCTGCGCGAGACGAAGGACCACTCTCGGCGCGTCGAGCGCAGGATCAAGCAGCTCGGCGGCGATTCCCAGACGCTGCGCCAGCGGGTCGCGGGGCAGGCGACCGCTGCCCTGAAGGGTCCTCTCCATGCCCTTCGCGGCAAGGGCGAGGAGGAGCGACTGCTGAAGAACGCGAAGACCGAGTTCTCCGAGGAGGCCGAGGAGATCGCGACGTACTCCGCGATCGAGGTGTTCGCCGAGAGCGTTTCGGACCGCGACACTGCCAAGCTCGCCCGCTCGATCAAGCGCGAGGAGGAGCGCATGGCGAACTACCTCCGGGGCCTGATCCCCCAGCTGACGCGGGCGGTTGTTCGCGCCGAGGTCCCGAGCGACCAGCGTTCCAACGTGCGCCGGCGGAACGGTCGCAGCTCGAGCAACCGGTCGCGCTCGCGCGGCGGGAGGAGGTCACCGCAGCGGCGGTCCGGATCTCGTTCGTAGACGCCTCCCGCCTCGGGCGGAGCGTCATCCCGCCCGCTCCGCCCGACGGGTCGCGGCGCCCAGCGCCTCGCCCCCGACAAGGCGCTCGAGCCGGCCGACGATCACCCACAGTGCGCGCAGTCGCGCCGCCGCCGACGCGTCGACCGGGCTGACGCGCGACTCGTTGCAGAGCGCGGCACGGCCCTCGGCATCGGTCTCGACCCAGTGTGCGATCAGTACCCGGGCCGTGCCCGGCTCACGCCATCCCAGGAAGTCGTGGGGCCCCTCGAGCCTCGGGTAGTCGCGACGCAGCGTCCAGAGACGCCCACAGAGCCCCGATACCGACCATCGGCTGCCCTCGGTCAGCACGGCGAACGGGTAGGAGCGCAGGAGATCTCGGAACGACATCTCGGCCGAGGTCCCGGGGATCCGCCACCTGACCGCGCGCCCGAGGACGGGTGCGTCGGAGACGATCACATCCTGCGCGGCCTGCCAGAGCTCCTCGGGCGTGGCGCGAGCGCTGCGCCGATGATGGCTGCTGACTTGCGGATCGGGCAACCACGCATCCAGGTCGATCATGGGATCGGGGACCACCTTAGCCCCCGGTGGCTATCCTCCGCCGGGGACTAGGCGTGAGGAGGCTGGGCAACATGCGCTTGCGTGCGGCGGTGGCGCTTTCGACGGGCGCGCTGGTGGTCTGCGCGTTCGGAGCCGGCGCGGCGTCGGCCGCGGTGCCCGATCCGTTCGGGCACGCGTGCCATGCACAGAACGGCGTCCGCTTCTGCCCGACGTCGACCCCGGGCCAGCGTGTGCGGTCCTTCGACGGCGTCCCGCTCGACGTCGACGTGACCCTGCCCGCGCGTGGGAGCGGGCCGTTCCCGACCATCGTGATGCTGCACGGGTGGGGCGGCAGCAAGACCGACTTCGAATCACACGGTCCCGCCGGCGACGGGTCCAACACCTACCACTACAACAACAACTACTACGCCCGCCACGGATACGCGGTCGTCAACTACTCCGCTCGAGGATGGGGCAACTCCTGCGGCGGCGGCCCGGCCGGCGATCACTCCGGCCCTTGCGGCAAGGGCTATATCCGCCTGGCGGACACCCGGTATGAGGCGCGTGACACCCAATATCTGCTCGGCCTGCTGGTCGACGAGGGAATCACGAGGCCAAACGCGATCGGGGTGACGGGGATCTCGTACGGCGGCGGGCAGAGCATGGAGCTCGCATTCCTGAACAACAAGATCCGGAGGCGCAATGGCGATCTCGGCCGGTGGACCAGTCCCGATGGCACGCCACTGCACATTGCCGCGTCCTATCCCCGCTGGCCGTGGTCGGATCTCGTCGACGCCCTCCTGCCGAACGGTCGCATCCTGGACACCGGGGTCGCCCCGCAGGGGCAGAGCCTCGACCCCGTGGGCGTCCCGATTCAGAGCTACCTCTCCGGGCTCTTCGCGCTCGGCCAGGTGGACGGCTACTACTGCGGCACCGCTCCGGCGTCGACCCCGTGCACCAACCGCGACGCGAACCTCCCGAAGAGCTTCGCCGAGATCCAGGCTGGACAGCCGCTCAGCCCCGATGCCAGGTCGTCGCTCCACAGTACCTACCGAAATCACACTGCCTACGCGATCAGGTTCCTCCCGGGTCATTCGCGGCCGGCGCCGCTCTTGATCGAGAACGGATGGACCGACGATCTCTTCCCGCCGTCGCAGGCGCTCAGGGCCTACAACTACCTGCGAGCCACCTACCAGGGGTTCCCGGTGAGTCTCCAGTTCGGCGACCTCGGCCACAGCCGCGGCTCCAACAAGGCGGCCACCAACCACTACCTGAACGATCAGGCAGCGAGGTTCTTCCAGGCGCGCTTGCGCCACGACGGCACGGGGCCGGCCCCCGGGTCGGTAACCGCTTTCACGCAGACCTGTCCGCAGACGAAGGCCGACGCCGGGCCATACCGAGCGCGAACCTGGGAGGGTCTGCAGCGCGCGGGCGTCGCGTTCGGGTCCGATCGCGCCCAGACGTTCACGTCCGCGGGCGGAAATCCGAACGTGGCCAAGGAGTTCGACCCGATCGTGGGGACCGAGGACGCCTGCAAGACGATTGCGGCCACCGACGAGCCGAACACCGCCACGTATCGCCACCGGTTCACGTCGCCGATGACGATGATGGGGCTGCCGACGGTGCGAGCCACGATCGACGCAACCGGGGAATTCGGTCAGATCGACGCGCGTCTGTGGGACATCACTCCCGACGGGCAGCAGCGTTTGATCAGCCGGGGCGTCTACAGCCTGCGAAGCAACCAGTCAGGGCGGATCAAGTTCCAGCTTCACGGGAACGGATGGCGCTTCCGGAAGGGGGACGTCGCCGAGCTCCAGCTGCTCGGGCGCGATGCGCCCTACTACCAAGCCGGCAATCACCCGTTCACGGTCGAGGTCTCCAAGCTGCGCGTGGGGTTGCCGAGGCTCGCCGCGCGCACGGCACCCTAGCGGCACGCTACGGCGTCGGACCGTCACCGGCGGGCGGGACCGCCGTCGCCAGCCAACGCCGCAGGTCCGGGACGATGGCCGGGTCGATCGTGTGCGGGACCGGCGACTCCTCGTAGGTGAGAGCCGCGCCCGCCGTCTCGAGGCGGCGCCGGGCGTCGCGCCCGAACTCGACCGAGATCACGGGATCGGCCGTCCCGTGCGCGATCGCCACCGGCAGGCCGCGGGCGCGCTCGAGCTCCAGGTCGAAGCCCTCGACCGTCGGGATGAAGCCGCTGAGCGCCATGATTCCCGCGGGCGTCGGGCGACCCGGGCCGAGGCCGGTCGCATAGGACATTACGGCGCCCATCGAGAAGCCGCCGAGGACGATCCGGTCCCACGAAAGACCAAGGTCGTCGGGAAGCGCATCGAGCCATCCGGAGAGCTCGCGGAGGCTGGCGTAGAACGTCTCAGGATCCGGGTAGCCGACTCTCTTCACGACATACCAGTGGGCTCCGCCAGGCGGCAGGGACAGCGGCGCCCGGGGGGTCAGCCCGATGAGCCGCCGCTCGGGGTCCAGAGCCTCCAGCAACGGCACGAGATCGAACTCGTCCGTGCCGCGCCCGTGGAAGAGGACGAGCGCGCCCTCCGGCTCTCCCGCGGATGGACGGAACTGATGCGGCCGGGACTCACGACCCGGGCTCATGCCGGGTTCAGGTAGCGGCGTGCGCTCGGCGCCCTAGCTGCAGAGCCCGGACGGTTGCGACAAGTTGCAGTTGTTGTTCTCGAAATGGTTTCCGAATCCCGAGCCGTCCCATCGGATGTCGGCCGGCCGGTTACCCAACGCCGAGTTGTTGGAGATCGTGTCGCGGGCGGGATCCGTGCCCCCGAATGATTTGCTCGAGATCACCACGATTCCGCCGGCGAACGGCGCCCCCGGCTTGCTCGGCTTGTTGTTGCGGAGCCTGTTGTGGCGGACTTCCGTCCGGCGCGCGCCCAGGAGGCCGATCCCGGTCCCTGAGACCGGAGGATTGCCCTTGCAGAACTTGTTGTTCTTGTTCACCTGGTTGCCCTTGATCAGCCACTTCTTCGCGTTGGTGGGGGCGCTGGTGTTCAGCACGCCGATCCCCAGGCAGTTGTGGACCACCGTGTTGTTCTGGGCGACGCCGTGAGCCGAGTCGCGCAGGAAGAACCCGAAGGACCCATTGCCGCGCGCCTTGTTGTGGCGCAGCACGGCGTTCGCGTGCGGGGAGTCGCCGACGTAGAACCCGGCCTCGTCGTTTCCGTTGGAAAGGTTGTGAGTGAACTTCGTCCCGATCGAGGAGAACGCCGCCGTTCCGTACTCGCCGTCGCCCGCGAACTTGTTGTGAGCGATGGTCGTGTGCTTCCCACCCTCCGTGATCAGCCCGATCCCCTCGAAGCCCTTGACGAGGAATCCCTTGACCACAGTTTTATTGGTGCGGACCTTGTTGCCGTGGTTCTTGTGGGCGCGGATGCAGATCCCGGCTTGGCCGCCTCCACAGCGCTTCGAGTGCCCGGGCCTGAGCACCGAGCCGTTCTCGAGGTCGGTTCCGGAGCCCTTCAGGGTGAGCCCGTTCTTCCTGATCGCGACGCTCTGGCGGTAGTTCCCGTCGTGGACTTTGATCACGTCGCCGCGATGCGCCCGATTGACGGCATGCTGGATCGATTCGCCCGGAAACACGTCGATGACGTCAGCGAAGCTGGTCGCGGGAACTGCCAGCAGCCCGGCCACTCCGATCGCAAGACTCAAGAAATGACGGCGCATCGAGATCCTCCTCTGTAATTCCTGCCAGATCGCGGCGAGCTTATCCCAAACTCGGACGGGCGACTTGTCAGAAATTCGCCGTCTGCGCCCTGTCCCCCCAAGCGGCCGTAGGCTGAGCACCATGGACTTCGTCGTCAAGCGCGATGACCTTCATACCTGTCGAGTGGTCGACGGCGAGATCGGGGACCTCGAGCCGGACCAGGTTCGGCTCGCGGTCGACTCGTTCGGGCTCACGACCAACAACATCACCTATGCGGTCTTCGGCGAGGCGATGTCGTACTGGGCCTTCTTTCCCGCCGAGGACGGCTGGGGACGCGTGCCGGTCTGGGGCTTCGCGACGGTGGAGGCCGGGGGCGCCCCGGAGCTGGAGGAGGGGAGGCGCATCTTCGGCTACCTGCCTCCCTCGAGCCACCTCGCCGTCACCCCGACGGTTGTCGATGCCCGCGGGTTCGTCGATGCCGCACCGCATCGCGCGGACCTGCCGGCCGCGTACAACCGCTATGCGTTCGTCGACGCCATGAGTCTCTACGAGGAGCGATTCGAGGCGCAGCAGATGCTCCTGTGGCCGCTGTTCTTCACCTCGTTCCTGATCGACGACTTTCTGGCCGGCGAGGGGCTCTTCGGCGCCACCACGGTGGTCCTGTCGAGCGCATCAAGCAAGACCGCACTCGCCGCAGCGTTCCAGCTGCGACGGCGCGAGGGGGTGGAGGTCGTGGGCCTCACGTCGTCCGAGCGGGTCGCCTTCGTCGAGGACCTGGACGCATACGACCTCGTGCTCGCGTATCCGGACACCGGATCGCTCCCGAGCGCGCCCGCCGTGTATGTCGACATCTCCGGCGACGTGGGCGTCCGAGCGGCGGTCCATGACCACTACGGCGACGAGCTGCGCCACAGCGCCGTCGTCGGCGCGACGCACTTCGACCGGCTCGGGACGGAGGAGGTGCGCTCGTTGCCGGGACCCCGGCCGATGTTCTTCTTCGCCCCGGACCACGTTCGGCGCCGCGGGCAGGAGTGGGGGCGCGAGGGCCTCGACGCCCGTGTGACGGAGGCCTGGCGGCCCTTCGTCGAATGGTCGGAGACGTGGCTTAAGGTGGCCCGTGGTCACGGCGGCGAGGCGATGAAGGCCGCCTACCTCGAGCTGCTCGAGGGGCGATCGGAACCGTCGGTCGGCCACGTGCTGTCGCCGTAGCGCGGACCTCGCACCGCCGAAAGGTGCAATTCCCGTGCTGAACGCGGATTTTGCACCGCTCGACGATTTCCGAAAATGGAGGCGGGGAGATTCGAACTCCCGTCTCCGGTCTCGACGCGAAGGCTTCTACAGGCTTAGCCGGCGCTTTGATCTCGTCTCCCGGGTCCCGCGCCGGCGGGTGAAATCCGGGAGACCAGTCCCCTGAGAAGTCCCCTGGCGGCGAGGACGGACCGCTTCGGGCGAGCCCGTTTCTGAAGCCGGGGCCCCTCCCCACGGGCCGAGGGAGGGCCGACTCTCACCTACTTAGTTGTGCTAAGTGGCGAGGGCGAACTCGTGGTCCGCACATATTGGTTTTCCCGGTGTTTAACGAGGCCTCCGGGAACCTCGACCTGCAACCGTTCGCACGGACGACCGAATCGATTCCTTTCGCCCCCGTGCTATGTCTGCGAATAGGGTAGCCGGATGGAGCGGGAGTTCGACGTCGTCGTGATGGGGGCGGGCGCGCCGGGCGAGGTCTGTGCCGGGCGTCTGGCCGAGGGTGGCGCGCGCGTCGCCATCGTCGAGCCTCACCTGGTGGGGGGCGAGTGCTCGTACTACGCGTGCATGCCATCGAAGGCGCTCCTCCGCCCCGGCGAGGCGCTCGCCGAGGTGCGCCGCGTCCCCGGGGCCGCCGAGGCCGTCACCGGCGACCTGGACGTGGAATCAGCGCTGCGCCGGCGGGACGAGGTGAACCACGGCCTGGACGATTCGGGTCAGCTGCCGTGGCTCGAGGAGCGCGGCATCGAGCTCTTCCGGGGACCCGGTGCACTCGATGGCGAGCGCCGGGTGAAGGTGGGCGAGCACGTTCTCGTCGCCGGCAAGGCGGTGGTCGTCGCCACCGGCTCCGACGCGACGATCCCGCCGATCGACGGGCTGAAGGACGCAGGGCCGTGGGACAACCGGCAGGCGACCACGTCGGAACGCGTGCCGGAGAGCCTGGTCGTGCTGGGTGGGGGCCCGGTGGGTTCCGAGCTGGCGCAGGCGTGGCACAGCTTCGGAGCGGACGTCGCCCTGGTCGAGGCGATGGATCGGCTGCTGCCGAACGAGGAGCCGTTCGCCGGCGAGCAGGTGGCCGACGCGCTGCGCGAGCGCGGGGTGGACGTGCGCACCGGCACCAAGGCAAGGGCCGTTCATGGCCAGAACGGCCACGTGACCGTGGAGCTGGAGGACGGGCAAAGCGTCGGCGGCGAGGAGATCCTGGTCGCGGTGGGGCGCAGCGCCCGCACGCATGGCATCGGGCTCGAGTCGGTCGGGGTCGAGGTGGACCGATGGCTCGAGGTTGACGACCAGATGCGGGTCGGTGGCTCGGCCTGGCTCTACGCGGTGGGCGACGTCAACGGGCGGGCGCTTCTCACTCACATGGGCAAGTACCAGGCGCGGATCGCAGCGGATCACGTTCTCGGAAAGGACGTCGTCGCAACGGCGGACCGCCAGGGCTCGCCGCAGGTGACATTCACCGATCCCTCGGTTGCCGCCGTCGGGCGGACGCTGGCCGCGGCGCGGGAGGACGGCATCGATGCTCGCGCCGTCGACGTCGAGACCTCCCGAACGGCGGGCGCGAGCTTTCACGGGCGCAACACCTCCGGGACCACCCGCATCGTCGTCGACGAGAGCCGGCGAGTGATCGTCGGGGCGACGTTCGTCGGCTCGGAGACTGCAGAGTTCCTTCACGCGGCGACGATCGCCGTCGTGGGCGAGGTCCCCCTGGATGAGCTCTGGCACGCGGTTCCGGCGTACCCGACCCGAAGCGAGGTGTGGCTGAAGCTGATGGAGGCGTACGGTCTCTAGCTAGAGGGTCAGGCGGAGCTTGAGCTCGGTGAGGAACGGCTTCGGAAAGCCCGGGATGCCGTCCAGCTCGTCGAGCGACTTGAACCCGCCGGCGCGATCCCGGTACGCCAGCAGGCGGCCGGCCTGCGTGACGGAGAGCCGCAGCCGGCGCAGGTCCTCGTAGGTCGCCTCGTTCAGGTTCAGCGACTCCCCAGCGGGCTCGACCCCCCCGGTCTGCCCGCCCGCGGACCCCTGCCGGTCGGCAAGGTCAGCGATCCGGGCCACGGTCTCTCGCGCGCGCCGCTCGGCCTCGGCCGCCCGCTCCTCGGTTTCGGAGATGCGATCGAGGAGCTCGCCCAGTCGCGCCTCACGTTCCAGCTCCTCGTTCTTCAGCTTCGCGAGCTCCTCGGCATGAGCTGCCCGTGACTCCGCCTCGCTCGCTCGCGCCTCCGCCTCGCTCAGACGGGTAGCCGCGCGATCCAGCGCCGCCGCCGTGCGCTCCTGGGCAGCCGCGAGGCGAGCCTCCGTCTCCTCGAGCTTGCGTGCGAGCGATCGCTCGGCGTCGCGGCGCGTCTCGAGCGGCTCCTGGGCCACCGGTTCCGGCGCCTCGTCGACGGCGCGCTCGCCGGCCTCTGCCACGCGCCGATCGGCCTCGGCCTGAATCCGTTCCTCGTCAGGCGCATTGGAGGGTCCGGCGCGCCGCTCGGCTGCGACCAAGCGCGCGAGCGCCTCGCGCTCGGCCGCCTCCTGCATGGACGGCGCCCGGCCAACCGATGGAACCCCGCCGGACGGGGCGGCGGGCTGCACCGGTGCGGCCTGCGTCGGAATGACCTGCGTCGGCGCCTGTGACGGCGTGGGTGGCGACACCTCGGTCGTGGGCTGCTGCGGCTCGCCGGGTGAGTGCTGGGCCCGCGACCGCCCGGGAGACCCTCCCCCGCGACGCGCGACGCGCGCTTCCTTCTTCGCGCGTTTCCGCTCATCGCGTGCTCGCCGTCGCTCCTCGATCGCACGCTGGCGCTCCTCCCTGGCGAGCTCACGCTCGGCCCGGCCGGCCGCGCGCCGCTCACGGCTGCGGCGCCTGCGACGCGCAAACCACGATTCTTGTGGTGGCGGAGTGGGGGCTGCGGCGACTCCAGGAGCCGGTGGCGCCGACCCCTGCGCGGGAGCCTCAGGCGCCTGGCCATCCGGGGCGGTCGCCGGGGCCTTCGTCTCGCGCGCTCGCTCTCGCGCCTGCGCGGCAGCGCGACGCTGCTCCTTCTTCTGTGCGATCTCGGCGAGCCGCTGCTGCTTCCGTTGCTCGCGGGCTCGCTTCCGCTGCTCGCCCTCGCTCAACCCCTCCGGAGGCGGCGCCGGTGCCATCGTCCGTATGGTCGCATGGGAGCCAGCGGGCGAGCAGCCTGGATCGATCGCTCATAGCTGTCCCCGGGCTCAGCCGATCGCGACGGAGCGGCTGCCGGAGTGCGAGTTCGGGTCCTTGCTCGCGTCGGCTCGGCGCTCACCGCAGCCGCTGGCGGAAGTCGCGCTCCACCTCCCGCCGGACGTCCCTGTCGCGGATCTCCCGCCGTCGATCGCGTTGCTCCCTGCCCCGGGCGAGGGCGAGCTCCACCTTCGCGTACGGGCCCTTGAAGTAGATCCTCGTCGGGATCAGCGTCAGGCCACGCCGGTCGGCTCGCCCGGCCAGGCGCTCGATCTCGTAGCGATGAAGCAGCAGCCGCCGGGGGCGCTCCGGATCGTGGTTCTGGTTCGCCGCGGGCGGGTACGGCGGAATGTGGGCGTTCCGCAGCCAGACCTCCCCCTTGTCGATCACGGCGTAAGCGTCGCCGAGCTGTGCCCTTCCCTCCCGGAGCGACTTCACCTCGGTTCCGGTGAGCTCGATCCCGCACTCGACCCGATCGAGGAGCTCGAACTTGTGGCGGGCGCGCCGGTTGGTCGCGACGTCGCCGGAAGCCGGCTTTCGCGCCTTCTTCGCCATGGCGCTAGCGCCGCTCCCGCCCCCGCGCTGCGCGCGAGCCCCGATGGGATTCGTCCCGGTCCTCTGCGGCGACCAGGTCGACCCGGCCCCGGGGTGCCTCGACCCCGTCCACCCGGACCGAGAGCGGATCGCCGAGCCTGATCTCGCGGCCGCTCCTTCGCCCCACGAGCGCGGTCTCGGTCTCGTTCAGGTCGAAGCGATCGCCGCGCATGAGCCGGACGGGGAGGAGGCCCTCGTAGACGTCGGCCAGCTCGCCGCCGAAGCGAACGAACGCGCCCGCACCGATGACGCCCGAGACCTCGCCCTCGAAAGCGATGTTCCAGCCACGCTCGAACAGCTCGCGTCCGAGCAGGAACGACGCGCACACCCTGTCGGCGTCGCGCTCGATCGCCGTCGCCTCGCGCTCGCGCTCGGAGCTGCGCCAAGCCGCCTCGCGTATGTCCTGCGGCTCTGCCTCCCCGGCGCCCACCGCGGAGAGCAGCGCCCGGTGGGCGACGAGGTCCGGGTAGCGGCGGATCGGCGAGGTGAAGTGGACGTAGGCCGTGCTCCCCAGGCCGGCGTGACCCAGATTTCGGTCGCTGTAATAGGCCTGCTTCAGCGAGCGCAACACAAGCGATGTATACGCGTCGCGGCCATGTCCGCGCCGGTCCGCCTCCCTCGCCACCAGCCGGCTGAACTCACCCGCCAGCTCCCCGGCCTCGCTCGGGGAAAGGCGCGGCGGCAGCGGTGGGGTCGGGACGCCGAGCGAGGCGAGCTGCTCGATCAGGCGCTCGATCCGCTGCGGATCCGGCTGCTCGTGCACCCGATAGACCGTCGGGACATCGCGCCGCTCGCAGAGCGCGGCGACGCCCTCGTTGGTCAGGATCATCAGGTGCTCGATCAGCTTGTGCGCCTCGGTCTGCTCCACGGACTGGGCGCCGACCACCTGGCCGGCGTCGTCGAAGGAGAACTCGGGTTCGAACGACTCGATCTCGAGAGACCCGACCGGCCGGCGAGCCGCCAGGGTGGCCGCCGCACGGCGGGCGAGATCGATCGGCTCCCTGACCGCTGCCGGCGGCTCGGCACGCCCGGCGAAGATCTCGTCGAGCTGGTCGTAGTCGAGCCGAGCGTCGGAGCGGATCCGGCTCCGGTAGAAGCTCGCCGAGTGCGCGTCGCCGCTTCGCGCGAGCACGATCTCGGCGGTCACCGCGAGGCGCTCCACCCGCGGGGCCAGGCTGCAGGCCTCGTCGCTCAACGCCCGCGGCAGCATCGGCTCAACAGCCCCCGGGACGTAGGTACTGGTGCCGCGCCGAAGAGCCTCCGAATCGAGCCGGGTGTCCGGTCGCACGTGCGCTGACACGTCCGCGATGTGAATCCACAGCCGGACGCCGTCGCCTTCGGGCGCCGCTGACACCGCATCGTCGAAGTCCCGCGCGGTCGCGGGATCGACGGTGAACGTGGGCAGGCTCGTGAGATCCCGCCGCTCGACCGGCATCTCGCGGGCGGCGCCGACGGCGTCGCGCGCCTCGTCCTCCACGGTCCCGGCGAAGCCGCGGCGGGCACCGCGGTCCCAGAGCAATGCCTCCACCACGTCCCGCGGGCGCTCGGCGGAGCCGAGCGCGCGCAGCGCCCGAGCACCCCGAGGGGCGAAATCGACGAGCGCGATGTCGCCCGATCGGAGCTTCGCCCCGCGCCGATCCAGCGCGACCTGTGGCCCTCGCTCGAACAGCGGCTCCGCCACCGCGAAGCGCCCGCGGCGCTCGATGCTGGCGACACGGCGGCTGCGTGCCGGGTCGTTACGCTGGCCGACCCCTGCGCGGCGCGGGCTCAACGGTTTTGAACGGCCACGTCTTCGGCCAGGACGGACAGGGCCTTCTGCAGGGCCTCGTCGGAGGCGGTCCCCGGTCTGTCGCGCGCCGGGACCTGCGGGGTGATCCCCTTGCCGAGGAGCGACGTGCCGTCCGCCGTGTAGTAACGGCCCACCGTCAGGTCGAGCGCGCCACCGCTCGGCAGGCTCATGACCTTCTGGAACGTCCCCTTGCCGAACGAGCGCGTCCCGACCGTCGTCGCCACGTGGTGCTCCTCGAGCGCCGAGGCCAGGATCTCTGCCGCCGACGCCGTGTTGTGGTCGATCAATACCACCGTGGGCTCGGAGGGGAGGGGATTTCCGATGGCGTTGTAGACCTTGGAGCCCTGGGTCCTGCCCCGCGTCGAGAGGACCCGCTGACCCTTCTTCAGGAACAGGCTCGCGGCCAGGACCGCCTCGTTGACCTGACCGCCGGGGTTACCTCGCAAGTCGAGGACGAGGCCCTTGGCACCCTTGCCGTCGAGGCGCTGGATCTCGGAGGCCAGCTGGCCGTGAGACCCGGAGCTGAAGGTCGCGAACCGCACGTAGGCGACCTTCGTGGGGCCCGCATGGGCGATGTGACCACTGGCCACCGGGAGCTTTACCGTCGCGCGCTTGAGGTGCACCTGGCGCGGCCGGCCCTTTCCGCCCGACCGGATGGTCAGGGTCACCGGCGTCCCGGGTGGCCCCTTGATCCGCGACACGGCCACGTCCTCGGACACACCAGAGATCGAGTGACCGTTGACGCCGACGATCACCTCGTTCGGCTTGATGTCGGCGCGCTTCGCCGGACTGTTCGGAAGGACGCTCGCGACCCGCAAGCCGGCCTTCACGCCGTTCACCGTAAGCCCGACCCCGGAGAACTCCCCCGAGTTCGCGGTCGCGAACTGCCGGTACTCCTTCGGGTCGAAGTAGTGGGAGAACCGGTCGTCGTAGCGGCGCTTGAGCTCCGAGATCATTCCGTTGATCGAGGCGTTCTCCAGCACCGTCGGCTTCACCGACCGAAAGTAGTTCTGCTCGATCAGCGTCTGGGCATCCGTCGTAACCCCGCCGTTCGAGGAGAACCCGCCCGTCAGCCAGACGATCGCGAGCGCGGCGATGGCGGCCGCGATCGCGCCAGCCGCGAATCCGGGGATGAAACGATCGCCGTCGGAGGAACGCCCGTTGCTCAAACGCGGAGGAACCGGCGCAGCGTGATCCCGCTTCCGAGCGCGGAGACGACGATCGAGGCGGCCAGCAAGACGATGATCAGTGGCACGAACCCCACAGTAGAGAAGTTGTCGATGAGCGCGAAGTTCTCGGCCAGCGGATCGATGATCGTGACCTTCCCGATCCACAGCATTCCGACGGCGATGGCGGCTCCGGTGAGGCCGACGACGAGTCCCTCGATCACGAACGGCCAGCGGATGAACCAGTTCGTGGCCCCGACGAGCCTCATCACCTCGACCTCGCGGCGGCGGGCATAGATCGACAGCCGGATCGTGTTCGCGATGAGAAGCAGCGAGACGATCAGGAGCAGGGCGGCGATCACGGTCAGCATCACCTTCACCGCGTTCGTCACCGTGCGGATCGCCTGCGCGGCCTTCTGACCGCTGTTGACCTCCTGAATCGCGGGGCTGATCGGCTTCGCGTGCTTGCCCGGCGGCGTGATCGCGCGCTGAATCGCCGGCAGATCGTTGGGGTCGTCGGGATGCACCACGACCGAGTAGGGCAGCGGATTCTTGCCCTGGAGCTGGGTTATTCCCTTGCCGATCTCGCTCTTGCCGATGTTCTCGCGCAGCCGGTTCAGTCCCTCGTTGGGGGAGACGAAGTCCGTGTTCTTCACGCGGTGGATCTTGTTGATCCTCTTCTC
>Ga0075431_100001190_pt1 | contig 23475 bp, 20 predicted proteins | sample RhiMetdeltSRZDD5_FD_75297 | JGI IMG/M metagenome (GOLD analysis project Ga0075431, IMG submission 75297) | Populus rhizosphere microbial communities from Tennessee, USA - Rhizosphere MetaG P. deltoides SRZDD5 | ecosystem: Host-associated > Plants > Roots > Rhizosphere > Soil | place: USA... | reverse complement strand
CGAAGGGACGGAAAGCTATCGGATCTTCATCCGTTCGCTGCTGTCGGTCACCGACAATATCGTCGAGGACAAGGTCACCCATCCGTCCGATGTCGTCATCCGCGATGGAGATGATCCCTATTTCGTTGTCGCCGCCGACAAAGGCACGGCGACCTTCTCCGACGTCGCCAACGCGATCGCGCTGGATCGCAACTTCTGGCTCGGCGACGCCTTCGCCTCAGGCGGCTCCAACGGCTACGACCACAAGGCGATGGGCATTACGGCGAAGGGCGCATGGATCTCGGTCCAACGCCATTTCCTGGAGATGGGCATCGACGTGCAGTCGGATACTGTGCAGGTTGCAGGCTGCGGCGACATGTCCGGCGACGTGTTCGGCAACGGCATGCTGCTTTCGAAGGCGATCAAGCTGGTCGCCGCCTTTGACCATCGTCACATCTTCATCGATCCTGACCCCGATCCGGCCAAGAGCTGGATTGAGCGCAAGCGCATGTTCGAGCTGCCGCGCTCGAGCTGGGACGATTATGACCGCAAGGTCATGTCGAAGGGCGGCATGATCGTGCCGCGCAGCCAGAAGTCGATCGAATTGACCAAGGAAGCCCGGACGGCGCTCAACATCGAGGCGGAAACGATCGAGCCGAACGAGCTCATCTCGGCGATCCTCAAGAGCCCGGTCGACCTGATGTGGTTCGGCGGCATTGGCACATACATCAAGGCCAGCCACCAGACCAACGCGCAGGTCGGCGACCCAGCCAATGACACGCTCCGCGTTGACGCGAGGGACGTTCGCGCCAAGGTCATCGGCGAGGGTGCAAACCTGGCTATCAACCAGGCTGCCCGCATCGAGTTCGCGTCGCTTGGCGGGCGGATCAACACCGACTTTATCGACAATTCGGCGGGCGTCGATTGCTCGGACAATGAGGTCAACATCAAGATCCCATTGAACCGCGAGATGCGCGAAGGGCGGCTAAAGGAAGAGGCACGCAACAAGCTGCTGGCCGAAATGACCGATGAAGTTTCCGAGCTGGTGCTTGAAGACAATCGGCTGCAATCGCTCCAGCTTTCGATTGCGGAGTCGCGCGGTCCGGCTGGTATTCCAGGCTTCGTCAGGTCGATCGAAATGCTCGAGTCCCTGGGCCGCCTTGACCGCAAGGTTGAGGGCCTTGAAAGCAGCGACGTGCTCCTCCGCCGCCGCGCCGACGGCCGCGGTCTGACCCGGCCCGAGCTAGCGGTGATCCTGTCGATGTCGAAGATGACGCTGCAGGACGCGGCCGAAGAACTGAAGTTGGCGGACGATCCGACGATGGAGGGCGAGCTGATGGCCGCCTTCCCCGAGCCGATGCAGAAAAAGCAGGGCGAGGCCATTCGGGTCCACCGCCTGCGGCATCAGATCGTCGCCACCAAGGTCGCCAACCGCCTGGTCAATCGCCTCGGGCCGAGCCTGCCGCTCGACATGACCGAGGAAGAGGGCGTCGGCCTTCCCCAGGTGATCGTCGCCTATCTGGTGGCCGAACGGATGCTCGACCTTGAAAGCCTGTGGGCCAAGATCGAGCGGGCAGAAATGCCTGAGCTACGGCGCATCGAGCTGTTCGCGATCGCTGCCAAGACGATCCGTTCGCACATCGGCGACGTCATTCGCGCCGCGGCCGGCGACACCAATGTGGCGCAAGTTTGTGAAATGCTGCAGCCTGGTCTTGAAAAGGTTGCGGCCAAGACCGCCGGCCTGATCCGCGCCGAAGTCAAAGGCGAATCTGCGGCCCGTCGCGCGCAGCTGGTCGAACTGGGCGCCAGTAAGGAGATCGTCGACCGGCTGGTCCGTCTTTACGAGCTGGACGGCGTTTTCGGCATAGCCTCGCTTGGCGCCCGCAAGGAGCTGGACGAGCTGGCCATCACCCGCGCCTACACCCGCCTGGGCGAGGTCCTGGGCATCGATTGGGCGCAGCAGCAGGTCGCACGCTATACGCCGAGCGACAATTGGGAGCGGTTGCTGGCTGCCGGCCTGATCCGTGACTTTGAGCAGCTTCGGATCGACTTCCTGAGCCGCACGCGGGGCGAAGAGCCGGACGAAAGCGTCGAGCGCTGGGTGGAACGCAATCCGAAACGGATCGCGCAGTTTAAGGCGCTGGTCGACCGTGCCAAGTTGGCCGGATCGGTGAGCGCCCCGATGCTGGCCCAAATCGCCAGCCAGGCTCGAATCCTGCTCTCCCGCTAGTGCGCGCGGCGATCTTCGTTCCTGCTCCGGATTATCCGGAGGACTGGGACTGGGCCTACGAAGTCGAGGCCGCCGTGCTGTTGCGTGCCGGATTTTCGGTCGAAGCGCGGCCGTGGAACGATCCGGGTGACCTTGGCGGTTTCGACCTGGTCATGCCGCTGGTCGCCTGGGGGTATCACCAGGATCCGGCGCATTGGCACTTGTTGCTCGACCGACTGGAGCAAGACCGTGTGCCGGTACTGAACCCGGTGCCGCTGCTGCGCTGGAACAGCGACAAACGTTACCTGGCCGAGCTCGGAAACAACGGCATCCATGTGATCCCTACGCGGCTGGTTGAGGCGCTCGACGAGGCGGCACTTGCCGATGCGCGGGCGGAATTTGGCGATGAACTGGTGATCAAGCCGCCAGTGTCAGCCTCGGCCTATGGTACGCACCGGATCGGAGCCCATGACATGCTGCCGGAAGAAGCGCGTGGTCGAGCGATGCTGGTCCAGCCATTTCTCCGCTCGATTGCCACAGAGGGCGAATATTCGATCATGCTGTTCGGTGGCCGTTTCAGCCATGCGATCGTGAAACGGCCCAAGGCCGGTGACTATCGGGTTCAGCCGCATCTTGGGGGGTCCGAACTCCCTTGTCCGCCACCCGAGGGCGCGATTGAGCTGGCCCGTACGGCCCTGGCCGCTGCTCCCGACAAGGCTGCCTATGCCCGGGTCGACATGGTGCGCGACAATGCGGGCAAGCTGGCGATCATCGAATTGGAACTGATTGAGCCGGCGCTGTGGCTGCAGCACGCGCCCGAGGGTGGGGCCAGTTTCGCTTCAGCCCTGCGCACGGCCCTTACGCAGAAATAACCATTGGCGGATCGCGGAGGTTAGGTTGGGAGCGCCGCCGGGCGCGTCCAGCCGATCGACGTCAATCCGTGCGATCAGCGCGTTGACCGGCAGTTTTTCTTCCTGTGCAGCACGTTCCAGCGCGGCCCAGAAGATGGGCTCGAGACTGATCGAGGTTTCATGGCCGGCGATGGTCACCGACCGCTTCGTCGGCGAGCCAAGCGACATCAGTACATATGCTGCCCGCCGTTGATCGACAGCGTCGAGCCGGTGACGAAGCCGGCATTTTCATCGACCAGGAAGGCGACGCCGCGCGCGATCTCCTCAGCCTTGCCCAATCGATTGACCGGGATCTTGGCGACGATCTTGGCCAGCACTTCGGCGGGGACAGCGGCGACCATGTCGGTATCGATATAGCCCGGCGCGATGGCGTTGACGGTGACGTTGTTGCGCGCGCCCTCCTGCGCCAGCGCCTTGGTAAAGCCGTGGATGCCGGATTTTGCGGCGGCATAGTTGACCTGGCCGTACTGGCCGGCCTGGCCGTTGATCGAGCCGATGTTGACGATCCGGCCGAAGCCGCGGCCCTGCATGCCTTCAAACACCGCCTTGGCCATGTTGAAGCAGCCGCCGAGGTTGGTGTCGATCACGTCCTGCCACTTCTGATGGTCCATCCGCTTCATCGTCGTGTCGCGGGTGATGCCGGCGTTGTTGACCAGCACGTCGACCGGTCCCAATTCCGCCTCGACCTGCTGGACGCCCGCCTGGCAGGCGTCGAAGTCGGAGACGTCCCATTTGTAGGCCGCAATGCCGGTGCGGTCGGTGAATTCGCGCGCCCGCTCGTCATTGCCGGCATAATTGGCGGCTACCTTCATCCCCATGCCCTTCAGGGCAATGCTGATCGCTTCGCCAATGCCCCGGGTTCCGCCAGTTACGATCGCCACTCGCGCCATGACTCTCTCCTGATCCCTGTTATCGTCTTGCGTTAGGACGGCGGCCACCATCCCGCAAGCTCGCGCCGGATGAGCGCGTCGAGCATCGCCATCCCCTCGTCGCTGTCATTGAGGCAGTCGAGCCGCGCGAAATGCGTGCCGCCGGCAGCCATGAATGTTTCGCGGCCGCGGATGCCAAGCTCCTCCAGTGTCTCCAGGCAGTCAGCCGAGAAACCCGGTGTGGCAATGGCGAGGCGCCTGGTCCCTTCTGAGGGGTAGGAGGCAAGCAGCTTTTCGGTCGCCGGCTGCAGCCACCGCGCCCGGCCGAAACGCGACTGGAATGCGATATCGGTCGGCAAGCCCAATTGCCCGGCGAGAAGCTTCGCGGTGGCATGGCACTGGTCATAATAGGGGTCGCCGAGGGTGCGCGTACGTTCCGGCATGCCATGAAAGCTGAGCAGCAGCCGCTCCGGCGTGAAATCCAGGGTGGAGAGTTGCCGCTCGATGCTGGCCTTGAGCGCGCCGATGTAGAGCGGATCGCTGAAATAGGGCGGCAGCGTGCGGATCGCCGGTTGGGACCGCATCGCTTCCAGTTCAGCGAATGCCGCGTCGAGCGCGGACGCCGTCGTGGCCGCGCAATATTGCGGATAGAGCGGGGCCACCAGGATCCGGCTGAACCCATGGTCGAACATCTTCGACAGGGCGTAACCGATCGAGGCATTGCCATAGCGCATTGCCAGGCCAACGCAGACGGACTCGCCGAACCGGTCTTGGAGGGCGTCGCGCTGGCGCTTGGAAATGGCCATCAACGGCGAGCCTTCGTTGGTCCAGATCTGCCGATAGGCCCTGGCCGATTTGGCCGGCCGGGTGCGGAGCACGACACCGTACAGAACCGGCTTCCAGATCGCCGCCGGAATTTCCACGACGCGCGGGTCGGACAGAAATTCCGCCAGATATTTGCGCACTGCCGCCGGCTCCGGCGCTTCGGGCGTGCCGAGATTGATCAGCAGGACACCAACATCGCTGACGATGTCTTCGGTTGAGCTCATGCTGCGCTCATCGGGTCGAACGGCAGGTTGCGCAAGCGCCTGCCGGTTCCCGCCGCAATCGCGTTGGCGACGGCAGGAGCGAGAACTGCCATGCCAAGGCCGCTGACTCCCCCGGGTTCCTGCTCGCTCTGGATCAGTTCGATCTCGATCTTCGGAACGTCGCCTAGCCGTTCGAAGCCGCGGCCGCGCATGGGTGTCGCCTTCGGCATACCCGCGATATATTCGGGCGCCGGCACGATCGCCAAGGCAAGCGCGGCAAGCAGCCCGCCTTCAACTTGTTGCCGAACCAGGCCCGGGTTGACGATCCGGCCCGCGTCGACCGCCGCCACCAGCCGCGACACCTTGATCCGCTGGTCGGCGCCGATGGTGGCTTCGGCAAGCAGGCCGATGTGCGATCCATAGATTGAGGCGCAGGCCAGCCCGAGGTTGCTTCCCCGGCCTCCGCCATCCCAGCCGCCGATCTTGGCCGCGGTCATGATCGTCTGCGCAAGGCGCGGGGCGCCTCCCAGCATTCCGACGCGAAATGCCAGCGGCTCGGCATTGAGCGTGCGCGCCATTTCATCGACGAAGCTTTCCGTCGCAAAGGCCAGCATCGCCTCCCCGCCGCCTCGCATATAGCCGGTGCGGATCGGCAGGCCGGAATTGATCGCGTCGATGCGGATCGCGGGAATGCCGTATGGCGGCTCAGCATCTTGCGGCTTGAACTGCGGCGGTTCCTGGCCTTGGGCTCGGGCAATGTCCGCTTCGAGCCCCGCCATGGCAACAATTCGTGCGCTCCAGCTGCGCAACGTTCCGTCAGGCGCGGGCAAGGCGGACATGCGCGCCAGCATCGGGGGCCTGGCCGCATCCTGGTTCTGCGCGGTCGCGGGCGGAAAGGCTAGGCTGACGGGCCGGCCCGCTTGCTTGGCCAGTTCGACGGCGATCGAGATTGCCTCGAGATCGAAGGCACTTCCTGAACAATCACCGACTGGCATCGGGTAAATCGTCACATCGCCCTCGGCGATGCCTGCTGCTGTGGCGGCGGCCGTGCGCGCGAGGTCGGGAATCTGGGTTCCGGCCCAGACTTCCAGCCGGCCGCTGGCGAACCGTGCCGCCGCGGCCGGCGCCTCCAGCGAGTGATGGGGGGTCGGCGCGATGGAATAGGTAGCGGCCAGCGGCGTCGACCCACGCGTCGCTTGGGCATAGTCGCCGCGCTCAAATATGCGTTCCGCCTCGCCCGTTTCCAGCAATTCCGCAAGGCGCTGTGCGACATCTGCAGACTGCCGACCGGCGAATTTCGGCGCTGCGCGGGTCAGGGCCTGGTCGGCTGCCCACCAGGTTTCGCCCAGCGCGGCCAGCCAGCGGTCGCGACTGACGAGGTCGATCATGCCCTGCTGGCGTTTCGCTGCATCGCGCGAAAATCCGGTGAGCCGTCCGCCCGGCGGCGCCATTCGTACCGAAGCAAAAATCATCCTCGGCAGGCGAACGTCCGATGCGAAGCGCAAGCCGCCGTCCGACTTTGCCGGCAGGTCGAGGCGGGGTAAGGGCTCGCCTGCCAGCTTGCCCGATCCTGCCGGACGGAGCTGGATGGCGTCCGGCGGTTTGCGGTGGGCTGCCTCCACTGCGATTTCGCCAAAGCCGATCCTCTTGCCTTCATGGACAACGAAGCCGCCGTCCGCATCGCATTCGGCAGCGCTCACCCCCCAGCGATCTGCCGCCGCGTCGCACAGCATCGCCCGCGCCACTGCCGCCGCCTCGCGCAGGGGCTGTTCGAATGCGCGGATCGAGCTCGAACCGGCCGTGATCCGCGTCGTCACGCCATAGTCATGCGCGATCAGCTGATTGGCATAAGCGGCGCCGTGCGGCGCCGGTTCCACCGCCATGGTCTCCCATGCCGCGCCAAGCTCATCGGCGGCAATCTGGGCGAAGCCGGTCCAGATGCCCTGGCCGGTCTCGACCTGCGGCGCAGCGAGTGTGACCCGCCCGTCCGCGGCGATCCTGAGGAATGGCCCGAAGACGCGGTCCTTCGACCCGGCTCGCAGCGGGCTTCCTTCGCGTCTCGGCCAGGCGAAGAAGGCGACGATCAGCCCGACGCCCGCGCCACCACCGATCAGCAGGGTACGGCGGGAGACCGCGGGCAATTTCATTGGCTATGCAGCGTACTGTTGCTTGATCGCGACCCGGTCGATCTTGCCTGTGCCGAGCCGCGGAAGCGGATCGTTGGAGAAGATCATGCGCGCCGGGATCTTGAAGGCCGCCAGCCGTCCGTCGAGGAATGAGCGGAGATCCTCCTCGCTGATGCGGCTGCCCTCGCGCCGATAGAGAATCGCAACGGGCACTTCGCCGAGGCGCTCGTCTGGCGCTCCGATCACGGCCGCCTCAGCAATTCCCTCGCAGCTATAGATTGCTGCTTCCACCTCGACTGCGGAGATATTCTCGCCGCCGCGAATGATGATGTCCTTCTTGCGATCGACAATGAACAGATAGCCGTCCTCGTCGAGGTAGCCGATGTCGCCGCTCTTCAAATAGCCGTCGGCGGTAAATGCCGCGGCGGTCGCCTCGGCGTTTCGCCAATATCCCTTGATATTGGCTGCCGAGCGGATGGCGATCTCGCCGCGCTCACAGGGCGGGAGGTGCCGGTCTTCCGCGCCGAGGATTGCCAGTTCGACGAACGGCACCTGGGCCCGGCCCGTCGATGCCGGCTTGGCAGCATAATTGTCCCAGAAATTGCCGCAACCGACCGCATTGGTCTCGGTCAGGCCATAGCCCAGCGCCGGTTGCGCGCCGGGGAAGCTGTTGCGCAATCGTTCGACGTGGGAGATGGGGCGCGGCGCGCCGCCGGCGGCGATGTCGGTCAACGTCGAAAGGTCGTAATTGTCCCGATCGGGGTGGTTCATGAGCTCGAGGCTCATCGTCGGTACGCCGACGAAATAGGTGATTTTCTCTCTCTCGATCAGCCTCAGCGCTTCGCCCGCGTCCCACTTAGGCATCAGCACCATGCCGCGGGAGATGACGAAGCTGTTGAGCATCACCGGCACTTCGCCGGTGACGTGAAACAGCGGGACCACGACCAGCGTCTTCAGCGGGTTGGGGGGCGGGCGGCCTTCGGATTCCAGGATTCCGCGCAAGGTCATCAAGGCGGTCGAATAGGCATAAACGCCGGTCGTCACCGCGCGGTGGGTCGATACTGCGCCCTTGGCCTCGCCGGTTGATCCGGAGGTGAAGAGGATTGTCGCGTCGTCATCGGGCGACACGTCCGGCAGTGCGATGTCTTCCGATCCGGCCGCAAGCAGGCCGGCAAAGGCGTCCGGGCAACGCTTTTCGATCGCGATCGTCTCGATCGTGCAATTGGCGCAGGTGGCGGCAATGCGCTGCGCACGCGGGCCGTCGGCCAGCACCAGCTTTGGTTCCGTCAGCTGCAGCGCATGCTCCAGCTCGTCTGGCTGCCACCAGCCATTGAGCAAGGTTGCGACGGCACCGGCCTTCACAATCGCCATGTGGGAGACGATCCAGGCCGGGCAATTGCGCATTGCGATGCCGACGCGATCGCCCTTGCCGATGCCGCACGCCGCCAACGCGCGGGCCAACCGGTCGGAGATCCGGTCGAGCTCGGCAAAGGTGAGCCGCTCGCCGCTGGTGATGACCGCTTCGACATCGGCATATAGCGCGCAGAAGGTCTTGAAGAGCAGGGGCAGGGTCGAAGGGAAGTTGGCGACGATCGTCCGCCCCTCTGCGTCCTTGTCGAGAATGACACGCCCGCCCGGGCCGGTGACCGCGGCCATCACCGCGTCATATTTCCGGTCGAGCTCGCTCAGTGCCATCCGTCGCTCCTTGGACTTTTGTCGACCTCACCCTATGAGGCGGCAACGATGAGGGGAAGCCCATGAGTTTGGTTCTGTCGAGTGTTGCCGCCTCCACCGCGATCGCCTTTCCGGACCTTGGGGTCGACCCGATTGCCCTCGATCTCGGCTTCTTCCAATTGAGGTGGTACAGCCTCGCTTATCTCGCCGGCATCTTCATCGGCTATTGGTACTTGCTGAAGCTATTGAAGCAGCCCGGGGCGCCATTGGCGCGGCGTCATGCCGACGACCTGGTCTTCTACGCTGCGCTCGGCATCATTCTCGGTGGCAGGCTGGGCTATGTCCTGTTCTACAACCTGCCCTATTACCTCGATCATCCCCTCGACATCTTGAAGCTGTGGGATGGCGGCATGAGCTTCCACGGCGGGGTGATCGGCACCTCGCTCGGTATTTTCTACCTGGCGCGCAAGGAAGGGCTGAACTGGCTGCGCGTCCACGATTATGTCGCCTGCTGCGTGCCCTTCGGACTGTTCTTTGGTCGTCTGGCCAATTTCGTGAACCAGGAATTGTGGGGCGCGGAGACCAACGTGCCCTGGGCGGTCCGTTTCGTTGAATCGACCGCCTATGGCCCGACCCTTGGCGCGCCGCGTCACCCGAGCCAGCTTTATGAGGCCGGCCTCGAAGGCATCGTCCTGTTCGCCATCCTATGGCTCATGTTCTGGCGGACCAAGTCGCGTTACGAGCCGGGCAAGCTGGTCGGCGCATTCATCTTTTTCTACGGCATCTTCCGGTTCGGCATTGAATTCATCCGCGAGCCGGATAGCCAGCTCGCCGAGTTCGCGCGGGCCAGCGGCTTGCATATGGGTCAGTGGCTGACCGTGCCGATGATCCTCGGCGGCCTTTACCTCATGGTGACGGCCAAGAAGCGGCGCGAGCGGGTCGAACCGGTCGCCGGTCCAGCCAGCGTGGCATGACGCCGCTGGGGCGCGCCCTGGCGGAGCGCATCAGGAGCGAGGGACCGCTCAGCGTCGAGGCCTATATGGGGGCCTGCAACACCTATTATTACGCAACTCGCGATCCGCTAGGGGCGGGCGGAGATTTCGTGACCGCGCCCGAAATCCACCAGATGTTCGGCGAAATGGTGGGGGCGGCCCTGGCCGATGTCTGGTCTCGCGCAGGCAAGCCCGCCGATGCGGTTTATGCCGAGCTTGGCCCGGGCCGCGGCACGCTCGCCAATGATGCGTTGCGCGTGATGCGGCGATCCGGGTTTGACGGAGAGGTCCATCTCGTCGAGTCCAGCCCGGCATTGCGCGCCGCGCAATCGGCACTGCTGCCGGAGGGGCAATTTCATGATGCGCTTGATGCGTTGCCGGAGGCTCCGCTGCTGTTGGTCGCCAATGAATTCTTCGATGCGCTTCCAGTGCGGCAATTCGTGGATGGTCGTGAACGCCACGTGATTCTCGCAGCAGGCGGATTCGCCTTCGACCGTGACGGGCCGATCGTCGAGCGCTCGCCGGTACGCGGCGAGGCAGCCGGACTCATCGGCAAGCACCTGGCCGCCCATGGCGGGGCGGCTATTATCATCGACTATGGCTATGCCGAGGGCGAGCAAGGCGACACGTTGCAGGCTGTACGCGGCCACCGCTTCTCCTATGTCCTCGACCACCCCGGCGAGCAGGACCTGACTGCTCATGTCGACTTCATGGGCCTGGCCGATGCAGCCAGCGGCGGTGGTGCGAAGGCCAGCCGGGTCTCGAGCCAGGGCACCTGGCTGGAGACGCTCGGCATCGGCGCCCGCGCAATGGCCTTGGCGGCCAAGAATCCAGCGGATACGGAAAACATATCGGCCGCGCGCCGGCGGCTGTGTGATGAGGGTGAAATGGGGCGGCTGTTCAAGGTAATCGCGCTGACCGGCAAGGACTGGCCCGACGTGGCCGGGTTCGAATCATGAGCGTCGATTATCGCAGCGCGACCCCTGACGACGCCGCGGCACTGGCTGAGCTTGGCGCCAGGACCTTCACCCATACATTCGGTCATCTCTACCAGCCGGGCGACCTCGAAATCTTCCTGCAGAACCATTCGCCGGAAAATTGGGAAAAGGAACTCAACGACCCGGCGTTCGAAGTGCGCGTTGCCGTGAGCGGAGAGCGGCTGGTCGGCTATGTGAAGCTGGGCCCACCTCACTTGCCGTTCGAGCCACGCGGCGAGGCGGCCGAACTTCGCCAGCTCTATGTCGTCGAGGAGTTGAAGGGGCAGGGTGTCGCGGATGAGCTGATGCGCTGGGTCATTGAGCGCGCCCGCGACCTGCGCGCCGATTATCTCTACCTGTCGGTGTTCACCGAAAATCACCGGGCCCGGCGCTTCTACGAGAAATATGGGTTCGAACCGGAAGGCACTTATGCGTTCATGGTCGGCACCCATGCCGACGAAGATATTGTCATGAGAATGAAGCTGTGACCCTCGACATTGTCCGTTCGGGATTGATTGACGTCCCGCACGGATTTTTCGGACGGCGCGGTGGAGTTTCAACGGGAGCGGTTGCCGGCCTCAATTGCGGGCTCGGGAGCGGCGATAACCCCCAAGCCGTCGAGACCAACCGCCGTCTTGCCGCCGACGCGATCATTCCCGGGGCCCCACTGGCCAGCGTCTACCAGATTCATTCTCCGACCGCGGTCATCGTGACCGAGGCCGCGTCCTATGCTGAGCGGCCGCAAGCGGACGCGCTGGCCACCGACCGCCCGGGCTTGCTGCTCGGCGTCGTTACCGCCGATTGCGCGCCGGTGCTCTTGGCCGATGCGGAGGCGGGGGTGGTCGCTGCCGCCCATGCCGGCTGGCGCGGCGCCACTGCCGGCGTCACCGATCAGGCGATCGCCGCGATGATGTCGCTCGGCGCAAGTGTCGAGCGCATTTCCGCGGCGATAGGACCCTGTATCGCCAAGGCGAACTATGAGGTCGATCACGCCTTCGCCGAGCGCATCCTCGCGGAGGACGCCAACAATGAGCGTTTCCTTGGCGAAGGCCCGGCGGGCAACCCGCATTTCGACCTGGAGGCCTATGTCGTCGCGCGGCTCGCGGCGGCGGGCGTGCGCAAGATCGAGGCAGTGGGACTCGACACCTATGCGCTCGAGGATCGCTATTACAGCTATCGCCGGGCGACCCACCGCATCGAGCCTGCTTATGGCCGGCAGCTCAGTTTGATTGGCTTAGCCAGCTAGCGCGCACTCGCGGGTGGGGCTAAGGCGCGGGCCAAGGAGAAAATCAGTGAGTGAAGGCCGCCGCCCCAAGGACGTGGAAACCCATATCGGCAACCACAAGCTCGACCCATCGACCTTGATGATGGGCTATGGCTTCGACCCGGCGCTTAGCGAGGGGTCGCTGAAGCCGCCGATCTTTTTGACCTCGACCTTCGTGTTCGAAACGGCCGCCGACGGGAAACGCTTCTTCGAAGGAATCACCAACAAGCATGGCTCCGGCGGCAAGGCGGAGGGCCTCGTCTACTCGCGCTTCAACGGTCCCAACCAGGAGATACTCGAGGACCGGCTCAAGATCTGGGAAGATGCCGAATCCGCGCTGACCTTCTCCAGCGGCATGACCGCGATCGCTACCCTGCTGCTGGCGTTCGTTCGCCCAGGCGACGTGGTCGTCCATTCCGGGCCGCTCTATGCGGCGACGGAAACCATCATCAACAAGATCCTGACCCAGTTCGGCGTCCACTATGTCGACTTCCCAGCCGGCGCGACGCGCGAGGATCTGGATGAGGCCCTAGCCCGCGCCAAGTCGATCGGCCGCGTGGCGATGATCTATCTCGAAAGCCCGGCAAACCCGACCAATGCGCTGGTTGACGTTGAGGCGGTTGCGGCGGCCCGGGCTGCGGCTTTTGCCGGTCAGGCCGAGCTTCCGCCGATTGCCATCGACAATACATTCCTCGGCCCCCTTTGGGCCAAGCCGCTCAACGACGGCGCCGACATCAGCGTCTATAGCCTGACCAAATATGCCGGCGGTCATAGTGACCTGGTCGCAGGTGGCCTGGTCGGCAAGCGGGCGCTGCTCGACAAGATCCGCCTGATGCGCAACGTGATGGGCGGTATTTGCGATCCCAACACCGCCTGGATGCTGTTGCGCAGCCTGGAAACGCTCGAGCTTCGAATGACGCGCGCCGGCGAAAGTGCGGAGAAAATCTGCAATTTCCTTCGCGACCATCCCAAGATCGAGAAGGTCGGCTATCTGGGCTTCCTCGAGCCCGGTTCGCGCCAGGAGGACATCTATAAGCGCCATTGCACCGGCGCCGGATCGACCTTCTCGCTCTACTTGAAGGGTGGCGAGCGCGAGGCTTTCGCCTTCCTCGACGGCCTCAAGATCGCCAATCTGGCGGTCAGCCTCGGCGGAACGGAGACCTTGGCTTCGGCCCCGGCGGCGATGACGCACCTGTCGGTGCCGGAAGATCGCAAGGCGGCGCTCGGCATCAGCGACAATCTGGTCCGCATCTCGATCGGTGTTGAAAAGGCGGAAGACCTGATCGCGGACTTTGAAAACGCGCTCCGCGCGGTCTAGCCCCAGTCCTCCTGCGCCCAACCTCGCTCGGCGGCCAGCCGGGCAAGCTTGTTGTGCGGGTTTATCGCGACCGCTTCGTCGGCCCATTCGAACGCCGGCTTGTCGCTGGCATGGTCCGAATAAAAGCGGACGTGGCCGCGATCGAGCCCGCTCGATGCGAGCCAAGCCTCGATCATCCGTAGCTTGGCCGGGCCGTAGCAATTTTCACCGTCGATCTTGGCGTGGACTTGGCTGTCGAGGCCGAGGATCGAATTGGTGCCGATACAGTCGTCGAAGCCTAGCCGGCTGGCAATTTCGCGCGAGTAGAAGCGGTAGCTGGCGGTCGCCATGACGATCCGCCGTCCTTCGCCCTTGTCGCGGGCAATCGCCTCAAGCGCGCCGGGGCGGACATTGCTGTTCACCACCTTGTCCGCAAAGCTTTCGACCAGTGGCTTCAGCTCATGTGGATGCCGTTTGTGGCCGAGCAGCAGGCGGTGGTTGATTTCCTTCAATCGCCCGCGGTCGATGACCTTGAAGACATATGCCAGCATCGACGCGACCACGAGCGGCAGGAGAAGCAGGCGCCAGGGGGCTCGCTGAAGCGCGCAGTGGACCAGGAAGGGCGTGTAGGTTGCGCGCCGGGTGACCGTACGGTCCATGTCGTAGATCGCGAAGTCGGTCCTCATGCGCGCCCTTCGAGAATCGCCGTCACCAATTCATGGTCGGACGGCTTGTCGACATCGACCGCCGCCAGCGGGTTGCTCAGTTCAATCTTGCGGATGGTGAGATTCAGCCGCTCGCCGACAGAGGCGAGAGTCTGGTCCAAGGTGCGAAGGCGCAAGGCCGCGCCCAGCAGCGCCATGGGTCCAAGCGCCGAAATCACGCGCCAGCCCTTCTTGCGGTCCTGCTCGACCGACCGCCATAGCGCGACCGCTTTGGCGGCATTGGCGCTACCGAAAGCAAACAGGTTGGCGCCCGAATAGGCGCCGCCGCGAAAGCTCAGCCATGTGCGCTCGGTGTCGGGCAAGCGGGCCATGAGCGAACGGCGCTCGACCAGGCCGATCGCCACGTCTGCCTCCGCGGCATTGGCGCAGAAATCCGCAATCATGGCCGGATCGAGCAGCGCATGGTCGGCTGTGGTGACCAGCAAGGGGAATTGGGTATCCGGGTTACACAGGATCGCATCCAGCGTGGAAGCGATGGTTGCCCCCGATGATTCGACAAATAGCCGATCATTCTTGGGAAGGGCCGCCTCGATCCGCTCCGGATACTGCGTCAGCACTCGAACATGGCCAATCTCTGAAGACTGCAGCAGAGCGGCCACCGGCCGCGCAACCATCGGTGAGCCGCCCACCGGGATAAGTGCCTTAAGGTCCGTGCCATGGGCCGCGGCGAACGGATCGGTCCCCGGCCTGGATCCGGCCAGGACAATTGCATTCCAGCTCATTGGAGCCAGCTGACCACCGGGCGGCCGCGGTCGTACCGGGCATTGGCCTGTGTCAGCCGGACGGCGTGGAAGATCAGCGAGAGGATGGTCCACAATGCGACCAGCTCGATCCCCAGGTCCGGTCGGCCGAGCGCAAGGCAAAAGACCAGGATGACCATGTTGGGGTTGCGCCGCGCGGTGATCAGCCGGAACTGGCTGTCGATCCGCTGCCAAACATGGATGTGCATGCCATAGCGACGGACAAAAATGCCCTCAATGACGCGCTGCGCGACATAGCCGAACACAATCGATCCGACGACCAGCAGCTCATAGACGCGCTCGAACGGGTGCCCATAGCCCGTGAGACCTTCCGCCCATGCCCACCACCAGAAGGGCGGATGGACCAGGTCGATCCCATGATCGAAGATGTTGCCCCAGTACGACGACTGCCCGGTGCAGCGGGCCAGCTTCCCATCGACGGTATCGAGAACCATGAAGACGAAGCCGGCCAGCACGCCGCTCCAGTACCAGCCGTTCAGAAACAGGAAGAATGCGGCAATGCACAGCGCGGCACCGACCGCCGTCACCATGTTCGGCGTCAGACCGGCCTGGGCGGCCCAACGCGTCAGGTAGAAGGCCAAGCGCCGCCACAGATAGAGCGTTAGGATATCCGTGACGCCCTTGTAGCTGGCGTCATAGGCCGCACGCTCGACAGTCTCCGGATTGGCTGGATCGAGCCGCATCACGAACGGCCGGTCGCGCTTCCGAAGCTTGCGATAGCTGAAAGCCGCCGTGTCGGCGTCGACCTGTTCCAGCATGCCACCCTCGTATCGCCCGCCCGAGAGCATTGCAGAGAGCACCGTTGCCGGGTCGCCGCTAGCTGGCACATGGGCCAGGACCGGATGGCCGTCCTTGGTCAGCACTTGGCCAGGCGATTCTGCCAGCGCCACCAGCCATTCGGGATCCCATGCCCAGTTGAGGTCGGCATAAACCGTCGAGCGGCCGGCCGTCGCCTCGTTCGCTGGTTCGAGCTTGGCCTTGGTTGCAAGCGCATCGGCTCTCTCTTTGGCGCTCATGCTAAAGGCACGGGCGGGATTATCCCCGACCGTCACGAACAGCGGTTTGACCATCACTGCGCTCGTCATGGTGGCGCGCTATACGGCATCAACCGCGGCAACAAAGTGGCAAATCGCGATGCTCTTGCCGCTTTGCCCGATTTCGCGCAGTTTCCGCGCAGATGCCGGCTCAATCGACCCCAGCCAATAGTGCACAGGAAGCGCGGGCGTATCGCTGCGTGGGGTCGATCACCATCGCCCGCGCCGCTTCGACGCAGCGGGAGATCGATGCGTTTCCCGATCCGCTCACCCTAGACCTCAGCGGTGTCGAAAAGATGGACACGGTCGGGGCGTGGGTAATCTATCGCACCGTGCGCGATCGCGGGGCCAAGGTGGTCGGCGCCAGCCAGGATATCCAGGGCCTGCTGACCCAGGTTGCCGAAGCGGACAGGCCGGCGCAGGTCCGCCCCGAAGAGCCGCCTGGTGCGCTCCGGGTACTCAACGAATTGGGCGAATGGGTCAGCGAAGCCGGTGGCACGCTGGTCGGCCTGGTCGGCTTTTTCGGCTCGGTCCTGATCGCCTTTGTCAATATCATTCGCTGGCCGAGGCGCTTCCGCCTGAACGCCGTCATTCAGCGTTTCGACCTGGTTGGGGTGCGTGCGCTCGGCATCATCGGCCTGATGAGCTTCCTGATCGGCATCGTCATCGGCCAGCAGGGCGCGGTTCAGCTGCGCCAGTTCGGCGCGGAGGTCTATACCATCAACCTTGTCGGCCGCATCACCCTGCGCGAGCTCGGCACGTTGATGACCGCCATCATGGTTGCCGGTCGGTCCGGTTCAGCATTTGCCGCGCAAATCGGGACGATGAAGTTGACCGAGGAGGTCGATGCGATGCGCACCATCGGCGTGTCTCCGATCGAGGCGCTCGTGGTGCCACGGATGCTCGCCGCGGTCGTCATGATGCCGCTCCTGTCCTTCTATTCGATGGTGATCACCCTGCTGGGTGGCGGCATTTACGTGTGGATTGACCTGGGCATCCCTCCACTCACCTATATCGAGCGGCTGCAGGAGGTGGTCCCCATCCGTGATCTCTGGGTAGGGATGATCAAGGCGCCGGTTTTTGGCTTCATCATTGCGTTGACCGGATGTTTCCAGGGCATGCTGGTCGCGGGGGATTCCGAGCAGGTCGGCATCCGCACCACCAATGCGGTGGTACAGGCGATATTCCTGGTCATCGTGATCGATGCCGTGTTCGCCGTGTTCTTCTCCCAGATCGGGTGGATATGAGCGACCGCGACACCATCATTTCCGTCCGTGGCCTTAGGAACAGCTTCGGCGAGCAGGTCATCCATGAAGATCTGGATCTCGATGTCCAACGCGGCGAAATCCTCGGCGTGGTCGGCGGGTCTGGCACTGGCAAGTCGGTGCTGATGCGTTCGATCATCGGCCTGCAGACTCCTGATGCCGGCACGATCCAGGTGCTCGGCGAAAATATGGTCGGCCGAGAGGAAGATGAGGCCAAGAACATCCGCCGGCGCTGGGGCGTGCTGTTCCAGAACGGCGCATTGTTCTCGACCCTGACAGTGGCAGAGAATGTCGAAGTGCCAATCCGCGAATATTTCCCGTTCATCAAGGAGCAACTGCTCGACGAGATCGCCGGCTACAAGATCGCCATGTCGGGCCTTCCGGCCAATGCCGGGCCCAAATATCCGTCGGAACTGTCGGGCGGCATGAGGAAGCGCGCCGGACTGGCAAGGGCGCTGGCGCTGGACCCCGAATTGCTGTTCCTCGACGAGCCGACGGCAGGGCTCGACCCGATTGGCGCCGCCGGCTTCGACGAGCTGATCGAGAGCCTGAAGCATAAGCTGGAGCTCACCGTCTTCCTCATCACCCATGATCTCGACACGCTAATGGCGATCTGCGACCGGGTTGCGGTACTGGCGGATCAGAGGGTCGTGGCGGTAGGAACGATTGAAGAATTGCTCGCCTTGGACCATCCTTGGATTCAAGAATATTTTAACGGGCCCCGCGGACGCGCGGCCTCCGCCGGGTTGAAGGGGCAGTAAGGCCGATGGAAACGCGCTCCAATTATGTGCTGGTCGGCAGCGTGACTCTGGCCCTGCTCGTCGGACTGCTGGTCTTCATCGTCTGGCTGGCCGGCCTCTCCAACCAGGCCACGAAATGCTTCGACATCTATTTCAGCCAGGGCGTCGGCGGTCTCAACAAGGGCTCGTCGGTCAATTTCCAGGGCGTACCCGTTGGCCAGATCGAAAAGATCAGCCTATTGCCCGACCGGCCCGAGTTCGTTTGGGTTCGCGTCGAGGTCGATGCCGAAACACCGATACTTCAGGGTACGACAGCACAGATCAAGGGCGTGGGATTCACTGGCGTCAGCGAAATCGCGCTGGAAGGTGCGGTCAAAGGCGCTCGGCCGCTGACCCAGGCCGGGCCGCAGGGCTGCCCGGTCATCCCTGCAAGCTCCGGCGGGCTCGGCGCGCTTTTGAATTCGGCGCCTGAACTGATCGACCGCATCCAGCGGCTGACCGAGCGGCTGACGGAACTCTTGAGCGACCGTAATCAGAATTCGATTTCGAACATTCTCGACAATGTCGAGCGGACCACCGACGTACTCGCTAAGCGCGCGCCGGACCTGGCCGATGCGATCGCCGATGCCCGGATTGCATCACGCAATGCCGGCATCGCCGCCCAGCGCGTCGGCCTGCTGGCCGACAGCACCACCCAGCTGGTCAACGAACAGGGCAAGCCGGCGGCGGAGGACTTGCGCAAGGCGATCGCCGCCGTCCAGCATTCGGCCGAGAATCTGGACGCGATGGTGGGCGATGCACGGCCGGGTGTGCAGAATTTCAGCAAGAATACGCTTCCTGAAATGAACCGGCTGGTCCGCGACCTCCGCGAGCTGACGACGTCGCTGCAGGGCTTCACCCAGCGGCTGGACGAAGGTGGCGTAGGCAGCGCGCTGGGTCCGCCGAAACTGCCCGATTATAAGCCAGGGAAACAGCAATGAGCCCAATGTCGCGTTACGTCGCGCCCTTCGCGCTGGCCCTGTCGCTGGGTGCATGCGCTGGCCTGCTTGGCGGCGGTGGCAAGACCCCGCCATGGCTGCTGACCTTGACGCCCCAGGCGCCGGCGCCGGAGAGCATTGCCCGAACCGCAGGCCCGGGCGAGGCCGTAACCATCGAGGCTCCGGTGATACCCAAGGAAATCAGGACCAACCGCGTGCCGGTCCATTCGGGGCCGATCGCCATTGCCTATGTGAAGGACCTGACCTGGGTCGATACGCCGGATCGCCTGTTCCAGGACCTGCTGACGGAAACCGTCACCCGGATGACCAACAGGATCGTTCTCGATCCCAAGCAATCGTCGCTCGATCCGGGAGTGACGGTCACCGGAAACCTCTCGCGCTTCGGCTATGATGCGCAGGAGGGCATGGTCGTGGTCCGCTACGATGCGGCCATGACCAGGGCGGGCAGCACCACTGTCACGACGCGCCGCTTCGAGGCGCGCGAACCGTCCGATGGGACCGCAGCAAGCGTAGCGCCAGCGATCAATGCGGCTGCCAATCGCGTCGCCATGGAAGTGGCGCAATGGGTGGGCTGAAGGGCCCCAGCTAAGCGAGGCTCTTTGAAGCCTGCTCGAACACGTCCTTTGATAGGCCAGGCGTTCTGACGATGCGCTCGAGCTCGGCGCGCATCAGCTCGGCGCGATTGAGCTCAAACCTCTTCCAGCGGCCAAGCGACGGCACCTGCCGAGCCGCGACCTGCGGGTTCAGCCGGTCGACCTCCAGGATCATGTCGGCGAGGAACCGATAGCCCCGCCCCGAGGCTTGGTGGAACGCCCATTGGTTGGCGGCGAAATTGCTCACCAAAGCCCGCCAGCGATTGGGATTCTTGATGGTGAAATCGGTGTGGCGCGCGAGATCTTCCACCACGTCGACCGTGTCCGGCCGCTGTGCCGCTGCCTGCAGTGCGAACCATTTGTCGAGTACCAGGCTGTCGTCGCGGTATCGCTCGTAGAAGTCGGCGAAGGCGGCTTCGCGCTCCGGCGCATCGAGGCTGGTCAGTACCGAAAGGGCACCCTGGCGATCGGTCATATTGTCGGACGCGTCATACTGGGCCTTGGCCAGTGCGGCTCCGCGCGCCGGATCGCCACCGGCCAGCAGCCATAGCGCGACCGTCTTCAGCTTGCGGATGCCTTTGGCGGATGGTGACACGTCGTCCCCTGCCGAACCTGCCGCCTGGGCCTGCGCCAACTCATTCGCCAACTCGGCGCCAGCCGCGCGACGGAGCGTTTCGCGGCTCCGATGAATAGCATCGGGATCGACCAGATCCATCCGGTCGCCGATCAGTCCTTCGCTGGGCAGCGACAGCGCCTCGCCCTTGAATGCCGAATCGAGCGCATTGGATCGGAGCGTCCCGCGCATTGCCGTTATCACCGCTGCCGGGTCCGCAGGCCCGCCGCGCGCGCCCTCAATCAGCGCGTGGTACATCAGTTCCTGGCAAGCTTCGTATCGCGCAAACGGGTTGGGGTCGACCTCGGCTAATCGTTCCAGTTCGCCTGGCTGGCGCTCGGCGTCGAGCAGGATCGGCGCGGAGAAATCGCGGTTGATCGACAGCAGCGGCGGCTCGTCGATGCCGAGGAAGTTGATGCTCTGCTCCTGTTGGTCCAGCAGGATCAGCCGTTCCTCGCCGATCGCCTCGCCGCTATCGCGGCCGATCAGCGCGGTCTTGAGCGGAAGTACCATCGGCAGCTTGTTGCCTTGGCCGGGAGTGTCCGGAACGGCCTGGCGAAGATGCAGGGTGGCCGATGCGGACAGCGGGTCATGCTCGAGGCGTGCAGTGAGTTTGGGCGTCCCTGCTTGGCTGTACCACAGGCGGAACTGTTTGAGGTCAACCCCGCTCGCATCCTCCATCGCCTTGACGAAGTCTTCGCAAGTCACGGCCTGGCCGTCGTGTCGCTCGAAATATAGGTCGCTGCCCTTGCGGAATGCCACTTCGCCCAGGATCGTCCGCATCATGCGGATCAGTTCGGCCCCCTTGTTGTAGACGGTTGCGGTGTAGAAGTTGGTGATCTCAATATAGCTTTCCGGGCGAACCGGATGGGCCAGCGGACCCGCATCCTCGGGAAATTGCGCAGCACGCAGCAGGCGAACATCCTCGATCCGCTTCACGGCTTCGCTCCCCATGTCGCCGGAGAAGCTCTGGTCGCGGAAGACGGTGAAACCTTCCTTGAGGCTTAGCTGGAACCAGTCGCGGCAGGTTACGCGGTCGCCCGACCAGTTGTGGAAATATTCGTGCGCGACGACTCCGGCGATATTGTCGAAATCGATGTCGGTCGCCGTGTCCTGGTCGGCCAGGATGTAGCGCGAGTTGAAGATGTTGAGCCCCTTGTTCTCCATCGCGCCGAAGTTGAAATCGTCAACGGCGACGATGTTGAACTGGTCAAGGTCATATTCGCGGCCATAGACCTTCTCGTCCCAGCGCATGGAGGCTTTGAGGCTGTCCATGGCATGGTGCGTTTTGGGCAGGTCCTTCTCGCGGACCCAGATGGCAAGATCGACTTCGCGCCCGCTCATCGTCGTAAAGCGATCTCGGTTAGGCTTTAGATCGCCGGCAACGAGCGCAAATAGATAGCTTGGCTTGGGAAAGGGATCTTCCCACTCAGCCCAGTGGGTTCCAGCTTCACCTTCGCCGCTGTCGACCAGGTTGCCGTTGGCGAGCAGGATCGGGAAGAGCGCCTTGCTGGCGCTCATGCGGACCCTGTAGCGCGATAGCACGTCAGGCCGGTCGGGATGGAATGTGATGCGGCGGAAGCCCTCGCTCTCGCACTGGGTGCAGAGGATTCCGCCCGAAGCGTAGAGGCCGATAAGCTTGCTGTTGGCGGCCGGCAAAATCTCGACCTCGGTTTCGACCGTCGCCTCATTGCCCGCCAATTCGATGACCAGCGCTTGTCCGTCCATGGTCCAGCGCGCCTCGCCGTCATTAACGCGGACGGTGAGCGGCTTCAGCTCATCTCCGGCCAGCTTGAGTGGCCGGTCATGATCGCCATTGCGCCTGACGCGGAGAGTCGAACGTACCCGCGCCTGCTCAGGATCAAGGTCCAGTTCCAGCGCAACTTCCGGCACCAGCCAATCGGGTGGGCGGTAATCCCTGCGGTAGATGGCGACATGTTCCGGCGCGGCCGGGGCTTCGGGATGCTCAAGGACGTCGGTCATGCTGACCTAGCTAGGCTGCGTCCGGGGCCGTAACAAGCGTCGGTCGCCGCCGCTTGGCCAGCGCCAGGAGCATTCCACCGAGTGCGAGCACCGCCCCGGCGATCGCCAACGGGCTCCATTCATAGCCTTCGAACAGGGTCGACAGGCTCATGGCGATGATCGGCACCATCACGCTCGAATAAGCGGCCTTGCCCGGACCGATCTTGCGCACCACCGGGAAATAGAGCGCGAAGCAAAGCACGGAGCCGAACAGGGCGAGGTAGACCACACCGGCCCAATAGCCGAGCCGCGCTTCCGCCACCGGCGGCCCAGCCACGGCGAAGGCCAAGCAGATATCGATTACCGCGCCAATCGCCATCGACCAGGCGAGTAGCGCCAGCAGCGGATGACGCCGCGCCTCCTTCCCGGCCTGGTAGACATTGGCTGAAGAAGCGCCGAGCAACCCAGCGATCGTGAAGGCCAGGCCGATGGCAATTTCCTTGTTACCGACCGCGCTGGACTTGAGTTCGTGGACGAACAGCAATGCCACGCCCGCGACGGCAACCAATCCCGCCCAGAGAAAGCGCGCGTTGGGTTTCTGCCCGAGAAAGGCCCAGGCGAGGAGGCTGTTGGGGATCAGCAGGATGGCAAAGACGGTCGCGACAACGCCCGAGGTGATGAACCGCTCGGCCATATAGACGCTGTTGAAATTGACGCTGAACTGGGTGACGCCAAGCACCAGCGCGGCGACCAGGCCCCCGCGGTCCATCTTCAGCGACTGGCCCTTCCATTTGGCGACCAGGGCCATGGCGATCGCCGCAATGGTGAAACGATAGGCCACCGACCATTGCGGCGGGACGCTGCCGATCTGGTCGCGGATCACGATCCAGGTCGATCCCCAGATGACGGTAAAGATGATGAACGGGATGATGATTTCGCTCCTCCCCCACGGGGGGAGGTGGTGCGAAGCACCGGAGGGGGCCTGGACCGGTTGCATGCCCCCTCCGTCGACGCTTCGCGTCGCCACCTCCCCCGGTGGGGGAGGAGGGGTGTTTTCGCGATTCACAGTGCCCGGATCGCGGCGGCAAGTCCGCCGACCGCTCCCATGTCCTGGTCCCAGCTGGTCACGAACCGCACTTCGTCCGGCCCCCAGTCATAGAAATCATAGCCTTGGGCGCGGAGCGACCCTGCTTCCTCGGCCGTCATTCGGACGAACAGCTCATTGGCCTCGACCGGATAGACCAACCGCTCGGGGCCCGCCGCCTCGGCCAGCGCCGCGGCGGCGGCATTGGCGGCGCGGGCATTGGCTAGCCACAAGTCGTTCTCCAGCATCGCCAGGATCTGCGCCGCGAGATAGCGGCCCTTGGAGAGTAGGTGGCCGGCGCGCTTCCTGAGGCGCGGCACGACCTCGGCCTTGGCCGGGTCGAAGAAGATCAGGGCTTCTGCGTTCATCCCGCC
>Ga0075431_100001188_pt1 | contig 23484 bp, 23 predicted proteins | sample RhiMetdeltSRZDD5_FD_75297 | JGI IMG/M metagenome (GOLD analysis project Ga0075431, IMG submission 75297) | Populus rhizosphere microbial communities from Tennessee, USA - Rhizosphere MetaG P. deltoides SRZDD5 | ecosystem: Host-associated > Plants > Roots > Rhizosphere > Soil | place: USA... | reverse complement strand
CCGATGGCTGGGCCTTGCCGCCTTCGCTCTCGGGATGGCATTGACGATGTGGGCGGAACATCCCGATGTCATCATCGAACGAACGGGTCGTAATGTGGCGCTCCGCAACGAAGCGGGGGAACTCGTGCTGGCCAATCCTCGCCGCAGCCGCTTCGCAACCGAGCGCTGGCTTCTCGCCGATGGCGATGGCACGACGCCGGCGACAGCGGCGGGGCGGCAGGGCTTCCGTTGCACGGAAAGCATATGCATCGCGACGACAAAGACCAAGCGCATTGCTTATGCCGATAATAATGTCGAAGGCAAGCTGACTTGCCCCGAGGCCGACGTTCTCATCGCTTCATTCCCTCTGCGCGGCGCCTGCCGGATGATTGCCTTGCGAATCGACCGTTTCGACGTATGGCGCGAGGGATCGCATGCGTTGTACATCGAAAACGGGCGCATCCGGGTGGAGACGGCGCGCCAGCTCCGCGGAGATCGGCCTTGGGTGACCAAGCCTCAAAGGCGAAAGCTCGCAAGCCGCCGGATCCTATCGCAGACCCTCAGTAGCGGCGAATGAGGCCGACGAGCTTTCCCTGGACCTTCACTCGGTCTGGTCCGAAAATTCGCGTCTCATAGGTTGAATTGGCAGCTTCGAGCGCGATGGAATCGCCCTTGCGCCGGAGCCGCTTCAGGGTTGCTTCCTCGTCATCGACGAGGGCGACCACGATTTCACCCGTCTGGGCATGTTCGGTCTTGCGGATGACGACGGTATCGCCATCCAAGATGCCGGCGTCGATCATGGAATCACCCTTGACCTCGAGGGCGAAATGGTCTCCGGAGCCCAGCATTTCCGGAGGCACCGCAATGTTGTGCGTGTGATCCTGTATGGCGGAGATCGGCACGCCGGCGGCAATACGCCCCATGACCGGGACGACCGCGCCGCGGGGTCCCCCATCGGTGTTTTGGGGCATGGGCTTTACCCGTCCCAGCGAGCCCTGAATGACATTGGGGCTGAATGACGGTTTCTGCTTCGCGGCAAGACTTGGCGCCACCGATTCCGGCAGCTTGACCACTTCCAGTGCTCGGGCCCGGTGTGGAAGGCGGCGAATGAACCCGCGCTCCTCCAGTGCCGTAATCAAGCGGTGAATTCCTGACTTTGATCTCAGATCGAGCGCGGCTTTCATCTCATCGAAGGAGGGGGGTACGCCCGCTTCCTTTAACCGCTCGTGGATGAACATGAGCAATTCGTACTGCTTGCGGGTCAACATGACTTCACACCCTCTCTTCGCCCGGAAGTCACCCTCAGGAGCTCCCGGTACAGAATCGGAACAAAACCAAAACAACCTTAGGTGTTCTGTTTATGTTCGGCAATAGTAAAAATTCATGTTCCGGTGCGAAGAAGGCGGGAAGCTAAGCGCCCGAAATCCGACAAAGGGAAAAACGGCAGCAGTTTGGCATAGTTAGGGCACAAATGCCTCTTTAACGCCATATGATGCTCAAACTTCTCCGCAATCTCCGCCCACTTTTGAAACTTCACAGGAGTTGGGCGAATGCGTTTGATTTTTTGTTCCTTGTTTCTGGCCGCAATTTGCCTTGGCGGCACTGCGAAAGCCTCAACCGATATTATTCGAATGATAACGGCGGCCGCTCAGCGCCACGGAATTTCAGTCTCGATTGCCTTGAGAGTCGCCAAGATCGAAAGCGGTTTCAACTGTTATGCGCAGGGCAAGGCGGGTGAACTCGGTCCCCTGCAGATAAAGCCGGCGACGGCGCGTCTGATTGGCTATGCGGGCGCAATCAGCGCTCTCAGAAGCTGCGGTGCCGGGCTCGAATGGGGCATCCGGCATTTGGCGATGGCGATCAAGGCGGGAGGCGTGTGGAAGCACAATCAGGGACTTTGGGCGAAGAGCAAATCCTCACAGGCGGCAGCCTATGAGAAGAGGGTCATGCAGGCGAGCATTGCTGCGCCGGCGCTCTCGCGCCGCCAAAGCGCGGAGCAGCAGGCCCCGAGGAATTTCAGGGGAGGACGTCCTTTTCCGCTGGTGGCTGCATCTGCCGCAGAACGGCATTTCCCATGATGAGCAAGGGCACAGAGAGAAAGGCTCCTGTCAGCCCCCACATCCACGACCAGAACACGATCCCGACGAAGACGAGAAACGAGTTCATCTCAAGGCGCCGGCTCATCACGGTCGGCGTCGCGAACTGCGTCTCGAGGAACACGATCAGCAGATAGATCGTCGGAAGTAGCATGGCTTGCAACGTATTCTCGAAGGACAAGAGACCGACGAGCCCGAAGACCAGGGCCAGGATCAGCGGCCCCACATAGGGGATGAAGTTGCAGATGAAGGCGGCGAGCCCCCACATGAACGGGTTTGCGATCCCGACGAGAAAGACCGTTGCCGCCGTCGCTGCCCCGACCACCAGGTTGATGAGCGTCATGCTCGTGACATAGGTCGTGAGGCTCGCTTCGATGTCGGCGATGGCCCTGAGCGTGCGAAGACGCGATTTGCGATCTGCAAACGAGAGTGTCAACCGCTGCTTCAGCTGACGCCGGCCGGAAAGAAAGAAGATCAGCGCGCCGAAGAAGACGAGAAACTGTCCGATTGCAGGGGTGAGGAAGGACAAGGCACCGGTGACCAGCGAGTCGACGGAACTCGTCGGCGACACTTCGATGTTTGGACCGGAACTGCCACTCAGATTCCGAATGGTCTCTCTTACCTCGTGCCACGCTGCCATGGGGCGTTCCAGAAATTTGAGCCGTCCCTCGAGCAGCCCGCCGACTTCGGGCGCGCGCGCGATCCAGGCGCTTACGGGAGTGCTCAAGGAGATGAAGAGAAGATAGGGTATGAGCGCCAGGAGCAGCGTCATCACGAGATAGATAAGGAATGGCGGAATACCGTAGCGCTCGGCGTGGTCCGCATAAGGACCGATCGTGCTGCCGATGACGATGGCTGCTACCACCGGCATCATGACGGCGCTCGCCTGATAGAGAACGAAACCCAGAAGCACAGCCGCGATGAACCAGATGGCGATCTGAGAGGCCTGACGGCTGCGCAGTAAGTTAATCCCTGGGCGCTTTACAAGTGCTTGCGCTTCGATTTGTGGGACCTTGAGAGCCGCCCGCCCGGTTGTGCCGTTCGCGACTCCACCCGTTTCCGCAATGCTTTTGCGCACTTGGTGATCCTCGAAGGTCCGTGAAGCGCGGAACACGGGTAGATGCGCTTGGTGCACCGCGATGCTTGAACTCGACTAACCCCTTCCAGGTTCCGGGGAGTGTTCAAAAGTCGAGGAGGACGATTTCGATTTTCTCCCCGATTTCTGCGGGGGGCGCGTGTGGCGGCCGGACGATCAGGCAGTCGGCTCGCGCGAGCACGGCCAGCATTGAGGAGTCCTGAGACGGAAAGGGGATGACGGAGAGCGAGCCGTCTTTGCCTCTCCTGATCTCGCCCCTGGCATATTCCTGCCTTTCGTCATTGGCGCGCATGGGCGCCGCAAGGGCGGCAAACAAGGTTAATTCCTCCCTGGAGATGCCAAGTAAACGATCAAGGAGAGGCTTGATGAACACGCGTGCGCACACGAGTGCGGATACAGGGTTTCCCGGCAGGCCGATGATTCGCTGTTTCTTGCTGCGGGCGAACATGAGTGGCTTCCCGGGACGCATGGCAATTTTCCAGAAGGCGAGGGGGATGCCTTCTGCCTCAAGGGCTTTTCTGACGAGGTCATGTTCTCCGACCGAGGCACCTCCAGACGTGACCAGGACGTCCGCATTCTTGGCGCGGCGAACCGCAGCGCGGATGGAAGGCACCGAATCCTTCACGGTTCCAAGGAGGAGGGGCAGTCCGCCAGCCCATTCGATGAATGCAGCCAGAGCAAGATTGTTGGAGGAGGAAATTTGATCGGCGCCCGGCCGACCACCTGGCTCGACGAGTTCATCGCCTGTTGCCAGAATTGCGACGACGGGTTTTTTCCGCACCGGAAGATGCGAGAAATTCATTGCTGCTGCGAGCCCGATGTCGCGGGCGGACAGACGCTGCCCTGCACGCAGGAGGATGTCGCCCTTTCTAAAATCAAGTCCCCGCGGCCGGATATGTTGGCCCGGCTTGACGGACACCTTGACCGACACGAACCCCTCCGCCGCCGTCGCATTCTCCTGAATGAGGATGGCATCCGCCTTGGTCGGCACCGGCGCGCCGGTGAAGATACGAACGGCTTGGCTCGGCCCCAGCGCCTCCTTGAAACCGTGACCGGCGGACGAGACGCCGATGATCTTCAATTCGGCTCCCGCCGCGCCATCGGCAGAATTGATGGCATAACCGTCCATGGCAGAGGCAGCGAACGGCGGCTGGTCGCGAGGCGCTTTGAGGTCCTTTGCCACGACCCTGGCATGGGCCGACGTGATCGCCACTTTTTCCGCAGGCAAAGGAGAAACGCCTGCCAGAATCTGCGCCTTTGCCTTCTCAACCGGCATCAGCGCCATGTGACTAAGTCTCGCCGCGACGGAAGTGGCCTGATTTTCCGCCTGACTTTTCAACGAGTGCGACACCATCGATCGTCATCTCGCGGTCAATTGCTTTGCACATGTCGTAGATGGTCAAGGCGGCAATCGACGCGGCCGTGAGAGCTTCCATCTCGACGCCGGTTTTGCCTTCGACCTTCACCGTCGACTCGATCTCGACCAGCGCTGGTTCCTTCTGCGGGGCGAAATTCACTACGATGGAGGCGATGGCCAGCGGATGGCACAAAGGAATGAGCTCATGGGTTCGCTTGGCGGCCATGATGCCGGCGATGCGGGCGGCGGAGAACACATCGCCCTTGAGAATGTCGCCATCCAAAATAGCCGCCAACGTCGCGGGCTTCATCCGCACGACAGCCCTCGCTGTCGCCATCCTGGAGGTTACCGGTTTGGCGGTGACGTCGACCATGCGCGCTTCGCCCTTTTCATTGATATGGGTGAGCTTGGATGAAGCCATGGTCTACTCCGCCGCTATGGCCTTGCGGTTGAGAATGGCGCGTGTCGCCGCGGCGATATCGGGTTGCCGCATGAGGCTTTCGCCAATCAGAAAGGCATTTACCCCAACTTTCGACAGGCGGGAAAGATCGGCGGGCCCAAAAAAGCCGCTCTCGCCCACCACGAGATAGTCCTTGGGAAGGAGCGGCGCCAGGCGCTCGCTGGTCTCAAGGCTTGTTTCGAAGGTCCTGAGATCGCGGTTGTTGATTCCAAACAAGCGGCTTTTCAGCTTCATCGCCCGTTCGAGCTCGCTTTCATCGTGAAGCTCGACCAGCACATCCATTCCCCAGTCGCGCGCCTCCTCCTCGAGCTCGTGGGCAACAGCATCGTCGATCATGGCGAGGATGAGCAGGATGCAATCGGCGCCCCACAGCCGTGCTTCGGCCACCTGATAGGGATCAAGCATGAAATCCTTGCGCAGCGTCGGAAGTCCGGTGACCGTTCTCGCCGAGAGCAGATATTCCGGCGCGCCTTGGAAGGAGGGAACGTCCGTCAGGACCGAGAGGCAGCTGGCGCCGCCCGCCTCATAGGCCATGGCGATTTGTGGCGGATTGAAATCAGCGCGGATCAGACCCCTGGACGGGCTTGCTTTTTTGATCTCGGCTATGAGGGCCCATTCACCGCGTTTGATGGTCTGTTCGAGAGCGCCTTTGAAGGGGCGGACCGGGGGCGCCTCGAGCGCCTCCCGTTCGAGGCGAGACTGGCTCATGGCGGATTTGGCCTTCGACACTTCCTCCTTCTTATAGGCGGCGATTTTCTGCAGGATGTCGGTCATGGCGCGTTGGAAACAGCAACGAGTCGATCGAGCACGGCTCGGGCACGTCCCGATGCGATACTCTCCGCGGCAAGCTTTGCCCCAACCTTGATCGTGGGTGCCTTGCCGGCGACGAGCAATGCCGCCCCGGCCGTCATGAGCACGGCATTGCGAAAGCCGTTTTCGCTGCCTTCCAGGACTTCCCTCAGAGCCTTCGCATTCTGTGGGGCTTCTCCGCCTCTGAGATCGTCGAGTTTGCCGCGCGGTACGCCGGCCTCTTCGGGTGTCAGCTCGAAGCAGCGCACCTGGCCATCCTTGAGTTCGGCGATCCAGGTGACGCCTGCCGCCGTGATCTCGTCGAGGCCGCCCGTGCCATGGGCTACCCAAACCCGCTCCGACCCCAGATTCTTCAAGACCTGGGCCAGGGGCTCCAGCCATCCCTTGGAAAAGACGCCCGTGATTTGCCGCCTGACGCCCGCCGGATTGGACAAGGGACCCAGAAGATTGAAAATGGTTCGCGTCCCGAGTTCGACGCGCGTCGGCCCCACATGTTTCATGGCACTGTGATGGGCGGGAGCGAACATGAAGCCGAGCCCCGCCTCGTGGACGCATTGGGCGATCTTGTCCGGCCCGATATCAAGCTTCACGCCAAGCTCTGCAAGCGTGTCGGCTGCCCCCGACTTCGACGAGAGCGCGCGATTGCCGTGCTTGGCGACTTTGAGACCAGCGCCGGCCGCGACGAAGGCCGAAGCCGTCGAAATATTGTAGCTGCCCGATGCGTCACCGCCGGTTCCCACGATGTCGATGGCCTCGGCAGGAGCGGCGACCCGCAGCATTTTCTCGCGCATCGCCTCGACGGCGCCCGTGATCTCCTCGACGGTCTCGCCCCTGACCCTCAGGGCCAGCAGAAAGCCGCCGATCTGGGATGGCGTCGCCTCGCCCGACATCATGATGTCGAAGGCGTCCTTGGCTTCCTCCCGGCTCAAGGCCTTGCCGTCAGCGACTTTGGCGATGAGTGCCTTGAGGGACGTCATAGCGCTCAAGTCCTCAAGCCGCCGCAGCAAGTTCGAGGAAGTTCTTGAGAATGAGGTGCCCGTGCTCGGAGGCGATGCTCTCGGGGTGAAACTGCACGCCATGAACCGGCAGCTCCTTGTGCTGCAGTCCCATGATCGTGCCGCCAGTTTCGGCAGTGATCTCGAAACACTCGGGCAATGTTTCCCGCTCGACGACCAAGGAGTGATAGCGCGTGCCCTGGAAGCCTTCGGGCACATCGGCGAAGATGCCCTTGCCGCTGTGCGAGATGGCGGAGAGTTTGCCGTGCATGAGCTCTCTTGCCCGTACCACTTTTCCGCCGAAAGCCTGGCCGATGGCCTGATGGCCCAGGCAAACGCCCAGAATCGGGGTCGTCTCCGCGGCAGCCTTGACGAGGTCGAGGCAGATTCCAGCCTCATTGGGCGTGCAGGGTCCGGGCGACAGCACGATGGCCTCGGGCGTCGAGGACAGAATCTGCCCGACGCTGACCTTGTCGTTGCGGTGAACAACGGTTTCTGCCCCGAGCTCTCCCAGATAGTGGAAAAGATTCCAGGTAAAGCTGTCGTAATTGTCGATCAGGACGATCATGACAATTCCCATGCACCTATTGGCCGCGCCTCGCAAGCCCGGCGAATCTGGCGGCTTCCTCCGCCGCCCGGAACAGGGCCTTGGCCTTGTTCAGGCACTCCTGGTGCTCGCTTTGCGGAATGCTGTCGGCGACGATACCTGCTCCGGCCTGCACATACATCTTGGCGTCCTTGACGATGGCGGTACGAAGCACGATGCAGGTGTCCATGTCGCCATTGGCCGAGAAATAGCCGACGCAGCCCGCGTAAACGCCACGCTTTTCCTTTTCCAGCTCGTCGACGATCTGCATGGCTCGCACCTTTGGAGCACCGGAAACGGTACCGGCCGGAAACCCGGCGATGAGAGCATCGATGGCATCATATTTCCTGTCGAGCCGGCCCTCGACATTGGAAACGATGTGCATCACCTGGCTGTAATATTCGAGGATGAATTTGTCGGTAACCTTCACCGAGCCGATCTCGGATACGCGCCCCGCGTCGTTGCGGCCGAGATCGAGCAGCATGAGGTGCTCGGCCCGCTCCTTGGGATCGGCAAGAAGCTCCTCGGCGAGAGCCCTGTCCTCAGCGGTTGTGGCGCCGCGTCTTCGTGTTCCGGCGATTGGCCGAATGGTGATCTTGCCGTCGCGCACGCGCACGAGAATTTCAGGACTTGAGCCAATGACCGAGAAACGATCAAAATCGAGGTAATAGAGGAAGGGGGAGGGGTTGACCCGACGCAGCGACCGGTAAAGAGACAAGGGCGGCAGCTCGAAGTTCGTTTCGAACCTCTGTGAGAGCACGACCTGAAAAATATCCCCGGCAGCAATATACTCCTTCGCCTTCCTGACCATCTCCATGTAGTCCGCCGGACTGGTGTTCGACCTGGCGGCATCAATGTTGACGTTCGCGGGTTCGAGCCGGGCCTCGTGATCGAGCGTTCGGTCGAGAGAATCGACGACGCCTGTGATGCGCTCGCAGGCCCTGGCGAAAGCCGCCTTCGCCCCAACGGCTGCATCGACATAGACAGGCGTGACGACGGTCACTTCATCCTTCACCGAATCGAATATGGCCATGATCGTGGGTCGAATGAGCATTCCGTCCGGAAGCCCAAGGGGATCGGGCCGCACCTCGGGAAGATCTTCCATGAGCCGGACCATGTCATAGGCCATGTAGCCGAACACGCCGGCCGCCATCGGCGGCAAATCGTCTGGAAGTTCGATGCGCGATTGCGCGAGGAGCGTGCGCAGAGACTGCAGAGGATCAGAGCCGAACGCCTCGAAAGGGCCTTTGGGATCGAGAAGCGCCTTCCTGTTGATCTCGGCCCGCCGGCCGTTCGAGCGCCAGATGAGATCGGGCTTCAGTCCGATGATCGAGTAGCGTCCGCGCACCGCACCGCCTTCGACCGATTCAAGAAGGAAGCTGTAATGCTCATTGCGGGCGAGCTTGAGCATTGCAGAGACCGGCGTCTCCAGATCGGCCACCAGGCGCGTCGACACCACCTGCGCCTCGCCTTTGCGATAGCGCGACTCGAAGTCCTCGAAATCGGGGCTGATCTGCATGGGCGGGCCAGAGCTTTTGTCGGTTACTGGCTGACGCCCGTCGTCTGGCGCCAAAGCTGGTCGTTGACACTTACGCCGAGCGACTGCTGCACGCCGGAGATGTATGTCGCAAGAAGGTCGTTGCGCATGCCATCGGTGAGTGCCTTGCGGATATCCTGCGCTTCCTTCGATTTCGGATCGTAGGAAGGTGCAGAGATCGCCAGCGCCTGTATGACCTTGACTCCCTTGCCGTCGATCTCGGGGGCATAGACGAACCCGTTGTCCGGAGCGAGAAAGACGGCAGACACGGCACCGCTGTCGAAATTCGACCGGGAGTCGTTGCGCTTGACCCCAGTTTCGGTTTTCACCTCCGTACCGAGTTCCTGCGCCAGCGCATCGAGGCTGGCACCACCTTCAGCGCGTTTGACGAGCTCATTGGCCTTTTTCAGCACCTGCTCGCGGAGCCGCTGGGCGTCGTAGGCCTTCTGCACGTCTGCCCGCACGTCCGCGAAGGGCCGGACGGTGGCCGCGGTCACGTCCCTCACGTCCACCCAGACATAGCCGTCGTTCTTGGTGGATACAGGATCGGTTTCAACACCCACATCGCTCTCGAATGCCAGCTGCAGAACCTCCGTCTTGGCGGGGACTTCGACGGGCTTGCCTGCCTTGTCGAGCCCGCGCGCATCAACAGCGGGAATGGTGATGAGAGGAATGCTGAGCGTCTTTGCAATTGTCTCGAAATTTGCGCCGCCGGCGCGCTCGTCCTCGACCTTGCCATGAAGGTTCAGGATTTCCTCATGCGCGCGCTCAAGCTTGATCTGGTTGGCAAGTTCGTTGCGCACATCCCCCAGAGGTTTCAGAACCTCGGGCGTAATTTTGATCACGCGCAGCAGGGCCTTGGCGAGCCGGCCGTCGACGGGCTGGCTGACCGTGCCCTCCGGCAAGGAAAAGGCGGCATCGGCGATCGCCTTGTCGGGAATGTCCTTGCGGGCCAGGTGTCCGAGCGTGATGTCCTTCTCGTCAACGCCCTTTTCCTTGGCGAGGGACAGAAAATCCGTGCCTTGATCGATGCGCTGCCGGGCGGCACGCGCTTCATCCATCGTAGCGAAGGTCAATTGCTGGATCGTCCGCTGTTCAGGTGTCCGGTACTGTTCCTTGTGCGATTCGTAAGCGGAAGCGATTTCCTCTTCGTTGACCGTCATCGAACTCGTGATGTCTTGCGGCTCGGCTTTGAGGAGCACGAGGCTGCGGTAGGCAGGCGCAGTGAACTGCTGCGGGTTCTTTTCGTAATAGTTCTTCAGATCGGTTTCGGAGGCAGGCGCAAGCTCGCCCGCGTTGGCGCTGACCTCGAAGTATTTGGCGTCGCGGCGTTCATTCGTCTGGCGGACGATTGCCTCGACCAAGGTTTCCGGAGGACCCAAATTGCTCAAAATGGGATCCGCGATCGCCTGCCGCAGTTTGCCGGCCTTTTCCTCATTCAGGAACATCTGTTCGTTGAGACCATTCTGCTGGAGGATCTGGCGGAAACGATTGGCATCGAACTGTCCGCGCGTATTCTGGAACGCTGCCTCCCCGGCGATCTCCTGGGCAATGATGGCGTCCGGAACTGCAAGCTTCATTTCCCTTGCCTGTTCCTGCAGGGCGCCGTTGCGCAGCATGTCGGCGAGAATCTGGCGGTCGAGTCCAAGCTCCGCTGCACGCTGGTTGTTGATCGGCTGGCCGGTCTGGCGGGATAGGCTACGGAGCCGCTGCTCCAATGTCATGCGATACGCATCGACCGATATCTCATAATCGCCGACCGAGGCGAGAACGTTGGATCTATAACCCCTGAATACGTCATTGATGCCCCAAATGGCGAAACTCATCGCAAGGAGGCCAATGAGGACTTTCGCAACCCAGCCGGTGGCGGCGCCTCGTAAACTTTCCATCATGGAATGATAATCCTATGCAAGCGAGCCCGCCGGCTCGTCCTTTGCGCCGCATAATAGGTACCGGGATTGCCACCTGCAAGGCTCCCCAGCCTGCAATCGTGCTTCGCATGCTGCCGCCCCTTTGCTAAGTTTTGCAGCCGCATCATCGGAGGAAGGCCGTGATCTCGAGAGAAGCGCCCCGCGCCCTGGTAGCGGGAAACTGGAAGATGAATGGAACGACGGCCTCGCTTGGTGAACTGCGCCTGCTTGCCACCATGCTGGAGGGGGTTGAACTCGATTGCGACGTGATGGTCTGCCCACCCGCATCGCTTCTGATGGCAGCCCATAAGCTCTTTCGTAGCGGCATCATTCGACTGGGCGGACAGGACTGCCATCCTGAGCCTCATGGTGCGCACACGGGCGACCTCGCTGCGGAGATGCTGAAAGATGCGGGAGCTTCTGCCGTAATTGTCGGCCACTCTGAACGCCGCATAAATCATCAGGAGAGCGACGGGCTGATCAGGGCGAAAGCGCAAGCCGCCCATCGCGCCGGTCTCGTGGCGATCATCTGCATTGGCGAGACCCTGGAGGAGCGCAAGCAAGGGCATACCATGCGCGTCATCGACGAGCAGGTGAAGAACTCGGTCCCGGAGAAAGCAAGAGGCGAGAATACGATTATTGCCTATGAGCCGGTGTGGGCAATCGGAACAGGCTTGACGCCTTCGCCTGGGGAAGTCGGTTTGGTTCATGCGCATATTCGCGAGAAACTTGTGGGCTTGATCGGCGAGCCTGCCCGTGCAGTGCCGATTCTGTATGGAGGGTCCGTCAAGCCGTCCAACGCCGGCGAGCTCCTGGCCATCGACAACGTCAACGGGGCCCTCGTGGGCGGCGCCAGCCTAAAAGCGGCTGATTTCATAGGCATTATCAAAACCTACAGCTGAGCGCATCCGACCCCATAAATCCGCCCCAATCTCAAGGCGAAATCGAATCGGGGAATGATTCGAGACGGGGGAATGCGTGATGGCGGACACGCGAGGACTCGGTTCACGGCGTACCCATACAAATTCAAGATCGGTCAAAGGAACGATCTGCAGTCTCCTCCTCGCGCTTGGGGGTGCAGCTGCGGCCTATGGCTACTTTCTCGACAGACCAGCCCCCTTGGGGGAGAGGAGTGATCGAATCGATTTCTCGTCACTGGCGACTGTGGTGACGATCGATGAATATGTGGCAAGCCAGGTCCAGGGTTTGAACTCCGAGTTCAAGGACGACATGCTCGATCTGACCAGTCGATCGCCGCCGCTCGCCGCAACGAGCATCGTCAAGGTCAATTTCGGCGCCCCGGTGGAGGGTGCTGCCCAGAACGTTTCGACCATCGTCGCAAGGCACAGTGCCAAGCTGCAACAGCACCTCGAGAGGGGCTGGAGCGCGGCCACCGCCCTGCGGGGTGATCTTGCCAGCGCAACAGATATCGATCCGCGGATGCAGAACCCAGCCTCAGCCTCCCTCGTGCGGGAGTCGCTGGCAAGTGTGCGGACGGAATCGCAGCGGGTGTCAGGCGTCGGATCAACGGTGGGCGGGAAGGTCAGTGGCTCGATTTCCGGAGGTTCGAGCCTCGGCGCTCGCACCGGCATTTCGGGCCTTGCCCCCTGAAGACTAGTCATGCGGCGCATCCGGGTGCCAGCCCAGAACGAGCAACATGATGCCGAAGGCTACGACATAGGAAAGCGGCACGTACCAGCTTCGTCTGACCCACTCCACCGTCGACTTTGCTTCCGGAAAAAGATTCGATACAGCCACACCAGCTGATGATCCGAACCAGATGATGGTCCCGCCGAAGCCCACAGCGAAGGCGAGATAACCCCAATCATATCCGCCCTGCTTGAGGGCAAGGGCTGTCAGCGGAATATTATCGAAGACCGCAGATAGAACCCCTGCACCGAATGCCGTCTGCCAGGAGGGAGCTGGCAGGCTCTCCACCGGCATCATCGAAGCGCAGAGCACGAGCGACAGGAGGAAGATCGAACCCTTCACGGCTGGGGGGATGACCCACCAGTCGGGCCGGCAGAGACCCGCTGTGACCAGGATCGAGGCCCATACGGCAAGCCCCAAGATCGGGACACGATCCGGGATCTCGGGGAAATACAGATTGCTGACCACATTGACGGCGACGGCGATCAGCAAGATGAAGCCGACGGTGAAGAGCCGCGAAGAATAGAGATGCAGGCTTCGCGGGGCATCCTTCACGATCGGCGAGTACTGGTGCTGCCTTCGCGCCGCGATCGTGGCGAAGATCGCGAAGGAAACGACGGCGGCAATGATCGCCTCGAACACGGTCAAGGGACTGATGCCGTCGATCCACATCATGGTGGTGGTCGTGTCGCCGATCACGCTCCAGGAACCACCGGCGTTTGCGGCAGCGACGATCGCCGCGAGATAGCCGATATGGACCTTCGACCGGAAGACATGCCGGGCCGTGGTGCTGCCGATGAGCGCCGCGGCGATATTGTCGAGGAAGCTCGAAAGAATGAACACCATTCCCAGGAGGACCAGCCCACCCGTCCAATCGTCGGGCAGATAGTCAGGCATCAGGTCGGGGAGGCGGCTTTGCTCGAAATGACGGGCAAGAATGGCGAAACCCGTCAGGAGTCCGAAGAGATTGGCGAGCATCACCCATTCCTGGCCCATGTGCGCGACGAGGCCGGATGCGCCGTGGCCCTCCCGGAAACCCGTGATCAGCACTTTATAAATCGTGATGGACAAAAGACCTGCCACGGCGATGAACAGTGTGTGCCGATGGAACAGAGCGATGCCGACGAGCGTCGCCGCGAAGAGCAGGAAATCGAGCGGAACGCCCAGAATTTGCGGAAGTGCCATGGAAGTCATTGTTGAGGCGGGCCCCGAGCTTACAATCCACGCTTCCAGCTTGTCGACATTTGCATTTCTCCCTCATTCGCGCTAAAGCCAGCCCGCAATTCATTTCGCTCAGGTGAGAAATGACGACGGTCGTTCTCGTGGTACATTTGCTGATCGCCGTAACGCTGATCGGCGTCGTGCTTCTGCAGCGGTCCGAAGGTGGGGCGCTGGGCATCGGCGGTGGCGGCGCCGGCTCGCTGTTTACCAGCCGCGGGGCTGCCAACGTCCTCACTCGCACCACCGCCATACTGGCGGTGGCGTTTTTCGTCACCTCCGTGACCTTGACCGTGCTGGCACGGCGTGAGCACGGTCCCGCCTCGGTGTTCGACCAGGTTCCTCCAGCAGGCCAGCAGCAACAGCAGCAGCCGCCCCAGGGGACGGGTGGCGGCCCGAGTGTGCTGCCGAACCTGCCTCCGGCCAATCAGGCGCCCCAGGTTCCTGTTGGACAATAGATTGACGGGCCTCGGAAGGGGCCCTTTCTCTTTGTTAATCAAGGTTGAAGGATTTAGGCGAAGGCTGAACATGGTTGTCTTCGAATCGCGATCCGTTGGTGTATTCTAAGGGCCCATGGCGCGGTATATCTTTATCACCGGCGGCGTGGTCTCCTCTCTCGGCAAGGGTCTTGCTTCCGCAGCTCTCGGCGCATTGCTGCAGGCGCGGGGCTTCAAGGTTCGGCTGCGAAAGCTCGATCCCTATCTCAATGTCGACCCGGGGACGATGAGTCCCTATCAGCACGGCGAGGTGTTCGTCACCGACGACGGTGCGGAGACCGATCTCGATCTCGGGCATTACGAGAGGTTCACCGGTCGTTCCTGCAACAAGGACGACAACATCACCACGGGCCGTATTTATCGCGACATCATCGCCAAGGAGCGCCGGGGCGATTTCCTGGGCGCCACGGTGCAGGTCATCCCGCATGTCGCCGATGCTATCAAGGAATTTGTCGTCACCGGCAATGAAGGCTTCGACTTCGTTTTGGTCGAGATCGGCGGCACCGTCGGCGACATCGAGGGTCTGCCCTTCTTCGAGGCCATCCGCCAGCTCGGGAACGAGCTGCCGCGTGGATCGGTGATCTACATTCACCTGACGCTTCTGCCTTTCATCCCGAGCGCCGGGGAGCTCAAGACGAAGCCCACCCAGCATTCGGTGAAGGAGCTGCGCTCTATCGGCATTCAGCCCGATATCATTCTGTGCCGGACCGATCGGCCCATTCCCGAAAATGAAAAGCGCAAGATCGCACTGTTCTGCAATGTCAGGCCCTCGTCCGTGATCCAGGCGCTCGACGTCAGGAGCATCTACGACGTACCCATGTCTTATCATCGCGAGGGGCTCGATGCCGAGGTTCTGAATGCCTTCCACATTCCCGACGCCAGAAAGCCCGACTTGTCGCGCTGGCGGATGATATCCGAGCGCATCCTCAACCCGGAGGGCGAGGTCAACATCGCGGTGGTCGGCAAGTACACGGGGTTGCCCGACGCCTACAAGTCGCTCAACGAAGCGCTCGTGCATGGGGGAATTGCCAACAAGGTCAAGGTCAACCTCGATTGGATCGAATCTGAGATCTTCGAAAAGGAGGATGCATCGCCCCATCTTGAGGGCGTGCACGGAATCCTGGTACCGGGTGGTTTCGGCGAACGCGGCTCGGAAGGGAAGATCAGGGCAGCCACCTTCGCCCGCACGCACAACGTTCCCTATTTCGGCATCTGCTTCGGGATGCAGATGGCGGTCATCGAGGCAGCCCGCAATCTCGTCCACATCAAGGAGGCGAGCTCGACCGAGTTCGGCCCCACGAGCGAACCGGTGGTGGGGCTCATGACCGAGTGGATGAAAGGCAACGAGCTCGAGATGCGCCGCAAAGGCGGCGATCTCGGCGGCACCATGCGGCTTGGAGCTTATGAGGCCCTGCTCGCCAAGGACAGCAGGGTTGCCGAGATTTACGGCGCCACACGCATTTCGGAACGGCATCGTCATCGCTATGAGGTCAATACGCGTTATCGCAACCAGCTCGAAGCCGCCGGCCTTCGTTTCACCGGCCTTTCGCCTGACGGGCTTCTTCCGGAAATCGTCGAGATTCCGGGCCACGCCTGGTTCATCGGCGTGCAGTTCCATCCCGAGCTGAAATCCCGCCCCTTCGAGCCCCATCCGTTGTTTGCATCATTCATTCACGCCGCCGTCGAGCAAAGCCGACTCGTCTAGGCTCAAGATCGCCGGCCGAAGAGGCGAAAGCGGTCGATCGCGTAGGGGGTGAGCTCGATACTTGGCTGATCGCCGCGGACGATTTCAGCGACGATGCGACCCGTCACTGGCCCCAAGGTCATGCCGAGATGATGATGGCCGAAGGCATAGATCACCTGCGCCACCCTGGGCGAACGGCCGATCACGGGTAGTGAATCGGGCGTCGATGGCCGCCGTCCCATCCATTCGCGCGTGACGCGGTCGCTCAAGCCCGGTAGAACTTCTCGCGCCTTGGGCAGCAGCTGGCGGATGCGCGAAAAGTCAGGTTCGGCGTCGAGACCGGCAAACTCTTCCCCGCTGGTCAACCTAATTCCCTCGTCCGTCGGGGCGATGACGAAGCTGTCCTCCGGAAAACAGAGCGGTCGACGGATCTCCCTCGCGTCTCCCGGCTCGATGTTCAGGTGATAACCCCGCTCCGTATCGAGCACCACCTTGTCGCCTGCCATCTGGCAAAAGCGCTTCGACCACGCTCCGGTCGCGATCACCACCTCGTCGAACACACGCATTCCAAGATCGCAGCGCAGTGCCACACGCCCGTCCTCAAGCAAGTGCAGGGATTGGACCTCTTCCTGGATGAACTCGCCTCCGGACCTGAGAAAAGTGCGGGCATAGCCCTCGAGGAGACGTTTTGGCAGTTTTATGGAGGCGGAATCTCCATGATAGAGCCCCTTCACGAAAATTCGGGCGAGATGCGGCTCGAGCTGATGAATTTCATCGGGTTCAAGCACCTCGTAACGGATGGCATGCATGTCCATGAGCCGGCGCTGAAGTGCGGTCGTTGCGAAACCGCGCTCGCTTCGGAAGAGCTTGAGCCAGCCCGTGGGGCGCAGGACATCGCAGGTGCCGGCAAGACCCGCCAGCTCGAGATGTGCTGCATAGGCTTGGGCTAGCAGGGGCTTGAGCGAGACGGCGGCGTGATGCACACGTGCCGGCCTGCTTTCCAGTATGAACCGGAGAAGCCAGGGAGCAACTCGTGGAAGATAGCTCCATTTGACGCGCACCGCGCTCGTCTGATCGAGGAGATAGCGCGGAATATCTCGGAGGACTCCGGGCGTGCTTGTTGGCTCAATCGCGCTCGTGACGATGGCTCCGGCATTGCCGAAGGAAGTTGCCGATCCCGGCTGCCGATAATCGATGATCTGAACGCGATGCCCGTCCTTCTGAAGATAAAGCGCGCTGCTGAGCCCCACGATGCCGGCGCCGATGACGCCAATTGATCTTGGATGTTTTCTGTTGGGAACGGGCAAGAAATTCTCCGGGAACGGCTGATAAGCTATGTGAAACACCAAACTTGCGGCAGGTTGCAGAACCCGCGGTCGCCCGAGGGTCCGGCGATGGTGTGAGGTTCATGTGTTGGGACGAAGTCCGCTCACCCACCTTGGGGAGCATATCCAAAACATGCCTCTCGAGCGTCACGCTGTCAAGGACTATTTTTCTAGGGTTAGGGAATTTGAGTTCGCGGCCCTCCATTTCCCGGCGCCGCCGGTTGCGGGCGAAAGCAAGCGCGATTAGAAGTGCCCCCGCAGCCCGCCGATTTTCTAAGGAGCACGCATGACCGCCATTGCCGACATCACCGGCCGCGCCATCCTCGACAGCCGCGGCAATCCCACGGTCGAGGTGGATGTGCTCCTCGAGGACGGCTCTCTCGGGAGGGCATCGGTTCCCTCGGGCGCTTCTACCGGGGCCCATGAGGCTGTCGAACGCCGCGACGGAGACAAGAAGAAATACTTGGGCAAGGGCGTTTCCGGTGCCGTTGCTTCCATTAATGGCGAGATCTTCGAGGCCATAGCCGGCATGGATGCCGAAGAGCAGATTGCGCTTGATCGCACGATGATTGCGCTCGACGGCACGCCGAACAAGGCCAGGCTTGGCGCGAATGCAATCCTTGGCGTTTCGCTTGCCGTTGCAAAGGCCGCAGCCCAGTCGTCCGGTTTGCCGCTTTACCGCTATATCGGTGGAAGCTCGGCCCATCTTCTTCCCGTTCCCATGATGAACATCATCAACGGCGGGGTTCATGCCGACAATCCCATCGACTTCCAGGAGTTCATGATCATGCCGGTGGGTGAGGCGAGCTTTGCTGAGGCCCTGCGCGTGGGTGCCGAGATTTTCCATACGCTGCGCGCCGCCCTCAAGGCGGCTGGCCATGGCACCAATGTGGGGGATGAAGGCGGTTTCGCGCCGAATCTTCCATCGGCGGAGGCGGCCTTGGACTTCATCATGAAATCTATCGATCTCGCGGGTTACAAAGCCGGTGAGGAAGTCTTCCTGGCGCTCGACTGCGCCGCAACGGAATTCTTTAAATCAGGGTCCTATGTCTATGCGGGGGAGGGGAAGAGCAGGTCGAGCAGGGAGCAGGCGGAATATCTCGCCAATCTCGCTCGGACCTATCCCATCATCTCGATTGAAGATGGGATGGCGGAAGATGATTGGGACGGTTGGAAGCTTCTGACGGAAACCCTGGCTTCGCGGTGCCAGCTGGTGGGCGATGATCTTTTCGTCACCAACCCCGCACGGCTGAAGGAGGGAATCAGGAAGGGCGTCGCGAACTCGATTCTGGTCAAGGTCAACCAGATCGGTACGCTCAGCGAGACCCTCGAAGCCGTCGAGACGGCACATAAGGCTGGCTATTCCGCTGTCATGTCCCACCGCTCGGGCGAGACCGAGGATGCCACGATTTCCGACCTTGCTGTTGCCACAAACTGCGGGCAGATCAAGACCGGGTCGTTGGCGCGGTCCGATCGAACGGCGAAATACAACCAGCTCATCCGCATCGAGGAACAGCTCGGCCCCCAGGCGGTCTACGCTGGCAGATCGATCTTGCGATTCTCGATTTGAGGTCATGCGCATCAAGAACATTCATGTCGTCATCTCCGCCTTCTGCGCCGTTGCGGGCGTACTGATCGCGGCGATCCAGACCTTCGGCTCCTCGGACACCGTGCCCGTCGAAGTTAAGGTCGAACTCAGTGGCGCCAAAACCGCTGCCAAGGGCCCATCGCCCGCCGCGGTCAATGGCGATGGGAAGACGGACGGTTCACCCTCGCTCGGCCCGAATGTAACCGAGGTCACCCCCAGCGAGCCCGCGGGCTTTGCCGTTGCTTCTCTCGATCGGGCGAAGTTTCTGCCGGCGACGCGGCCGGACACGCCTTCGCGATACATGTTGCCGGCGCTCTTCGACAGCAACCCTGCGACTTATGTGAAGCTTTCCGCACCCGAGGAAGATATCGACTTCATCCTCGAATTCCCCTTCGCTCAACCGGTCACCATCACTGGCATGGAGATTGATACGGGCGAGGCCCAGGCCTCGGCACCGGGGAAACTCGAAGTCATGATTCTGCCGTCGGGCAGCATGGAGGGAAGCGGGCGCGCGGTAACGAGCTTCGACATTCGCCCCGGCGGCGGAATCCAGAAATTTGCTCTTCCCCCGGCAGAAGGAAAAGGAGCCTGGATCAGGATCGCGGCTCAGCCCGGTGCAGCTGAAACGATCATCGGCGACCTGAAGCTCATCAGTTCCGCCAAGTACTAGGCGCGAAAGCTTCCTCCGGCTGGAAGCGGTATCTGCGCCACCACATCATTGAGGGTCGTGCGCGCCAGGGCAGCGCTCATGGCTTCCTCGGCGACCTTGAGCGGCCTCGATATGACGTGCGAAATGCAGGAACCCACGGGACATTCCCTTGAGGGCTCGCGCGCATGCATCCGGAAAATCTCGGAGCCTTCAAGAGCGCTGAAGATTTCCTGGAGCGTAATCTCTTTAGGAGATTTCGCGAGCACGAACCCTCCTTTGCGGCCGGCAACTGATCTCACGAGCAGTGCTTGCTCCATGTTGGCCATGAGTCGGCGGATAACCACCGGGTTGGTGTTCACGCTCTGCGCGATGAAGCCTGAGCACACCGGTCCCTGGCCTTGAGCGCGCGCCAGAATGGCCAAGACATGAATTCCGATGACAAAACGGCTGCTGCCCAGCATGAGCGGTAACTCCGTCCGTTACATAATACCGGTCACGCGATGTTCAATCATATAACTGTCTGGGCGGTGCAAACAGGTCATTAACCAATCCTTATTAACGTCGAACCGGGAATGATGGGATGCGGAAATCGGCCTTCGACAGCCTGGTCCTGGTGTTTTGTTTGCTCCTCTACGGGTATCTGGGGTGGCACTATTTCTACGGGACGCGGAGCATTGCCGTTCAAGCGCGGCTTGAGGCGAGCCAGGCGGGGCTGCGCCAGGACCTCGAATCGGAGGCGAGGAAGCGCCTCGATCTTGAGGCGCGGGTCAATCAGCTCCGGCCGGAGAATATTGACCTCGACCTTCTCGACGAGGTAGCAAGGCGCACGCTGGATTTTGTGGACCCCCGAGAGCTGGTGTTACAAAAATGATAGGTTTCATCGATATTTAAACCATCTAACAGTTACCTTCCTCCTACCCTCCGCTTGTCGTAATTATTTAATGATATGGTCGATTGATGCGGGCCGAAATCTCAAAAGAGCCCGCTTTGGAGACGCCTATGGCCACCCGCACTCAAGCCAAAAAGTCATTTTCTGCCGAATCGTCGCCCTTAGCCATGTCGGCGGACGATCAGCTCAAGGCCTATCGCATGATGCTGCTCATACGCCGCTTCGAGGAGAAGGCCGGGCAGCTTTATGGCATGGGGTTCATCGGCGGCTTCTGCCACCTCTACATTGGCCAGGAGGCGGTGGTTGTGGGCATGCAGATGACGCTGAAGGAGGGGGATCAGGTCATCACCAGCTACCGCGATCATGGTCACATGCTGGCTACGGGCATGAGCCCTCGCGGCGTCATGGCGGAGCTCACGGGCCGCCGCGGCGGCTATTCCAAGGGCAAGGGCGGTTCCATGCACATGTTCAGTCGTGAGAAGAATTTCTATGGCGGTCATGGCATCGTCGGCGCGCAGGCGCCGATTGGCACGGGCCTGGCCTTCGCCAATTATTATCGCGGCAACGACAACGTCTGCCTTACTTATTTCGGCGAGGGGGCCTCGAACCAGGGCCAGGTCTATGAAAGCTTCAACATGGCCGCCCTGTGGAAGCTTCCGGTGGTCTACGTCATCGAGAACAATCGCTACGCCATGGGCACGCCCATCACCCGCGGCAGCGCCAAGGCGGAGGAGCTTTATGCCCGCGGCCTGTCCTTTGGTATTCCGGGCGAGCAGGTCGACGGCATGGATGTGCGGGCGGTGAAGGCGGCAGCCGAGAAGGCGGTGGCCTACGGCCGAGGAGGGCAGGGTCCCTATATTCTCGAGATGATGACCTATCGCTATCGCGGCCATTCGATGTCGGATCCAGCCAAGTACCGCACTAGGGACGAAGTGCAGAAGATGCGCGAAGAACATGATCCGATCGAGCAGGTGAAGCGCCGGCTGATTGCCGAGGGCCACTTCGGCGAAGATCAGCTCAAACAAATCGATGCCGAAATCCGTTCTGTCGTCACCGAGGCGGCGGAGTTCGCCCAATCGGATCCGGAGCCTGATCCATCGGAGCTGTGGACCGACATCTACAAGACCGCGTGAGGGGCTTCGAGCATGGCGCCGCAAATTCTGATGCCCGCACTTTCACCGACGATGGAAGAGGGCAAACTGGCAAAATGGCACGTCAAGGTCGGCGACCCGGTGAAATCGGGCGACGTGATTGCCGAAATCGAGACCGACAAGGCGACGATGGAAGTCGAAGCGGTCGACGAGGGTAAAGTGTCCGAAATTCTGATTCCCGAGGGCACCGAGAATGTGAAGGTGAACACGCCCATCGCCGTAATCGACGGCGAGGGCGAGATCGCCAGCAAGCCAACGTCCCCTGCCGCCGCTGCCCCAGCCCCTGTACAGAAAGGGGAGCGTTCCGCGCCCGCAGCGGTGGAAGCGCGCGCCCCGCAGCCTCAACCGTCCACACCGAAATCCGCAAGCCCGAAAGATGTTTCAGTCCCTGAAGGTGCCGAAATGGTGCCCATGACCGTTCGCGAGGCCTTGCGGGATGCGATGCGCGAGGAGATGAAGCGTGATGCCAATGTTTTCCTGATGGGCGAGGAGGTCGGGCAATACCAGGGCGCCTATAAGGTGAGCCAGGGGCTTCTCGATGAATTCGGCCCCAAGCGCGTCGTCGATACGCCGATCACGGAAATGGGCTTCACCGGCCTTGCGGTTGGCGCCGCCTATGCCGGGCTTCACCCGATCGTCGAGTTCATGACCTTCAATTTCGCCATGCAGGCTATGGACCACATCATCAATTCGGCGGCCAAGACCCTCTATATGGGAGGGGGTCAATTGGGCTGCCCGATCGTGTTTCGGGGGCCCAATGGCGCCGCCGCCCGCGTAGCCGCCCAGCACAGTCAGGATTTCACCGCCTGGTACAGCCAGATTCCGGGGCTGAAGGTCGTGGTGCCTTACACCGCCGCCGATGCCAAGGGCCTTCTCAAATCGGCGATCAGGGATCCTAACCCCGTCATCTTTCTGGAAAATGAGATTCTCTACGGCAAAACCTTCGACATCCCCAAGGTCGAGGATTGGCTCGTACCGATCGGCAAAGCGCGAATTGCAAGAGCTGGTCAGCATGTGACGATCGTCTCCTTCGGGATTGGCATGACTTATGCCCTGGGAGCGGCCGACAAGCTTGCTGCCGACGGCATCGAGGCCGAGGTGATCGATCTGCGCACGATCAGGCCTCTCGATCTGGATACGGTGGTCGAGAGCGTGAAGAAGACCAACCGCTGCGTTACGGTCGAGGAAGGCTGGCCGCAAGGCTCGGTCGGCTCGGAGATATCGGCTCAGCTTATGTCCCGCGCCTTCGACCATCTCGATGCGCCGGTCACGCGCGTGACGGGCAAGGACGTGCCCATGCCCTATGCCGCCAACCTCGAGAAGCTGGCGCTGCCGACGGTCGAGGAAGTGGTCGAAGCCGCCAAGTCGGTGCTCTATGCCTAGAGGCTGTTAAGCTCATGCCCACCAACATTCTGATGCCGGCGCTTTCCCCCACGATGGAGAAGGGAAAGCTTGCCAAATGGCTCAAGAAGGAAGGCGATGCGATCAAGTCGGGGGATGTCATCGCCGAAATCGAAACCGACAAGGCCACTATGGAAGTGGAAGCGGTCGACGAGGGAACGCTGGGAAAGATCATCGTGGCCGAAGGCACCGATGACGTTGCGGTGAACACGCCCATTGCCGTGATTCTGGGCGAGGGCGAGGATGCATCGGCCATCAAGACGGCGGCGCCATCCACGCCGCAGGCCAAGGCTGCACCCCAGGCTGCGCCCGAGAAGGCGGAGGCGCCGCAGAAGCCTGCTGCTCCAGCTGCAGCGGCATCGGAAAGTGCGGCGAAAACCGCAACGCAAAAGCTGAATGGCAGGATTTTCGCCTCACCCTTGGCGCGGCGGCTCGCCCGGGAGAGAAAGCTCGATCTCGCCACGCTCAAGGGCTCGGGTCCGCACGGGCGGATCGTCGCGCGCGATATCTCTGCGCCGCGCTCGGCAGCTCCCTCTCCGGCTCCTGCCGCTCCGGCCATCGCGACCCTGGCTCCCATGCCGGATGAATCCGTGATGAAGCTCTACG
>Ga0075431_100001187_pt1 | contig 23494 bp, 23 predicted proteins | sample RhiMetdeltSRZDD5_FD_75297 | JGI IMG/M metagenome (GOLD analysis project Ga0075431, IMG submission 75297) | Populus rhizosphere microbial communities from Tennessee, USA - Rhizosphere MetaG P. deltoides SRZDD5 | ecosystem: Host-associated > Plants > Roots > Rhizosphere > Soil | place: USA... | reverse complement strand
CAGCTTGAAGTCGAAGGCGTTGACGTGGTCGTTGTAGATGACGATGGCGACGTCGGGCTTGGCCTTCGCCATCCACGCCTTGGACTTCTCGTAGCCGGCGAAGACGGGCGCCCAATAGGGCTCGCCCACCTTGCCGAGGTCGAGCGCGGCGCCGATGGCCGGCGTGTGGGAAGTGCCGAAGCCGGCAATGATCTTCGCCATGGGATCAGGCCTCTCCCCGCTCTTTCTTGGAGCGCCAGCCCTCGATGGAGCGGCCGCCCTTCAGCATCATGTCGACGTAGTCCTTCTCCGCCACGCCGACCATTTGCGAGGCCATGAACTGGTAGGACTTGCCGTCGGTGAAGGCGAGCTTGGCGAGCGCATAGGAGACGCCGCCGAGCTCCAGGAGGCGGTTCCACGCCCGTTTCAGGACGGCCTCGCGCTGCTCCTCCGTCATCGGGAACTTCTGGGCGTACTTGCGCTCGTCGGCCAGGAACTCCTTGCGGTTCTCCGCCTTCATCAGCGAATAGAGGAACTGGTTGAGGTGGTAGCCCTGCCGCGCGCGCTGGGCGTCGAACACCCAGGTCCCCGGGATGTCCTCGTAGGCTTCCTGCTTGTTGGCCATTTCCTGTCCCTGTGTCGGGCCCCGTGCCTCCGCGCCCCGGCCCGCCCTCTATAGGCCGGCCCGGGAGCTGGCGCGAGCCTAAAGCAAGGCGCGCCGTGTTGTCACGTGGACCGGTGTCAGACCCTCTGGGTCTGACACCATTGCACCGACCTGTGCCTCATGGAGCCAAAAGCAAGCCGCAAGATGGTGCCAGACCCGGAGGGTCCGACACCAGTTCTCTTCAAAGGGGTGGGCGATGGTGTCAGACCCGGAGGGTCTGACACCGCCAACTAGTCGACCAGCTTCCCGAGCAGGCCCGCGAGGTTCGCCGCGTCGCGCTCGGAGATGCGGCGGCCCACCGCCTCCTGGATGGCGCGCGCGTAGGTGGGCCACATGCGCCTGCGCAGCTCGCGCCCGCGCGGGGTGACGACGATGCGCTGGCCGCGGCCGTCCTCCTCGCAGGGGAGGCGTTCGACGTAGCCCTGGTCTGCCAGGCGGTCGATGAGCCGCGAGATGTTGGACTGCGCAATCAGCCGCCGGCGCTCGATCTCGAACGGGCGCAGGCCGGCATCGCCCGCGCGGTCGAGCTCCCAGAGCACGTCGTACCAGGCGCTGGGCGGCAGCCCGGCGTCGCGAAACGCCCGCTCGATCTTCGCGAGCGCGGTCTGCTGCGCCCGGTTGAGCGCGATCCAGGCATCGACGACGGCTTCGCTCGGTTGCTTCGGCATGATCACAGCATAGTGATCCATGCGATTGCATGCAACTTGAAAGCAATAGATGCGAGTGCATATATATAAATGCGTTCGCATTGATATACAATCCGAACGTCAACAACCAGAGGCGAGCCATGCTGCATCTCACCCTCGTCAGCCACCACCTGTGCCCCTACGTGCAGCGCGCGGCCGTCGCGCTCGCCGAGAAGGGCGTCGCCTTCGAGCGCGTCGCCATCGACCTCGCCGCCAAGCCGGACTGGTTCAGGGCCATCTCGCCCCTTGGCAAGGTCCCCCTGCTCAGGGTCGCGCGGCCCTGCCGGGAGGAGGCGGTGCTGTTCGAGAGCGCGGTCATCTGCGAGTTCATCGAGGAGACCCAGCCCGGGCCGGCCCTCCACCCGGGCGACGCCGTCGAGCGCGCCCGGCATCGCGCGTGGATCGAGTTCGGCTCCTCCATCCTCGCCGACATCTATGCCGTCGAGACGACGCCCGACGCGGCGGCGTTCGAGCAGAAGCGCCGGGTGCTGGCAGATAAATTCACACGCGTGGAGGAGGTCCTGCGCACGGGCCCGTTCTTCGCCGGCGAGCGCTTCAGCCTCGTGGATGCGGCCTTCGGGCCGGTGTTCCGCTATTTCGATGTGCTCGACGAGATAGCCGATCTCGGCATCCTGGCGGGCAAGCCGAAGGTCGCCGCGTGGCGCCGCACGCTGGCGGCGCGCCCTTCGGTCCGCGACGCGGTCGCCGCCGACTATCCGGAGCGGCTGCGGCGCTTCCTCGACGCGCAGGATTCGCACCTGCGCATCATGATGCGAGGTGCCAGGCGATGACGCCCACCTCGGCCTGGATCGCCCTCATCGTGTCCGGCCTCATCGACGTCGCCTGGGCGCTGGCGATGAAGAAGGCCGCTGGCTTCGCCAATCCGCTCTGGTCGGCGATCTCGCTCGTCCTGCTGGCGATCTTTGTCTACCTCCTGACCAGAGCCCTGGAGGTGCTGCCGGTCGGGACGGCCTACGCCGTGTGGACCGGCATCGGGGCCGCCGGCACTGTCGTCGCGGGCATCGTGCTGTTCGCAGAGCCCGTGTCGGCCCTGCGCCTCGCCTTCATCGCCATGGTCGTCGCCGGCATCGCCGGCCTGAAGATGACGGCGTAGGGTCCACCGCCATCACGGCCGGAGGCTCGACTCGTTCGGCGAGGTCCCGGATAGCTTCGGGCTGTGCCCTCAGCTTCCGGGATGACGGGTGCGATCCTCAGAGCGACGGGGTCCAGCGCACGGGCACCAGGCGGTAGTTGGTGCCGTCCTTCTCCACGTAGCCCAGCGACGGGAAGGAGAAGTGGAAGCCCGATATCAGCGTCTTTTCGGCGGCGGCCATGTCGTAGAACCTGCGCCGCGTGCGCACGGCTTTTTCCGGGTCGACGTCGTAGGCGACGTGCCACTCCGGGTTGCGCAGGAAGAACTCGGGGATGTTGGTCACGTCCGACTGCACCAGCATCCTGCCCGACCCGGAGGAGACCGCGAACGACGAGTGGCCCGGCGTGTGGCCGCTGGTATCGAGCGCCGTGATGCCGGGCCCCACCTCGCGGTCCCAGTCGTACCGGACGACGCGGTCGGCGAGGCCCGCGAAGGTCTGCCGGACGTTGGCGAAGTAGCCCTTCATCATCGCGTTGTCCTGCGCCTTGGCCTGGTTCTCGTCCGACATCCAGAAGGTCCAGTCGGCCGACGGCACCTTGATCTCGGCAGTGGGGAACGCGAGCCCGCCGCTCGCATCCTTGATGCCGTTGGTGTGGTCCGGATGCAGATGCGACAGCACGACGATGTCGATCGCGCGGGGATCGATGCCGGCCGCCGCCAGATTGGCCTGGAGGTGGCCGACGGGGGCCCCCGCGCCGGGACCGAAACCGGCGTCGATCAGGACGAGCTTGGACCCGGTGTTGATGACCACGGGGTTGAACGGGACCGTCACCATGCCGGCCGGCATGTAGGCGGCCCCGGCGGCGGCCAGCGCCTGCTCCCTCGGCACGTTGCGTACGAAGCCCTGGGGCATGGGGAAGGTGCGTGCGCCGTCCGCGACCTGGGTCACCTCGAAGTCGCCCACCTTGGTGCGATAGAAGGCGGGTGCCTGGCGGCCGGCGGGCGGTGCGGCGGCGCGAGCGCGCGGCACCTCGAGTTGCAGGCCGATCGCAGCTGTGGCGGTGGCCGCGCCGGCACCGGCGAGCAGGTGGCGGCGGTTCAGTCGTGTCATTGCGTCCTCCCATCCGTGTTGTGCCTGGTTGCTGGAGGACTTGCATACCAGCATCGAGGCAGGAGGGGAGACTCGTTGCGGGAGGTCCCGGACAGCCTCGCCCTCGGCCCTGTGGGCCGGGGCTCGGCTTCCGGGATGACGGGCAGGTTGCCTAGTCTGCGCGGCGCCGCAGCCAGGGGCGGGTGCCGTCCGGCGGGGCATCCGTGCCGGTGGGCTGGTAGTAGAGCGCCACCTCGGGGATGCGGCCCTCGGCCAGCGCCCGGCGGGTGGGGGCGTGCGTCACCTCGAAGCTGTCGAAGCCGACCCGGCGCATGGACTGGAGCTGGTCGGAGAGCACGCTGCCGACGGCGCGCAGCTCGCCTGCGTAGCCGTGCTTCTCACGCAGCAGGCGTGCGAGCGAATAGGGCCTCCCGTCGGTGAACTTGGGGAAGGCGAGCGCGATCAGGGCAAAGCGCGGCAGATCGGCGGCGATGTCGTCAAGGGCCTCGCCCGGTGCGATCACGAGCCCGAGCGGCGTGTTGCACCCGGCGAGCTCCCCGCGCTCGGCGAGCCAGCGCTGCTTGGGCAGGATCACGGGGCCGACGGGCAGCGCCGCCTCGCCGTCGAGCTTCGTCCAGGCGTCGCGGTGGAATGCGCCGCCCTGCCAGATGGGCCCCTCGGGGTCGGGCTCGCCCGGAGCCACGAGCGCCGACCGGTCCCCTCTCCCCGCTTCAGCGGGGAGAGGGCCAGGGTGAGGGGCAGTGGTAATCGCCGACGTTGGAGTGTGCGGCTGCCCCTCACCCCGGCCCCCGGCCTCCGCCGGGGCAGGCCTTCCCCGCAAGCGGGGAGAGGGAGACACCTCGTCAAGCGGCGGCATAAAGGGCGTCCTTGAAGGGGGTGGCGCCGAGACGGCGGTAGGTGGCGAGGAACGGCTCCTGCGGGTTGGAGCGAAGCTCCAGGTAGGTTGTCACTACCTTCTCGACGGCATCGACGATGCCCTCGGGTCCGAAGCCGGGCCCGGCGATGTCTGCCAGCGCCGCGTCCTCGGCGCCGGAGCCGCCGAGCAGGAGCTGGTAGTGCTCCTCGCCGCGCTTCTCAACACCCAGGATGCCGATGTGCCCGACGTGGTGGTGGCCGCAGGCGTTGATGCAGCCGGAAATCTTGATCTTGAGGTCGCCGATCTGATCCTGGCGCGGGCTGAGCCGCTCGGAGATGCGCTGGGCGATCGGAATCGAGCGGGCGTTGGCGAGCGCGCAGTAGTCGAGGCCCGGGCAGGCAATGATGTCGGTGACGAGCCCGGCGTTGCCCTCGGCGAGGCCGATCGCCTCGAGGCCCCGATACACCTGCCACAGGTCGCCCGAGCGCACGTGCGGCAGCACCAGGTTCTGCTCGTGGGTGACGCGCACCTCGTCGAGGGAGTAGCGCTCGGCGAGGTCGGCGACGGCGTCCATCTGCGCGGCGCTGGCGTCGCCGGGGATGCCGCCGATCGGCTTCAGCGAGATGGTGACGATGGCATGGCCCGCCTGCTTGTGGGCGTGCGTGTTGCGGGTGATCCAGCGGTCGAAGGCGCGGCCGGCAGCGCGCGGCGGCGCCGGCACTGGACGCTCGTCGTAGGCCGGGGGGGCGAAGTAGGCCCGGATGCGATCGATCTCCGCCTGCGGCAGCTTGAGGACGCCGTCGCGGATGCGGCGCCACTCCTCCTCCACCTGGGCGGCGAAAGCCTCGGCGCCGAGGTCGTGCACCAGGATCTTGATGCGCGCCTTGTAGATGTTGTCGCGACGGCCGTGCAGATTGTAGACGCGCAGGATGGCCTCGAGGTAGCTCAGGAGGTCCGCCTCGGGCAGGTCGTCGCGAATGAGCTCGGCGAGGAACGGCGAGCGCCCCTGGCCGCCGCCGACCCACACGGCAAAGCCCAGCCGCCCGTCGGCGAGGCGCTTCAGATGCAGGCCGATGTCGTGCGTCTTGATGGCGGCGCGGTCGTGCTCCGAGCCCGTCACCCCCACCTTGAACTTGCGCGGCAGCCAGTTGAACTCGGGGTGCAGAGACGACCACTGGCGGATGATCTCCGCATAGGGGCGCGGATCGGCCACCTCGTCGGCGGCGGCGCCGGCGAAATGGTCGGCGGTGACGTTGCGGATGCAGTTGCCCGAGGTCTGGATGGCGTGCATCTCGACCTCGGCCAGCTCGCCGAGGATGTCGGGGATGTCGGAGAGCCTGGGCCAGTTGAACTGCAGGTTCTGGCGCGTCGTGAAATGCCCGGTGCCGCGGTCGTACGTGCGGGCGATGTGTGCGAGCTTGCGCATCTGCCGCGAGGACAGCGTGCCGTAGGGGATGGCGATGCGCAGCATGTAGGCGTGCAGCTGGAGGTAGACGCCGTTGCGCAGGCGCAGCGGCTTGAACTCGTCCTCGGTCAGCTCGCCGGAGAGGCGGCGCCCCACCTGGTCGCGGAACTGCGCCGTGCGCTGGCGCACGAACTCGGCATCGAACTCGTCGTAGCGGTACATGGCTCAGGCCGCCTCGACAGGAACGGGAACGGGGTCAGACCCCTCGCCCCCGGGATTGAGGGAAGCACGCAGGTCCGACGCGAGGGGTCTGACCCCGTTCGGAGCGCGGGGAGAGGGGGATACGTAGCCCGGCACGTCGACCAGAATGCTGGGGCCGTCGATGCGGACGCGCTCGCGCTGACGCACGGGCAGGAGCCGCCCAGCGATCTCGCGCACCTCCGCGAGGTAGGGCTCGACCACCCGATTGAGCGCGGAGTCGCGGGCACCCTGCGCCTGCAGCGCGCTCGCCTCCTCCGGCGTGCGGGCGACGACGGCGCCCGCGATGTCCTCGACCCACGCGCCGTCCCCGCCGAGGAACACGACGAGGCCGTCGTGGAGGCGGTTGCCGGTCAGGACGGCGATCGAGGGGGCGCGCTTGCTCATGGGCATGCCTTGGGGTCTGGCCGGGCGATGCCGTCGACGCCGGCCTGGGCCTGGCCTCTTGCCTGACTTCGGGCCGGCGCCGGCCGGCGCCAGGTGAGGACGGCCTCGGGCTGCTCCAGGCCTGCGCTCGCCCAGTCGAGGCCGACGAAGATCACGGCGGGATGCGTCAGCTCCAGGTGGGCGACGCACTCCGTGAGGTCGTGCAGGGTGGTGGCGACGGCGCGCTCCGTCTCGCGGGTGCCGTTCTCCACGATCACTACGGGCGTTTCCGGCTCGGCGCCGGCGGCGAGGAGACTGCGGCGCACGAGCGGGGCGTTGCCCACGCCCATGTAGATGGCGAACGCCGAGCCTCGGGCGATCAATGCGCGCCAGTCGAGGCTGAGATCGGCGTCCGCCGTGGCGCCGGTCACGACCGCGAACTGGCGCACGCGCTCTCGCAGCGTCATCGGCAACCCGACGCGGGCGGCGCAGGCATGCGCGGCCGTCACGCCGGGCACGACCTCGACGGGAATGCCGGCCTGCTGCAGGGCGGCCATCTCCTCGGCGGCGCGGCCGAATACGAGGGGGTCGCCGCCCTTGAGGCGGGCCACGACCTTGCCGGCGGAGGCCTCGCCCACCAGGATGCGGTTGATCTCGGCCTGCGAGGTGGCGGGGCCGCGCGGCGTCTTGCCGACATAGATGCGCTCGGCATCGCGGCGGGCATAATCCAGGACCTGAGGGTTCACCAGCCGGTCGACGATCAGCACGTCGGCCTCCTGCAGGCGCTGCAGCGCCTTCAGCGTGAGAAGCTCGGGGTCTCCGGGGCCGCAGCCGACGAGCGCGACGCGGCCTCGGGCGGGCGCGGCTGCGCCCTGCATCTCCGCTTCGAGGATGCGGCCGGCCTCGGCCTCCGCCCCGCTCAGGACGGCGCGGCGGAACGGCCCCTGCAGCAGCCGCTCCCACAGGCGGCGGCGGGCGCGCGCGTCGGGGATGGCGCCGGCGATGCGCCTGCGAAGGTCCCGGGCGCGGCCGGCGAGCGTTCCGAGGTTGGCCGGCAGCAGCGCCTCCAGCCGGCTCCTGATCTCGCGCGCCAGCACGGGGGCGGCGCCCTCGGTGCCGATGGCCACGGTTACGGGCGCGCGGTCGACGATGGCCGGCACCAGAAAGGTCGAAAGGTCCGGGCCGTCGACGACGTTGACAGGGATGCCTTCAGCCTCGGCTGCCGCCGCTACGCGCGCATCGAGGGCCGCGTCGCCGGTGGCGGAAAAAACGAGGCGCATGCCTTCAACGTCCCGGGCCTCGAAGGCGCGGGGTATGTGCGAGATGGCGCCCAGCTGGCCGAGCCGGGCGATCTCGGCGGTTGCCGTTTCCGCCACGACCGTCAGGTGCGCCGCGGTCTTGCGCAGGAGGCGCACCTTCTGTGCGGCCGGCTCGCCGCCGCCGGCGATGAGCACCCGGGCGCCGGCGAGGTCGGCGAAGAGGGGGAAGTATCGCATCGGCCTGGGGGCCATCTCACGGCTCTCTCTCGTGTCTTCTCTGTTCCCGAGCGGGGGCCCGAGGCCGTCGAGACGTGTCCCAGATCGACCCGGCCGCCTTGCGCTGCCGGGCCTTGGGCGAGCCTGGCGGTGCCGGGCGCGGGTTGCCGCACAGATGTGGAGGACACCGGACCCGCTACCGCGCGGCTGTGCCTCCTAGATAGAAAGAATTCCTCCTGGAATACAATCCATGGCGCAGAAAAAGAAACGCGCTTCTAAGTCGCGCTCAATCGCAGGGATGATTTGCTGCCGGCCATTCCGGCGCGCAATGGAGACGCCTTGCCCCGCTTCCGCTCGAAAAGTCATTCCCCGCGGGACAGCGGAAGGGGCACACCCCGATGGCTTCGGGGCCGGTCGGGGACGCGCACGGTCCGGTGTGCGGCCGCTACGTCGGGGGCGGCCCGGCCAGGCCGGCGATCTCCTTGATCAGCTTGGCTATGAGCGCATGGCCGAAGGACTCGAAATTCTGCGCCTCCACGGCGAAGGCACCGGGACCGCCGATCACGCTCGCCTCGAAGTAGGCCTTGAGGCCGCCGGGGGGGTGGGTGTGCGTCGGGTTGGTGGGAAGCGGCTCGTCGCTCAGGATGACGAGGGCGTTGATGGTCACGTTGTTGGCGGCGATGGCCGCGTCGCGCGCCGCCGTGACATCGGGCCCGCTGTTGTTGATCCCGTCGCCGGAGATGTCGATGACCTTGCGCTCGGCCTGGAACGGGCTGCGCGCCAGGAGCGTCATGCTGAACTCGATGGCCGAGCTGATCGACGTGCGCCCCCAGAACGAGCGCGGCGCCCCCCGGATGCGGGCGGCCAGAGCCTCGGCGTCCCCGGCACTGGCAACCACCGTCCAGTCGACCACCACCCGCTGCTCGAACTCGCTGGCCCACTCCACGAACACCACGGCGATGCGCCCGTGGGGGCCTATCGTCATCGCCCGCAGCACGCGCGGGTCGACGATGGCGTTGGCGAAGCCCTCGCGTTGCAGCTTGAACTCCTTGTCGTCGACGCTGCGCGAGACGTCCGCGGCCAGCACGAGGAGCACGTCCACCTGCCCTTCGTCGGCGTGCGCGGCCGTGCTGCCGAGATGGACAGCCGCTGTCAGGATGAACGCGAGAAGGGCCGCGGCCAGCTTGCACATGATCAACTCTCCGGGACGCACGAGGGCGATGCTGTCGAGACTAGGCGCGGATTGACGGGGCGGTCGAGATCCGCACCCGAGAAACGGTTGACGACGGCTAGACGGTGTCGTTGCAACGAATGAGCCCGGACCTCGGGAAGCGCAGCCGGCCGATCGGCGCGCGCGCCAAGGCAGCCGCGTGCCGCTGGACGGACCGTGCGCAGGCGCCGGTGCCCTGCGGCCCCTGGCCGAGGTCGGGGCCGGGCCGGCCCGGCAGGGGGAACGGCAGGTCGGCGCGGGCCGTGCCGACGAGGGTCGCCGCGAGCGCCCGCGCGGCAACGAGGAGGTGCGTCATTGAGCCAGTCTCCGCCCCCCGGGGGCCGAGAGGCTCAGGATACCACGTTGTGCGGCGATATTGTGTATCGAGATGGCCGCCCGCGGCGCGGCTGCCCTACCCGCGCCCCCGCTTGAACCGTCCGCGCGCGCGCACTAGCCTCGGGCAACGCCACCGACCATCGCAGGGAGATACGGCAATGCTGGACCGCCCGGCCAGGCTTCAGGACTATCAGACCTACATCGACGGCAAGTGGACGGAGGCGGCTTCGGGCAAGAGATTCCAGACCTTCGACCCCTACACCGGCGAGCCGTGGGCCACGATCCCCGAGTGCGACAAGGCCGATGTCGAGCGCGCGGTGGAGGCTGCCGCCCGCGCCTTCGAGACGGGACCGTGGCCGGCCATGAGCCAGACCGCGCGCGGCAAGATCATGCGCAGGATCGCCGGGCTCATCGAGACGCATGCCGAGCGTCTGGCGCAGATCGAGGTGCGCGACAACGGCAAGCTGATCTCGGAGATGCTGGCGCAGACCAAGTACCTGCCCGAGTGGTTCTACTACTACGGCGGGCTCGCCGATAAGATCCAGGGCGCGGTGGTGCCGGTCGACCGTCCCGAGCACTTCAACTACATCCTCAAGGAGCCGGTCGGCGTGTGCGCCTTCATCACGCCGTGGAACTCGCCGCTGATGCTGGTCGGGTGGAAGCTCGCTCCCGCGCTGGCGGCGGGCTGCACTGTGGTCATCAAGCCGTCCGAGTTCACCTCCGCCTCGCTGCTCGAGCTCATGAAGCTGGTGATCGAGGAGGCGGGCCTGCCGCCCGGCGTCGTCAATGTGGTGACCGGCTACGGCGGGGTGGTCGGTGAGCCGCTGGTGACGCATCCCAAGGTCGCCAAGGTGGCCTTCACGGGCGGCTCGGTGACGGGCGCCCGCGTCAACGAGCTGGCGGCCAAGAGCTTCAAGAAGGTGTCGCTGGAGCTGGGCGGCAAGTCGCCCAACATCGTCTTCGACGACTGCATCCTCGACGACGCGGTGAGCGGCGCCATCTCCGGCATCTTCGCTGCGACCGGGCAGACCTGCATCGCCGGCTCGCGGCTGCTGCTGCAGGAGACGATTCACGACCGGTTCGTCGAGAAGCTGGTCGCCATGGCCAGGCAGGCGAAGCTCGGCGATCCCGGGCTGCCCGAGACCCAGGTGGGCCCGGTGACGACGCCGCCGCAGTACCAGAAGATCCTCTCCTACATCGACATCGCCAAGGGCGAGGGCGCCCAATGCGTGCTGGGCGGCGGCCCGGCGACCAGGGAGGAGGGCGGCGGCAAGTATTTCGTCAAGCCCACCATCTTCACGGGCGTCAGCAACCGGATGCGCATCGCCCAGGAGGAGGTGTTCGGGCCCGTCCTGTCCGTGATCAAGTTCAAGGACGAGGAGGAGGCGGTGGCGATTGCCAACGACATCGCCTACGGCCTCGGCGCCGGCATCTGGACCCAGTCGGTGAAGCGCGCCCACTCCGTGGCGCGGCGCATCCGGGCCGGCACGGTGTGGGTCAACACCTACCGCGCCGTGAGCTTTCTGATGCCATTCGGCGGCTACAAGGCCTCTGGTCTGGGCCGCGAGAACGGCGCCGAGGCGATCGAGGGGTACCTGCAGTCGAAGTCGGTGTGGATCAACAACGGCCCCGGCGGCGGCAACCCCTTCGTGATGAAGACGGCGTCGTAGGTTGCACCCGTCATCCCGGAAGCCGAGCCGCAGGCGAGGCTATCCGGGACCTCGAGAAACTAGTAGCGACCTTCACGAGGTCCCGGATCGGAGCGCTGCTCGCCTTCGGCTCGCATCGCGCCGTCCGGGATGACGGGTGGAGGGCCTTTGCGGCTGCACAGGAAGGCGCTGGAGGGCCTTCGCCGTTCTCCGGCTACCCAGGTAGCCCATGGCCGAGACAGCAGCAGGCGGGGCTCGCAGGAAGGATTCAGCGTGGACGGTGCAACCATTGATACACCGTTACTGTCTGCTTCGTATGGCTCCAGCGCAGGTCGCGGAATGGTGTCAGACCCGGAGGGTCTGACACCGATCTATCGCCGCTCCTGCAGTGCGAGTTGCACCCCGAGGCCGATGTAGATGCTGCCGACGAGGCGGCCCTTCCAGCGGCCGATGGCGCTGTGGCGCGTGAGCCAGCCCGCGACCGAGGCGGCGCCGAGGGCGAGGAGCGCCGTGTAGGCGATGCTCATGGCGGCGAAGATCGCGCCGAGCACCAGGAGTTGCGCCCATACCGCGCCGCGCCCGGGATTTGTGAACTGCGGCAGGAACGACAGGAAGAACAGCGCCGTCTTGGGGTTGAGCACCTCGGTCAGGATGCCCTGCCGGAAGGCCGGGAGGGGCGTCAGGCGTTGCACCTTGGGCAGGCGGATGTCGCCGGCCTGCTCCAGGAAGGCCCAGATGCCGAGGTAGACTAGGTAGGCGGCGCCCAGGTACTTCACGATCTCGTAGGCGAGCGCCGAGGTCATCAGGATGGCAGAGAGGCCGAGCACCGCCATCAGCGTGTGCAGCGCATCGCCGACGGCGATGCCGGCGCCGGTCGCGATGCCCACCCTGGCCCCGCCGCCTATGCTGCGCGCCAGCGTCAGGAGCACGGCCGGGCCCGGCACCAGGAACAGCGCCAGCACCACGAGGACGTAGGCGACGATCTGACCGAGATCGAACATGACTGCCTGCTCCCTATCCTCCCGCCGGGTCTATCCAAAGCAAGTTCGCAGGTCTTTGCCCATAGAGGCGTATCTGCGCAACGCCAGCATCCCCGCCTACGGCCATTCCGGGCTCGCCGACGACGTGGACGACTTCCGCGCGCACGGCAAGGACGAGCGCGTGCCGGTGAAGTCCTTTCACGACGGCCACGAGTATCTCTACCGGCTCGTCAAGATGCTGGCGGGCGGCGGCTGAGCCGCGTCTCGACGCGGAGGAGAGCTACCGGGGGTCGGGGGAGCGGGTGCGCCGCCACCGGGCAACGACCCGGTCGGCGTTGAGCGTGCCGAGGCGCGTCGGCGGCCCCTCCATCACGGTCGCGTTGACCTTGGCGATCTCGACGTTGAGGGCAGCGACCCGGTGACGGACGGCGGCCTCGTCGTCGAGCTTCTCGATGGCGGCGAGCTCCTTCTCCACCTTGCGCAGCAGCTCGAGCGAAGGCGGCAAGGCCGAGACCTCCTCGCGCTGGACGAGCTGCTTCACCCACCAGTCGGGGTCGTACTCCTGATCGAGATTGGGGAGGGGCTTGCCGGCACCCGGCAGGTTGTCGAAGGCGCCCTGCTCCCTGGCGACACGGATCTGCGCGTCGATCCACGTCTCCCAGCTCGTCCCCGGAGGCTTGCGCTCCGTCATGGCGATCCAGCTCCTCGGAAGCGCGATAGCATGCCATCGGCAGCACCGGACCGTGGCGCAGTATCGCACGCGCCGTATATCCTCGCCAAGTTGGGTGAAGACCGCGAGAGGGACCACATGAAGGATCTTGCCGGCAGGCTTGCAGTTGTCACAGGTGGCGGCGCCGGCATGGGCCGCGAGCTGGTGCGCCAGCTCGTTGCCGAGGGCTGCAACGTCGCCACGTGCGACATCTCCCCCAAGGCGATAGCCGAGACGCGGGAGCTCTGCGCAGAGATCCGGCAGGGCGTGCGTGTCACCGCCCATGTCGCCGACGTCTCCGACGAGGTGCAGGTCCTGCGCTTCCGCAACGAGGTGGCAGGAGAGCATGCCACCGACAAGGTGCACCTGCTCTTCAACAACGCGGGCATTGCCGGCGGCGGCAGCATGTTCGCCAACAGCAGGGCGCAGTGGGAGCGGACCTTCGACATCTGCTGGGGCGGTGTCTATCTCGGCACGCGGGCGTTCCTGCCGATGCTGGTGAAGGCGGACGAGGCTCGCATCGTCAACACGAGCAGCGTCAATGGCTTCTGGGCCTCGCTGGCGCCGGGTGTGCCGCATACCGCCTATTGCGCCGCGAAATTCGCCGTGAAGGGCTTCACCGAGGCCCTGATCGGCGACCTTGCCGTGCATGCCCCGCACGTCAAATGCTCCGTCGTCATGCCTGGGCACATCGGCACCTCGATCGCCTCCAATTCCCGCAAGGTCCACTACGGGACCGACAGCGACACCATGGGCCCCGAGGAGGTCGCGCAGCTGCGGGCGCGCCTGGCTGCGGGCGGCCGCGACATGTCGCAGGTCTCCGACGCCCGCCTGCAGGAGCTGGCGGCGGAGCGGGCGCGGCAGTTCCTGGAGAACGCTCCGATGACTGCGGCAGCCGCCGCAGCCATCATACTCGACGGCGTGAAGGCCGGCCGCTGGCGCATCCTCGTCGGCCAGGATGCCCATGTGCTCGACGAGATGGTCAGGCAGACTCCCGAGGAGGCCTACGAGCCGGCGTTCTTCGAGACGTTCGCCGCCGGCACCGGATGGCGGGTGGGTCGCTGAAACGCGAGCTGGGCCTGCGCTCCGCCCGACCCGACCACTGCGCGACGCCGGCATACCGCCTACGGCCATTCCAGGCTCGCCGACGACGAGCACGATTTCCGCGCGCACGGCGAGGACGCGCGCGTGCGGGGTCAAAGTCCTTCCACGACGAGGCACGAGTACCTCTGCCGGCTCGTCAAGAGGCTGGCGGCTGGTGTCGGGGAGTCCGGGTAATTCCCGATATCGGGGGCGCGCCGGAACGGGCATTCTCGCCGGCCATGACACACGTTGCCAAGGCACCGACCGACGGCCGCGGGCTCGTTGTGCCGCCCGTCACCCCCTTCCTCACGGAATTTACAGGCCTGGTGGCCCGGGCGCGCACACCCGCCGCGGTGCTCGACGCCTTGGATGCCTTTGCAAAGCGTCTGCTTCCCATCGATGTGCTCGGGGCGGCTCGGTTCCCGGTCCAGTCCTCGGACTGGCGCTCGACCCGCCTTGGCAGGGACGTGTTCCTGCATTCGTCGGTGCCGGAGGGCTGGTGGCAGGAATACGCCGCGATGGCCGTGCGGGAGCACGACCCCGGCATCATGATGGCCCGCGCGAGCCTCACCGCATTCACGTGGACCGAGACCATGCAGATGCTGGACCCGATCGGCATCGACCGCTGGCCCTACGAGCTCGCGCTCAAGTACGGCATTCGCGACGCGCTCACCTGCTCCGTCGGCCGGCGCTGGATCGTGTCGTTCTGGTCGCCCAAGGTCTTGAACAGCATCCTGTCGCAGCCCTACCGCATCATCCTGTTCGCCGCCGCCAGCTTCGCGGCGCTGCGCCTGGAGCAGCTGATCGACCACGACCCGCGCTTCATGGGCAAGCGTGCGCGCGTGACCCCGCGCGAGCTCGCCGTGCTGCGCCTGATCTCCGCGGGCCGCCAGACCTCCGAGATCGCCGCCGTGCTCGGGCTCGGCGAGGAGACGGTGCGCAGCCATCTGAAGAAGGTGCAGGGCAAGCTCGGCGTGCGCAACCGCTCGCACGCGGTGGCGGAGGCGATCCGCCAGCAGCTCATTCCTTGAGAGAAGGTTTCAGGGGTCAGGTCTCAGGGACTGCCTGACGTTGCCCCTGACCCCTGAAACCTGACCCCTGAAACCTGGATCAGTGCTCGACGAGGCGCTCGGTGGGGACCACGTCGAGCTTGCGGGGCCGGCCGTCGCGCAGGATGTGGATGGCGACGCGCTTGTCGATGCGGCTGCCGTCGAGCACGCGGGCGATGTCGTCGATGCCCGTCACCACCTCCTTGTCGACGCCGACGACCACGTCGCCCGGCTGGATGCCGCCGGCATGGGCCGGGCTGCCGGGCTGCACCTCCACGACGCGCACAGCCGCGTCCTGCTCGAGGCCGGTCTGGGCCTTGATGCGCTGCGGCAGGTGCACTTGGTCGCCGGCGATGCCGAGCCGCGCGCGTCTGACACGGCCGTGCTGCAGGATCTGCGTCAGCACATGCTGGGCGGTGTTGGAGGCCACGGAGAAGCAGATGCCCTGCGCCCCCATGATGACCGCGGTGTTGACGCCGATCACCTCGGCGCGGGAGTTGACCAGCGGCCCGCCGGAGTTGCCCGGGTTGAGGGCCGCATCGGTCTGGATCACGTCGCTGATGAGGCGCCCGTTCTGCGCCCTGAGGGAGCGGCCGATGGCGCTGACGATGCCCGCCGTCACCGTCGACTCGAAGCCGAACGGGTTGCCGATCGCCACCGCCACCTGGCCCTGGCGCACCTTCTTGGAGTTGCCGATCTTGGCCGACGGCAGGCGATCGCCGGTCTCCGCCCGCAGGACCGCGATGTCGGTGTCGGGGTCGCGGCCGAGGATGCGGGCCGGTATGTGCCGCCCGTCGTTCAGCGCCAGCTCGATGGCCGCGACGCCGTCGACCACGTGATTGTTGGTGAGCACGAGGCCGTCGGGGGCGATGATGGTGCCCGACCCCGAGCCCAGCTGGCCCACGCGGGTGCCGCGCACCCGCACGTGGACCACGGACGGGGAGACCTTCTCGACCACGCTGACGACCGCGTTCGAGTAGGCGTCGAGCAGCTCCTCGTCGTCGTCGCGATCCCTGCGCCACAATTGCATCTGACGTTCTCCGGCCGGGCCACTTCGGACGGGCATCGGCGGAAGCATATATAGGCGTGATTTACCAATCCAGCGACAGGCGGGCATCTTCCCGTCATCCCGGACGGACCCCGGACTTGATCCGGGGGAGCCGAAGGCGAGCAGCGCTCCGATCCGGGACCTCCGCGAGTAGATCGCACCGGAGAGGTCCCGGATAGCTTCGGGCTGCGCCCTCAGCTTCCGGGATGACGGGTCATTTCACGCCAGCGAGCACATCATCGTGGCGCTGGACTTGTCGTGGTTGGAGGGCACCTCCTCGACGTTGAGCGACTTCACTACGCCGTCCTCGACGATCATGGAGTAGCGCCTGGAGCGCACCCCCAGCCCGCGGGCGCCGAGGTCGACGTCGAGGCCGATCTTCTTGGCGAAATCGGCGCTGCCGTCGGCCAGCATCAGGACCTTGCCGTCGGCGCCGGCATCCTTGGACCAGGCGGTGAGCACGAAAATGTCGTTCACCGACGTGCAGGCGACCGTGTCGAAACCCTTGGATTTCAGCTGGTCGTAGTTCTGAACGTAGCCCGGCAGGTGTTGCCTGGAGCAGGTCGGCGTGAAGGCGCCGGGCACCGCGAACAGGGCCACCTTCTTGCCGCCGAAGACCTGCGCGGTGGTCTGGGGCTTGGGGCCCTCGGCCGACATGGTGGTGAAGGTCGCTTCCGGCAGCTTGTCCCCGACATTGATTGGCATGGCTCTTCCTCTCCCGATGACGCGCGTTGTGGGCCGGAGCGAAACCTTAAGGGCTCGCGGCGGTGAAGCCAAGCGGCGCGTCGGTGCCTGGGGGCCTGCCCAGGCGCGCCCGCCTACGAGCGGCGGTGCGCCTCCAGGATCGCGGCAAGGAGGCCGGGGAATGCCTTGTCGAGCTCGGGCCGCAGGACGACGAAGCAGCGGGTGCCCTCCTTGCGGTGCCTGATCACGCCGGCCAGCCGCAGCACCTTGAGATGATGACTGAGCGTGGACTCGGCCACCCCGTACTCGAACTCGCTGGAGCCGCGTTCCTTGCCGCCCGCCAGCTCGGCGACAACGGACAGGCGCACCGGATCGCTCAGAGCGTGCAGCACTCGCGCAAGCGTGATCTCCTTCGGCGCCGGATGCTCCAGCTGCCTGCCTTGCCGCATGGCCTCGATCCAACTACATTGTTCGACAATCGTCGAACATAGAGGATATGGGGCTGCGCCCTGCAAATTTCCATCGGCGATGCTGTCTCGAGGCGAGATGACATGAGCAAACTGTTTGAGCCCCTGGCCGCGGGCGAGCTGGAGCTGCCCAACCGCATCGTGATGGCACCGCTGACGCGCAACCGCGCCACGCTGCCCGACCGCGTGCCCAATGGCCTGATGCGCGAGTACTACGCGCAGCGAGCGGCGGCGGGCCTGATCCTGACGGAGGCGACCTCGGTGGAGCCCAGGGGTGTGGGATATCCCGCCACGCCCGGCATCTGGTCGCCCGAGCAGGTGGAGGCCTGGAAGGCCGTCACCAGGGCGGTGCACGAGAAGGGGGGGCGCATCCTGTCGCAGCTGTGGCACGTGGGGCGCGTGTCGCATTCCCGCTACCAGCCGGACGGCGCGCTGCCAGTGGGTGCGAGCGCCATCGCGCCAGGCGGCCATGTCAGCCTGATCCGGCCGCAGGTGCCCTTCGAGACGCCGCGCCCGCTCGAGACGCACGAGATGGCCGGCATCGTCGAGGCGTTCCGCAGGGGCGCCGAGAATGCCGAGGCGGCGGGCTTCGACGGGGTCGAGATCCACGGCGCCAACGGCTATCTGCTCGACCAGTTCCTGCAGGACGGCTCCAACAGGCGCACCGACGCCTACGGCGGGCCGGTCGAGAACCGAGCTCGGCTGCATCTGGAGGTGACGGACGCGGTGGTCTCGGTGTGGGGCCCCGGCCGGGTCGGCATGCACATCGCCCCGCGCGGCGATGCCCACAGCATGGGGGATTCCAACCGCCTCGCCACGTTCGGCCATCTGGTGCGCGAGCTCGGCAAGCGGCGCATCGCCTTCGTCTTCGCGCGCGAGAAGCTGGGCGAGGACCGCATCGGCCCGCAGCTGAAGGCGGCGTTCGGCGGCGCGTGGATCGCGAACGAGGGCTTCGACAAGGCCTCCGCCGAGGCCGTGCTCGCCGTCGGCGAGGCGGATGCGGTGTCGTTCGGCAAGGCGTTCATCGCCAACCCGGACCTGGTGCGCCGGCTCGCGCTTGGTGCGCCGCTCAATGCGTGGAACACCGCGACGTTCTACTCGGAGGGGCCGGAGGGCTACACGGATTATCCGGCGGTGGCGTAGGTACCCTCTCACCCGTCATCCCGGACTGACCCCGGATCAAGTCCGGGGGAGCCAAAGGCGAGCAACGCTCCGATCCGGGACCTCGGGAGGCAGGGCGGGCTTGCTCCGGGAGGTCCCGGATAGTCTCGCCTTCGGCTCGACTTCCGGGATGACGGGTGCGGTTACGCGAAGAACCGGTTCTCCGGCCGCGGCAGCCCCAGCGTGTCTCGCAGCGTCACTCCGGGGTACTCGCGGCGGAACAGGCCGCGGCGCTGCAGCTCCGGCACGACGCGGTCGACGAAGTCGTCCAGGCCCTGGGGGAGATACGGGAACATCACGTTGAAGCCGTCGCTGGCGCGCGAATGGAGCCACTCCTCCATGGCGTCGGCGATGGTGGCGGGGGTGCCGGCGAAGGTGAGGCCGGAGTAGCCGCCGAGGCGCTGGGCGAGCTGGCGCACGGTGAGGCGCTCGCGCCTGGCAAGGTCGACGACGCGCTCGCGGCCGCTCTTGCTCTGGTTGGTGTCGGGGATGTCGGGCAGCGGGCCGTCGGGGTCGAACGTCGAGGCGTCGTGGCCGAGCGCGATGGAGAGCGAGGCGATCGCGCTCTCGTAGTGCACCAGGCTGTCGAGCTTGGCGCGCCGGGCGCGGGCCTCCTCTACGGTGTCGGCGACGATGACGAGCGCCCCGGGGAGGATCTTGACGTGGTCGGGGTTGCGCCCCGCCTTCTGCGCGCGGCCCTTCACGTCGGCATAGAACTGCCGGGCGGCAGGCAAAGGGAGGCCGGCGGCGAACACGACCTCCGCCGTCTCTGCGGCGAGCTGGCGGCCGGCGTCGGAGGCGCCGGCCTGGACGATCACCGGCCAGCCCTGGACGGGACGTGCGATGTTGAGCGGGCCGCGCACGGAGAGATACTTGCCCTTGTGGGCGAGCGCGTGCAGCTTCTCCGGGTCGAAGTAGATGCCACTCTCGGCGTCGCGGACGAAGGCATCGTCGGCCCAGCTGTCCCACAGACCCGTGACCACCTCGTAGAACTCGCGCGCACGGGCGTAGCGCTCGGCGTGCTCCATGTGCTCCTCGAGCCCGAAGTTCAGGGCAGCGTCGGGGTTGGAGGTGGTGACGATGTTCCAGCCCGCGCGTCCGCCGCTCAGGTGGTCGAGCGAGGCGAAGCGGCGCGCGATGTGGTAGGGCGCATCGAAGGTGGTGGATGCCGTGGCGACGAGGCCGATGCGCTCGGTGAAGGCGGAGAGCGCCGAGAGCAGCGTGAAGGGCTCGAAGGAGGTGACCGTGTGGCTGCGCTTCAGCGCCTCGAGGGGCATGTTGAGAACCGCCAGGTGGTCGGCCATGAAGAAGGCGTCGAACCTGCCGCGCTCCAGCGTCTGGATGAAGCGCTTCAGGTGGGCGAGGTTGAAGTTGGCATCGGGGAAGGCGCCCGGCCAGCGCCAGGCGCCGGTGTGGATGCTCACCGGCCGCATGAAGGCGCCGAGGTGCAGTTGCCGCGCGCTCGCCATGTCGCCTGCCTCCGCGGCTCGTGCCGGCCCGTGAGCGGGTCGCAGGGTGCTACAAGGCGTCAGCCGCGCTGCACCGGTCTTTACGGCGCCTCTCGCGAGGCGGTTGCATCGGTGCAATGCGCCTTTGGCTTATTGCACCCTACGCAGCTGAAAGGCCGCCCCCGGTCTCGGGAACGGCCTTCGCCCTTGGTCCTGGGTCCCGGAGATTGCGCTGGCGCGCAATTCCGGGATGACACTTAGTGCGTGACGCGCTCCGCCTCGCCGGCGCCGGCGGGTGGGACGGCGGCCGGGGCGACCTCGTCCATCGCGATCGGCATCGGCAGGCGCTGCAGGGCGATCTTGAGCACGTCGTCCATGCGCGAGGCCGGCATGATCGCGAGGTGGGTCTTGAGGTCCTCGCCGATCTCGGCCAGGTCCTTGACGTTCTCCTCGGGGATCACGACGGTCGTGATGCCGGCCCGGAGCGCCGCAAGCAGCTTCTCCTTGAGGCCGCCGATCGGGAGCACCCGCCCGCGCAGCGTGATCTCGCCCGTCATCGCCACGTCCTTGCGGACCGGGATGCCGGTCATGATCGAGATGATGGCGGTCACCATCGCTACGCCAGCCGAGGGGCCGTCCTTGGGCGTGGCGCCCTCGGGCACGTGGACGTGGATGTCCTTCTTCTCGAACAGCGAGGCCGGGATGCCGAAGTCGTGGCTGCGCGAGCGCACGTAGGCGTTGGAGGCCTGGATCGACTCCTTCATCACGTCGCGCAGGTTGCCGGTGACGGACATCTTGCCCTTGCCCGGCATCATCACGCCCTCGATGGTCAGGATGTCCCCGCCCACCTCGGTCCAGGCGAGCCCGGTGACGATGCCGACCTGGTCTTCCAGCTCGACCTCGCCGTAGCGATACTTGGGCACGCCCAGGTACTGCTCCAGGTTGTCGGGCGTGACCTTGACTGCCGTCGTGGTGCCGACCAGGATCTCCTTCACCGCCTTGCGCGCGAGCTTGGCGATCTCGCGCTCCAGGTTGCGCACGCCCGCCTCGCGGGTGTAGCGGCGGATGATGAGCTTCAGCGCCTCCTCGTCGAGGTCCCATTCCGCCGCCTCCAGGCCGTGGTTCTGGCGCTGGTTGGGAATGAGGTGGCGCTTGGCGATCTCGATCTTCTCGTCCTCGGTGTAGCCGGCGAGGCGGATGATCTCCATGCGGTCCAGGAGGGCCGGCGGGATGTTCATCGTGTTCGCCGTCGTCACGAACATGACGCTGGAGAGGTCGTAGTCCACCTCCAGGTAGTGGTCGTTGAAGGTGTGGTTCTGCTCCGGATCGAGCACCTCGAGCAGGGCCGCCGCGGGATCGCCGCGGAAGTCCGAGCCCATCTTGTCGATCTCGTCCAGGAGGAAGAGCGGATTGGTCTTCTTCGCCTTCTTCATGGACTGGATGACCTTGCCGGGCATCGAGCCGATGTAGGTGCGCCGATGGCCCCGGATCTCGGCCTCGTCACGCACGCCGCCGAGCGACATGCGCACGAACTCGCGGCCCGTGGCGTTGGCCATGGACATGCCGAGCGAGGTCTTGCCGACGCCCGGAGGGCCGACGAGGCACAGGATCGGGCCTTTCAGCTTGTTGGTGCGTGTCTGCACCGCGAGATACTCGACGATGCGCTCCTTGACCTTCTCGAGACCATAGTGCTCGTTGTCGAGGATCTGCTGAGCCTCGGCGAGGTCCTTCTTGACCTTGCCCTTCACGCCCCAGGGGATCGACAGGAGCCAGTCGAGGTAGTTGCGCACGACCGTGGCCTCGGCCGACATCGGGCTCATCTGCTTGAGCTTCTTGAGCTCGGCCTGGGCCTTGTCGCGGGCCTCCTTGGAGAGCTTGGTGTTCTCGATCTTCTCCTCGAACTCGGCGATGTCGTCGCGCTCCTCGCCGTCGCCCAGCTCCTTCTGGATCGCCTTCATCTGCTCGTTGAGGTAGTACTCGCGCTGTGTCTTCTCCATCTGGCGCTTGACGCGCGAGCGGATCTTCTTCTCGACCTGCAGCACGGAGATCTCGCTCTCCATCAGCGTGTAGACGCGCTCCAAACGCTCGGAGATCGTCGTGATCTCCAAGAGCTCCTGGCGGTCCGCGATCTTGATGGCGAGGTGCGAGGCGATGGTGTCGGCGAGCTTGGAGTAGTCCTCGATCTGGCCGATGTTGGCCAGCACCTCGGGCGAGATCTTCTTGTTGAGCTTGACGTAGCTCTCGAACTGCGAGGCGGCGGAGCGGGCCAGCGCCTCGATCTCGTCCTTGGCGCCGGGCACCTCGACGACGCGCTCGACCTCGGCCTCGAAATACTCGGGGTTGGCCACATAGCGCGCGACCTTTGCGCGCGCGGTGCCCTCAACCAGCACCTTGACCGTCCCGTCGGGCAGCTTGAGCAGCTGCAGCACGGAGGCCAGCGTGCCCATCTGGTAGATGGCCTCGGGCGCCGGGTCGTCGTCGCCGGCGTTTTTCTGCGCGGCAAGCAGAATCTGCTTGTCGGCGCGCATCACCTCTTCCAGCGCGTTGATCGACTTCTCGCGCCCCACGAACAGGGGGACGATCATGTAGGGGAAGACGACGATGTCACGCAGCGGCAGGACCGGGTAGGTCTCTTTGCCGCCTTTGTCTCTGACTTGCTTCTGCTCGCTCATGTCTCTTCCCGTTTCGGTACCCAAATCCAGGCCCCAAAGGCCGGCCTGACCCACACCCGCACCTACTCTAGCACGCAACCGCGCGTCGTGCGTCGCCTCCCGTGCAACACTTGCGCCATCTTGCCTGGGAAGGCGCGCAAACGGCGGGATGCGAAGGCCGCCCCTTAACCACTCGGAACGCTCGTGCCGGCTCGCGCCAGTGACAAGAGATGGTCCCCTCGAGGTTCCCAATCAAGGGGATGGCGCGCCGGCCCGGTCACCGCCTGCGGATCCAACGGGCAAGCCGTTGGCAGCCCGTCTTCCCTGCGTCAACGTGTGCTAGGCGCTGGAGCCCTTCTCGCCGGCGCGGTCTGAGTAGATGCGCAAGGGTCGCGCCCCGCCTTCGGCAACTTCAGGGCCGATGACGACCTCTTCCACACCTTTGAGGCCCGGCAGCTCAAACATGGTGTCGAGCAGGATGGCCTCCATGATGGAGCGCAGGCCGCGGGCGCCGGTCTTGCGGTCGATGGCCTTGCGGGCCACGGCCTTCAGCGCGTCCTGGGTGATGGTGAGGCGAACGTCCTCCATCTCGAACAGGCGCTGGTACTGCTTGACCAGCGCGTTCTTGGGTACGGTCAGGATCTGGATCAGCGCGGCCTCGTCCAGGTCCTCTAGGGTTGCGATGACCGGCAGACGGCCGATGAACTCCGGGATCAGGCCGAACTTCAAGAGGTCCTCGGGCTCGACGCCCTTCAGAATCTCGCCGGTACGGCGCTCGTCGGGACCCCTGACCTGGGCGCCGAAGCCGATGGAGGAGCCGCGGCCGCGGCGGGCGATGATCTTCTCCAGCCCGGCGAAGGCGCCGCCGCAGATGAAGAGGATGTTGGAGGTGTCGACCTGCAGGAACTCCTGCTGGGGATGCTTGCGGCCGCCCTGGGGAGGCACCGAGGCGATGGTGCCCTCCATGATCTTGAGCAGCGCCTGCTGCACGCCCTCGCCCGATACGTCGCGGGTGATGGAGGGGTTGTCGGACTTGCGCGAGATCTTGTCGATCTCGTCGATGTAGACGATGCCGCGCTGCGCCCGCTCGACGTTGTAGTCGGCGTTCTGCAGGAGCTTCAGGATG
>Ga0075431_100001185_pt1 | contig 23517 bp, 12 predicted proteins | sample RhiMetdeltSRZDD5_FD_75297 | JGI IMG/M metagenome (GOLD analysis project Ga0075431, IMG submission 75297) | Populus rhizosphere microbial communities from Tennessee, USA - Rhizosphere MetaG P. deltoides SRZDD5 | ecosystem: Host-associated > Plants > Roots > Rhizosphere > Soil | place: USA... | reverse complement strand
CGCGTGTTGACGATGATGAGACCGTCGCCGTAGCCATCGACGGTGAGGCCGAGCTGATTCGCCGAGCGGTGCCACACGGTTCCCGCGAGCGCGTCGCCCGGCCCTACATTCACGGAATAGCTGGCACCGACTGGCACGGATGCCACGCCGATCAGGCCGAGTGCTTCGAGCGGCAGTGCTGTGCCAGGTGCCTGTGCGCGCCCGTTCAGGAACAACGTGCGCCGATCCATGCCCGGATGCCGCTCGAGCATGAAGTGCAACTGCTGCGCAAACATCAGCCATCCCTCGATGGTGTCGTCGTAAATGCCCGTCCAGCTCGCGTCGGTCACTGGCGCGGACCGGATGATTCGAACGATCGTGTGGTGGTCATCAACCGACTGCAGCGAGTATCGATCGGCCATGCCGGTCACGCGCAGTGTGCGCTCGAGCCCCGACGCATCAACGGTTTCCGCGCCAGCGACTGCATCCGCCACCATCCGCACTTCCTCGCTCAAGCCGGCGTAGTCCCAGCCGAACCATCGCTCGATCTCCACCGGGTCGCGCAACGCGCGCCACACATCGTCAATGCGTGCGGCGACGAGGATTTCGACGAGGACGCGATCTGGTTCGACCATGGCTGTCTCCTGCCGTTTGTGCGGATGAGGGGTTTACAGAGGCGAACGGCCGCTGACGCGGCGCGGGATGGCCGCCGACGACAACGCGGTATCGCCGGCCGTCGGGGCTCTGGAGCCGCGCGGCCTGGCGCGCGACGAAGTCGGCGAGCTCACTGGCAAAGTGCTCGAGATCGGCCGGCGTCGCGAAGGTGATCTCCGTGTCAATCGCGAACGTCAGCAGTCGCGTGCGCTGCTGATGCGCGCGGGCCTGCATGCGGCCGACGTCGCGGACGATGGCAGCGGCGGTGCCGATCAGGTGTTCCACTGAGAAGCGATCCTGCGCGGCGTCAGGTGATGTGGCCGACGCGGTCGCGACCGGTGACGGTCCCATCATCACCGCGGGATCGACGACGAAGGCGCGCGCACGCGCCACGAGGATGCGCTCGACGCAGCCGCGGCGTTGCCGGTTCTCCACCAACTCGATCAGCCCGGCCTGCTCGAGGGCACGCAGGTGATAGTTGACGCGTTGACGCCCGAGCGCGAGCTCGGCGGCCAACTGCGTGGCAGAGGTGGGCGTGCGCAGTCGTTCGAGGAGCGTGCGGCGCATGGGCGACAGCGCCAGCCGCACGGCGTCCGGTTGCTCGAGCAGGGCGACGGCAGCGGACATCGCCCGACACGATACATTCGGAAAATTAATTTGTCAATTGTGTTCGAAGGACACCCCCGTGTGCCAGTCGGACCGCTGTCGGTAGAGAGCGCGTCGCTGTCAACTCCCAACTTCCAACCTCCGATTCCCAAGAGCAGCGTTTGGGAGTTGGGAGTTGGAAGGCTCTGGCGTTCTAACGGCGAGCGTCGGTCAGCCCGTACCGCCTGAGGAGTGGTACAACGCCGTGGCCCGCATCCTGGTTGTCCGCTTTTGAGCAGTTGTCCGGATCCGGCCATCGCTCGGTGGATGTAAAGCAGACCCCTCCTCCAAGTTAACTGCCTTTCATGCAGTGAGTTCCGCCATAGGCCAGCGCGTTTCATCCGCGACGACCGAGGTGGAACGTCACGAGCATTCGCGTCCGGGCGTGACGCATCGGAATGTCGAGACGCTGATCGGCCGGCTGGCAACAGACCCGGCATTACGCCGTCGATTCGCGCACGACGCAACGGCGGTTCTCCACGAACTCCGGGAGCAAGGGTACGAGTTGACGCTGGTGGAACTCGAGGCGCTCGCGTCCACCGACGCCGGGGCGATCAAGTCGTTTGCCAATGCCCTCGATCGACGAATCCGAAGGGCCGATGTCTGACCAGGAGGGAATGCCGTGAAACTTCCACATCTTTTCTTGCTCGCAATCGTTGTCCTTCAGCTCCACATGGTCGAGCAACTCGCGTTCGGGCTCGACGAACTATATGAGCTGCAAGCGATGGTCGGCACCGTTGTCGCGTTGTTTTCAGATGCTGATCGAGCTGCTGTCGTCCTGGTCTTCGGCGTCGTCACCGTCGTGTTGCTTCTCTGCTATGGGTTCACGACGGGCGGCGTTCCACGGCTGATCGCGGCGAGCTGCTTCGGCCTCGAGTTCATGGTCGAGGGTCACCACATCGTGAAAACGATTGTTCGCGGCGCGTACTTCCCCGGCGCGGTGACGGCGATTGCGTTCGTCGTGCTGGGCGCGCTGATTCTGGCGACCGCCCGCCGCGAGTTCAGGCGCGCGTCGCCCGAGCTCGATGATCCGCGACTGCGACTTTCCAACGTGTAGGTTTCTTTGGTCCTTGGTGCTTTGGTTCTTGGTACCTGGTCCGTCCCGGGTCCGTCGTGCCTGGTCCGATTCAGGACTCGCCGTCCTAATGGGGACCAAGCACCAAGAACGGACTACGGACTAAGCACCAAGAGCCAAGGACCAGGACGCGCTAGGGTCGAAACAGCCGATTGATCTTGACGATGAGCGACCGATTACTGAGGGGGGACAGACTGGGAGTCAGCGTATTGCGTTCCTCGTTGTAGACGACGAAGAGTTCGCTGCCGGGCCGGTATTCCCACCGGAATCGCGCATTGTTCGACACGGTGCTGGTGCCGGAATTGAACTGCAGCAGCGCGCTCACGAACATCAACGGCGTCATCGAGTAGGTTACGCGCGACCCGGCCAAATGGGTGACCGACTTCCCCTGCTCGAGCGTCACATGGTTGAACGTATAGGTCGGTTCCACTGACAACTGATTCGTGATCGGCACCCGGCCGCGCGTCGCGCTGAACGACTTCTTGTGACCGTTGTAGAAGGTGCCGAACTCCGCGGTCACGTTGGCCGAAAGCAGGCGCTGCTGGCCGATGTTGTAACCGAGACGGAAGGTGTCGAAGCTGTACTCACCGACAGGCAGAATGACGCCGACGATCGAGGACGGTACCGGCAAGTACTCGAACGAGTTGGTGTAGTTGACGCTGAAGCGATCGGCGCTCTGGAACTCGAGCGCGAATTCCGCCGCGCGCTCGCGCGTCTCGAGACGGCCGTCGCCGTCCTGGATGTAGTCGATCGCCGCGTCGTACACGTACTTGCGGATCGCGCTGCGGTTGCGCGGACGCGGGCTGAACTTGAAGCGAGCGTAGTCGCGCACCATATCGTCGCGGCGAAGGAAGCCAACCTCGGGGTTGAAGTCGTCGCCAATCTTCAGGTGTTCGAGCTGCACGGTATAGCGATCGCCCGAATAATCGAGCTGGCCGCGATAGCTGGCGTCGTCGCGCCCCGCCACTCCTTCGGTCCTGGTCCCGGCCCAATATGTGTTGATCTGCAGGTTCTCGAAAAACGCGAATGTGCCGTCGATGCCATAAGCGCGGTTGGCGCCCGTCCCGATCGATGACTCGGATTGGTTGGTGACCAGCAGGCCGACGCTGCTCCGCCGGAGCACGTCGCGCTTCACGCGAACGACGGTGAAGTTGGTCGCGGGAGCGCCGAACTCTTCTTCCTTGTCGCCGGTCTGAATATTGAGGACGCCGACGCTGTACTTTCCAGCGCGGCCAGTGAGCCGCCCTCCGACGTTGAGCGGCACCTCGTGATTCTGGTACAAGCCGATCCGGCGGCTGTAGAACATGATCGGCGCGGCACTGGTGGCGCCGATGAAGCCACCACCGAAATTGCCGCCAGTGCTATTGATCGACACGCCGCCGAACGAGAACGTGCCCTGGTTCTCCAGGAAAAAGTCGCGTTTCTCCGGAAAGAACAGAGTGAACCTCGTGAGGTTGACCTGCTGCTCGTCGGCTTCGACCTGCGCGAAATCGGTGTTGATCGTCAGGTCGGCCACAAGACCCTGAGTGACGGCGTACTTCACGTCGAGGCCGGCTTCGGCCTCGGGGTGGTTCGAGATACGCGGCGTGGCGACGTTGTCGGTCGTCACGCTGGAGATCGCATACGGCTTGAAGTCCATGTTGAGGCCGGCACGCGGCGCCTCGATCCCGACGAGTGATGCCGCGAACTGCGCTTGCTGGAACCCTGATTGCCCGCGCGCCGGCGGCACGCGCGTCAGGGTGGAGATTTCGTTCTTCGAACGCTTCACGCGCATCGCGTTGAACCCCCACACCTGCGCGCTGCCTGGCTGGTATCGCAACGACTTGAACGGCACGGCCGCTTCGACCGACCAACCACCATCGAAGCGGCCTGCCTTCATCTCCCAGACAGGATTCCAGTCACTGCTGTACTGCCGGTCGTTCACCATCGTCCCGTCCGACCGGCCTCCGAGCGGGTTCATCGTGAAGGTGAACGAGCTCCGTCGATCGTAGAAGGTGTCGAAGATGAACGAGACGAGGTCATTACCCTGCCAGTTGTTGTTGCTGTCTCGCCGCATCTCGGTCGCGATCAGCGTTTCCATGTCACTGTCCCACACCCGGAATGACACGTACACATAGTCGCCGTCGAACGCGATCCACGTCTCGGTACGTTCGGTGGCCGCCTGACCGGCTTGCGGTTCTACTTGGACGAAGTCAGAAATCGACGCGACATCGCGATAGAGCGCCTCGTCAAGGGCGCCGTCGATTCGCAGCGGTTGACTGACGCGTACCGCTCGCACGGTCGCGCGCCCTTCCCCGTCGCGCGTGATGACGCCAGGTGCAATCGGTGGAGCCGGAGCATCGGGATAGAGCGGCACACCTCCCGGCGACGGAGCAGCCTCGAAGGGGACCGAGGCGTCGGACAGGTCCTGTGCGGCAGACGTCGAGCAGGTGGCCACGATCCCTGCGACCGCGATGAACAACACGCCCGGTGGCAAACGCCTTTCGCGGCGACGTCCAATTGGCACGGCGGCGCGATTATATGCTGTGGATCACTCGGTGCGCAGAGCGGCGAGCGGGTCCACCCGGCTCGCGCGACGCGCGGGCAAATAGGCAGCCAGCCATGCGGCGAGGCCGAGGACGAGCGGCGCGGCAGTGAGAGTGACAGGATCGAAGGTCCCGACACCGAAGAGCAATGTCGCGAGGAAGCGGGCCGCGACGAGCGACACGGCCACCCCAATCGCACCGCCGATGAGCACCAGTCGCAGGCCGTGGGTCGCGAGCAAGCGTGCAACGCCAGCAGCGTCGGCCCCGAGCGCCATGCGGATCCCGACCTCGCGACTGCGTCTTGCCACCGTATATCGGACCAGTCCGTACACCCCGATGGCCGCCAGCGCCATCGCCATCGCGGCAAATGCCGAGAGCATGAACGCGCCCATTTGCGACGGCAGGCGCGACATTGCCAGATGCTTCGCCATCGTCGTGGACAGCACGACTTGCAAGTCTGGATCGATCTGTCGGGCGGCGGCGACCAGCGTGGGCGAGATGCGGTCCGGATCCGACGCAGTGCGGACGATGAAGTCGAACATGGGGCTGCTACCCTCACTCTGGGTATAGGGCTCGTAGACGACGTCGAGAGGAGTTTCCCCGAGCGATCGCACGTTGATGTCGTTCACCACCCCGACGACCGTCAGGTCGGGCTCGGCCAGATCGGGCCGGCGGATGATGCGGCCCAGGGCGTCGCCGTCGGACCAGTAGCGACGAGCCATCGCCTGACTGATGATGGCCACGGGCTGACTGTCGCGCCGGTCGCTGTCGTTGAAGGTGCGACCAGCCACGATCGCGATGCCGGCTGCCTCGAAGAACCCCCCGTCCACTTTCGCGCTTTCCGCGCGAAAGGCTTCCCGGCCAGGGGGAGGAACGTGGCCGTCGACTGTGAACTCGGTGGAACTGGAGCTGAAGTCGAGCGGCAGCGGAAACACGAGACCGGCGGCTTCGACACCGGGCAGCGCCCGCAAGCGCTCGAGTACGTCACGCGTCCGCTGCACGGCGACGTCTGGAGTCAAAGGGGTGACCGGCATCCAAAGGCCAACGATAGACGTCGGAGCCCGGCCGAACCCCGGATCGACGGCCAGCATCTGTTGCCAACTCCTCAGGAACAGACCGGCCCCCACGAGCAGCACGAGCGACATCGCGATTTGAGCGACGACCAACAGGTTGCGCAACCTGAGAGGGCCGGGCGCGTCGCTCCCTCTGCTGCCTGCCTTGAGCGCCGAGCCGAGATTGGCGTGTGTTCCCTGCATGGCAGGGACGAGTCCGAGGAGTCCCCCTGCCACGACGCCCGCGCCCGCCGTCAGCGCCAGGACACGCCAATCGAAGAGGGTTTTCGGATCGACACCGAAATGAAGATCGAGCTTGAAGCCGAAAGGCAGCGGGAGATCGAGCGACAGCAGGACACGGAGAAACCCGAGCGCCAGGACGAGGCCCACCGCCGCGCCACCAAGGCCGAGCAGCGTGCTCTCGACGAGCAACTGACGGACAAGCGCGCCTCGGCTCGCGCCGAGGGCTCGCCGCACGGCCACCTCCTGCCCCCGATCGAGCGCGCGTGCCAGCAGAAAGCTCGCGAGGTTCGTGCACGCAAGCAGCAGGACCAACGCCACCACCATCATGAGGAGCCAGACCGCGGCCCGAACCAGCGGATCCACTCCAGGGGCGATCTGCACGTCGTCGGTCGGCACGAGAGAGAACTGCCGCCCGGAGATCCATCCTTCCGGCCGTGCGCGAGTAAGGCTCTCCGCAACCAGGGAGGCGGCGTGCTCAGCCTGCGCGCGCGTCACACCCGGTGCAAGCCGCGCCTTGACAAAGAAGCTGTGCCAATCGCGCTGGTCGAGCATCTCGACACCCATCAACTCGTTCGCCATCGCCATCGGGACGTAGAAGGCCGGCGTGAGGACAGCAGTGCCGCCGTAATAGTTGGCCGGAGCGACGCCGATGATGGTGTAGGCGCGCCCTCCCATTCGCAGCGTACGACCCACGACCTGCGGATCGGCGCCGAACGCGCGCTGCCAGTAACCGTGGCCGAGCATGACTACTGGATGGCCGCCGCGTGCGACATCGTCCTCGGGCAGGATGGCCCTGCCGAGCAGCGGCTCAACGCCAAGGAGCGCAAACGTACCTCCCGTCATTGCCTCGCCCATGACCATCGCCGCCGTGCCGTCGCGATCGAGCGGCGCGAGGGCGAACGTCGACGCCGCGATGCCTTCGAACACATCGGTCGTGCCCCTGCGCAAGTCCTCGATGTTCGGGTGAGAAAGCGGACCGAATCTCCGCCCGCCTTCGGTTTCGTAGACGTTGACGAGGGTCTCGGGTTGCACGAGCGGAGAGTCGCGGAGAAGAACAGCGTGAACCACGCCGAAGATGACGGCGTTCGCGCCGATGCCAATTGCCAGCGACAACACGGCCATCGCCGAGAAGGCCGGATGCCGGCGGAGCGATCGCAGCCCGTAGCGGACGTCGCGCGCGAGGTGTTCGAAACGGACCGCGCGGAACACGTCGCGTGTCCCTTCGCGCATTGGTTCGACGCCACCGAATCGGATCAACGCCTGCCGCCGCGCTTCATCTGGCGCCATGCCCGCGCGTCGGTTCTTCTCCGTCTGCTGCTCGACATGGAAGCGAATCTCGTCGTCGAGCCTGTCCTCGAGCGCCTGCGTGTCGGCAACAGCGAAGGCTCCGGCGATCCGCCGCCACAGATAAGCGAATGTCCGCATCAGGCCCTCACGGTCGTGACGTCGAGAACGAGATTGATCGCTCGCGACATGCGCCGCCATTGCGCCAGAGAGTCAGTCAGGTGTCGCCGACCGCGTGCGGTCAGTGAGTAGTAGCGCGCTCGCCTGTTGTTGTCGGTCACGCGCCACTCGGAGCGGATGAAGTCCTGCTGCTCCAGGCGGTACAGCGCGGGATAGAGCGTCCCCTGCCCGAGTTGCAGCACGTGCTCCGACCATTGCTCGATGCGTTCGGTGATCCCCCAGCCGTGCATTGGCTCGAGCTGCAAGGCCTTGAGCACCAGCATGTCGAGCGTGCCCTGCAGCACGTCGCTCTTGTCCCCTTTGTCCTTCGCCAAGTCAGAAGCCTCCTTTCGACGCGCGAAAGGACTGTAACAGTGCTCCTTTCGAACGTCAAGGGGAGTCGCCAACGGGGCTCGCCAACCGGCGCCACGGGATGTCGGCAGGCCTGAGCGAAGGTTGGCTTTGCGGATCAGTCGGCCCGCAGCGCCACCGCGGGATCGACGCGCGCGGCCCGCCATGCGGGACCAACGACTGCGACGGCAGCGGTCACAGTGAGCACGAGCGCCACCGCGGCAAAGGTCGCCACGTCGAGCGGACGCACGCCAAACAGCAGGCTCGCCAGCAACCGGCCGGCGGCCAGCGAGAGCGCCAGCCCGATTACGGCGCCGATGGCGATCATCGGCGCCGCACCGCCCATGACCACGCCCAGCACGTCCCTCGTGGTAGCCCCAAGCGCGCGCCGTACGCCAAAGTCACGGACGCGCTGCTCGACGGAGTACGCAATCACGCCGAAAAGCCCGATCATCGCCAGGCCGAGCGACAGGCCCGCGAAGGTCAGCACAAGCACGGCTCGGAAACGGTGACGTGCCGTGGCATCGGACGCAACGTCCTCGAGCGTCATGACACTCCGGACGCTCGTGAGTTGATCGGTGTCGAGTCGCGCGAATGTCGCGCGCACCGCAGGCGCCAGCGCGGCGACATCACCGGACTCCGGGCGGACGAGCAGGAAGATATCGCCGACCGTGTTTTGCGCCAACGGAATGTAGATCTGAAGGAAGTCGTCCGTCTCGTCCGGGCGGCCTTTCACCTGACGCGCGACGCCAACAATCTCCCTGATGAACGGCTTGGCCTGCGGAAAAGCCGTGGGGCGAATGGCGAGCCGCATACCGATCGGGGAGCGTCCCTGAAAGAACCGGCGGACGAACGCTTCATTCACCATGCAAACGGGCACGCTGTCAGCCCGATCGCGCTCGTCGAACGCCCGCCCTGTAACAACCGGGAGATCGAGGGTGTCGAAGTACGACTGGCTCACGATCTGGTAGTCGACGATCGGCCGCGCGCTTTCCTCGAGCGGAGCGTCGCCGGCGACCTCGATGAACGACTGCCCGAAGTACGACTGGCCCATGGGCAGCGTCGTGGCCCAAGCGGCCGCTCGTACGCCGGGTCGCGATCGGAGGTCCTGCTCGATAGCATCGTAGAAGCGCAGCAGCCCGGCGGGGCTACCATACCGCGAGTCCACCGGATCGACGAGCATCGTGAGCACACTCTCCGCACGATAACCGCGATCGACGGCATCCAGGTTCGCCAGTGTTCGCAGCAGCAGCCCCGCGGCAAAGAGCAGCACGACGGCGACGGCGACCTGGGCAGCGGCGAGTGACGCGCGCGTCCGGCCGCCCCGCCGAGACGCGGTGCGGCTCTCCGAAGCAATGACCTGCGCGAGTGGAGCGTTGGCGGCCTGCCACGCGGGTGCGAGGCCGAACAATGAGGCCACGATCAGCGTCGCGAGCGCGCAGAACGCGAGCACGCGCAAGTCGAAGGACAGGGTGACGGGAGCCGGCAACAGGTCCTCGGGTAACACCGACGGCGCCGCGCTCAGGATGGCCACACCGACACCGATGCCGATCAATCCGCCAACAACACCGAGGACGAGACTCTCGGTCAACAACTGTCGAACGACGCGGGACCGTCCGGCGCCGAGCGCCGCCCGCGTCGCCAGCTCACGCCGCCGTACTGTCGCCCGCGCCAGGAGAAGATTGGCGATGTTGGCGCAGCAGATGAGGAGCACGAGGCCGACGACGCCGAGGAACAACATAGATGTCAGCCGGAGCTCGCGGCCGACCACGGCTCCGTCAAGAGGTTCGATGGTGACGCCGCGTCCCGCGTTCGATGCCGGCAGCTCACGTGCGAGCGCCGCCGCAACGGTGCTGAGATCACCGGCCGCCGTCTCCACCGGAACGCCCGGCTTCAGCCGTCCGATGGCGTGCGCGTACGCGGCGCGTCCCGCATTCGGCGGCGCGGCTGGTGGAAACCGATCGGTAGACAACGCCCACATGCTGGCTCGGCCGATCACTTGCGCCGCGTCGGGCACGATGCCGACCACTGTCCAGGGGTCTCCGTCCAACCGCAACGAGCGACCGATGATGCCCGGATCCGAGTCGAAGCGCGTGCGCCAGAAACTCTCGCTCAACACCACCACCTCGGTGCGCTCTGCGTCGTCTGAGGGAAGGAACGTGCGGCCGGCGACCGGCTGCACACCGAGGACCTCGAAGATGCCGGAGCTGACCCACTGACGCGGCACCGTCTCGGCGTTTCCGTCCTCACTGGCGAGCACCATGCCGGCAACGTTCGGCACGTATGCCGCCATTCCCTCGAAGGCTCGGCTGCGCGCCTTCCAGTCGATGAGATTGATCGGCGACACCCGGCTTCGCGGCGACGCCGGCGTTTGTTCCCACAGCATGACCAGCCGATCGGGTTCGGGAAACGGCAGCGGGCGAAGCAGGATCGCATCCACCAGCGCAAACATCGCGCTGTTGGCGCCGATGCCGAGCGCCAACATCAGCACCGCTGCCGCGGTGAACAGGCGCTCCCGGGTCAATGTGCGCGTGGCAAATCGCAGATCCTGCCGAAGATCGTCGAACGCGGGCATGGCTGGCCTCCATGCCTTGGACGGTCAGACCGATGGCCAGGTTGGCTGGCAGGGCCACGCGCCACCAACGATTGACGTGCTTTCAGGGCGGGCGTATAAGCCAGTACCGCTTCGGCGTAAGGAGATCCAGCATGCCGAAATTCACCCGCCTGTTCTTCCTGCTCGGCGTGGTCCTGGTCGTCCCAACCGCAACGTTCGCTCAGGCGTCCATCACGGGTGTCGTGCGGGACTCATCGGGTGCCGTCTTGCCCGGCGTGACCGTCGAAGCGTCCAGCGACGCGCTGATCGAGAAGGTCCGCTCCGCGGTCACCGATCCGACGGGCCAGTACCGAATCATCGACCTCCGACCCGGCACCTACGTTGTCACGTTTGTGCTTACGGGATTCAGTACGGTCAGGCGCGAGGGGATCGAGCTCGAGGGTCAGCTGACGGCCAGCATCAACGCCGACCTGCGCCTCGGATCACTCGAGGAGACGATCATCGTGACCGGTGAATCGCCGATCGTCGATGTGCAGAGCATCAGGCGACAGGCGACAATCAGCGGCGACGTGGTCAACGCGATTCCGTCGGCGCGAGCGTACGGCGCCATCATGCAGTTGATTCCATCGCTCACCACTCAGTCGAGCTTTACGCCAGGCGGCCGCGACGTCCAGGTGACGCCTGGCATGACGGTGTTTGGTGGCGCCGGTGGTCGCGAGAACGAGGGGCGGCTGCAAGTGGACGGCATCAACACCGGCGCGTCGGTCAACGGCGCGGGTGTGTCGGGGTACGTCGCGGATCTGACCAACGCGCAGGAAGTCGCGTTTACGACGTCCGGCGGTCTTGGCGAGGCGGAGGTTGGCGGTCCGACGATGAGCATCGTGCCCAAGACCGGCGGCAACACGTTCAAGGGCAGCTTCTACACGGCGGCCGTGAGCGAGGGCATGGTCGGCGACAACTACACCGACGAGTTGAAGGCTGCTGGCCTGACGGTGCCCGGTCAGCTTCTCAAGTTGTGGGACTTCAGTATCGGCGTCGGCGGACCGGTCATGAAGGACCGCCTATGGTTCTACGCGATCGCGCGCGAAGAGGGCGCGCACCGCTCCGTTCCGGGAATGTGGGCGAACAAGAATGCCGGCGACGCGACAAAGTGGACGTACGAGCCCGACCTGACGCGCCAATCCCGTTCCGCGGGCAGTTACGGAATCACAAGTCTTCGCCTGACCATTCAGGTGTCCGAACGCAACAAGATCGGTGCCTTCTGGGACGAGCAGAAACCGTGCTCCGGGTCTACATGGTCGGAGCGAGAAGAGGGATGTCGCGCACAGCCCTCGTCTGGTTTCATCTACGGTGGGACGCCAACCTTCTCGCCAGAGGCGGGCGGCACGGGCGCTGGAGGAACGAGCGGAGGCTATTCGCACGGGTTCCAGCGCGTGCAGCAGATCACCTGGTCCTCGCCAGTGTCGAACCGGTTTCTCATCGACGCGGGATTCGGCACCTACCTCAGTCGATACGGCAGCATGGAGCAGCCGGGCAATCCGACGCGCGACACGGTGCGAGTCAACGAACAGTGCGCTGCTGGCTGTCCGGCCAACGCGAACATTCCGAATCTGACGTACCACTCGCAGAACTGGGAGAACAACTGGATCGGGGCCCACACGTGGCGCGCATCGGCTGCTTATGTCACCGGGGCGCACAACATGAAATTCGGGTATCAGGGTGCGCATCACGTCTACGACCCGAAGACGTTCACCAACGATCTGTTTCTCGCGTATCGCGTCAATAACGGCATTCCGAACCAGCTCACGCAGACCCTCATTCCTTTCGACAGGAAGGATCGCGTCCGCTACGCAGCTTTCTACGCGCAGGAGCAATGGACGCGCGGGCGAATGACGCTGCAGGGCGCGCTGCGCTACGACCGCGCCTGGAGCTATTTCCCTGAGCAGCGGGTCGGACCCACGCGGTTCCTGACGACCGGGATCGTCTTCCCGCAGACCGAGGGTGTGTCCGGATTCAACGACATCACGCCGCGGTTTGGCCTCGCCTACGATGTCTTCGGGACCGGCAAGACCTCGCTGAAGATCAACGTCGGCAAGTACCTCGAGGCCGCGAGCGCCCTCGGGATCTACTCGGCCCCGAATCCGGTGACCCGCATCTCGACCTCCGCGTCACGGACGTGGACCGACAACGGCAACTTCGTCCCCGACTGCGATCTCCTGAATCCTGCGGCGCAGGATCTTCGATCCCGTGGGGGTGATTTTTGTGCGGCGCTCGGCGATCAGAATTTCGGCAAGAACGTGTTCAGCAACTCGATCGATCCCAACGTCCTCGGCGGCTGGGGCATTCGCTCGGGCGACTGGCAAATCGGCGCGTCAATTCAACAGGAAGTTCTCCCGCGGACGTCGGTGGAGGTCGGCTACTTCCGCCGTTGGCTGCAGAACTTCACCGTGAACGACAACCTCGTCGTCACGGCGGCGAACTTCGACCCGTTCAGCATCTCCGCGCCGCTCGATCCACGGCTGCCTGATGGTGGTGGCTACGTCGTTTCAGATCTGTACAACGTGACACCGTCGCTCTTCGGTGTGACGAATAACTTCCTGACCGACACGGCCAGCTTCGGGGAGCAGTATCAGCGATATGACGGCGTCCTGGTCAACGTCACAGCGCGGCTGCGAAACGGGTTGACTCTTCAAGGCGGACTCAACAGCGGAAAAACGGTGATGGACAATTGTGAGGTGCGCCTCGATCTCCCCGAGATTGCTCCCGTCAATCCGTATTGCCACAACGATCCGGGGTTTATCACCCGCGTAAGCGGGCTCGCTACGTACACGATCCCGAAAGTGGATGTCCTTGTGAGCGGCACGTTCAGGAGCGACCAGGGTCTCCCGCTGGCGGCAAACTACGCAGTGCCCAGCGCCGTCGTCGCGCTCTCGCTCGGACGGCCTCCGTCTGGCAACGTGCCGAACGTGACGGTCAATCTCATCGAGCCTGGGGCGCAATGGGGCGACCGGATCAATGAGTTCGACCTGCGCATAGCCAAGATCTTGCGCTTCGGACGGACGCGGACGAACGTCGGGTTCGATATCTACAACGTGCTCAACTCGAGTGCGGTGCTGACCTATAACCAGAACTTCATTCCCGGCGGTTCGTGGCTGACGCCACTGACCGTGCTGACGCCGCGGTTCGTCAAGGTAAGCGCGCAGGTCGATTTCTGAGAGCCAGGACGATCAGCGAAATGGAATCGCCACATAGTCGGTCTATCTTGGAGCGCGCCATTAACGCGCGTGACCAGGCCGAACGGCGCCTCGCGACACATCAAGCGACGACGCGTGTCTTGGCCGAGGCCAAAACACTGCGCGAGGCAGCCCCCAGGATCCTGCAAGCCGTTTGCGAAGGTCTCGGTTGGGAACACGGCGCCCTCTGGAGCGTCGATCGGCCGACGAGCGTGCTGAGATGCGAGGAAGCCTGGCACATTCCGACCACCCCATTCGCGGAATTTGAGGCTATCAGCCGACGGACCACATTCGCTCCCGGCATCGGTCTGCCCGGCAGAGTCTGGGCGTCGCGCGTGGCGGTGTGGGTACCCGATGTCCTGAAGGACACGAATTTCCCTCGCGCAGTGATTGCGGCGAAGGAGGGACTTCACGCCGCTCTTGGTGTCCCTGTCTGCGTAGGAAATGACGTTCTGGGTGTGATGGAGTTCTTCACCCGGCAGGTCCGCGTGCCGGATGATCACGTACTGCAGATGATGGAGGGCATCGGCAGTCAGATCGGCCGGTTCATGGAACAGAAGAATGCGGAAGACGCGTTGCGCGCAAGCGAAAAGCGATTTCGCGACCTCTTTGAGGATGCGCCCGTTGCCTACCACGAGACTGATACCGACGGCATTGTCCGTCGAGTCAACCGCGCGGAGTGCGTGCTGCTCGGACGTGAGCCCTCGCAAATCATCGGCAAGCACGCATGGGAGCTTCTCGCTCCTGAAGAGCAGGAACGCAGCCGGGACGCCATGCGCGGGAAACTCTCCCGAGAGATGAAGGTCGAGGTCGTCGAACGCGACTACGTTGCCGCCGATGGCTCCCGTCACACGATGGAGATCCATGCGAGTCTGATCGAGGATCACAACGGTCATGTGGTGGGACTCCGCTCTGCGAAGCTGGATGTAACGGCGCGCAAACGCGCAGAAACCGAACTGAAGAAGGCAAAAGAAGCAGCGGAGGCGGCGAGCCGCGCCAAGGGCGAGTTCCTCGCCAATATGAGCCACGAGATCCGCACACCGATGAACGCCGTCATCGGGATGACGGAGCTCGCCTTGAACACGCAGCTCAGCGCCGAGCAGCGGGAGTTCCTTGGAATCGTCCACGACTCGGCCGATTCGCTCCTTGGGCTGCTCAATGACATCCTCGATTTTTCGAAGATCGAAGCGGGACGGTTCGAGTTGGAGTCGATTGGCTTCAGCTTGCGCGAAAGCCTCGGCCAGACGCTCGATACGCTGGCACTTCGGGCTGAAGAGAAGGGTCTCGAGCTGGCGTGTCACATTCTGACGGCCGTGCCCGATGCGTTGGTAGGCGACCCCGCTCGTCTGAGGCAGATCGTCGTCAACCTCGTGGGCAACGCGATCAAGTTCACCGAACGCGGAGAGGTCGTCGTTGCTGTCGAGACCGAGCAGCAGTCTGACGACCTTGTTCGCTTGCACTTCACCGTGTCTGATACCGGAATCGGCATTCCAGCAGACAAGCGGCAGGTCATCTTCGAGGCCTTTTCCCAAGCTGACACCTCAACGACGCGGCGCTACGGAGGCACTGGTCTCGGCCTGGCCATTTCCTCCCAGCTGGTTGCGATGATGGACGGGCGGATCTGGGTCGAGAGTGAGGGCGGCGCTGGCAGCGCGTTCCATTTCACGGCGCAATTCGGTCGCGCCTCCGAACCGGTTGGCGCGCCGCGCTCGAAGGAATTCATTCATCTCGAGAACTTGCCGGTGCTGGTGGTCGACGACAACGCGACCAACCGACGCATCCTGGAGGAAATGCTGACCAGTTGGCGGATGCGGCCGACGATGGTGGCGAGCGGGGCGGAGGCTCTGCGGGAATTGGAACATGCCCGCCATTCAGGTGCGCCATACCCGCTGGTTATCCTGGACGCCATGATGCCAGAAATGGACGGCTTCGCTCTCGCCGAGAAGATCCGAAACCGTCCCGACCTGACGTCACCTACATTGGTGATGCTGTCGTCGGCGGCTCATGCGGATCATGCCGAGCGTTCCCGGAAATGTGGCGTGGCCTGTTACGCAACCAAGCCGGTTAAACAATCGGATCTGCTCGACGTGATCATGACCGCGCTCGGCGAGCAGGCCGTGACGTCGCGTCGATCGATTGGCCACGCAGCAGAGGTGTCGTCGGCAAGCAGCTGCCCGCTGCGCATCTTGTTGGCCGAAGACAACGAGGTCAACCAGAAGCTGGCGGTGCGCTGGCTGCGGAAGTGGGGACACAGCGTGGTCGTCGCCGGGAATGGTCGAGAGGCGTTAGCGAGACTGGAGAAGGACGCATTCGATTTGATCCTGATGGACGTGCAGATGCCCGAAATGGGTGGACTTGAAACCACCGCCGCTATCCGTGCGAAGGAGCAAGGCGGCGCTGGCCACGTTCCGATCCTCGCGATGACTGCGCATGCGCTCAAGGGCGATCGGGAACGCTGTCTGGCCGCGGGGATGGATGGCTACATCTCGAAGCCGATCCGGCCGCAGGAGATGTTTCGCGCCATCGAGAATCTGAGTCCGCCCGCGGAAACATCCGGCGCGCGGCCGGACGACGACATACTCGACCGACAAGAAGTGTTGTACCGCTTTGACGATGACATGGAACTCCTGCGGGAGGCGGTGCAGGATTTTCTCGAAGAGTGTCCCAAGCGATTGGCGGGGCTTCGGGACGCGTTGGCCTGCGGAGATAGCGACGCAGTGGCGCGGCTGGCGCACGCGCTCAAAGGGTCCGTCGGCAATTTCGCCGCCCGGCACGCGGTGGATGCAGCGCAGAAGCTGGAAACGATCGGGCGCGAGGGCGAAGTCGCGCGCGGCGTCGAGGCGTATAGAGAGCTGGACGAGGCGATCGAACGGCTCAAGCCGGCATTGCGCGCTCTTCAACAGTCAAAGGAAAGTTGAGCCACGAGCGGCTGGAGCTTCACGAATCCAGCGTCTGACCCAATCGCGCCAGCGCGCTCCGCAACTGCGCGCGCAAGTCCGCGATCGTCTGCAGCGAGCTGACGATTCGCTCTCCAGCGCGGATCCGGGCCCGCAGCTCGTCCCGGTCGAACGGCTTGGCAACAAAGTCGTCGGCGCCGGCTTCGATCCCTTGAACGACGTCTTCGGCTTGTGCCCTCGCGGTCAGCAGCACGATGTAGACGTAGCCGGAGCGCGGGAGTGAACGAATGCGACCAATGAGCTCGAGGCCGTCTACCTCCGGCATCTGCCAATCCGTGACGACGAGGGAGTAATCACCACGTTCGAAGAGCTCGAGCGCTTCAGCCCCGCTCTTGGCTGCCGTTACCTCATGCCCCCATTTCTCCAGATACGACTGCAGCAGCCGCCGGGTGGTGAAGTCATCATCCGCAATCAGGACTCTCATGTCACAACCATCGTTGTTTGCGGCTGAGCACGAGGACGATGCTGATCAGGGCGATGGTGCCGCCCACGACGGCCGCGAATCCCCAGGGCTCGTCTGAAAATGGCACTCGACTGAAATTCATTCCCCAGGCGCCGAACACCAGACCACCTGCGGCGACCACCACCGTGATGATAGTCAAGGTTTTCATCGTGCGGTTCAGGCGATTCGATACCACGGTCATCTGTGCATCGAGCGAGCTCGCCACGAGATCGCGCTGAACATCCACCGCATCGAGAATCCTCAGAATGTTGTCGTACACGTGCTGAAAGTGAATCGTCGTGTTGGCAGTGAGTATCGGATGATCGCGCCGTAACAAGACGCTGAAGGTTTCTCGCAGCGGCGAGAGTACTCTCCGGATCGTCGCGAGATGTCGTTTGATTGCCAGTAAATTCTGCACGCTGTCTGTTTGCTGCTGGCTGAAAATACTCAGCTCGGTTTCGTCCAGCGCGTCTTCAAGGGCGTCGAGCACGGGAAAGTACGTGTCGATGACCGAGTCCACGATCGTAAACACGAGGAAGCCGACGCCCTCGCGCAGCATCGGGCCCCCACGAGTCCAGCGCCGGTAGCCCTCGTCGAGCGTTGGGAGGGGATCTCGATGAATCGTGACGGCGTAGTTCCGGCCGATGAAGATGTCGACCTCGCTGGCTTGCAGTTGCGACGCTCCAGCGACCGATACGACGCAGTAGGTGACGACCAGGATATAGCCTTTGTATTCCGCGATCTTGGGACGTTGGTTGCCCTTTGCTGCTTCTTCGAGCGCCAGAGGGTGAAACCCGAACTCCTCGAGCAGCATCTCGATCTCGCGCCCGCCGGGATCTTCGACGTCGACCCAGGTCACATGATCGGCGGCATGGATGTACTCGCGAATCTGCTCCTCCGGAACGTCACGTTCGAGGCTGACGCCACTAAGGCACGCGACGGTTCGGACGCGAGGCACGTCGCGTTACTCCGACCGTAGCGCAATGAGTGGGTCCGTTCGCGCGGCGCGACGCGCAGGCCAGTAGCACGCCTGTAGTCCAATCGCGAGCAAGAGGAGCGACACCGCAACAAACGACACCGGATCCAGATCACGCACCCTCCACACCTCGGCGGCGAGCAGGCGGGCGGCGACGATGCTCCCCGCCAGGCCGATCGCGATGCCGACGATCAAGAGACGCGAACCGCGCGCAAGAATCATCCGAGAAATCGTACTGCTGTCGGCGCCGAGCGCCACACGAACGCCGATGTCTCGCCGCTCCTGCGCCACCGCGGTCGACATGATTCCGTAGATTCCGACGGCCGCGAGCACCAGACCGAACGTCGCGAAGATCGAAAGGAGCACGAGATTGAACCGTGGCGTGGCGTATTGACTGTCCTGCAGCAGGCGATCGAGCGTCATCACCGCTGTGACCGGCTGTTCCTTGTCGAGCGCATACACCTGAGTGGCGATCGCACGCGTGACCGCGGCAGGATCACCTCGAGTGCGGATCGCAATCAGGTTCGGGATCCCGCTAACCGTGAATGGCAGGTAGACCTCTGGCGTGATGGAAGCGGTCAGCCCGTCGTTCAACCTGTCCTGGACCACGCCCACGATCTGGAATGAATCGTTGGCGACGTTGAAGGGCGGATCCTTCAGCCGCGGCAAGCTGACGATCTCTCCGAGCGGCCCGCGGCCGCTCAGTCGCGTGCGGACGAATCGCTCGTTGACCAGAGCGACTGCTCTGGCGCCGTCGACGTCTGTCTCGCTCAATAGCCGACCCGTCACGAGTCGCGCACCCAGCGCTTTCGTGTAGTCGGCGTTGACCTGATGCACCTGTACGAGTTCGTCGCTCGGTGGTCCACCGCGTACGCCGGCTACGACTCGCATGTTGCCACGCGGATGCACGTTGGTATTCAACCCGACGGCTTCGACACCCGGGATCGCGACCACGCGCGGCAGGAGTTCCCGATAGAACGCGATTCGCTGGCTCGCCTCGGGATACCGCTGTGCCGACAACGGAATGCGCATCGTCAGCACGCGTTCAGGTGATACGCCGAGATCGACGTTCGCGATGTCGATGAACGTGCGCAGCAGCACACTCGAGCCCGCCAGCAGCATCAGCGAGAGTGCGACTTCCGTAACGACGAGCGTCTTCCTCATCCTCGCCTGTCTCGAAGCGCCAGCCAGACCGCGTCCGACTTCCTGCAGCGAGCCCGCGAGATCGCGACGCGACGTATGGAGGGCGGGTGCAAGCCCGCAGATCACGCTCGCGGCCACCGATACGATGAGCACGAACATCAGGACTTCGGAGTTCAGTACGACCTCCGATTCGGCGGGGATGGTGTCGGGAGGTACGATCGCCAGGAGTGCGGGAAGACCGACCCTGGCAAATGCCGCGCCGAGCGCACCGGCGATGAGCGCGAGCAGGAGGCTCTCGGTGAGGAGCTGTCGCACCAGTCGGATCCGGCTTGCCCCAAGCACGACGCGCAAGGTCATCTCGCGCTGCCGCATGTTGGCCCTCGACAGAAGCAGATTCGCGACATTTGCGCATGCGATCAGGAGCAGCAAGCCGACGGCCCCAACGAGCACCCAGATGTCGCGCGTAATCGCGCTCGGGAACGTCTGCTTGAACGAGAGCAGCCCCACTTGCCACTGCTCCGGGAACTCCGCAGGTTCGCGCGCTTTCAGATCCGCGATGATTGGTGACAGGTCGGCGGCCGCCTGGGCCTCTGTGACGCCGGGTTTCAACCGAGCGAGCAGGTGCACGTTCGCGACCCCCTCGACGATTTGTCCTCGCTCGAATGGGATCGGCAGGTAGACGTCGGCGCCTCGCCACATGAACCGCTTCGGCATCACGCCGATGACGGTACGCACGGTGTCGTTCAGCCGAAGGCGACGTCCAACCACTGTTAAATCGCCGCCGAATTGACGCTGCCAGAATTGATAACCAAGCACCGTAACCGGTTCGGCATCGGGCTGAGCGTCGCTCGCGGTCGGCGTTCGTCCCAGGAGCGGGGGAACCCCCATGACGTCGAACGTGTTGAACGTGCCATGGTTGCCGCGAAGCCGCTGCGGATCCCCGGCGCCGGTCCACTCGACGTCGCTGATCGTCGAGGCGATGACACCATCGAAGACGCGACTGCGCTCGGCGATCTCGACGAACTGATCGATGGAGTAGGTAAGGCGCGCCCCGCGCTGCGCGGGGTTCCGCACCAGGACGCTCGTCAGGTCGTCGACGTTTCTGTACGGGAACGGATCGAGCACGACGGCATACAGCACACTGTAGATAGCCGTCGTAGTCATGATGCCGAGCGCCAGTGAGCTGACTGCCAGCGCGGTAAACGCAGGCGTCGTCACGAGGCTCCGCACCCCTACTTGAAGATCGCGCCAGGACTGTTCTAGCCAATTCATCAGCGTGCGTTTCCTCGCCGGGCATTGTACGCGCGCGACACCCGCCCTCGTCGAGCACACTCGCGAACACGCCGATTACGTCGACCGGTCGGTGGCGGCCGGTTCGTTCATGCCGCCTCACCTGGTCCAGCTGACCGACAACGGAGCGTTTGAAGGGACCATGACGTGTCGCCCGATGGACACAAGGTCATCTTCCAGCGTCCGGGCGGGGCGAATCCAACTCTGTTCTATGCCCTCGATGCGGACACTGTCTGCGACACCACCAAGCCAGTCATCTCGTTGGGAAGCGGCGCCCAGCCACCGGATGGCGGGTTGAACGCCACCTTGCATTCTCAAAAATCGAACTGGGCACTCACCTTCGCGAAGCGCGCCGGTAGCACCAGCGTCGGCGTCAGATAGCGCGCACCGTACGTCTGGTTGTACGTCTGAATTGCGCTCGAGTTCGTGACGTTGTAGACATCCAGGCCAACCTGCGTGCGCGTGCGGCCGAATCGCAGGATTTTAGCCGCACGAATATCGAGCTGATTGATGCGGTCACCATAGAGCTTGCCGGGCTCGACGATGTTGACCGTCGTGTTAGCGGAGTTGCCGGAAAGCGGACGTCCCAAGGTGAGGGCGGCAACCGCGCTCGGGACGTTGAAGTTGGCGGCCAACTGGGTGCCCGGCTTGCTCTGGAGCGTGGCGCTGACCTGCACATCGATCTTCGGGATCGTGTACGCGCCGGCGCCCCTGATCTGCGTCAGGAACGGCTGCTGGATGTCACACCATTCCGACGACAGCCAGGAGTTCGCATTGCCAACGAGAAACGACGTTGCACCGAACAGCGCCTCGGGCACCTGCGCGATCACTTCGCAGTTGTTCGTGCTCGTGCGCCCTGTGCTGACCCCGCCCTGGATCATGATCCCGTTGGTCGTCCGAGCGTTGACGTTGATGTCCAGGCCGTTCCAGTGATCGGTCTGCTTGCCGTAGTTCTTCGCCAGCGTCGTGAGGTTGTCCGTCTGACCGAATTTGGCCGGAACCACGTCGTAGAAGCCACCGATGACACTGCCGCCGCCGTCAGGCAAACGTGAATCGGATGGAACAGGGACGCTGAAAGGTGTGTAGTCGGCCGCGCTCACCGCGCGGTTGTCTACGACGGTGAAGTTTCCATAGACGCGACGGAAGTAGCCGACTTCGAGCGACACGCGCGGCAGCACTTCGTGCGTGACCGACGCGCCGAAGTCCCAGTTGTAGGGACGCACGCCCCAGCCCTGCGTGAGCTCGGGATCGTAGCTTGACGTAAAGACGTTCTTTCCGAAGTTCGCCGATGCCCATGCTCCGCACAAGTCGCCGCCCGTGCTGCGGAAATCCTGCTGCGCCGGATTCAGCAGGTCGCAGTCGGCGACGTAGTTGCCGTTGCCGTCGGTCCACGACCTGGTCGTCGATGTGGTCAGGCGGGTGATCGGGTTGAGTGCCGAGTAAATACCAGCCACGCTGGAGGCTTCCAGATAGCGGCCCATCGTGAACTTCAAGGCGGTCTTGCCATTGCCGCGCAGATCGTAAGCGGCGCCAAACCGTGGCGACACGTCGTTGTATTCGATCCCGCCCTGCGCGGGGAACAAGATAGGCGTGGGGATGAAGAGCTCCGGGCCGAGCTGTTGATCCGGAAAGCCGCTCGTCACCCGGTCGTAACGAATGCCACCCTGGAGCGTCAGTCGCCCGGCTGTCCATTGCTCTTGAGCGTAGAGCCCAGTCGGCCGCGTATGCGAGTCGGTCACGAAGCGCAGGCCCGACATCGTGAGCTGATTCGGGATGCCGTTGTTGAAGCGATACGCAAGGCGGTGGTTGTTCGTGTACGAGTCGGTCTTGTTGCGATAGTAGTTGCCGATCACCCCGAACTTCATGCTGTGCGCGCCAGTGACGTAGGACGCCGAAGCGCGCCACGTCAGCGTCTTGCTGTAGGGTCGCGACCAGTCCTGCGATCGGTACTGAAGACCAGGAATGATGCCTGCCTGCTCGGTGACGCGGATCAGGTCGCGGTTGTTGCCCACGCGCTCCTTGCCGCCATACCAGCTGAGATACGTGCCGAACCCGGCTTCGAGTAGCAGTCGATTGGTCATCGGCGACGTCCAGCTTCCCTGCTGGACCCGATGTGGATAGCCCATCGTTGTTCCCGCCGCCTCGGGCGAGATCGTGGACGATCCGCTGCCGATGCAGTTGACGCACACCGACGTCTCATCCCAGAAGACACCGAACTTGTTCTTGGGAGTGGCCTGCCACGTCAAGCGAAGGCCGAGCGCTTTCCACGTGCCGTCACCCGTTGCACGCCGCTCGAGATCGGGTTCGTAGGTCCACGACGCCGGATTGCCAGCGTTCGTGTTGTAGTACATCCCCTCGACGTATTTCCGGTTTCCCTGATAGCGCCCGGTGACGACGTACCACAGCCGATCCTTCATCAGCGGACCGCCAAAGGTGCCGTTGACGTCCCATATCTTCTGGAGTTCGCCCGGCGCCGCGAGACCCGCATCCTGCAACTCCTGCGTGAAGTTGCTGCTCTGCATCGCACCCGATGCGCCGTTCGCGAAAATCGTCCCGTTGCGAACGTTGCCGCCCTGTCGTGGCACGACGTTCATCAAGGGGCCGCCCGTCTCGGATTCCCCCATGCCACCGGAAGTGCTGAACGTCACCTCCTGCGCGTTGCCAACGTCGACGACGTAATACGAGGTGCCGCTGCCGCCGACGGCAGCGCCAGTTGACGTCCCATCCAGCTGCAATCGTCCCTCACTGAATCGGCCGCCATGGATAGAGAACGTGATGACGGCAGGACCACCGAGGCCGCCGACGTCGCTCGTCCCCGAGAGATTGATTCCAGGGATCAGTCCCATCAGGCTGTGATACACACGCGCCGTCGGAATAGCCTGTATGAGCTCATCGGGCAGCACCTGCTGGCGCTTCGAGCTCTGCACGTCCACAGTCGGACTCTCGCCCGAGACG
>Ga0075431_100001180_pt1 | contig 23565 bp, 34 predicted proteins | sample RhiMetdeltSRZDD5_FD_75297 | JGI IMG/M metagenome (GOLD analysis project Ga0075431, IMG submission 75297) | Populus rhizosphere microbial communities from Tennessee, USA - Rhizosphere MetaG P. deltoides SRZDD5 | ecosystem: Host-associated > Plants > Roots > Rhizosphere > Soil | place: USA... | reverse complement strand
ACGACATACCCCACGGCCACGTCTGGGTCCGAGAGCCCATCCTCGTCGACGAGACCGACGACATCGGCCCCGACGAGATGTCGGATCGTGAGTGGCGGGTCTTCTGCGAAGCCGCACAACGAGCCACCAGGAACACCACATGAGGTGGTCCGTGGCGCCGCTCGTCAACTACGGCCGGGCAAATGAGATGTCCATAACCCGCATCGGCGCGTTGACAGGCCTGTCCGGGTCGAACTGGGTCCTGGCTCGGGACCGCGGGCTCACCGACCGTCAGGCTGACCTCGCCGCGGTCCGCCTCGGCCTGCACCCCGCAGAGCTATGGCCCGATTGGTTTGACGCCGGACTCTCCGTGCTCGACAGCGACTACCTGCAGGGCGGATGGCGCCAGGCATGGCTGTGGAAGGAACGTGCGGCATGACTGACCGCGACGACTGGCTGGCATGGCGCCGCGGTGGCCTCGGGGCATCCGACATCGCTGCCCTCATGGGCATCTCCCCGTGGGCGTCTCCGTGGTCCGTGTGGGCCGACAAGTGCGGCCTGCTGCCCCCAGAGCCCGAGAACGAGTACATGGCCGCCGGCCGCTGGCTGGAGCGTGCTATCGGCCCCTGGTTCGAGGACGTGACCGGCCTCGCGGTGGCCGGTGAGCAGATGTGGTGCACCCACAAGCAGAACGACTGGGCCCGCTGCACCCCCGATGGGTTCGTGTTCGACGTACCTCCTGGCGCCTTGCTCAGTCAAGGGGCTGATGCGGTCGCCATGGACATCGCCCACGGGCCATTCGAGGTCAAGGTGCTCGGCTTCGGTAAGCGCTGGGACCCCATCCCGCCCTACTACCAGGCGCAGGGTCAGTGGCAGATGTACGTCACCGACATGCCTAAGTGCTTCTTTGCCGTGCTGCATGGCAGGCGCCTGGAGGTCTATGAGCTCGACCGGGACCCCGCCGACATTGAGTTCATGGTCGAGCGCGCCGAGTGCTTCTGGCGTGACCACGTCCTAGCCGGTGTCCCCCCGGCCACCGATGCCAGCGACGCCACCACCCGGGCCATCGCTGCGGTCTACGCCGAGAGCACGCCTGACTCGGTTGAGATTCAGTCCGGGTTCGTCGAGGCGTGGCGCATCGCCTACGGCAGTCGTCGGGCCGCCCAGGAGAGCGAGAAGTACGCCGCCAACAAGCTGCGTGCGCTGCTCAGGGACCACGAGGAAGGAACCGTGGGCGGCCGCCGGGTCATCTCGCTGCGCAGCCAGACGACATCCCGCACCTGTCACGCCTGCGGCCACAAGACCGAGTCCGACCCGTTCCGAGTCCTTCGCTATCACGCCCCCAAGGAGAGCCGATGACCGTCCGTGAAGCCGCTACGGAAGCCGACAAGGCCGCGCTGGATGTGGCTGCCAAACCCACGCTGGCGCAGGTGGCACAACAGACCATCGACCACCAGGCCGCAATGCTCGACGCCATCCTGCCGGCCCGCGTCGACCGCCGGCGCTTCGCCCAGATGACCATCCAGGCCGTGCGGCAGGCTCCCGACCTTGCCCGGTGCTTTGCCACCAAGGACGGTGCTGGCAGCTTCCTTCTCGCCGTGGGGCAAGCAGCCATGGTGGGACTCGAGCCCAACACCCCCACGCAGGAGTGCTGGATCCTCCCCCGCAAGCGCGGCAGCGTCCAGGAGGCACAGCTGATCATCGGCTACCGGGGCATCTCCAAGCTCGCCCGGCGCTCCGGGAACATCAAGGGCACACCGGTTGCCGAGGTCGTCCGCGTGGGCGACGAGTTCGACTACGGCTACGGCGACGACGGACCATGGCTCACTTGGAAGCCTGCCAAGGACCGCGGCGACATGACCCATGCCTTCGCCATCGCCTGGTTCCGTGACGGAGGTAGGGCACAGATCGTGCTCGACCGATCCCAGGTGGAGACACGGCGTGCTGCCTCGGACAGCTTCCGGGCACAGAACAACCGTTACTCACCCTGGGTCCGATGGCCCGAGGCCATGTGGCGCAAGTCCGCCATCAGGGCCCTGGCGCCGTTCCTGGACCTGTCACCCGAAGCGGACGCGGTCCTATCTCGGGACGAGGCCGCGGTGCGATTCGACCCCGAGACCGGCGTCATCGACGTGGACGAGAGCTACGGCGAACTCGGTGCCGGTGAGGACGAGGCACCCGACGTGGACGGCAACGGCGAACTCCCGCTGGAAGGCGGCGACGGGTGAGCACGGCGCACGATCCCGAGTTGGGGCGTGACCGTGCGACCGTGCTCGCCCTCGGGCATGCCCTCATCCACCTTGATCCCCGGCCGTCGGGCTGGCATGCCGAATGCGAGTGCGGCGAGGTGTTCCGGGGCGTCCGTGAGTACGTCGTGCTGGATTGCTGGCACGCCCATCTGGACGAGGAACGGGAGAGCCGTGGGGTCGGGTCGACCTCGCCTCCGCAAGAGGACTGACCATGTGGACCGCACTCCTCAACCGAGAGGTGATCAACCTGGAGTCGATGTCGGCATCGGACAAGCTCACCCTCAGAGCCGAAGCTCCACCATTCGTGTGCCGTGGCTGCAAAGGCCCCGTACATACCAGACACGTCCCCGACGGCGACGATGATGACCCCTTCCTCGTCTTCGCTCACAACCCTGGAGCAGCTGCCCTCTGCCGAGAATTCGGCTATCACACCGACGAGTCCGACGAACACCACCGACTCAAATCCGCGCTCGCCACCTCGGCACGCTCGGCCGGATGGTCCGTCGACCTCGAGGTCCCCGGAGACGGATGCAAAGCGGATGTCGTTGTCACGCGAGGCGAACGGACCAGAGTCCTGGAAGCCCAACTATCCGCCCTATCCATCCCGGACGCCATTGAACGGACCAAGCGCTACACCCGCGCATTCGGCGATCCGCTCTGGACACATACCCGCAGGCGCGATTGGTCCAAGCAGGTTCCCAGCATCCAGATAGACAGCGCCGACGGGCCTGCCCCCACTGTCATCGGAGGCGTGATGGTCGACCAGGCAGGCCGCAACCACGCCCCCGCGGCACCACTCACCAGGGTCGTCCCCCGCATCCTCAACGGCAGCTTGAAGTACATCTCCGACGCCGCCGAACAGTTCGGCTTCTACATCGACCTAGCGCAAGCATCGTCCACTCGACCACAGACCCCCCAACCAGAACCCGCACCGCGAGGCGCATACGTCAAGGACACGTGCGAGCGCACTCCCGTAGCCGGCGTCGCATCATCCGACCTCGACATCACGAGCCGTGTCATCTGTGACTGGTGCGGACTCCCCACAGCACGCCTGAAACCCAACGGCCAACCCCGACATCTCTGGTGCGAACAGACCGACAGAGGTATCTGGAATCGCATCCAGCGCCCCGCTCAGGCAGAGGGGAAGGTGTTCGGCTAGATGGCCCGGATCCGCACCATCAAGCCATCGTTCTTCTCATCCCTAAGCATCACCGCGCTACCCAAAACCACACGCCTCACCTTCATCGGGCTCTGGTGCTACGTCGACGATTCCGGGCGCGCCGTCGACGATTCGAGGCTAGTCAAAGCGGAAATCTGGCCTCTTGACGACGACGTCAGCGCGAAAAAGGTCGACGCCGACCTCCAGCGGCTCGCTGACGCCGGTCTCATCGAACGCTACGAAGCCGGTGGCCGGCGCTATCTGCGGGTGGTCGGGTGGTCGGAACATCAGAGAATCAACAGGCCACAGCCATCGCGCCTCCCTGCTCCGTCACTGAACGGGCACGGCGTTAGCACTGATGACTCAGTGAACGTTCACGGAACCCGCACTGAGGACTCACCCCCGGAAGGGAATAAGGAAGGGAAGGGAAAGGAACCCCCCTTACAAACACCCGTAACTCACGAGGAGCCTGTGGACAACCCGCAGCAGGAACTCATCGATCAGGCCGTAGCGATGGCCGCGCGCCGCTACGGCGAGCAACAAGTCGCCAACGGCAAGGGCACCAGCGCGACCGGTCTGGCGAGCTGGTGGCTCCAGGAGAACTCCACCGGGGCGAAGGCCCGGGCAACAAACCTGCTCACCGAGTACGACCTCGGGGCGACCACGCTCGCCGACGCCCTGCTTCAGCCCAACCCCCCATGGCTCCGCAACTACCGCCGAAGGGCGACAACGTGACCCACCCCTCCAAACGCAAGGGCGACAAGTACGAGCTCGAGGCCGCACGCCTACTCACCGACCACACCGGCTGGCCTGTGCGCCGCAAGCTCGGCGCTGGCCGAACCGACGATTCCGGCGACCTCGACGGCCTACCCGACACCTGCGTCCAGGTGAAGGCGTACCGGGATGTTCAGCGTGCCGTCCGTGAGGTCCTCGACGAGCTCCCCGGCCAACAGAGCAATTTGGGGTGCGCGTTCGGGTTCGGGATGGTGCGCCGCCCCGGCGGCCGCTGGTTCGCCGTCATGTCGGTGGAGCAGGTGTGTTGCCTGCTCCGCGAAGCCACCACCGAGACCGTCAGATGAAGCACCTACTGGCAGCAGTCATCTTCATGGCGCTGGGCATCAGCCTCAACGCCTGGGCTGTAGCGACACCCGGCACCCAACCAGTCCAGCTACTCGCTATCCCCTGCGGAGTCCTATCCGGTTACCACGCAGGCAAGTTCCTGATCACAAGATGGGAGAAGCGTCATGGCAGAGATCGGCAAACCGCAGAGGATCATCCAGATCCCCAAGCCATCGGAACAGCCCTCTCCAACGGAGGCACCTTCAACATCACCTTCGACCCCAGCACCAACACCTTCGCCAGCGTGAACTCGCCCATCGGTCTCGAGGCGGCTCGACTGGCATCAGAGCTCGATGTTGTCCATGAAGAGATGCCGATTCTCGCCCACCGAGCCGCCCGACTCAGCCACGCCCGCGGTGGCATGACCTTCGCCGCACTAAACCGGAAGGCAGGCGACAAACCAGTCACCTTCACCGCAGACGAAGACGCCACCTGCCGATGCGGGTTCGACGACCCAGTAGGCCTCTCGTACCTGTCACTCAGCACAACGGTGGCAAACCTTATGGCGGGAGGATCTCGGCACTCCGTAGTCCCAGCAGTCAACGGCCGATGCGGCTGGTACGCCGTCCCCTCCGACGTAGACGCATGGCACGAACCCAACACCATCGACCTCCTCGTCGAACTCTCAGGCCGAGTCATCGAACACGAAAAGGGCTACAGGGCAGAACACCAACGAGTCGTCGAAATCCGCCTCCCCGGCTGCTGGCTCTGCGGCCAACCATCCACACACGCCCTGTTCGACACCGACGAATGTCGACGGTTTGCCTGCGAATATCACCTCGCCCCCGGACTCGTTGCCGTCTGTGCCGGCGACATTCAACGAGTGCTCAACGTCCCGGTCGTGGCACAGCCATGAAGCGTGATCTGTTGCCCCTCGTCACCCTCGACGGCCTCCAAGCCGCCTACCGCATCGCCCTCCCCTGCGACTGCGGCCGACCCCGCTGCAACCTCGGCGACCACCTCTGGCAATCCACCCGCGACATGGGCCCCGGACCCCGCGCCACCAACACCGACCCCCGCTCCCGCTCCTGGCCCACCGACAACGACGACCCAGAACCCGACGACACCACCGACGGCCTCCACATCCAATACCGACAACTCCTCGCCATCTACCAAGCAGCAGCCCGCAACCTCTCCCGGTTCGTCGACAGCTACCGCCCAGACCGCTGGGTCCCCCTACCCGAACCCGTCACCGACGAAGACTGGTGCCGCAACCACCTCGCCGCCGGCATCTGCGAACCCCGAGACCGAGGCGACCTCTGCCGCTGGTGCTACGACATCGGCCGCGCACACGGCACCGCCCCCGACCCCATCCTCATCCGAGCCCGCCACCAAGGCCAACGCATCACCGACACCGTCATCGACGACTTCCTCGCCCGCATCAAAACCGCCCGACGCACCAAGAGAGCAAGAGCATCATGAACCTGACTGTCCAGATCGACCACATCGAAGCACTCAACCTCGCCCCCGACGACATCCTGGTAGTCACCGTCCCCGCCATGACCGCGGGTGATCAGATCGCTGCGGTCAAGGAGAAGTTCTCCAGCATGTTCCCGAATCATCAGGTGCTCGTGAAGCCCGGCAGTATGAGCCTTGACATCTTCCGTGACGGCAACCTTGTGGCATGAGTGACCTACAGAAGGAAGCCAACCGGTGTGCAGACGAGCTACTGGAACGCCTCGCCCGATACCCAGCCGAGTTCCGGATCGAAGTGTTCGGTACCCCACCCACGTTGAGGGTCGAGCTGTCCATCGGAGCAGCCCACCATCTGCTCGGTCTCATCGATGCGCAGTGACGGTACTTGCACATCACCTACCTGCACGTATACCGTCTCGCAGTACAACACGGCTCATGGTCCACCAGTCCGCCCCACCACAGGGCGGACTGCGTCATATCCGGGCCCATGCTCGAGGGGATGCTGATGCCCCGGCGCCCCTGCCTCGGGTGCGGTACCCCCACCACCCGCCCCCGCTGCCCCACCTGCCACACCCAACACTTACGCCAGCGTGACCTGCGGCGTGGCAGCAGGCAGCAGCGTGGCTATGACGCCTGGTACGACCAGGCACGAGCAGCCCTCCACCTCGAGCTCCACCCTCCCTGCCACTGGGGTTGCGGACGGGTAGCCACCACCGCAGACCACGACCCACCCATGGCCACTGCTGGTGTGCACTACCGCCTGGTCCCTGCCTGCACCACATGCAACTACTCGCACAGGTCAGCGAGACAGAGCGAGTGATCCGGTTATCCACAGCCCTGTTGTCCACAGGTAATCCCCAGGTTGTGCACAGAGTTATCCCCTAGAGGGAGGGGGGACTGTGGACAACGGGATGCCGGCGCCATGACAGGACCCACGTCCTAGCTGCGCGAATAGGTATAACCGTGGTTTATCCACAGGGGCCGGTTATCCACAAGGGCACACGAACGCCGATTTGGGAAATCCACAGGCAGGTTGTCCACAGGCAATCCACAAGGCAGGTGATCTGGATGGCAGTCGTGATCCAAGACACCCGCCGGCTCGGCAACGCATCGAAGCGCCTCCAGGACACGTCACCGGGCCCGTGGATCGCCTGGCGGACCAGATCGAGGGCTGCACGGGCGATCCGGTTCATCGAGACCTACTGCATCCCCCCGAAGGGCTACGGGGCAGGTAAGCGGCTCCGTTTGGCCCAGTTCCAGAAGGAATGGCTGGAAGAGGCGTACGCGGACGCCGTGAATTCGGCTGGGATGCTGGTGCCCCGCGGGAACGGCAAGTCGACGTTCCTGGGGGCGGTGGCGACCCATGCGACGTTCGACCCGGACGAGTCGGGTGCGCCGCAGGTGCCGATTGTGGCGACGACGTTGCAGCAGGCCAACCGGGCTACCTATGGGGTGGCGTTGGCGATGATCAACACGATGCCCGAGTTGCAGTCGCGGTCGGTGATCTATTCGGGTGTCGGGTACATGAAGGTGTCGGTGCCGTTCACGGGCGGTGAGATGTTCCCGATCTCGAACGACCCGGATGGCCTGCAGGGCTTGGACCCGAGTTTGGCGGTGTGTGACGAGCTGGGGTTCATGCCGATCGAGTCGTGGGATTCGCTGCTGCTCGCTTCTGGTAAGCGGCCCAGGTCGTTGGTGGTCGGGATCGGTACCCCCGGGTTTGACCGGGATAACGCTCTGTGGCATCTGCGTCATCAGGTTCGGGAGGGGTCGGTGCTGCCGGGGTTCCGGTTCACGGAGTTCTCGGCCCCTGAGGGTTGCGACATCCGTGACGAGGATGAGTGGCGTGCTGCCAATCCGGCGCTCGGTGAGGGGTACATGAACCTGGATGCGTTGCGGACGGCGGTGGCTTTGTCGCCTGAGGCGCATTTCCGGATCTTCCGGTTGGGTCAGTGGGTGGATGGGGCGGAGTCGTGGCTGGGTCCGGATGGCCGCAAGCTCTGGGACGACCTGGAGGACCCGTTCGAGTTCGTGTTGGGGGCGGAGACGTGGGTGGGGATCGATGTCGGGTTGAAGCGGGATTCGACGGCGGTGGTGACGATGCAACGCCGGCCGGACGGGCGTCTTCATGCGAAGTGCCGCCTGTGGGTGCCGTCGGCGTCTGAGCCGGTTGATGTCACCGATGTCATGCACTACCTGCGCCAACTGGACGCCGCGTACGACCTGGCGGAGGTTTCGTACGACCCCAGGTTCTTCGATGTGCCCGCGAAGATGCTCGAGGACGAGGGGTTGACGATGATCGAGGTCCCCCAGTCGGTGGAGTACATGACTCCGGCGGTGGGGTCGGCGTTCGAGATGATCAAGCGTGGCGAGCTCTCGCACGACGGGGATCCGGCGTTCGCGATGCATGTGCTGGATGCGGTGCCCCGGTTCAACGAGCGGGGTTTCACGCTGGCGAAGGGGAAGTCGAAGGGCCGTATCGACGCCGCGGTGGCTTTGTGTCTGGCTTCGGACCGGGTGTTGCGGTCCCGGGCTGCTCCGCCGGCGCCGGAGCCGTGGGCGGCGTTCGCGTGAACCGTGTCACCCGTGCCCTGATCGGGTTCCTGACTGGGTTGGTTCTTGTCATGGCTGGCGTGGTGCTGGGGTTCGTGTTCTCTGCGGTGGTCGGTGGGCTGCTGATCTCAGGTGGTGTCGCCGTGTCGGCTGTGTTCCTGCTTGCCTACGACATCGACCCGCCCCAGCGTGAGGCGACCCAGTGACCAGTTTGTTGCAGCATGCCCGTCGGGCGTTCGTGTGGCCGTACCCCACCCAGGGGTTTGAGTCGTTCAATTTCGGTGGCCAGCAGTATTTCGGGGTGTCGTCGGGTGGGGTGTCGACCCAGGACCGTGAACCGCCGCCGGCGGGGTTCGCTCAGATGGTCGATGGGCCGTTCCGGTCCAACGCCATCGTGTTCGCCTGCGAGCAGAAGCGGATTTCGGTGTTCTCTGAGGCCCGGTTCCTGTGGCGGGGCTTCAATCAGGGCCGCCCCGGGAAACTGTTCTCCACTGCGGAGCTCGACATTCTGGAGTCGCCGTGGGATCGGGGCACGACCAGTGACCTGCTGGCCGAGATCCTGGTCATGGCGGACATCGGCGGCAACGGCTACGTGGCTCGCACTCAGGAGCAACCGGATCGGTTGCGGGTCCTGCGCCCCGATTGGGTGACGATCGTCATGGGTGACTCGTCAGGGCGCCCCGTTCAGTCCGCTGCTCAGCTGGATGCGGAGATCATCGGGTTCATCTATGACCCGAAGGACAGTCGGACCGAACCGGAGGCGCTGCTCGCGTCGGAGGTGGCGCATTTCATTCCGCCTGGTTTGAGGGATCCGTTGGCCAGGTTCCGGGGGATGTCGTGGCTGACCCCGATCATCCGTGAGGTCCAGGCCGATCAGGCGGCCACGATGCACAAGCTGTCGTTCTTCGAGAACGGCGCCACCCCTCAGATGGTCGTGTCGTTCGATGCGGCGGTCACTGAGGATCAGTTCAAGGCGTTCGTCATGAAGATGGACGAGAGCCATAAGGGTTGGCAGAACGCCTACAAGACCCTCTACCTCGGCGGTGGGGCGACCCCGACGGTTGTTGGCAAGGATCTGCAGCAGCTCGACTTCTCGGCGACTCAGGGTAAGGGCGAAACCCGTATCGCTGCGGCGTCTGGTGTGCATCCGGTGCTGGTCCCGGTGTCGGAGGGGATGCAGGGTTCGTCGTTGAACGCCGGGAACTATGGGGCGGCGCGCCGGTCGACGGCGGATACGACGTTCCGGCCGTTGTGGCGGAACCTGTGCGGATCGCTTGCGGCCATCATCCCGCCGCCGTCGGGTGCCGAGCTCTGGTACGACGAGGCCAACATCCCGTTCCTGCGGGAAGACGCCGAGGCTGCAGCGAAGATCGTGCAGATCCAGGCGGAGACCATCACGAAGCTGGTTCGTGAGGGCTACACGCCCGAGTCGGCGTCAGCTGCGGTGATGGCCCAAGACCTCAGCCAGCTCGAGCACACCGGTCTCGTGTCCGTCCAGTTGCAGCCGCCCGGTCTTCTCGCTGCTGCACCGGCGCTTCCTAAGCCAGCGGCCCTACCAGTGGGCGTTTCGTCTAACGGGGGAGGGTCCTGATGGCCCAGATGACCACCGCATCGATCAACGACCTGCCCGATTCCAAGTTCGCGTACATCGAACCCGGCGGCAAGAAGGACGCCGCGGGTCGGACCATGCCCCGGTCGTTGCGCCACTTCCCGATCCACGACGCCGCGCATGTCCGCAACGCCCTGGCGCGGGCGCCTCAGTCACCGTTTGGAGCGAAGGCCATGCCCAAGATCAAGGCTGCCGCCCGCAAGTTCGGCATCGACGTCGCCGACGACGAGCGGGGCGACCACCTGATTGTTGACCACCGGTCCTACGTCCGGTCGTTTCCTCTCGAGGATGCCCGCATCCGTTCGGGTGACGGACGCACGGTTGAGGCGTACGCCGCGGTGTTCGACGTGCCGACCGTGGTCCGGGACCAGGACGGCCACTACAACGAGGTCATCGACCGGACGGCGTTCAACCGGGCGATTACCGACTCGGCCCCGCAAGGCAGTCGCACCACCTGGCGGGTCGGTGTGTTCTACAACCACGGCAGGACGATCTACGGCACCCCCTCCGAGCGGGGGTCGATGCCGATCGGGTCACCGCTCGAGATCAAGGCCGACAACCGCGGCCTGTTCACCGTCACCCGCTACAACCGGACCGAGCTCGCCGACGAGGTCCTGGAATCGATCCGGGAAGGCTCCTTGCCCGGCTACTCGTTCCAGGGCGCGTTCCGGCGCTCATCCGCGGTTGATGCCGCCGGTAAGGGACTGACCCGTGTCCCGCGGGGCGGGTTCCGGGCTGGCGCCGACGGCCAGCTGGTCACGGTCCGCCGCATGGAATCCAGCCTTAAGGAATATGGGCCCACCCCGTTCCCGTACTACGAGGCCGCTGAGGTGATCGGGATGCGTGCTGAGGACGCCGCACACCTGTTGAACGCCCTTGATGCCAACGAACGCTCGCAGCTGATCGAGCTGCTACGTGACGGCGCTCTGCTGGACGCTCCCGAAGAGGACTCGTCCGACGACTCGCCTGACCCCGACGCTCCCTCCGATGAGGGACTCGTCCCCGACGACTCGCCTGCCAACGAGGCTGAGCGCTCGAGCCGGGACTCAGAGATGGCACGACACGAGATCCTGCAGAAGATCGCTGCAGCGCGTCGTACCCGTCCGGGCCTAGCGCCCAGGAAGTGACGTCACAGTGAAGCTCAACGAAATTGTGGATCGGCAGCGTGCCATCGAACTCGAGCTCAAGCAGATCGAGGACGATCCCACCGCCGCCGACGAGAACGACGCCGACTACGTCGACACGCTCCTCGCCGAGTTCGACACCCTTGAGAAGCGGCGCCAGCCCCTCGCCGAGCGCGCCCAGAAGCTCAACCTGATCACCGCCGGCGCCAAGACTGACGACGGCATCGAATCGGGCGATAGCCGCGAGGCCCCGACCCAGGTGTACCGCAACCGCAAGGACCCGTTCGAGGACCTCGACGCGGTCCGTACCGGCATGGTGCGTGGCGCTGAGGTCCGGTCCCGTGCCCAGGACGCCATCGAGTGGGCGTCCCGGTCCCAGTGGGCCGATTTCCCTGACGATCACGCCGAGCGGGCCACTCAGCTCGCCGCCCAGAACTCGGGTGTCGCCAAGCACATCCTGATGACCGGCAGCCAGGAGTACTACGAGGCGTTCCGCTCGTACGTGTCGGACCCCGAGGGCATGGCCACCCGTGCCACCACCCTCGCCACCGGCTCACTTGGGTTCATGCTCCCGTTCGTCCTAGACCCCACCATCATCCTCACCAACGCCGGCAGCGCCAACCCCTACCGGCGTGTCTCGCGGGTGGTGCAGACCACGTCCAACACGTGGAACGGCGTCACCTCCGCCGGTGTCAACGCAGCGTTCGTCGGTGAGGCCGCGGCGTCCACCGACGCGTCGCCGACCGTCGGCCAGGTGCAGATCACCCCGCAGAAGGCGCACGCCTGGGTGTTCGGCTCGTTCGAGTCCCTCGAGGACTCGGACCTCGGCAACCAGCTCCCCAAGCTGTTCGCCGACGCCAAGGACCGGCTCGAAGAGTCAGTGTTCGCCACCGGCGCCGGCACCGGCGTCATCCCCCAGGGTGCGGTCACCGCAGCCACGACCGGCAACACCGCGGCGGCCACCGCCTACGCGGTCGCTGACGTGTACACGCTGCAGGGCCGTCTGACTCCGCGGTTCCGGTTCGGTCCCGGCGCGGCGTTCATGGCCAACCTGGTGTACCTGAACAAGACCCGCCAGTTCGACACCGCCGGCGGCTCCTCGTTCTGGGCCAACCTCGGTTCCGACACCCCCGAGCAGCTGCTCGGCAAGCCCATCTACGAGTCCTCGTCGATGTCGACCGCCACCGCCTCCGGTTCGAAGGTGCTGCTGTTCGGCGACTTCAACGAGTACATCATCGTGGACCGGGTCGGCATGTCCGTCATCTACGAGCCCATGGTCACCGGCACCGGCGCATCAGCCAACTTGCCAACCGGCCAGGCCGGCTGGTACTGCTTCTGGCGTGTCGGGGCTGCGGCGAGCACCGCGAACGCCTTGCAGGTGCTCACCATCCAGTAGTCGTTCCAACCACGGTCACAGAAGGGCAGGCTCCCGGGGTCCCGTTCCGGGTGTCCTGCCCTTCTGTCTCAACGGGAGACCCCCTCACACATGCATCCATCTATCATCAGCGTCTTCGAGAACGGCATCCTCACCGCCGACGACGTCCGCGGCCGCACCGTCCTTGAGGTCGGGGCCTGTGACGTCAACGGCAGTGTCCGGCCCATCATCGAAAACCTCGGCCCCGCCAGCTACTTGGGGGTCGATAACACCAACGGGCCCCGGGTCGACAAGGTCGCCGACTGCGGTGACCTCATCGCCACGTTCGGGTGGGGTGCGTTCGACGTCGTCGTATCCACCGAAATGCTCGAACATGTCGCCGACTGGCGGCGCTGCATCGCCAACCTCGCTGGCGTCACCGCCGAAGAGGGCCTGCTGGTCGTCACGACCCGGTCACCCGGCTACCCGTACCACGCCTTCCCCGAGGACTACTGGCGGTACACGCCCGATGTCCTCTCCGGGATCCTCACGGCGATCGGGCTCGACGTCATCGACTGCTTCCCCGATCCCGACGCCGGCATGCCCGGGGTGGTTGCCAAGGCCCGCAAACCGGTCGGATGGCAGATCCCCGCCGAGGCTTCGCTGCTTGCCCCTGCGATCCAGCCGGAACGGGCAGGGAACCGGCCCCTATCGATCCTAGGTCAGCCGCACGAGGCGGACGGGTCCGGGTACTACCGGTTCTACCTGCCGTACAAGCATCTGGCCCGCGGTGTCAACCACCGGATCATGCTCCCCGAGGCAGGCACCAAGTTCACGCCGAACAACGACGAGCTCGGCGACATCGACGTGATCGTCGGGCAACGGTTCATGGGTGCGCATGGCGTGAAGCTGTGGGACCTGTGGGCCGGCCGCGTCAAGCTGGTGTACGAGACCGACGACGACATGTTGCGCCCGGACCCGTCGAATTGGCTCGCCCACCTCCACGACGAGGCGGTCAGGGGCACCTACAAGCACTGTGTGCAGATCTCCGACCTGGTGACGGTGTCGACGGAGCCGTTGGCGGAGCAGATGCGCCAGTACAACCCGAACGTGGTGGTGCTCCCCAACTTCGTGCACGGCGACATGCTGTACCTAGACCGTCCCCGGCGGGATCGGGTGACGGTCGGCTGGTCGGGTGGCATGTCGCATCTGCGTGACTGGATGGAAGCCGCCGACCCGCTCCGCGACATCCTCGATTCGCACCCTAGTGTGGACATGCATTTCATCGGGCTCGACTACTCGCCGGTGCTACGGACGAACCGTGAATGCCGGTACACGCCGTGGAAGCCCGACGTGTGGGACTACTACCAGCTCATCGACTTCGACATCGGCCTCGCGCCCCTCGCCGACACGCCGTTCAATACCTGCAAGTCGAACATCAAGGCCCTCGAGTACATGGCGCTCGGCATCCCCGTCATCGCCTCGGACACTCCCGCTTACCGGGACCTCGTCGTCGACGGTGTCACCGGCTACCTCGTGCACGGCAAGGACGAGTGGCACGCCCGGCTCACCGACCTGATCAACGATGAGGCCATGCGCACCGAGATGGGCGCCAAGGGCCGGGAGGTCGCGTCCGGTTGGACGATCCAGCAGGGCTGGAAGCTGTGGCGTGACGCCTACGAAGCCGTCACCGGGTGGAAGGCGTGACGGACCCGATCGCTGCGAGTGTCGCCCGCTGGCGTGAACCCCACCGGCCCGCCTACCGCGGCATCTATACCCAGCAGCTCGAACCCGACCTGGAACGCTACGCCGAGGTCATCGCCGAGCTCGCGCCCCCGTTCGTCGTCGAAATCGGCCGAGCCGAAGGCGGAACCGCGGTATGGCTCGCCGACCACCTCGCTGACGCCAACCGTGACGGCGTCCTCGTCTCGATCGACATCCTCCCGCCGGCCAGGCTGCCTCCGACGCTCGCCAAAGTCGTCTACATCACCGCCAGCTCCACAGACGTCGAAGCCATCGCCGCCGCCCGTGATGTCGCTGTGGGTGGCCGCGGACTGGTCCTGCTCGACGGCGACCACTCCAGCGCCCAAGTCACCCGCGAGCTCGCCATCTACGCCGACATGGCGGCCTACCTGATCGTCGAAGACACGATCATGGGCGCCCTCGGTTACGACGACGGCCCCCATGTCGCTCTCGCCGACTGGCTTCCCGATCACCCCGAGTTCGTCCAGGACCCGGATCCGATCCTCACCCAGCACCCAGGTGGCTGGCTCAGAAGGAGGAACCCATGACGACCCTCATGCGCTGCCACACCGCCCACCATCAGGGCGACAACTTCGTGGCGGAGGGCACGATCCTGCCCGCCGGACACTCGCAGGCTGTCCCCGAGTTCTTCGAGGTCTATGAGATCGAGGACCCCAAGGTGGACATCGAGGCCCTTCAGGCCAAGGCCGAGGCCGCGGGCGTGAAGGTCGACAAGCGGTGGGGTGCCGACCGGCTCTACGAAGAGATCGCCGCTGCCCAGTCCAAGGGCTGATGATCACTTCCCGTGCCGTCGACCTCACTCCCGAGCAGCACTGGGTGTGCCCCAACTGCGTGCAGACGCAGGTGACCCGGGAGGCTCGACCTCACACGCCGTTCCATAACTGTGCGGGGCTTCGTGGCCTATCAGCACCGTTCGTGCCCGAGTCGATGGACTGCAAGGTCGAGGCTGTTGAACGAGGCGATTACGTGGGTCGGGAGCTCGTAACGCTGGACGGTGAGGCCCGGCCGGTGATGTCGATCGTGACGACCCGGGCTGATGGAAGCAATGACTGTGCGGTGCTCGCGCCGTGCGCTGGCGCCGTAGGAGGCAGCTGATATGGCTTGGGCCAATAGCTCGATCTTCCGGGCGTACGTCACGGACCTCGTCGAGGGCACGGTGGAAAACGCCGGTGCGACGTCGATGGACTGGTCCGGGGCCACGACCGTGAAGGCCGCGCTCTACAACAACACGACGGCACCCGACAACGACGTCACCTCCGCCAACACCGCCTACGCGGTGGGCCAGTGGGTGGTCGGTAACGAGGTCACGGACGGCACGAACTGGGACACCGCCGGCGAACCGGTCACGGGCCGGACAACCACGAACGCGGCGGACACGATCACGATGGACGCCACCGACACCCCCCAGTCGGGGGCGACGTGCACGCTCGCTAACGTGTTCGGCTGCCTCGTCTACTCCGACTCGATTACGACTCCGGTCGCCGACCAGGGCTACTGCTTCAACTACTTCGGTGGCTCCCAGTCGGTCACAGCGGGGAACTTCACAATCATCTGGAACGCCGCAGGCGTGCTGCGGTTCACCGTGACGGCGGCCTAGATGGACGCCTACTACGCGACTCCGCTGTCACCGTTCGCCCCGGCGATCGGCGCCAACTTCAACACGTTCACCACCAAGCAGGACGTGTCGCCGCTACCGCTGCCGATCCTCCCCGCGAACGCCTGCCGGCTCGGGACCTGCATCAAGATCGAAGCCGAGGGCGAATGGTCCGCCACCGGCACCCCCACCCTCGTCCTCGGCTTCTACTGCGGTATCCCCGGGGCTTCCGGTGGTGGCACGATCACCACAACGTTCGCCGAATCCGTCGCCTCCACCCTCTCGGCCAACACGAGCTTCCCGTGGCGGATGGAGTACCGCGGCAAGATCGTCACCATCGGCACCGCCGGATCCATCGTCGGCTCCGGGGACCTTGAGATGGGTACGTCGCTCTCGGCGATCACTTCGACCATGATCCCGATCACGTTGGCATTGCGCACGGTCGCGATCAACACGACGGTCGCCAACGCCATCGGCGTCTGTGCCACGTTCTCGGCTTCGTCCGCGTCGAACAACGTGAGGGTCTACCAGCTCACTGCCTCGCTGCTGAACTAAGGCGGGCCCGATGGCCGTCGCGATCCGCGGGACCACACCGGCCACTCTGATCCATAGCAGCGACTCGTCACCGCTGTCGATCACACTGTCCGGGTCCCGGCAACCCCAGTCCGGTGATGTTCTCATCATCGTCCACGGCAACAACTTCTTCACGCTGGGTGCCATGGCGACCCCGACCGTCGGTGGTTCCACCACTGGGGTCACGTCAATCACCAACGCCGACAACGGCACGGACAGCGCCCACATCAAATCGTGGTACTACGTCGTTGGATCGACCGGTGACCTCACCGTTGTCGAAGACGAGACCGGCGCCGCGGACGAAGACATCCTTCTCGCCGTCTACGTCCTCTCAGGGGTCGACACCGCTAACCCGATCGATGCTTCCGGCAACGCGGTCGCCACCGGCGCCTCCACTCACATTTGCCCGTCTGTTTCTCCTGCGAGCAGTGACGCCTTCCTGATCTGCCATACCAACATCGGTGGCGGTGCCAGCGTGGCGTCGTATACGCCGCCGGGTGGCATGACCGAGGCATACGACATCTCCACCGCATTCGGTGGATTCACCGGCGCCACCCAACAGTTATCCGCCTCGGGTGCAACCGGGACGAAGACTTTCACTCCGGCGACCGGCAACACCAACAACGCCGAAATCTCGATCGCAGTCAAGACAGGCGCCGCGGCAGCAGAGTCGTCCGCCTACTCGCCAGCGAGGCTTCCCGGTCGGATCGGCCCCGACCGCAAGGTCTTCCTCCCCAAGCCCCCGTTCGACACCAGCACGGTCTCCGTCGACGCCAACGTCGTAGCCGGTCTCGCTGACGGCACAGGTTCAGCCCTCCCAGCTATCGCCAGTGTCGCTCCGAACGCCGAGTCACCGACCGGTGCCGGTTCCGCCCTAACAGCCGTTATCAGTGTCAGGGCTCTGGCTGGGGTCGCCTCAGCGTCCGGTACAGCGCTCGCACCTGCTGGCGGCATCGGAGTCCTCGCCGGCTCGCCGACCGCTGCAGGTGAAGCCCCGCAGCCCACAGTTCAGACTGGCGCATCAACCAACGCCCCCGCGGGCCTAGCTGCCGCTACAGGCACCGCATTAGCCCCCACAGCGTCCATAGCTGCTCTCCCGGCAGCTCCGGTGGGTGCTGGTGCTGCGTTCGCAGGCACAGCGTCAATAGGTGCCCGCCCGAATACTCCGACTGCCGCGGGTTCATCTGACGGCACGACAGTCAGTACCTCAGCGAACACCAATGCCCCCGCGGGTCTGGCGTCCGCTACAGGCACCGCATTCGCCCCCAGGATCGCCGTAGCGCCCACTGCAGGGATCGCCAGCGGTGCAGGCGCAGCCAATCAGCCTGCGGCGCTGGTGCGGCCTACCGCTGGGGGTCCGACAGGTGCGGGCTCGGCGCTACAGCCCACAGTCCTGTTGGTCAAGACGGCGTTCGCCGGGTTGGCTTCCGGTTCCGGCTCGGCGAACGCCGCCACCATCCGCATCGCAGCACTCGCCGGTATCGCCACCGGGGTCGGTTCGGCGCCGCAACCGGTCGGTCAAGGCGAGCTGCCAGTCGAACCGATCAGCGACCCGCTCGAACTGGACGCCGTCGAAGCACCTTCCAAGCTGAATGCCGTCGAAGCCCCCACGTCGCTCAGATCCGTGGCCAACCCGACATCGCTCAGATCCGTGGACGAACCGCTCTCTCTCGAGGCCTTGGAGGACTGATGGCCCACATCGTCAAACGCGGCGACGCCAAAACCCTCCGCTGGGACCTCGGCCGCGACCTCACCCTCGTATCCACCGCCCGAGTCATCATCGCCCCATCACCGGGGGCGACACCCGCGGTCGACCGCGCTGGCGTCATCGACTCGCCAGCCACCGCCGGCATCGTCTCCTTGGGGCTCGTCGCCGGTGACTACGCCGTGAACAAGCTCGTAGCCGGCAACGAGTACTACGTCGAGATCGAAACCAGCCCGGGGCCGCTCACACACCCGGATACCGGCCTGTACGAGCGTCTGAGCGTCGTACAAGACCTCGGATGAACGGGAGCTCCTAGATGGTGTTCACGCCCTACGCGACCCCCACAGAGTTCAAGGATTGGATCAAGCTCAAGCCCAGTGACACGGTCGACGACAACGTCATTCTCGACATCCTCTTGGCGGTCACGGAATGGGTAGACGAATACACCGACCGGCACTTCTGGCGGGACGGCGTCACTGGCAGCGAGGTCGCCCGCACCTTCGCGTCGAACTGCGGGTTCGACGTCGCAATCGACGACCTCGTCCCCGGCAGCCTCACCACCCTCAAGACCGACGGCTCCGGTGACGGCGTCTTCGAAACAACGTGGTCAGCCTCGGACTATCAGCTCCTCCCGGTGAACCGGCCCTCAGGTGAGCCCTACACCAGCATCGAAGCCGTCGGGGGACTCACGTTCCCAACCCGGACGCACCGCCAGTCTCGAGCCAACCGGGTTGAGGTCACTGGCATCTGGGGCTGGCCCACGGTGCCACGCATGGTGAAACGGGCCTGTCTCATCCAAGCCAACCGGGAGCTGAAGCGCAACGTCTCCCCGGAAGGTGTCGCCGGGTTCGGGGAATTCGGGGCCATCCGCCTGTCCGGCAGCCTTGACCCGGACGTTGCACGGAACCTCATCCCGAAGCAACGCAACGCCGTGCTGGTCGCATGACAACACTCGCTCAGGTCCGTGACGGCATCGAAGCCCGCCTGGACACAATCGACGGGCTGCGGGTCTACGACTACATACCCGGCGACGTCAACTACCCCGCGGCAGCCATCTTCCCGCCGGTCCACAACGACTACCGGGACGACCAGGGATTCGGGTCCCACACCACCCGATGGGTCGTCATGCTGTTCGTTCCGGCCGTCGTCGACCGCCAACAGCTCGACCTGTACGACCTCCTGGACCGCACCGGCACGAAGTCGATCTTCGCTGCGATCGAGGCCGACCGGAAGTTGGGTGGGTTGGACGTGGATGCCCGGGTCATGTCCGCCGCCGACCCGTTGGACCTCGGTGAGATGGCCGGCGCCAAGACCTACCAGCGTGCCGTGATCGTCGAAGTCGTCATCAGCTAGGAGACCTTCTTGGCGAATTTCACCTACCAGTCGATCACCTACACCGGCACCGACATCACCTTCTCTGCGCCGACCGGTGGTGCGCTGGCGGACTCCCTCCCTCCCGATGCCCGCGGGTTCTTCTGGGTGAAGAACGCCGCGGCCGGTGGCACCATCACTGTCACCGTCCATGTCCCAGGCTCGGTGTTCGGGATCACCACCCCTGACGTCGCGGTTTCTATCCCAGACGGTGAGCAACGCATGATCGGCCCGTTCAGCCTCGATCTCGGGGACCCGGCGTTCCTCGGTGTGGTCGCCATGACGATCACGCCGAACGTCACCGGGGTTACGGCGGCCGGCGTCAAGGTCCCCTAGCCGTCGTGGCTCTCGCCTACCAGCAGGTCGGCTACGTGGGAGCCGACGTTACCTACACCGCAGCGGCCATCACCGCGGTCGCCGAGTCGTTCAACAAGGCGAACGGTGCTCTCGGCCCGGATCTCTCCTGGACCCGAGTTCCGTTCTTCACGCACGGCGTCCAGTTCCAGGTCAACGCCAACCAGTGCCGCCTCGCCGGCAGCACACCTGGCACGTTCGAGGACGCAGCCATTCCCTCGCCAACCGTCTCCACTCCGAACGTCACATACACGTTGAACGTGACGGCTCTGAGCCGCACGGGCACATCTGCCTTCGTGTGCGACGTCGGAGGGATAGTTAGATTCCAACTGCTCGACGGCGGCACCAACTACCGGGGATATGCGTTCGGGATCGGGCGCAGCTTCGACACCTTCATTCCAGGCGTTGACCTGTGGCACCTCGCCATGTTCCGAGTCAACCGCCTCGGCGACCAGACCCTCATCGCCTCGGACTTCGAGCTCCTCGCCAACGTCACCCTGCCCGGCACCCTGACATTCACAGCATCAGGCCCGGACATGTCCGCCACCTTCACCCACGCCGGCTCCGCGGGTCCCCTCACATTCGCTGTCAGCGACGGCGTCTACACCGACGGCTCCACCATTCTCGGCGGCAGCGTCGTCCTCAACAGCACCGACACCGCCTCGATCGACGTTGACGTCCTGTCGATCACCGGCGACGACGACAACATCACGCCCGACTCCCGCGGGTTCCTGTGGGTGAAGAACACGGACGTCTCATCCAAGACGGTCGATGTGACCGTCCCCGGGTTCACCAAGTCGGTCGTCAATCCCGACGTCTCCGTGACGGTCCCGGCGGGGCAGCAACGCATGATCGGCCCCTTGGCTCCTGAGCTCGCCATCGTCTCGGGTGGCCGTCCGCTGGTCGCCGTCAACTACTCGAATGTCACTGGTGTGTCCGCTGCGGCGGTCCGGGTCCCCTAGGAGACAACCGTATGGCTCTGCTCGCCACCCAGCAGATCAAGATCACCGGCCTCAACCCCACCTTCGCCGCCGCGGCGTCCAGCGACACCGTGGTTCCTGATGACCGGACGTTCGTCATCTACCTGAACACTGACGCTGCTACCCGCACTGTCGCCCTAGTCACCCCGGCGAAGCTCGACCAATTCGGCCAAGCGCTCCCCGATGTGTCGATGACGATCGCCGCGACGACCGGCATGGAAGTCATCGGTCCGATCACCCAGGACTTCGCCGACCCGGCCACCGGTCTGGCGACTGTCACCACGTCGGCTACCGCGAACGTCACCGTCGCCGCCATCCGCATCTAGGAGGACCCCGATGCCCCAGCGCATGTACCACCCCGACACCGGCCACGAAGCCGAAGTCATGAACGACGAGCAGGCCGCCATCTACGCCGAGTCGGGCTGGCTACCGGCCCCTGAGCCCGAGGAACCGGAACCCGGACATGCACCGGAACCGGTCCGGTACGCGCCGGTCGAGTCCAAGCCCGCGGCGAAGCGGACCTCGAAGACCGCCAAGGAATCGTCCGACTGAACCCTGGCCATCTGGCCACCCCAGCTAGTCAACCGAGCCGCCTGAAAGGGCGGCTCTCTCGCGTCCAGAGGAGTTACACCACCATGGCCAGGTACGCCAACGACGGCATGCTGAAGATCTACGTGGTCGCCACGATCTCCAGCATCGCCGCCCCCACCACCGCCGAACTCAACGCCGGCACCGCCATCACGAACTTCGTGACCAAGGACGGCCTCACGGTCCCGTCGAACCAGAACTACGTCGACAACTCCTCCCTGGCGGAGACGTTCGACGCACAGGTCGTCGGTTCGTTTGGTGGTGCGATCACCATGACCGGCATCCGGGACAACGCCACCGACACCTTCTGGAACCTGGTCGTGTACGGCACCAACACGCATCTGGTGGTGCGCCGCGGGTTCGCTACCGCTACCGCGTGGGCGGCTTCGGACAAGGTCGAGGTGTACCCGATCCAGTGGCATGAGCCGCTCCCGACGCAAACCGCGTCGAACGAGCAGAGCCGGTTCACCGCCGCCGCCGCCGTCCGGTCGCAGCCCAACCTCAAGGCCGTCGTCGCCTAGTGGCAGACACGCTGCACTCCCTCGAAGACCTGTCGCTCGAGGAACGCCTGGGGCTCTCATACTGCGCCCCGCGGGGCATCCCGCTATCAGTGTTCTTCGGGCGTGTCGTCGGACTCGGTGACCCGCAATGGACACAGCTGGACACTCAGGCGGCCGTGCTGTGGGAGATCGAGCAGAAGTCGCATTGTTCCGGGTGTGGACGCCCCCGGAACGAATGCCATGTCCCCGAGGACGAGGCCCCCGACTACGAGGTGATCTTGACGCGTTGCCGGGCCTGCGAGGCCCGGGACGCCAAGCTCAAGGAAATGCAGGAAGACGGCGGCTCCAACTCGGGGCTCTACCTCAGCGTCGTGAAGGTCAGCTAGGTGGGCACGTCACAGACCGGGGCACAGTTGGCGGCCAAGCTCGACAAGCTCGGCCGCGAGTTACGTGACGTCAAACGACCACTGAACGCCACAGCGCTCGAAGGCAAACGGATCTTCGCTGGGACGGCTGCCGCGGCGGGTGCGTCCCGGCTGGCCAGGGCCCGCTACGACATCCACGGCAACCAGGCAGTCATCCGGTACGCCGGAGCCAAAGCACACCTCGTCAACAGCCCAACCAAGGCACACCTGATCGTCCCCCGCTCAAGGAGCCGTCGGCGTGGCTCGAAGCGGGCGTTAACGATCAATGGCGACGTCCGGGCAACTGCCCACCACCCTGGCACCCGCGGCAAGCGATTCTTCGAAGCTGCCCGCACGATCTGCCAGACCGTGCTTCCCCGCGTCTACGGCCGCGAACAACTGACCGAACCGCTACGGAGGATCTTCTGAGTGACCGCTATCGAAGACATCAACGAAGGTGTCTACGACGGCCGGCTAGGCGACATTGTCGCCGCCGTGCTCACCCGGGCCTCCGACACCCTGATCACCTTGAACTGGCGGATCACCATTGACGGCGACACCTGGGATGCCGAGACCGTCACTCTCGCCGAACTGGGGTACGCCGAGAAACTCGCTGGCGCCTCGTATCTGGCGATCGATCCCACCCGCAACATGCGTCATCTGGTCGCGTTGATCGTCGCTCACTTCAAGGTGGTCGACGGACTCAAAGACGAGGCTGCTATTGAGAAGGCGGGGAAGTACACGGCCGCTGACCTCAAGGACATCGTCACTCTGTACGAGTCGGGGTCAGTGGGAAAAGGCTCTGGCGAGACGTCGACGGACTCGTGACGCTCGCCGTCCGAGTCTTCGGGTGGCTTCCTACGGTCGCTTACACCCAGCCCGCCGGGATCGTTGAACGGGCGCTCGCCCGCAATCAGTGACCCGTCAGAACCTAGCGAGGTGCGGTCCGTCGCCAATGGTGACAGCGAGGACGATCGCGAGGGCGACCATGGCTGCGATCACAAGCCAGCTGACGATGGTGGTTGACAGGGTTCCGTCCGTGTTCATGGCGTCACTATGCGCAGATCAGGAGCCCAAGTGCTAGTGCCCCACGTCACAACCGGTCAGATGGAGTGACCCCATGGCATTCACTGAGGCACTCCGCCTAGTCATCGACGCCGACACCCGCGG
>Ga0075431_100001179_pt1 | contig 23567 bp, 19 predicted proteins | sample RhiMetdeltSRZDD5_FD_75297 | JGI IMG/M metagenome (GOLD analysis project Ga0075431, IMG submission 75297) | Populus rhizosphere microbial communities from Tennessee, USA - Rhizosphere MetaG P. deltoides SRZDD5 | ecosystem: Host-associated > Plants > Roots > Rhizosphere > Soil | place: USA... | reverse complement strand
TCGGAGTTCGACACGCTCGACGAGCTCCGCGAGAACATCCGCGAGCAACTGGGACGGAGCCGGGACCGCGCCGCCGACGCGGACGTTCGGGACCGCGTCCTCGACGAGCTGATCTCATCGGTCGAGGTGGAGCTCCCCGACACGCTCGTCGACGAGGAGGTCGAGCACCGCGTCGCCCACGCGAGCGAACGCGCGCAGCAGGCCGGCATGACGCTGCCGCAGCTCCTCGAGGCGCAGGGGATGGACGAGCTCCGGTTCCGCTCGGAGGCGCGCGACCACGCGCTCCGCGCGATCAAGGCCGATCTCGTCCTCGAGGCGGTCGCGCGTCAGGAGGAGCTCCAGGTCTCCGAAGACGAGATCGGCCGCGAGATCTCGTCGCTCGCCACCGCGATCGGACGGGACCCGAAGGAACTGGCCAAGAACCTGACGCGAAGCGGTCAGGTCGTATCACTGGCCGGTGATATCATCCGCTCCAAGGCGCTCGACCTCCTCGTCGAGCACGCAGACATCCGGTCGGACTCCGGTCAGGAGAAGCCGAACGGCGATCCCGAGCCGAGCCCGGCCGCCGGCGAAACCGCAGAGGAGACGTCATGAAGGACTACCTCGTTCCCGTCGTCGTCGAGCAGACGAGCCGTGGTGAGCGCTCGTTCGATATCTACTCTCGACTGCTGAAGGAGCGGATCGTGTTCCTCGGGACGCCGATCGACGACGCGGTCGGCAACCTCGTGATGGCGCAGCTGCTGCACCTCGAGTCCGAGGACCCGGACAAGGACATCAACCTCTACGTCAACTCGCCGGGCGGCGACATCACGTCGCTGTTCGCGATCTACGACACGATGCAGTACATCAAGCCCGACGTCTCCACGATCTGCATGGGCCAGGCGGCGTCCGCGGCCGCCGTGCTCGTGCTCGCGGGCACCAGGGGCAAGCGCTACGCGCTGCCGCACTCGCGGATCCTCCTGCACCAGCCGCACGGCGGCGCGCAGGGCCAGGCGGTCGACATCGAGATCCAGGCCAAGGAGATCATCCGCTACCGCCAGCTGCTCGATCAGCTGATCGCCCAGCACACGGGCCAGCCGCTCGAGAAGGTCGGGAAGGACACCGACCGCGACTTCATCCTCACGGCCGACGAGGCCGTGGAGTACGGGGTCGTGGACGAGGTCATCACGAGCCGCAAGATCGCACCCGAACTCGCAGCGGCGGCCGCCGCGTCGTCGTAGGATTCGGCGTCGGACGGAGACCGGCCGCACGACGCAGGGGGGCAGAAAGCGATGGCGAGGATCGGCGACTCGGACCTGCTGAAGTGCTCGTTCTGCGGCAAGTCGCAGAAACAGGTGAAGAAGCTGATCGCCGGCCCCGGCGTCTACATCTGCGACGAGTGCATCGATCTGTGCAACGAGATCATCGAGGAGGAGCTCTCCGAGACCTCCGAGCTCAAGCTCGAGGAGCTGCCGAAGCCGCAGGAGATCTACGCGTTCCTCGACGAGTACGTGATCGGACAGGACAACGCCAAGAAGGTCCTGTCGGTCGCGGTCTACAACCACTACAAGCGGATCCAGGTGGGCGCGAAGGACCAGGACGTCGAGCTGCAGAAGTCGAACATCATGATCCTCGGCCCCACCGGCTGCGGGAAGACGCTGCTCGCGCAGACCCTGGCGAAGATGCTGAACGTCCCGTTCGCGATCGCGGACGCCACCGCGCTCACGGAGGCGGGCTACGTCGGTGAGGACGTCGAGAACATCCTGCTGAAGCTGATCCAGGCCGCGGACTACGACGTGAAGAAGGCCGAGACCGGGATCATCTACATCGACGAGGTCGACAAGATCGCGCGCAAGTCCGAGAACCCCTCGATCACGCGCGACGTCTCGGGTGAGGGCGTGCAGCAGGCGCTGCTGAAGATCCTCGAGGGCACCACCGCGTCGGTCCCGCCGCAGGGCGGCCGAAAGCACCCGCACCAGGAGTTCATCCAGATCGACACGACGAACGTCCTGTTCATCTGCGGCGGCGCGTTCGCCGGCCTCGAGAAGATCGTGGAGAGCCGGATCGGCTCGCGGGGGATCGGGTTCGGCGCCGACGTCCGACGCGTCGAGGAGAAGGACCTCGGCGCGATCCTCGGCCAGGTGCTGCCCGAGGACCTGCTGAAGTACGGGCTGATCCCCGAGTTCGTCGGGCGGCTGCCGGTGATCACCAACGTGCACAACCTCGACAAGGGCGCACTCGTCGACATCCTCACCCAGCCGAAGAACGCGCTCGTCCGCCAGTACCGGAAGTTCTTCGAGTTCGACGGCGTCGAGCTCGAGTTCGCCGACGACGCGCTCGACGCGATCGCCGACCAGGCGATCCTGCGCGCGACCGGCGCTCGCGGCCTCCGCGCGATCATGGAGGAGGTCCTGCTGAACACGATGTACGAGCTGCCCTCGCGCAAGGACGTCACCAAGTGCGTGATCGACGGCGAGGTCGTGCGGTCAAAGGTCAACCCCACCCTCGTGCCCGTCAAGGAGAGCCCCAAGCGGCAGCGGCAGGAACGCACCGCATGACCCGCCGCCGGGCGAGGGTCGTCCGGCCGATCGCGTTCGTCCTCCCCCTCGCGCTGCTGCTCTCGGCGTGCGGCGACGACGAGCCGGCCGGACCCGAGGCGCTCGAGGGGCAGACGTGGGTCCTCACGCAGTTCGTCGCCGAGGACGGGAGCACGGAGATCGTCGACGTCGGCGTCGACGCGGAGTTCGACGGGGAGTCGGTCGCCGGGACGTCGGGATGCAACCGGTACAACGCTTCCTACGAGGCGAGCGGCAACGAGCTCTCCTTCGGCCCGATCGCCGGGACCCAGATGGCGTGTCCCGAGCCGCAGATGAGCGTCGAGGCCCACTACCTCCAGCTGCTCGAGAGCGTGGCGACGTTCGAGGTCGAGGGGCGGGCGATGTCGATGGCGGACGGCGAGGGGACGCCGGTCCTGCAGTTCAGCCAGGGCTGACGCTTCGCCCCAGCGCGGCCCGGAGCGCCCGCATCCGGTCGAGCTCCAGCAGCGCGCCCACGCGTTCGAGATCGGGGGACGCCGCCTCGGCCATCGCCCCGGCCTCGTCGATGCGGCCGTCACCCAGGCAGGCCTCGGCCATGTCGAGCTCGGTCCGGGCGCGCTCCCAGGTGGCCCCGAGGCGTTCGAAGCCCACCCTCGCAGCCTCGAGCGTCCGAAGGCCGGATCGGGCATCGCCTCCGGCGACCGCTGCCCTGCCCTCCAACCGGTCCAGGTGGACCGGCAGGGCCACGAGCCGAGCCTCTTCGGCGTAGCCCCTCGTCTCCTTCAGGAACGAGGGGACGTCGTCCCAACGTCCGGTCACCGCCAGGATCTCGGTCATGCACTCGCCGAAGATCGGACGGAGCGTCTGCGTCGGGATCTGCGCCTCGTCCAGGATCGACAGGGCTCGTGCATGCTCGCCACGGCGCGCGTACACCCAAGCGAGCCAGTAGCTCGCCACGACCGAACCCTCGAGCCTCCTGCCCCGGGCGTCCTGGAGGACGCCGAGCCATCGGTCCGCGCCCGGAAGGTCGAGGGCGTCGTGGACGAACGCCGCGGCTCCGAAGGAGTTCATCATGAAGTACGGGGGTTCGCCTGCGCGGTCGCCCATGCGGACGCGGATCTCGTCGAACACGGCGAGCATTCCGGACCAGTCGCCGAGGTGGAACCGGCTTGAACAGACCCAGTTGAGGCAATGGGTAGACAGCCCCTCGGCGCCCTCGGCGCGTTCGGCGCCGGCCGTGCCCAGGCGGATGGCCTCGTCGAAGTTCCCGATCATCGTCTGGGCCCAGGCATTCATGGCGAAGATGTCGCCGATCTCCCAGGGGTCCTCGGTCTCGTCGGCGATCTCGCGCCGTCGGGCCAGGAGCGAGAGGTACCGCCGCTGACCGTACATCCCCTCGCCGATGATCGCGGAGGCCGCGCCGTCGAGCGCCGCCGACTCGAGATCGAGCTGTCCGAGCTGTCGGGCGAGCTCGGCGGCCCGGGTGCCGCTCTCGAACGCCCGCCGGCGCTCCTGTTCGTCGATCTCGACGCGCCACCCGAACCCGAAGGGCTCGAAGGCCCGAAGGGTCAGCAGCCGGATGCCCTCCTCCGACTCCTCCGACTCGAGGTGCGAGAAGCCGATGTCGAGGTATCGGCGGACCTCCTCGACGGCGGGGAACTCGCGCATCGACCCCGGCCAGCGCAGGGGGGTCTCGATCGCCTCCGCGCACGTCGCGGCGATCGCGTGCGCATCCTCGGACGTGTGGATCAGGCGCAGGTCGAGTGCCTCCTTCAGGGAGCGCCAGGACAGGTCACCTCGATAGTCGTCCTGGGCGACGATCCCGAGCTGCTCGAGCGCGGCGATCCGCTCCATTGGCGAGGAGGCGAGCCCGAGGGCCTTCTCGGCCATCGCGACCGCCTTGACCATCGCGAACCGGTTCCGTGCCTCCCTCGAGACGTTCAGCAACGCGGTCATGGCGCGCCGGCGGAGCTTCTCGGTGCGTTCGGCCGTGTCCTCCGTCCGCGCGGCTCGGAACGCCTCGAGGTAGTGATACGCGAGGAGCTCGGTGAACTCGCCCGAACGCTCGCCCGCCATCTCCTCGATCCAGAACGCGACGGCGGCATGCGCCCCCGCCCGTTCCCGTCGAGGCAGGCTGTCGTAGGCGACCTCGCGCGTGAGGACGTGTTTGAAGATGAACTCCGGCTCGCCCGCCACCCTCGAGGAGAGGCGAGAGGCTACGAGCTCCCGATCCTCGAGGCGATCCAGGGTCTCGCGCACGACGTCGCGGTCCCCGTTCAGGAGCCGGCCGACGGGTTCGGGCCAGAACACGCGCCCGACGACGGCCGCCCGCTGCAGCGCGCGTTTCTCGACCGGGTCGAGCAGGTCGATCCGAGCGGCCAGCACGGCCTGCACCGTGTCCGGGATCTGGACGTCGCCGATGTCCGACGCGGCCCGCCAGCGCTCCCCATCCCGGACGATCGAGCCCTCGTCGATCAGGTGACGCACGATCTCCTCCAGGAAGAAGGGGTTCCCCTCCGCGCGCTCGAGGATCCGCCCGTGCACCGAGGCAGGGAGGTCGTCCACCGAGAGCAGGAACCCGATCAGCTGGTCGGACTCCTGTGACGAGAGTGGCTCGAGCGCGATCGACGAGACGTTCCGCCGGCCGCCGCCCCAGTCGGGGCGTCGTTCCGTGAGCTCGGGCCGGGCGGGGCAGACGAACACGACGGGCCCCACCACGCGGTCGGCCAACTCCTCCAGGAGGTCGAGCAGCGCGGGGTCGGCCCAGTGGATGTCCTCGATCACGGCGGCGACCGGCGACCGGGCCGCCAGGGCCGAGCACAGCGATCGCCAGGCCGAGTGCATCTTGATCCGGACCTCGCGCGGCTCCGCCTTCCGGAACGAGAACGCGGGGTCTTCGAGGCCTACGCTGAACGCGAGGGCGGCGGTCGCTTTCGCCGGGTTCGTCGCGACCTCCGCGGTGATCAGGTCGGCGCCCAGCGCGCGGACGCGTTCGAGCGCGACATCGGATGGGTCGGTGTCCCTGATGCCGGCGAGCCCCTTGAGGATCTCGGCGAGCGGCCAGTACGTGACACCGTCCCCGTAGGGGAGACAGCGTCCCCGGACGATCGTCGTCGAGGGGTTCTCCGCCTCGGCCCAGGCGACGAACTCGGCCGTGAGCCGGCTCTTGCCGACCCCCGGGTCGCCGTAGATCGTCACGAGGTTCGGCCGGCCCTCGGCGACGGACCGGTGGTGCAGGCTCCGCAGCAGCTCGAGCTCGGCGTCACGGCCCACCATCGGCGCGTGGAGTCCCGGGACCCCTCGCTCGGGTGCCGCCGGGGCGATCGGGACGGTGTCCTCGAGCAGGACCGAGGGGACGGGCCGCTCCCGGCCGCGGACCTCGCGATCGCCGAGCTCGCGGAACCGGAACCCGCGGGCGGCCCGCGCCGTGCGTTCGGCCACCACGATCTGTCCGGGTTCGGCGCCCTGCTCGAGGCGGGCGGCCGCGTTGACGGCGTCGCCCGTCACCATCGGCTCCCCGGGGTCGGCGTTCGTTGCCGCGAGGACCTCGCCCGTGTTCACGCCGGTGCGGATCTCGAGCGCGAGGCCGAACCGAGCCCGCAGGTCCTCGTTCACCTCCGCGAGCCGCCGGCGCATGCGGAGCGCGGCGCGAAGTGCCCGGGCTGGGTCGTCCTCGTGCGCGACCGGGACGCCGAACGCCGCCATCACCGCGTCGCCGATGAACTTCTCGACCGTCCCGCCCTCGGCCTCGATCTCCTCGCGCATCGCGCCGAAGTAGGTCCCCATGAGCTCCTGGAGCCGCTCGGGGTCGAGCCGTTCGCCGAGGCCGGTGGAGCCCGTCACGTCGGCGAACAGGATCGTGACGATCCGCCGCTCCTGACCCGCGGGGGCCTCCTCCTCGACGGCGATCGGCGTGCCGCAGGCCGGACAGAATCGAGCCTCGGCCGGGATCTCTGCGCCGCAGACGAGACACGCGGGGACGAGCGAGGACCCGCACGAGACACAGAACCGCGCGCCGTCCGGGTTCTGCGTACCGCAGTTCGCGCAGGTCGTCACGGCGGCGAGTCTATCGAGCGCCCACGACGGCACTCCGGGGGATCGCGAGCCCGTAGACTCCGGCGCATGAACGTGCCCGAGAAGCCGAGCATCGACGGCCTCGAGGCCACCTGGGGGAAGCGGTGGGAGGCCGACGGCCGCTACCGGTTCGATCGCTCGAAGACGCGGCCGGAGATCTACGCGATCGACACCCCACCGCCCACGGTCTCGGGATCGCTCCACGTGGGCCACGTGATGTCGTACACGCAGACCGACCTCGTTGCCAGGTACCAGCGGATGCGCGGCGTCGAGGTCTTCTATCCGATCGGGTGGGACGACAACGGCCTGGCGACCGAGCGACGCGTCCAGAACTACTTCGGCGTTCGCTGCGACCCCTCGCTGCCGCGCGACCCTTCGTTCGACGTCTCGAGCCTGGCACCGGCGGGTGAGCGAGAGCCGGTGGCCGTCGACCGCCCGACGTTCATCGATCTCTGCGAGCGCCTGACCGGCGAGGACGAGCAGGCGTTCGAGGAGCTGTTCCGCCGGCTCGGGCTGTCCGTCGACTGGACCCACACCTACACGACGATCGGGACCGTGTCCCGCCGGGCGTCGCAGCGCTCGTTCCTCCGCCTCCTCGCCCGCGACCTCGCCTACACGGCGGAGGCCCCGACGATGTGGGACGTCGACTTCCGGACGGCGGTCGCCCAGGCGGAGATCGAGGATCGCGAGATCGACGGGCGCTACCACCACGTCCGGTTCCCGCTCGCCGACGACTCGGGGCACGTCGAGATCGAGACGTCGCGACCCGAGCTGATTCCGGCGTGCGTCGCGCTCGTGACGAACCCGTCGGACGAGCGGTACCGGTCGCTCGTCGGGAGCACGGCGGTCACGCCGCTCTTCGGCGCCGAGGTCCCGATCGTCGCCCACGAGCTCGCCGACCCGGAGAAGGGGACCGGGGTCGCGATGATCTGCACGTTCGGCGACATCACGGACGTCACGTGGTGGCGGGAGCTGAAGCTCGCGACGCGCGTCGTCGTCGGCCGGGACGGAAGGATCGCGGCGTCGCGATGGGGCGAGCCGGGATGGGAGAGCCGCGACGTCGAGGCGGCGCGGTCGGCGCACGACGAGCTCGCCGGCCTGCCGACGAAGCGAGCTCGGACGCGCGTCGCGGAGCTGCTCGCGGAGGTCGGGAGCCTCGTGGGCGAGCCGACGCCGGTCCGCCACGTCGTGAAGTTCTACGAGAAGGGCGAGCGGCCGCTCGAGATCGTCTCGAGCCGGCAGTGGTTCGTGAAGACGATCGAGTTCCGCGAGCGCTTGCTCGAGCGCGGACGCGAGATCGCTTGGCACCCCGCCTACATGGGCGCGCGGTACGCATCGTGGGTCGAGGGGCTGAACGGCGACTGGGCGGTGAGCCGCCAGCGGTTCTTCGGCGTGCCGTTCCCGGTCTGGTACCAGCTGGACGGCGACGGCGAGATCGACCACGCGCACCCGATCGTCCCCTCCGAGGACCGGCTCCCGGTCGACCCGTCCTCCGACGTCCCCGACGGCTACACCGAGGAGCAACGCAACGCGCCGAACGGCTTCACCGGCGACCCCGACGTGATGGACACGTGGGCGACGTCCTCCCTCTCGCCCCAGATCGCCGGCGGGTGGGAGGAGGATCCCGACCTGTTCGAGCGGGTGTTCCCGATGGACCTGCGGCCGCAGGCGCACGACATCATCCGGACCTGGCTCTTCTACACGGTCCTGCGCGCCGAGCTCGAGCACGGCTCGCTCCCGTGGACGAACGCCGCGATCAGCGGGTTCGTCCTCGACCCCGACCGGAAGAAGATGTCGAAGTCCAAGGGCAACGTCGTCGTCCCGGTCGAGATCTTCGAGCGCCACAGCGCTGACGCGGTGCGGTACTGGGCGGCGCGGGCGAGCCTGGGGTTCGACGCGGCGTTCGACGAGCAGCAGATCAAGGTCGGGCGCCGGCTCGCGATCAAGATCCTGAACGCGTCGAAGTTCGGGCTGTCGCTCGAGGGCGACGAGGGCGAGGTGGCCGACCCGCTCGACCGCTCGATGCTGCGGCGCCTGGCCGAGACCGTGGCCGAGGCCACCGACGCGTTCGAGGACTACGAGCACGCGCGCGCGATCGAGCTCGTCGAGCGGTTCTTCTGGGGGTTCACCGACGACTACCTCGAGCTCGTGAAGAGCCGCGCGTACGGGACGCACGGGCCCGAGGCGGCGGGATCGGCCATCGCCTCCCTCCGGCTGGCGCTGTCGGTCCTGCTGCGAGCGTTCGCGCCGTTCCTTCCCTACGTGACCGAGGAGGTCTGGTCGTGGTGGCGGGAGGGTTCGGTGCATCGCTCGCCGTGGCCCACGGCCGACGAGCTCGAGGGGCCCGCGGCGGGCGGCGACCCGATCGTCTACGAGGTCGCGGCGTGGGTCCTCGGGGAGGTTCGGAAGGCGAAGGCGCTCGCCAAGCGCTCGCTGCGCACCGAGGCGACGCGGGTCGTCGTCCGCGACACCGAGGAGCGGCTCAAGGTCCTGCGCGGCGTCGAGCGCGACGTCCGCGAGGCCGGCAACGTCGCCGAGATCGCGTACGAGGAGTCCGCCGAGCCCTCGGTCGAGGTCGACCTGGCGCCGGAGTGAGCGCCGTGCGGTTCGAGCGCGCCGTGGCCGAGCTCGACGCGCGGCAGCCCGAGCACATGCCCGAGCCGGACCTCGAACGGATCCGCGCGCTCGCCGAGCTCCTGGACGACCCGCAGCTCCGGTACCCGACGATCCACGTCACCGGCACGAACGGCAAGACGACGACGGCGCGGCTCGCCTCGTCGCTCGCGTGCGCGCACGGTCTCACGACCGGGCTGTTCACGTCGCCCCACCTCGCCTCGGTGGTCGAGCGCTTCGAGATCTGCGGGGCCCCGATCGCGGAGGAGACCTTCGGCGAGGAGTTCGAGCACCTGACGCCGTTCCTGCGAACGGTCGACGAGCGGGTGGGGCCCGTCACGTACTTCGAGGCGCTCACGGCGCTCGGCTACCTCGTGTTCGCGGACGCGCCGGTGGCGCTCGCCGTGTTCGAGGTGGGGATGGGCGGGACGTGGGACGCGACGAACCTCGTCGCCGGTGACGTCGCCGTGATCTGTCCGGTCGGCCTCGACCACCCCGAGCTCGGGTCGACGATCGCCGAGGTTGCGGCCGAGAAGGCGGGGATCGTCAAGCAGGGCAAGGTCGCGGTCGTGCGCGAGCAGCCGCCCGAGGCGCTCGAGGTGATCGAACGCCGGTGCGAGGCGGAGATCGCCACGCTGCTGCTCGAGGACCGGGAGTGGGGGCTCGAGCAGCGCACGGCGGCCGTCGGCGGGCAGGCGCTCGTCGTCCGAGGGCTGCACGCCGAGTACGACGACCTCCTGCTGCCGATCTACGGCGAGCACGCGGCGCGCAACGCGGCCGCCGCCATCGCCGCGGCCGAGGCGCTGCTCGAACGCGAGCTCGACGCGGACGCGGTCCGGGCCGCGCTGGGTTCGGCCACGTCGCCGGGTCGTCTGGAGGTCGTGGGCCGGCGTCCTCTCGTCGTCCTCGACGGCGCGCACAACCCGGCCGCGGCGCAGGCGCTCGCGACGGCGCTGCCGGAGACGTTCGCCGGGGACAAGCTGCATCTGGTCATGGCCGTGTTCGCGGGCAAGGATCTCGGGGGCATCGTGCGGGAGCTCGCGCCGCTCGCGGACGCCGGGTACGCGACGGCGGTCGACAGCGTTCGCGCCCGGCCGGCGAGCGAGGTCGCGGACGCGCTGACGGCCGCCGGCGTGCCGTCCGAGACGTTCGACAGCGTCGCGGACGCGCTCGGGGCGGCGAGGAAGGCCGCGTCCGAGGACGACCTCATCCTGGTGACGGGGTCTCTGTACACTGTCGCGGACGCCCGCCGGGCGTCGCTGGGGGAGCCCTGATGACGGTCGAATCGACGCTGCTCATCGTGAAGCCCGACGGCGTTCGGCGCGGGCTGGTCGGCGAGGTGCTCCGCCGCGCCGAGGACAAGGGCCTGCGCATCGACGAGATCCGCTCGCTCACGATCGACCGGTCGCTCGCCGAGGAGCACTACGGCGAGCACCGCGAGAAGCCCTTCTTCGGCCAGCTCGTCGACTTCATCACGTCGGGACCGGTCGTCGTCGCGCGGCTCGAGGGAGAGGGCGCGATCGGCGCGTGGCGGACGATCATGGGTCCGACCGACCCCGCGGACGCGCCCCCCGGCACGATCCGCGGCGACTACGGCACGATCATCACCGAGAACCTGGTGCACGGCAGCGACTCGCCCGAGTCGGCCGAGCGCGAGCTCAAGCTGTTCTTCGCCTGAGCCGCGGCGTCGAACCATCAGAGGGTCTTGAACCACGTGGTGAGGATGTCGATCCACGCCTCCTTCGGTGGCTTGAACGGCGAGCGCGCGGACTCCAGGTGGAGGGTGCCCGGGCGTTCGACGTAGCCGAGCGACCGGTAGAGGTGACGGGCGGCGGCGTAGCCCTCGGACAGGCCCGTGCCGAGTCCGATCTCGACGAGCCCGCGTGCGCGAACGCGGTCTTCGAGCGCGAGCAGCATCGCCCGGCCGACGCCTCGATCGCGCTCCGACGGAGCGACCTCGAGGTCGTGCACGACCGCCCGGTCGGCTCCCCACTCGAGCTCGTGCCGCGGCCGGCGGTCGTCGGGCCAGTCGATCCCTACGTGGCCGATCGGCCGGCCGTCGCGCCAGGCGATGAGGTAGGTGAACCCCCCACCCTCCTGCCTCTCGAGCCGCTCCCGATGCAGGCGCGCGGACCGGTTGGTCAGGGTCTTCGAAACGAGCACGAGTTCGTTGCGACGGAGCGGGTGGATGTCGATCGACGGCGCTTCCGATACCCGCCGCATCCGCAGGACCTCGGAGACGCCGGCCAGGTGCTTCTCGACGAGCCGAACGAACCCAGGCGCGAGGCTGAGCTCCGGATCCTCGATCAGCTCGGGTTCGACGAGTCGCACGTCCCGCCCGCGCGTCCGGATCATGCACCCTCCCGCGGCGAGGCAGTTCTTCACCCAATCCACGTCGGAGCCGTAGGTCAGGAAGAACACGTAGTCGTCTCCGCGCCGGAACACGTTGACCGGCGTCTCGTACGTGCGTCCGGTCTTTCGGCCCCGGTGGGTCACGATGCCGAACGAGGGCAGTCGGCCGGCGATCGGGCGAAGGACGGGATCCACGTACCGGGTGACTGCATGGCGGTACCGCCACATGCGCGTGCGACCCTTCATGGTGTTGAACCTACCGGGCGGGGTCTGGGCGGAACGAGTTACGCGACCTTACGGAACGCCACCACGGCGTTGTGGCCGCCGAACCCGAACGAGTTCGACATCGCGAACGTGACGTCCAGCTCGCGGGCCTCGTTCGGCACGTAGTCCAGGTCGCAGTCGGGATCCGGCGTCTCGTAGTGGATCGTCGGCGGCACGGTGCCGTTGGCGATCGCGAGCGCGCACGCGGCGCCCTCGACGGCGCCGGCCGCGCCCAGCATGTGGCCGGTCATCGACTTGGTCGAGGAGACGGCGACCCGGTGCGCGACCTCGTCGCCGAGTGCCGCCTTGATCGCGGCCGTCTCGGCAGCGTCGTTCAGCGGCGTCGACGTCCCGTGGGCGTTCACGTATGTCACGGCCTCCGGCTCCTCGCCGGCGTCGCGCAGCGCCCAGGTCATCGCGAGCGTGGCGCCCGAGCCTTTGGGGTCGGGGGCGGTGATGTGGAACGCGTCGTCGGAGGCGCCGTAGCCCGCCACCTCGCAGTACACGCGCGCGCCGCGCGCCTTCGCGTGGCGTTCGGACTCCAGGATCAGCGTGCAGGCGCCCTCGGAGAGCACGAACCCGTCGCGGCCGGCGTCGAACGGGCGCGAGGCCGTCGCCGGGTTGGGGTTCTTCGTGAGCGCGGTCATCTGCGCGAACGCCGCGACGGTGAGCGGCAGGGTTGCTGCCTCCGAGCCGCCCGCGATGCAGAGGTCCATGTAGCCGTCGCGGATGTAGCGGAGCGCCTCGCCGATCGCGTGGTTCGACGACGAGCACGCCGACACCGTGCAGAGGTTCGGTCCCGTGAAACCGTACCGCATCGCGATGTGGCCGCTCGCCGCGTTGGCCATGAGCGCCGGCACCATGAACGGCGAGACCCGTCCCGCGCCCTTCTCCTGGAGCACGGTGTGCTGCTTGAGCAGCGTCTCGATGCCGCCGATCCCGGTCGCGAACACGACTCCGCCCCGCTCGGCGGGCAGCTCCGGCTCGCCGGCGTCGGTCCACGCGAGCGCCGCAGAGGCCATCGCGTAGTGCACGAAGCGGTCGGTCCGGCGGATCTCCTTCGGGTCCAGCCACGGGCTCGGGTCGAAGCCGGGGATGTCGCCGGCGACGGACACTGGCAGGTCGGCGGTGTCGAAGCGGCTGATCGTGTGGACGCCGTTGCGCCCCGACGTCAGGCCCTCCCAGAACTCCTGGACGCCGGAGCCGACCGGCGTGACCGGTCCGATCCCGGTGACGACGACCCTCTCAGCCATGCGCGGTCACGAGACCCCGAGTTTCTGGTGGACGAGGGCCACTGCCTGGCCGACCGTCTTCACGCCCTCCATCTCCTCCTCGGGGATCTCGATGTTCCACTCCTCCTCCAGCGCGAGCACCGCCTCCACGAGGTCGAGCGAGTCCGCGTTCAGGTCCTCGGCGAACCGAGCGTCGGGGACGACCTGTGCCTCGTCCACCGCGAGCTGCTCGGCGAGGACCTTCCGCACCCGGCCCTCGATCTCTCCCTTGTCCATCGATCCTCCCTGTCGTTTCCCTCGTCAGACCCGGCCCATGCTATGGGCTGCGGGGTGCCGACGACTAGGCGGTGAGGCCGCCGTCGACCGGCAGCGCGACCCCGTTCACGTACGACGCATCCTCGGACATCACGAACCGAACGACGTTCGCGAGCTCCTCGAGCGTGGCGGCACGGCCGATCGGCGTCTGCTCCATGAAGTACTCGCGGGCCTTGTCCGGGATGTTGGCCGTCATCTCGGTCTCGAGGTACCCCGGGCACAGGGCGTTGACCGTGATGCCCTTGCCCCCGACCTCGCGCGCGAGGCTCCTCGTGAGCCCGATGAGTCCCGTCTTCGTGGCCGCGTACACGGTCTGGCCGGCGTTGCCGTGCAACGCCACCGCGGACGACATGTTCACGATCCGCCCCCACCGCGCGCGGAGCATCCCGCGGAGCGCCGCCTGGCTGCACAGGAACGCCCCGCGCAGGTTGGTGGCCATCGTGGCCTCGTACACGTCCATCGGGTACTTCACGAGCAGCCCGTCCCGCGACATCCCCGCGTTGTTCACCAGGCCGGTGACGGCGCCGAGCTCGTCGGCCACGCGGCGGAACGCCTCGGTCACCGATCCCTCGTCCGTGACGTCGAGCTCGACCGCGAGCGCGCGGGCCCCCGTCGCCTCGAGCGACTCTCGCGCCTCCTTGGCCGCGGCCTCGTTCGTTCGGTAGCCGAGCGCGACCGCCCAGCCGTCGCCGGCGAGCGCCTCCGCGCAGGCGCGCCCGATCCCGCGGGACCCCCCGGTGATCACGGCGACCTTGGCCACGGCGTCCGTCACGGCGTGGGTCCCGTCCACCGGACGAGGTTCGCGCCCCACGCGAGGCCGGCGCCGAACGAGGCGAGCAGGACGAGATCGCCCTCGCGGATCCGCCCGGCGTGCCACGCTCGGTCGAGCGCGATCGGGATCGACGCGGCCGAGGTGTTGCCGACCGACTCGACGTCGATCACCGCCCGCTCCCGGTCGATGCCGAGGCGCTCGGCCACCGCGATCATGATCCGCGAGTTCGCCTGGTGGGGGATCAGCAGGTCGACGTCTTCCGCCGTGTAGCCGGATTTCTCGAGCAGCTCACGGCAGGCGCTGGCCATCTCGACCACGGCCCGCTTGAAGACGTCGCGGCCGTTCGGCATGTGGATCGTGAGGTCGCCGGCCTCGAGCGTCTCGCGGCTCGCCGGCAGCGCCGAGCCGCCACCGGGGATGATGAGGATCTCGGCCGAGCGGCCGTCCGCGCCCAGCACCGAGCCGATCACGCCGGGCTCCTCCGAGCGTCGCAGGACCGCTGCGCCGGCCCCGTCGCCGAACAGCACGCACGTCGTCCGGTCGTGGAAGTTCATCACCCGCGAGAGGATCTCGGCGCCCATCACGACGACGGTCTCCGCCTGGCCCGATTCGATGAACGCGGTCGCGGTCGACACCGCGTAGGAGAAGCCGGCGCACGCCGCGTTCACATCGAACGCCGGCGCGCCGATCCCGAGCTTGCGCTGGACCCACACGGCGGTCGAGGGGATCGGCGTGTCGCCGGTCAGCGTCGCGCAGATCAGCATGTCCACCTGTTCCGGCGCGACCGCTGCCTCCTCGAGCGCCCGCCGGGCCGCCTCGGTGGCGAGGTCGGACGTCGCTTCGCCCTCGACAGCGAAGCGGCGCTCGGCGATGCCCGTCCGGTCGCGGATCCACTCGTCGCTCGTGTCGATGAACGACTCGAACCACTCGTTCGGGACCACGCGCTCGGGCAGGACCGAGCCCACGCCGGCCACCGTGGCATGCCGCTGCGTGATCATCGGATGTCCCTCCCGCCGGGGTGCGTCGGTCAGCGCGGTCCGAGGATATCGCCCGTGGGAGCACGGTGCTCCCACGGTAAGGCTCAGGCCTCCGCGAACGCCCGCGCGGCGTCCGGGTCGCCCACCGCGACCGCTCGAGTGCCTGGGACGACCCGTTTCGCGAGCCTCGTGAGCACCTCGCCGGGCCCAGCCTCGACGAAGGTGTCGGCCCCCGCGGCCGCGAGCGCCTGGGCGCACGCCTCCCACCGCACCGCCGAGACGACGTGGCGCTTGCAGAGCGCGCGCAGCTCGTCCGGGTCGGCGACGAGGGCGCCCGTCACGTTCGAGGCGACCGGGTACCGGGGCGCGGCAAAGGTCGCCGCGTCGATCGCCGCGGCGAGCGGCTCGACCGCGGGCTCCATCAGCGTCGAGTGGAACGCGCCGGCGACGTTCAGGCGGATCGCCCGAACCCGCCGCTCGGCGGCGAGCGCCTCCGCGCGTTCGATCGCCGCGACGCTCCCGCTGATCACGACCTGCTGGGGCGAGTTCTCGTTCGCGACGAGGAGGACGTCGTCGCCCCGCGCCTCGTCGCACAGGGCCGCCGCGTCCGCGGTCCCGACCCCCACGAGCGCCGTCATCGTGCCGGGGCGCTGCTCACCGGCGCGCTGCATCTCGCGGCCCCGGACGGCGACGATCCGGAGCGCCTCCTCGAGGTCCAGCACGCCGGCCGCGACGAGGGCCGCGAACTCGCCCAGGGAGTGACCCGCGGTCCCCGAGAACGACACGCCGCTCGCCTCGAGGACCCCGAACGCCGCCACGTCGCACGCGAGGATCGCCGGCTGAACGAACTCGGTGGTCGCGAGCGCGTCCTCGTCCCGGGATCCCTCGACGACGTCGCGGCCGATCGCTGCCGTTGCCCGCGCGAGCACCGACCTGCCTGCGTCGTGCGCGATCCAGGGGTCCGCCATGCCCGCGAACTGCGAACCTTGACCGGGGAACACGACCGCAGCGCCCATGAACCTCCACCCTCGACCGACGCGAAACGAACCCTACTTCGCCGGTCGAGGTCGAACGAAACCGCAGGTCACACCACACGTAAACCCTCAGGTCGCCTCGACGTCTGGTCGAGAGTTGCCAGCCTCGAACGAGGTCGAGTACAAAGAGCGCGAACCTATGGCCGAGAAGGTTCGTCGCGAACTCCCCAGATCCCCAGGTCGTCGAAGCGCGGGCGGCGAAGGGGTACTCGGGTTCCTTGGGCAAGACATGGCTGTCGACCTTGGAACCGCGAACACGCTCGTCTACGTTCGGCACGCCGGGATCGTGCTGAACGAGCCGTCGGTCGTGGCGATCAACACGCTCACCGGCGCCGTGCTCGCCGTCGGGAACGAGGCCAAGCGCATGATCGGCCGCACGCCCTCCCACATCCAGGCCGTACGGCCGCTGAAGGACGGCGTGATCGCCGACTTCGACATCACCGAGAAGATGCTGCGGTACTTCATCCAGCGGGTGCACAAGCGGCGACTGCTCGCGAAGCCGCGCGTCGTCGTCTGCGTCCCTTCGGGCATCACCGGTGTCGAACAGCGCGCGGTCGAGGAGGCCACGATCGCCGCCGGCGCCCGCCGCGCATACATCATCGAGGAGCCGATGGCGGCCGCGATCGGCGCCGGCCTGCCGATCCACGAGGCGGCCGGGAACATGGTCGTCGACATCGGCGGCGGGACGACCGAGGTTGCCGTGATCTCGCTCGGCGGCGTCGTCACGTCCACCTCGCTTCGGATCGGCGGGGACGAGCTCGACGAGGCCATCATCAGCCACATTAAGAAGGAGTACTCGCTTCTGCTCGGCGAGCGGACCGCGGAGGCGATCAAGCTCGCGATCGCCGCGGTTTACCCGATGCAGGAGGAGCTCGTCGCCGAGATCCCGGGACGCGACCTGGTGTCCGGGCTCCCCAAGACCCTGCAGATCTCCGACGGCGAGATCCGGCAGGCGATCGAGGAACCGGTCGCCTCCGTGATCGACTCCATCAAAGCGACGCTCGACCGAACCCCTCCCGAGCTCGCCGGCGACATCATGCACCGGGGCATCATGCTCACGGGCGGCGGCGCGCTCCTGCGAGGGCTCGACACCCGCCTCCGCCACGAGACCGGCATGCCGGTCCACGTGGCCGAGAACCCCCTCTCGTCGGTGGCGATCGGGTCCGGCAAGTGCCTGGAGGAGTTCGAGGTTCTCCAGCGGGTCCTGGTGAGCCCTTCGAGGAGGTAGACCGCGGTGGCCCTGCGGAGCCGCGCGCGGAGCACCCGCCTGCTGGTCGTCACCCTCGTCTCGATCTCCCTCGTCACGATCACGGTGGACTACCGTCAGGGAGACGAGGGGCCGCTCGCGGCGGCGAGCGAGGCGGCGCTCGTGGTCCTCACCCCGCTCCAGGAGGCCGTGTCGAAGGTGACCCGCCCGATCGGCAACTTCTTCTCGACGCTGATCCGACTCCCGTCGATTCGGCACGAGCGCGACATCCTCGCCGAGCGCGTCAAGGTCCTCGAGGCCGAGCTCTCGACCACGCAAGCCGACGCCGATCGCCTCGCCGAGCTCGAGGCGCTGTTCCAGCTCCAGTCGGGGCTCGGCCCGAAGGTGGAGACGGCCGCCGCGCAGGTGATCGCGAGCGGCGTCTCGAACTTCGAGTGGACGATCACGATCGACCAGGGCGCGAACTCGGGGATCGCCGAGGACATGGCCGTGATCTCGAGCGGCGGGCTGGTCGGTCACGTCACGCGGACCGGGCCGAGCTCCTCCGTGGTCCAGCTGATCATCGACCCCGATTCGTTCGTCGCCGGTCGCCTCGAGGTTTCGGACCAGGCGGGGCTGCTCGCGGGGCAGGGGACCGATGACCTCCAGATGAGCCAGCTCCCGCAGGACGCCGAGATCCTGCCCGACGAACGCGTCGTGACGGCCGGGTACCGGATCGCGGGGGTCGGCCAGAGCCTGTATCCGCCCAACGTCCTGATCGGGACCGTCTCCCGGGTCCTGGACGAGGACTCGGCGACCGAGAAGTTCGTGACGGTCCGGCCGGCGGTCGACTTCTCATCGCTCTCGCTCGTCCTCGTGGTGCTGTCGCGTGACGGTCAGAGGTAGGGGCGACCTCCGTGCGTCGGGTGCTCCTCCTCGCCGCGGCGATCCTCTCCGCGCTGCTGTTGCAGACCACGATCTTCGCCGAGATCAACCTGCTCGGGGCCAAGCCGGAGCTGATGTACCTGATCACGATCGCGTTCGCCATGCTGGAGGGCCCGGCCTCCGGAGCGATCACGGGGTTCGTGGGCGGCATGGCGCAGGACTTCCTGCTCGACGCGCCGAAGGGCATCACGGCGCTCACGCTCACCCTGCTCGGCTACGCGATCGGCATGGCGCGCCAATACATCGTGAGCCCCTCGCCGGTGCTGCCGGTGGTCCTCGTCGCCCTCGGGACGTTCGCGGGCGTCCTGTTCTACGGGGTCGTCTCGTTCCTGCTCGGCCAGCTCGACTCCACGTGGCTCTACCTGCTCCGCGTCGCCGTGCTCTCGGCGATCTACAACGCGATCCTGACACCGCTCGTGTTCCCGATCATGCGACGCGCGGCGCAGGGATCGCGTTCGCGCCGGGTGGTCCGGTGGTGAGGTTGTCGTGACGGAGCCGACGACCGGGTTCCGGGTCAAGGTCCTGGCCGCACTGGTGCTCGCGATGTTCGCTGCGCTCACCGCCCGGCTGTGGTTCCTTCAGGTCCTCGCGGCCGAGCAGTACAAGGCCGACGCGGCGAACAACGCGGTCCGGCTGATCGACGTCCCGGCGCGGCGCGGCGTGATCAAGGACGCGACGGGGCAGCACCTCGTCGAGAACCGCGACAGCCTCGTCCTCACGATCAACCGCGAGGAGCTCGGGACCGAGACCGAACGCGTCCTGCTCGAACTCTCGGAGCTCCTCGACATCCCGGCGGACGAGCTCGGGGAGCGGCTGGACGATCCCGCCTACTACGAGTTCAGCCCGATCCCGGTCGCGATCGACGTCCCGCCGCGGGTGACGTGGTACGTGAAGGAGCATCGAGGGAGCTTCCCCGGGGTCGACGTGATGCCCCTTCCGATCCGCTCCTACCCGTACGGGTCGCTCGCGGCGCACACACTCGGCTACCTCGGCCAGATCAACGAGGAGCAGCTCGGGGACCCGGGGTTCGCCGACTACGAGGCGGGGGACCAGATCGGGGTCTCGGGCGTCGAGAGCGTGTACGAGCGCGACCTGTCCGGCACGAAGGGCCTCGTGAAGTACCGGGTGAACTCGCTCGGGCGGAACCTCGGCCCGATCGGGACCCGGGACCCGGTGCCCGGCAACGACGTGTGGCTCACGATCGATGCGGACATCCAGGAGCTCGCCGCCGAGTCCCTGAAGAGCGGGATCGACCACGCGCGGACGGTCTTCGACTCCGACAGCGGCAAGGCCCTGGCCGCGAACGCGGGCGCCGTGGTCGTGCTCGACCCGGAGAACGGCGCGATCGAGGCGATGGCCTCGTACCCGTCGTTCAGCCCGGAGCTGTTCACCGAGCCGATCCCCCAGCGCGAGTACCAGCGTCGCTTCGGTCCCGCCCGCGGCTCGCCGCTGCTGAACCGTGTGCTGGCGGGGCAGTACCCGCCGGGCTCGACCTACAAGCCGTTCGTGGCGGCGTCCGGCCTGCACCGCGAGATCGTCACGACCGATCGCTACTACCCGTGCCCCGGGAGCTGGATCGCCCCCTACAACGAGAGCGACCCGGAGGCCGTGCAGTACCTGTTCAACAACTGGACGTCGGCCGACCTGGGGTCGATGAACGTGGCCGAGGCGCTCGCCGCGTCTTGCGACACGGTCTTCTACCCGATGGGCTACCAGTACTGGGACGCCTACTACGTGAACGACGACGAGGCCGCCAACGGCGTCGTCTCCCGCGAGCCGCTCCAGCGCGACCTCGAGGCCTTCGGGTTCGGCCGCGACACGAGGGTCGACCTGCCGTTCGAGACGGACGGCCGCGTCCCCGACGCCGAGTGGAAGGACGCGATCCATAGGGAGTTCCCGGACTCGTTCCCCGAGGGCGAGTGGTTCCCCGGCGACTTCATCCTCATGACGATCGGGCAGGGGGACACGCTCGTGACGCCGCTGCAGCTCGCGACCGCCTACGGGGCCCTCCAGAACGGCGGCAGGCTCTGCGTGCCGCACGTGCTGAAGCTCGTCGTCACGCCCGAGGACGAGGTCGTCCGCTCCTACAAGCCGAACTGCCGCCGAGGGGTGCCGTTCGGGCTCCGCACGATCGAGTATGTGCGGAACGCCCTCACCGGCACGGTCCAGAGCGGCGGGACCGCCGGCGGCGCGTTCGCCGGGTTCCCGTTCGACCAGGTCTGGGTCGCCGGCAAGACCGGAACCGCCGAGGTCGACCCGAAGCAGGACTACTCGTGGTTCGCCGCGATGACCGCCGCCGGCGGCGAGGAGCACGTGATCGTGACGCTCGTTGAGCAGGGCGGTCACGGCTCGACGACGGCGGCACCGATCACCCGACACGTCATCGAGGGGCTCTACGGCCTCGGGTTCTCGCAGTTCGTCGACGTCGCGGGGACCGACTGATGGATCTCGCCGCGACCCGCGCCGGGCCGGCGACCGATCGCTGGGCGATCCGCCACATCGACCCGGTGCTCGTCGGCGCCGCGATCGCGCTCGCCGCGATCGGCCTGTTCGCGATCTACTCGGCCACCCACCAGTCACTGGCGGCCGTCGACCTCGACCCGGGGCGGTTCGTGAAGCGGCAGGTGACGTTCCTCGCGGTGGGGTTCATCGTTGTGCTCCTCGCGGCGAGCTTCGACTACCGGTTGCTGAAGGTCTACGCGGGCATCATCTACGTGTCGTCGCTCGTGCTCCTGCTGCTCGTGCGGACGCCGCTCGGGACCAGCGTCAAGGGCGCGCAGCGGTGGTTCGAACTGTTCGGGTTCCAGCTCGCCCCCTCGGAGATCGCCAAGCTCGCGCTGATCGCGATGCTCGCCGCGTTCCTGTCCGAGATCCGGGGCGACCTCACGCTCCAGGACGTTTTCCGGGCGAGCGGACTCGCGGCGATCCCTGCCTTCCTCGTGTTCCTGCAGCCCGACCTCGGGACCTCGATCGTGTTCGCGGCGATCCTCGTCGGGATGCTCGTCGTTGCGGGCGCGAGGGCCCGGTACCTCGGGATCCTTGCGCTCACGGCCGCCGTGCTGATCGTCTCGGGGTTCCAGGTGGGCCTCGTCCGCGAGTACCAGATCGAGCGCCTCCGCGCGTTCCTCGATCCAGGCAGCGTCGACGCCGCCGCGCTCCACAACCGCGAGCAGGCCGAGATCGCGATCGGGTCCGGCGGCCTCACGGGCGTCGGCTACCTCCAGGGGACGCAGACGAACCTCGACTTCGTCCCCGAGCAGCACACGGACTTCGTGTTCACGGTCGTGGGGGAGGAGTTCGGGTTCCTCGGGGCGTTCGGGCTCCTGGCGCTCTACGCGTTGCTGCTCTGGCGGGCGTTCCGCATCGCGTTGTTATCGCGGGATCCGTTCGGGACGTACCTCGCGACCGGGATCGTGTCGATGCTCGCGCTCCAGGTCTTCGTGAACATCGGGATGAACGTGGGCATCATGCCGATCACGGGCATCCCCCTGCCGTTCGTGTCCTACGGCGGGAGCTCGCTGCTCCTGAACTGCGCCGCTATCGGACTGCTGCTGAACGTGCACATGCGCCGGTTCACCTAGCGCGCCGCTCGCGCGGGCCGTTCAGTCGTCGGGGGCGATCGTCCACAGGAACGTGGAGCCCTCCGGACCCGAGTGCTCGACCCGCACGTCGCCCCCCATCGCCCGCGCCGCGGTGCGCGCCAGCGCGAGACCCATGCCGGCTCCCTGGTGGACGCGCACGTTGAGCTCCTCGAGCTGCTCGAGCGGCCCGAAGATCCGCTCGCGGTCGTTCGGGTCGATGCCCGGCCCGCCGTCGATCACGCGGGCCTCGACCCCGTCGATGCCGGGGTTGAAGCGGATCCGCACCGGCGCTCCCGTCGGCGAGAACCGGAGAGCGTTGTCGACGAGCTCCTCGAGGATCCGGCGCGCCACCCCGCGGTTCAGCCGGACGAGCGGCACCCGGGTGCTCGAGCTGACCGTGACCCGCGGGTCGCGGATCGTCACGTCTCGCGCCACGTCCGCGACGTCGATCCGCTCCGTGAGGCCCGCGTCCACCGTGAGCTCGAAGCGCTCGACGAGCCGCGCGAGCGCCTGCGCCCGCGTCACGAGCCGCGCGAGCAGCTCGGCCTCCTGCTCGGAGGTCGCGGAGCGGGTCGCGAGCGTGTGGGCGACGCCGAGGATCACGGTCACCGGCGTCCGCAGCTCGTGCGAGAGCCGGGAGACGAGCTCCTGCCGCCGGGCAGAACGCTCGACGAGCGCCGCCTGCGCGCTCTCGAGCTCGCGGGTGCGGCGCCGTTCGCGTTCGAGCGCCTCCGTGAGCTCGTCGATCACTCGGGGCGTGACGCCGGGTGACAGGATCGCGCCTCCCTCGGCGGCTCGGCTCACCGCCGTGAGGATCTCGTCCCCGTCGGAGTCCTTCAGGACGTACCCGGAGGCTCCGGCCACGAGCATCCCCCTGACGATCTCCTGATCCTCGTGACCGGAGAGGGCGACCACGCCCACCTCGGGGAACCCGTCCTTCAGCTTCCTCGTGGCCTCGATCCCGTCCATCGCGGGCATCCGGACGTCCATGAGCACCACATCGGGCTCGAGCACGGGCATGAGGTCGAGCGCCTCGAGCCCGGACCCCGCCTCGCCCACGACCTGCAGGTTGCCGGCCTCGAGCAGCGACAGCAGCGACTCGCGGAAGCCGGCGTTGTCGTCGACCACCAGCACCCGGATCGGCCGGACATCACCGACCGGGCGGGGAAGGACCGCCCGTTCCATGTCGCGGAGTGTCGACCGCCCTGGGCGGCCGCGGTATCAGGCGAGCGTGGGTTTTTCCGAGCCGCCACGGGCCGACAGCCGGGCTAGCCGGAAGCAACTAGTCCGAACTCCGCAGGCTGTCGGCCGGATGGCGGGCACGGCCACGGACGGTTGCTATCCTTTGCCCAGGATTGCCCGCCGAGCGCGCGGCCACGGGGCCGCGAGGACGCCGGCGAGGTAGGAGCGGCGAGGCGCAGGCCAGCAGGCCCCGGAGCCACCTCCGGAGAGCCGCGGCCGGGCGGCCCGCCCGGAACGGAGCTTCGCGTGCGCGAGGAAGCGCCGCAGGGGCGCGGGGACGAGAGCCCCGAGCCCGTGCGTACAGAGACAGAGTCACACGATCGAACCGACCAGCAGGCCCAGGCCCGAGCGTCGCGTTCGTCCACCACCGCCGGGAACGGCTCTGGCGACGGCGAGACCGCCGCGCCCAAACCGCGCCGCCGCCGCGGCGGGCGGGGCCGGGGCGGCCGTGGTCGCGGATCGGG
>Ga0075431_100001172_pt1 | contig 23632 bp, 29 predicted proteins | sample RhiMetdeltSRZDD5_FD_75297 | JGI IMG/M metagenome (GOLD analysis project Ga0075431, IMG submission 75297) | Populus rhizosphere microbial communities from Tennessee, USA - Rhizosphere MetaG P. deltoides SRZDD5 | ecosystem: Host-associated > Plants > Roots > Rhizosphere > Soil | place: USA... | reverse complement strand
GCGCCCTGGCCCTCTGGCTCCATCACTACAACTGGCACCGTCCCCACACGAGCCTCGGCGGTCGACCCCCCATCACCCGGGTCCTGACTGCAACGAACCTCGTGAGACTCCACAGCTAGCTGGCGGCGGAGAGCGCGCGCTTGCCCGCGGGCTCGACGCGCTCGCCGACGCCGTCGGACAGGGCGTCCGCCAGCATCTCGCCGAGCGCGGCGGTATAGCGCGCGCGGCGCGGGCGAGCCTCCACGAAGGCGCGGAGCTCCGAGTACCGCACCACCGGATGCCACGGCCGGTCGAGGTCGAGACGGCCGAAGGGATGGGTGATGACGACCACCGTGTCCACCCAGCGGAGCAGCGATCCCGTCAGCTCGGGACGGGCGCGGACCAGAAAGTCGCGTACCGCGGCGGCGTCATCGCTCAGCCGTCGCGTCAGGCTCGAGCGGGGGAACCCGTTCACGAGCCAGCGGTCGCGCCGCACGCGAATCCGGCCGCTCCATCGCCGGGACTCCATGACGATGACGCCGCAGGGGCCGATGAGCACGTGGTCCACGTGCGCCCGATAGCCGGGCACGAGCACCTCGTTCACCAGGAAGTACTCGTCGGAGAGCCCCTTGAGCTGGGCGGCCACGCCGGTCTTCCGGCGCCGGCCCGCGCGGACGCTGCGGAGACGGCCCATCGCGGGCCCGGCCATGCTGCCGGCGGCGAGGCCCGTGAGCAGCCCCACATACGGGTTCACCGCCAGACCCGCCGCCACGCTCGCGACGAGACCGCCCGCCGCGAACCCCATCAGCTCCAGTCGCTGATTGCGCTGGCGCCTGGCCAGATACGCCCCGCCCGCTCCCATGATGTGCATGTTCCGCCCCCTGCGCTCTGGGTTGAATTGCACGGGGCGGGCCAGGGGGAAGGCGGGGACGCAGCTGTTGCGCCGATTCCCGATATCGTTATCGGTCGCGGAGTTAGGCGGCGCGCCCGGGATAGGCGCACACCTTGCGCGTCGAGGAGGGGACGATTCGCGTCAGGGCGCCGTGCCGAAAATCGCGCGATTCCACCGGCACTTACTCAAAGGTGGGCGACAGCCTCGATCTCGACGAGCGCGCCGGCGGGAATCGCGGCCACCTGCACGGTGGAGCGCGCGGGCGGTGTATCGCCGGCGTGCTTCTTGTACACCTCGTTCATCGCCGCGAAGTCGCCGAGGTCCTTGAGAAAGACGGTCGTCTTCACGAGGCGGTCGAGCCCGCTCCCGGCCGCCTCCAGGATGGCGCGGAGATTGGCGAAGACCTGCTCGGTCTGCTCGGCGATGCCGGGCCCCACGAGCTGGCTGCCGCCCGGGCGCAGGGGGATCTGGCCGGACACGAAGACGAGATCGCCGATGCGGATGGCCTGGGAATAGGGCGCGCCCGCGAACGGCGCGGGCGCCTCCTCCGTGCGAATGGCGGACTTCCTAGGCACGTTCGGCTCCTTCCTGATCATGTATCCGCTCGGCTCGCCGCCGAGTGGCGGCTTACCTCGCCCTGCTATGTATCCGCTCGGCTCGCCGCCGAGTGGCGGCTCACCTCGCCGATCAGCTGCCCCCGGTCATCCCGCGAGCGAACTCAGCATGATCTCGAGGCCCACGCGCAGGCCCACCGGCAGGCCCTCCTCGTTCATCTCGAACTCGGGCGCGTGGTGCGGGCGGGGCTTGCCGTGTGAGGGGGCGATGCCGACCCGGAAGTAGCAGCCGGGACGTTCCCGGAGGAACAGGCTCATGTCGTCGGAGGCCATCACCCGCCCGCCCTCGACCACGGCCGCCTCGTCGATGGCGGTGGCGGCGCAGCGATGCACGAAGTCGGTCTCCTTGGCGTGATTCACCACCGCCGGGCACGAGCCCCCGTCCATGATCAGCCGCGCCTCGGCCCGGAACGCGCGCGCCTGGTGCGCGACGAAGTCCCCCAGCCGCTGTATCAGCATGTCGCGGATGGACTGCTCGAAGGCCCGGATGGTGCCCTTCATCACCGCGCGGTCCGGGATGATGTTGCCCTTGGTCCCGGACACGATCTGCCCGACGGTGAGCACGGCGGTCTCCTGAGCGGGGACCTCGCGGGCGACCAGGCTCTGCATGCCCAGCAGGATGCTCGCGGCGGCGGTGATGGGATCCACGGACAGATGCGGCATGGCGCCGTGGCCGCCCGCGCCCTTCACCTCCACGGTGAAGGCGTCGGCGGAGGCCATGGTGGGGCCCGGCCGCACCTGCACCACCCCCGCGGGCTGCAGCGTCGTGAGGTGGAGACCGTACACCTCGTCCACTCGCGGGTTGTCGAGCACGCCCGCCTCGATCATGGGGCGGGCGCCGCCCAGCACTTCCTCCGCAGGCTGGAAGATGAACACCGCGGTGCCCGGGAGCTCGCGGCGGCGACGGGCGAGAATCTCCGCCATGGTGATGGCGATGGCGGTATGCCCGTCGTGCCCGCAGGCGTGCATGACGCCAGGCGTGCCCGAGGCGAACGGCGCCTCCAGCACTTCCGTGAGGGGCAGCGCGTCGGTGTCCGCGCGCCAGGCCACCGTGCGGCCGGGGGCGTCGCCGCGGAGCACGCCCACTACGCCCGTCCCCGCGATGCCGGTGCGCACCTCGAGGCCGGCCGCGTCCAGCCGCTCCGCGATGATCCCGGCGGTGCGCTGCTCCTGGAACGACAGCTCCGGGTGGCGGTGAAAATCCCGCCGGAGCGCGATCATGCTCTCCCGCTGCCGCTCCGCCTCCTGCGACCAGTCGAGTCGTGTTTTGCTCATGGGCGAGAAGGTAGCCTACTCGGCGCCCGAGCGCCACCAGAGGGTGATGAGCGCCAGCCCCGCCACGCCGGACAGCCCGGCGGCGAGATACGCGGTGGACACCCCCGCGCGCTCCGAGATCCACCCGACGAGAAAGGCCCCGATGGGAAACGAGCCGCCGAAGATCAGGGTGTAGAGACTCATCACCCGCCCGCGCAGGTTGTCGGGCGCGGCGAGCTGGAGCGCGGTGTTGCAGGAGGCCACCAAGACGATGCCGGAGACGCCGATGAGAAACAGCATGGGAACGGCGACCCAGAAGTGGGTGACCGCGCTCATCACGACCAGGCTGCCGCAGGCCACGAATCCCGACGCCAGCACCGTGGGGAGCGAGAGCTCTGGCTGCCGGAGATTGCCCAGGGCGAGGGCGCCCGTTACCGCGCCGACCCCCGCCGCCGCCATGAGGAACCCGAAGCCCTCCGCGCCCATGTGCAGCACGGTGCGAGCCAGCAGCGGCACGTAGACGGAGAAGTTGAACACGGTGAGGCTCACCACGAAGAGGAGGAGCAGGAGCAGCCGGATGCGCCGCACGTCGAGCGCGTAGCGCAGGCCCTCCGCCACGTCGGCGAGCACGGAGCGGCCGCGGACGCCGCGCGGCATCCCCTCGGTCCGCATCCGGGAGAGCGCGGAGATCACCACCGCGAAGGACAGCCCGTTGAGGATGAAGGCCATGTCCACCCCGAAGCGGGCGATGAGGAGCCCGGCCACCACCGGGCCGACGATGCGGGCGGTGTTGAAGGCGGCGGAGTTCAGCGCCACCGCGTTGACGATGTCCTCCTTGCCCACCAGCTCGGCCACGAAGGACTGGCGCGTGGGCATGTCGATGGTGTTCACGCAGCCGAGCACGAAGGCGAGGACGCAGACGTGCCAGTACTCGACGTGGCCGAAGCGCACGAGGAAGCCGAGGACGATGGCGAGCAGCGCGATGGCGACCTGGGTGCAGAGGAGCACCCGGCGCTTGGGCAGGCGGTCGGCGAGGGCGCCCGTGAAGAGGGAGAAGAGGAGGACCGGGGCGAACTGCAGGGTGCCGATGAGCCCGAGCCGCAGCGGAGAGCCGGTGAGCTGCAGCACCAGCCACGCCTGCCCCACCGACTGCATCCAGGAGCCGACCTGCGAGACGCACTGGCCCACGTAGAAGCGCCGGTAGTCCGCGTGGTTCAGCGCGCGCAGCCCGGCGGGAAACCTCACCTAGTCGGCGAGGGCGATGCAGGCGAAGGCGACCTTCGCGGTGGTGGGCACGCCGAAGCGAGCGGTGTGCCGGGCGGGCAGGCCCCGCGGGAAGTGCTTCACGTACTCCGCGTTGATCGCGTGGTAGTCAGTGGGGTCGGTGATGAGGAGCGTGACCTGAATCACCCGATCCAGGGACGTGCCGGCGGCGCGCAGGATAGCGGCGACGTTCTCGAGCGCCCAGCGCGTCTCCTCGGCGGCGGTGCCCGCGCGCGGCGCGCCGCCGATGTCGTTGCCGGCGCCGGTGCCGGAGACGAAGACGAGCCCGGCCGCGCGCGTGGCGCGTGAGAAGGCGCCGGGCGCGGGCGCGTCGGGCGGGTTGAAGAACTCGATGGCAGTCATGCGGTGGCGTCCTCCTCCACACGGCGCGCGGCGACGTTCTTGACGAAACGACCGGACTGGCCGATGATGCGGGCGGTACCTCGGCGTCCACACCCTAACATGCAATCGACATCCGGTGACCTCCTCGCTGGCGTTCGCGAGCGCGCGCACGCGAACCTCTTCTGGCGCACGCTCGGCATCCAGGTCGAAGACGCGCGCGAGGGGTGGGTGCGCCTGCGCGTGCCCGTGCGCGACGAGCTGCGGAACGCGCCGGGGGCGCCCGTTCACGGCGGCGTGCTGTCGGCGCTCGTGGACATGGCGGTGGGCGGCGCCCTCAGCACCCTGCACGCGGAGGCGGCGGGGGGCGTCGGGCAGACCACGCTCGATCTCAACGTGTCCTTCCTCGCCGCCGCTCGCGGCGACGTGGTCGCCGAAGGTCGCATCCTCCGCCGCGGGCGCTCCATCGCCTTCGGCGAGGCGTCCGTCACCGACGCCGCCGGCACCACGGTGGCGGTCGGCCGCGCGACCTACATGATCCTCGCCCCGAAACCGTAGTTCTCGAACCCGCGAAAGGAGCGCCTCGTGGCCACCAGCAAGATCGTCTTCTCGCCGCCAATGCCCAAGGACATCATGGACGAGGCTCGGGCCATGGTCCCGACCGGATACGAGCTCGCCGTGGTGGACCGCAGCGTCCCCGACGCGCTCGACGCGCACCGGGACGCGGAGTACTTCGTCGGGTTCGCGCGCGGCGACATGGGGCCGGACTTCTACCAGACGCTGCCCAAGCTCAAGCTCGTCCAGCTCATCAGCGCCGGCTACGACCGGCTCGACGTGGCCGCGGCGAAGAAGGCGGGAGTGCCGGTGTCCAACAACGGCGGCGCCAATTCCACCGCCGTCGCCGAGCACACCTGGCTCCTCATCCTGGGGGTGCTCAAGCGCCTGGCCTGGCAGCACGCGAACGTGGTGGCGGGGAAGTGGCGCATCGGCGACCTCGCCGAGAATCGCCTGTACGAGCTGTCGGGCAAGACGCTCGGCATCGTGGGCCTCGGCACCATCGGCAAGAAGGTGGCGCGGCGCGCGCACGCCTTCGAGATGCCGGTGATCTACTACGACACCGTGCGCCTCACCGAGGACCAGGAGGACGCCCTCAACGTGCGCTTCGTCCTCCTCGACGAGCTGCTCCGCGCGGCCGACGTGGTGAGCCTCCACGTGCCGCTGAACGCCTCCACCCGGAACCTCATGGGCGCGCGCCAGTTCGGCCTCATGAAGCCTTCCGCCGTGCTCATCAACACCTGTCGCGGCCCCGTGGTGGACGAGACGGCGCTGCATCAGGCGCTGGTGAGCGGGCAGATCGCGGGCGCGGGCCTCGACGTCATGGTCGAGGAGCCGGGCAAGCCCGGGCACCCGCTCTACACCGCCCCCAACATCACGATCACCCCCCACATGGCCGGGCCCACGTGGGAGAACTGGCCCAAGGCCTTCCGCAACGCGTACGACAACATCCAGCGGGTGGCGCGCGGCGATCGCGCCATGTGGATCATTCCGGAGCTCCGCTAGGTGGCCCGAGCTTCGATAGGGGCGCAATGACTTTTCCCGAGTACGAGCAGTACGACGGCCTCGGCCTCGCCGAGCTGGTGAAGTGGGGGAAGATCTCCCCGCCCGAGCTCCTCGAAGCGGCCATCGAGCGCGTCGAGGCGCGCAATCCCACCGTCAACGCGGTGGTGATGAAGCTCTACGACTACGGCCGCAAGGCGATCGCGGAGGGCCTGGGCGACGGGGCCTTCCGCGGCGTCCCCTATCTCATGAAGGATCTCACCGCGTCCATCAGCGGCGTGCCGATGACGCGCGGCTCGAAGTTCTTCGCCGACACCCCGCCCGCCGCCGCCGACAGCGAGCACGTCAAGCGGCTCCGGCGCGCGGGCCTGGTCATTTTCGGGCGCACCAACACCTGCGAGCTGGGCCTCTCGCTCACCTGCGAGCCCCAGCTCCACGGACCGACCAAGAACCCGTGGGATCCCACCCGCATCTCCGGCGGCTCCAGCGGCGGCGCCGCCGCCGCCGTGGGCGCGCGGATGCTGCCCATGGCGCATGCCTCCGACGGCTTCGGCTCCATCCGCGCCCCCGCCGCCTGCTGCGGGCTCGTCGGGCTGAAGCCGACGCGGGCGCGCAACACCATGGCTCCGGGGCTGGGCGAGGGGCTGGGCGGGCTCTCCACGGAGCACGCGGTGACGCTGTCGGTACGCGACTGCGCGGCCCTTCTCGACGCCACCGCGGGCGCCGGCGCGGGCGATCCCTACGTCGCTCCGACGGGGACGCGGCCGTTCCTGCGCGAGATCGGCGCCGACGCGGGGCGGCTTCGCATCGCCTTCACCAGCAAGGCGCCGAACGGCGCCCCCGTCGAGGCGGAGAGCCTGCGCGCGCTCGCCGAGACCGCGCGGCTCTGCGCGGACCTCGGCCACACCGTGGAGGAGGCCAATCCCGACGTCGAGGGCGCGGCGATCGTCCCCACTTTCCTGACGCTCGCCGCCGCGAACACGGTGGTGAACCTCGCCAGCCATCCCTCGGGTCGCCCGCCGGGCGCAGGCGACGTGGAAAAGGTCACCCTCGGGACGGCCCGCCTGGGGGAGCGCTTGTCGGCCGCCGACTACGTGAAGGCCACCCAGACCGCGCATCGGTTGGGACGGCAGATGGCCGCGTTCCACATGCGCTGGGACGTGCTGCTGACGCCAGGGCTGGCCACGCTGCCACCCAAGCTCGGGTGGATCGACATGATGCTCGACGACGTCGACGAGTACTGGCGGCGCGTGTTCCACATGTCACCGTTCACCGTGTGGTTCAACCTCACCGGTCAGCCCGCCATGATGCTGCCGCTCGCGGTGAGCGCGGAAGGCCTGCCCCTGGCCACCCAGCTCGTGGGCCGCTACGGCGACGAGGCCATCCTGTTTCGGCTCGCCTCACAGCTCGAGAAGGCGCGGCCGTGGATCGACCGCGTCCCTGCCGTCGCCCGCTAGCCGGGACGGACGCCGACCCTACTTCGCCTGCAGACGCCGCGTCCAGGCGGCGAGCGCCTCCAGGAGCTGGCGGATCAGCGTGCGCGCGGTCTCGTCGGTGAGCCGCCCGCTCGGGTCGAACTTGGTCGCCGCGGCGGCCACGAACACTTCCGGCTTGTTGAGGGGCAGCATGTTGAGGAACACGCAGCTCTGCCGCAGGTGATACTGGGCGCGCCCGGTGCCCATCATGCCCGGCGAGGCCCCCATCATCGCCACCGGCTTGCCGTTGAAGGGCTGCACCGGACGCACCGGCGACGGCCGCGAGGCCCAGTCGATCGCGTTCTTGAGCACGCCCGACATCGAGTAGTTGTACTCGGGGGTGGCGATGAGGAGGGCGTCGGCCTCCTCGATCCGCCGCTGGAAGTCCTTCACCGCCTCGGGCAGGCCGCCCGCCTCTACGTCGCCGCTGTAGAGGGGAATCGGGGCGAGATCGTAGACGTCCAGGCTCATCCCCTCCGGCAGCATCTCGCCGGCGGCACGCAGCAGCGCGCGATTGAACGAGCCCTTGCGGAGACTGCCCGCGAAGCCGAGGACGCGGATGGGTGTGCTCATGGAGCCTCCGGTGGTGTGGGAAGGAGCCGGCCCGCCGCGCGAATGCGCGCGAGGTCATAGGGCGGCGGGACGAGCAGGATGACGCGGCCGACGCCGAGGGCTTCCAGCCCCTTGCGCGGCGATGCGCCGGCGCTGAGCCAGCCGTCGGCGAGCCCCGCGAAGACGGTGACGAGAAAGCGCGCGGGGTCGCGACCCGCGCGCGCGTGGGCCTCACGCGCGACGGCGATCAGCTCGGCGAGGCGCGGATGCCGGGCCTGCGTGTTGAACCCGTCCGCCCAGCGCCCGGCGATCTCCGCCATCCGCGGCCCGAAGCCCCCCACCACGATGGGCGGCGGCGGATCGGGACGGAGGAAGCCTTCGGGCCGGGCGAGCCGGTAGTGCGCGCCGGCAAAGTCCCCGCCTTCCCCCGCCCAGAGCCGGCGCAGCACCTCACACGCCTCCGCCACGCGCTGGGCCCTCACGCCGTCCGGCTCCACCGGCATGCCGATGGCCTCCTGCTCGACCACGTAGGGTGTGCTGCGGCTGCCGCCCGAGCCGAGGCCGAGGAGGAGTCGGCCGCCCGACACCTGCTGGAGCGTGGCCGCCATGTTGGCGAGGAGGCCCGGCCGGCGCATGCCCACGTTGAGCACGAGCGGCCCCAGCGTCACGCGCCGCGTGGCCTCGGCGAGGGCGGCGAGGGTGGTCCACACCTCCGGCACCGACGAGGCGGCGCCGCGCTCCGGGTCACGGAGGTGATCCCAGGTCCAGATGCCGTCGAAGCCGGCCGCCTCCGCGGCCACCGCCGCCGCGCGCATCTCGGCGTAACTGGCGCCCATGGGGATCAGCAGGAGATCGGTCTTCATGCCGCGGAGCCCTCGTCCCCCTAGAAGAAAAGGTAGTAGGTGCTCAACGAGATGGTGTCCATCGAGCGTGACGTGGGGGAAAGCACGTGGTTCTTGTCATACCGGTTGCGGAACACGCGCTCGTCGGCCTGATCGTGGCGGTATTCGAGGCGCCCGACCAGCCCGCGCCAGATCTTGAGCTGGAGGGTGAGCGTGGTGGACCAGAGGGACAGCTTGCTGCCGAACCCCGTGCGCGCGCCGTCGGAGTCCTTGAAGTACTCCTGGCGCAGGGCCACGCGGAACCGCTCGGTGAAGTCGTAGGCGCCCCACAGCGCCCAGCCCCACCACGTGGCGTCCGCGTCGCGGCGGGTGTCGAGCGCCACCAGCGAGGCTTCGTTCTTCTCGTTGCCGCCGGTAATCTCCGCGGCGAGCGTCGTCTTGGGCAGGCCCGTGTACGTCACCACCGTGTCGAGGATCCAGCGCTGATTGCGGTTGTTGTCGTTCTGCTCAGGCCCGAAGAGGGAGCCGGTGAGGATGGACAGGCCCTCGGCCGGCGTCAGCGCGACGAGCAGCCCGCCCATGGGCCGCTGGTTGTTGTCCTCGGTGGTGTCCGAGCCGGTGGCGACCCCCGCGAACAGGTTGAGCCACTCCGTGGGCGCGTAATTCGCCACCACGCCGGTATGGGTGAAGGGGCCGGCGAAATTGAAGAGGTAGCCGCGGGAGAAGTTCAGGTTGCTCGGCGACTCGATCACCTCGTAGCCGAGCAGGCTCGCCCATTTCCCCGCCCGGACGATGAGGCCGGAGCCGACGGGGAAGCGGACGGACACGTACGCCTCCTGCACATCAACCGGCGCCGTGTTGCGGAACGGGAAGGCGTCATCCTCGTCGCGAAAAATGCCCAGCGAGTGGTTCTTCTGCGCGTCCCGCCCCGCCGTCACCGCGAGCCCGAAGCCGAACGGGTAGCGCTCGGAGGCCACCTTCTTGACGGAGAACTCCGCCATGTTGAACGTGTAGCCCTCGTAGTAGTCGTAGACGCGCAGCTCGTTCACGCCGCCGCGCCCGGCGCCGCCCAGGTTGAACGTGAAGCTCTGCTCGACGTAGGCGAAGAGATTCACCGCGTCGAGGAACGTGGCGGGCTTCTTCTCCTCCTCCGGCGGATCGGCGGCGGAAGCGGACGCCGCGGCAAGCGCGAGGAGCGCGGCGACGAGCGCGGGCGCGGCGAAGTTCGAGGCTCGCATGGGCGGCCGCCGCGATAATATCCGAGCGGGCCATCCGCACCGATGCCAATTTCACGCGACCCCGCCCACCGGACCCGGCCGTCCGGGTATGGCGAGTTGAAGCGGCCGGCGGAACCTGGGACAATCGCACGCGGAGGAACGCGCATGATTGCCTCGGTCCGATTCGCCGCGCTCGCGCTGACGCTGACGCTCGCCCTCGTCCTCACCGCCGTCCCCGCGCCCGCCCACCACGGCTGGAGCAGCTATGACAGCGGGAACACGCTGAACCTCACCGGCACCATCAAGGAGTCCGGGTACGAGCATCCCCACGGCTACATCCGCCTCGAGGTGCCCGGAAAGACCTGGCTCGTCGTGCTGGCGCCGCCGTCCCGGATGGAGAATCGCGGCCTGCCCCGCGCCGGCCTCACGCCCGGCAAGACCGTCACCGTGGTCGGCTACCCGAACCGTACCGACCCCGAGGAGATGCGCGCGGAGCGGATCACCGTCGACGGCAAGACCACCGAGCTGCGTTGATCCACAATCCGCAGGCAGCGGCCTGGCTGGTGTGGCTCGAGTCCAGCGCCGTCGCCGTCGCCATGCGGCAGTGGCTCTGGCTGTACCCCGCCGTGGAGATCGTCCACATCGTGGGCATCGTCGCCCTCGTGGGCGGCGCCGTCATGTTCGACCTGCGCCTGCTCGGCCTCTCGCGGGGCCTCCCCGTCGCCGCGCTCGCCGCGCACCTCCTGCCGTGGTCGCGGGTGGGGCTCGGCCTCGTCGCGGTGTCAGGCCTGCTCATGTTCACGGCGCACGCCACCGAGTGGGCCGAGAATCCCGCCTTCCGCGTGAAGCTCCTGCTCATCGTCGCCGCCGGCCTCAACGCCTGGGTCTTTCACCGCTGGCCCTTTCGGAGCGTCGGGCGCTGGGACCGCGAGGTGCCGGCGCCGCCGCGCGCCCGCGCCGCCGCCCTCGTGTCCATCGCGCTCTGGCTGTCCGTGATCGCCTGCGGCCGCCTCCTCGCCTACCTCTGAGCGCGCCCTCGCGCTCGCGCGGGCGCCGCCCGTGACCTGGTTCGCGCTCGCCCTCGGCGCCGCCATCCTGCAGGCGGGCCAGATCGCCTTCGTGAAGGGCCAGGCGCGACACATCCCGCCGCTGATCCTCGTCTTCTGGACCCAGGTAGTGGGCATGGTGGCCTGGAGCCTCGGCATCTGGCTCGCGGGCGGCCGGATCGACATCCCGCGCGACATGTGGGGCTGGATCCTACTCGCCGCCGGCTGCGCGGGGGTGTATTCGTACCTCCTCACGCGCGCGAGCGCTCGCGGCGACATCTCCATCGTGGGCCCGGTGCTGGCGCTGGCGCCCGTCTTCTCCATCGTGCCGGACTGGTGGCTCACCGGCAGCCTGCCCCACGGGCTCGGCTGGTTGGGGGTGGGCCTGGCCGTGGTGGGCACCGCCGGGCTCAGCGCCACGCCCGATCGGCGCCTCGATCTCCGCGGCCTCTTCACCCGCGCCGACGCCCTCGACGCCCTCGGCTCCGCGTTCTTCCTGGGCGTGCTCGCCGCCGTCGATCGCCACAATGTGCTCCGCATGGACGTGCCGTCGTACCTCGTGGGCGCGTACGCGAGCCTCGCGGTGCCGCTGCTCGTGGTGGCCCTCGCGCGCACGCCCGGGAAGCTGGCGACGTCGCTGCGGGCGCCTCAGCTCTGGCGCGTGCTCGTCCACGCCGCCGTCGTGCTGAGCGGCACCGGCTGCCAGGTGTTCGCGCTCGGGATGGCCCCTGCCGCCTACGTGGCGTCGATCCGGCGCACGTCCGCGGTGTTCAGCGTGATGCTGGGCGGCGCCCTCTTCAAGGAGCAGGGCCTGGCCGGACGGCTCGGGGCGGCGATCCTCACCGTGCTGGGCGCGGTGTGCCTGGTGCTGGGGCGATGAGGAGCGCGCCGCGCGGTTGCGCGCGGCCGGCGCTTCGCAGTACCCTGCCCGCGGTCACTGCGGCCTCCACGCCACCCGACCCGGAGAGACCATGAGCACCAGACAGGTCCTGAAGAAGGTCATTCCGGTCGAGGACGCGGTCTCGGTCCTGCAGGACGGCGAGGTGCTCGCGACATCCGGCTACGGCGGCCACGGGATGCCGGAGCAGCTCCTCGTCGCTCTGGAGGCGCGCTTCCTCGCGACGGGCCGGCCCCGCGACCTCACCCTGATCCACGCCACCGGCCAGGGCGACGGGCGGGACAAGGGCCTGAACCTCCTCGCCCACGACGGGCTGCTGCGCCGGGTGATCGGCGGCTACTTCGGGCTCACGCCCAAGATCGGCCGGCTCGTGCAGGACGAGAAGATCCAGGCCTACAACCTTCCCGAAGGCGTGATCACCAACCTCTACCGCGACATCGCCGCGGGCAAGCCGGGCACGGTGTCCCGGGTGGGGCTGGGGACGTTCGTCGATCCGCGACTCGAAGGCGGCAAGCTGAATCGCGCCACCGTCGAGGATCTCGTCGAGGTGATCACCATCAACGGGGCGGAGTACCTCTTCTACAAGGCGCTGCCCATCAACGTGGCCTTCATCCGCGGCACCACCGCCGATCCGGACGGCAACATCACCATGGAAAAGGAGGCCTTACAGCTCGAAACGCTGGCCCTCGCCATGGCGGCGCGAAACTCGCGCGGTTACGTGATCTGCCAGGTCGAGCGGGTGGCCGCGGAGGGCTCGCTCGACGCCCGCCACGTGCGCCTGCCGGGAGTGCTGGTGGACGCGGTAGTGGTCGCCGAGCCGCGGCACCACACGCAGACCTACGGGACGGCCTACAATCCGGCGCTGTCGGGTGAGGTCCGCATCCCCATGAAGACCGTGCCGCCACTCCCGCTCGACGACAAGAAGGTCATGGCGCGGCGGGCCGCGATGGAGCTGCTCCCGAACAGCGTGGTGAACCTCGGCATCGGGCTGCCCGACACCGTCGGCCGCGTGGCGGGGGAGGAGAAGATCTTCGATCTCATGACCCTAACCGTCGATCCGGGGGTGATGGGCGGCGTGCCCGCGGGCGGAGAGGACTTCGGCGCCGCCATCAACTACCAGGCCCTCATCGACCACTGCTCACAGTTCGACTTCATCGACGGCGGCGGGCTCGACTGCGCTTTCCTCGGCTTCGCCGAGTGCGACCGCCTGGGTAATGTCAACGCCAGCCGCTTCGCCGACCGCATTGCCGGCTGCGGGGGCTTCATCAACATCACCCAGAACGCCAGGAAGCTGGTATTCATGGGGAACTTCACCGCAGGCGGCGCCCAGTTCGCGGTGGAGGGCGGCCGCCTGCGCATCGTCCGGGAGGGCCGGACGAGCAAGTTCGTCGAGCGGGTCGCTCAGGTCACCTTCAACGGCCCCGCCGCCGCCGCCCAGGGCAAGGACGTGCTCTTCGTCACCGAGCGCTGCGTCTTCCGGCTGACCGACCGCGGGCTCTCGCTCGTCGAGATCGCCCCCGGTATCGAGGTCGAGCAGGACATCCTGCGGCTCCTCCCCTTCCGGCCGCTCGTGGAGGGCGTGACCGCCATGGCGGCAGGCCTCTTCGAGTCCAAGCCCCTCGGCCTGCGGGACCGCATGCTCGACATCCACATCGACCAGCGGCTCTCCTACGATCCCAACACCAATACCGTATTCATGGACTACGCGGGCATGCGCGTCCGGAGCGACGAAGACATCGGCGCGATCGTCGCCGCCGTCGACCGGCTGCTCGGGCCCCTCGGCAAGCGCGTCAACTCCATCGTCAACTACGAAGGGTTCTCCGTCGACGACGATGCGATGGAGGCCTACATGGACGCAGTCCGGTACGTCGAGAAGACGTACTACCTCAAGGTCTCGCGGTTCACCAACAGCGGTTTCCTGCGCCTCAAGCTGGGCAAGGAGCTGGGGAGGCGCGAGGTCTCCACGCGCGTCTTCCAGACCCGTCACGAGGCCGAGCGGAATCTGTCGAGCGGGCAACAAGGAGATACCCCATGAAATTCGGCGTGATCCTCCCCATCTGGCGGCTCACCACGGCGGACGCCGAGCGGCTCACCCTCAAGGCCGAGGAGCTGGGTTGGGACGGCGTCTTCGTTCCCGATCATATCCTCGCCAAGCCCGCGACGACGCAGCACTACGGCCCCTCGTGGCCCGACCCCTTCTCGCTACTGGCGTTCCTCGCCGGGCGCACGCGGCGCATCCAGGTGGGCGCGAGCGTGATCGTGCTCCCGTATCGAAACCCCCTCGTCGCCGCCAAGTCGGCCGCCACCGTGGATCAGGTCTCGGGCGGCCGCTTCATCTTCGGCATCGGCGTCGGGTGGGACGAGGAGGAGTTCAAGGACTTGAATCTGCCTTTCCGCGAGCGCGGCAAGCAGACCGACGAGTACCTGAAGATCATCAAGACGGCGTTCGCGGCGGACATGCCGCAGTTCGCGGGCCGCTACTTCACGTTCGGCGGGGCGACGTTCGCGCCGCGCCCCGTCCAGAAGCCGCATCCGCCCCTCTGGGCGGGCGGGGCGCCCGGCGCGCTGTCCGCCCCCGCCATGCGCCGCGCCGCCGAGCAGTGCGACGCCTGGCACCCGCTCGGCCTCTCGTGGGCGGACCTTGAGAAGGGCATTGCCACGGTGAAGGAGCTGGCCAAGCGCGCGGGCCGGCGGGACGGCGCGGTGCGCTTCGCGCCGCGTAACATGCTCGCGCTCGGCCCCAAGGACGGGAGCGCCGGGCGGGCGCCGTACACGGGCGCGCCCGACGAGGTCGCCGCCGACGTGAAGCGCGCCAGGGGGCTCGGCTGCGACTGGGTCACGTTCGACATGCCGCCCACCGCGGACGTGTCTGGCATGGTCGGAGTGATGGAGCGCTTCGTGAAGGAGGTCAAGCCGGCGGTCGGATGATGATCGATCCTACTCACGTCGGAACCGCGCTGGCCGCGTTCCTCTTCGTCGCCATCGTGGCCATGCTGGAGCTGGGCCGGCGCATCGGGCTCCGGCGGGCAGCCCGCGAGGGGGAGGCGGCGGGGACCGGCGCGCTCGCGGGCGCGGTCTACGGCCTGCTGGCGCTGCTGATCGCGTTCACCTTCTCCGGCGCCACCTCGCGCTTCGACTCGCGGCGTCACCTGGTCGTCGAGGAAGCGAATGCGATCGGCACCGCCTACCTCCGGGTCGACATGGTCTCTCCCGCCGCGCAGCCCGCGCTGCGCGACAGCTTCCGGCGCTACCTGGACGCGCGCATCAGCGCCTATCGCAAGCTGCCCGACATCGCGGCGGCGCGCGCCGAGCTCGACCGCGCCACCCAGCTCCAGGGCGAGATCTGGGGCCGGGCGGTGGCGGCATGCCGGATGCCCGACGCCCATCCATCCCTCACCATGCTGCTGCTGCCGGCCCTCAACCAGATGATCGACATCACCACGACCCGCACCATGGCGACGCAGATCCACCCGCCCGTCGTCATCTTCGTGATGCTCGTCCTGCTCGCGCTGGTGTCGGCAGTCCTGGCCGGCCACGACCTCGGGCGCGGGGACGGCCGCCGCTGGCTGCACATGCTCGGCTACGCCGCCATCCTGTCGATGACCGTCTACGTCATCATCGACATCGAGTTCCCGCGCATGGGTCTCATCCGCGTCGACGCCATCGACCACGTGCTGGTCGATCTCCGCGCGAGCATGAAGTGAGGCCGTGATGCGCTTGTCCGACGCCTATCCGGTCATCGTCACCGCGCGGCTCGCCGAGTGCCGCGACTTCTACACGCGCTGGCTCGGCTTTCAGATCCTCTTCGAGGCGTCGTGGTTCGTCTACCTGGCCTCGGCGGGCGAGCCCCCGCGCGGCGTCGCGTTCATGGCCCCGGACCACCCCTCGCAGCCGCCGGGGCCCGAGCGATTCTCCGGGGAAGGCGTGTTCCTGACCCTTCAGGTGGAGGACGCCCGCGCCGAGTTCGAGCGCCTGCGCGCGGCGGGGGCGCCCATCGCGTATCCGCTCCGTGAGGAGCCGTGGGGCCAGCGCCGCTTTGCCCTGCGCGACCCCGCCGGCACCTGGCTCGACATCGTCGAGCAGATCGAGCCGGCACCGGGGTTCTGGGATGCTTACGTGCGTCCGAACGAATAGGGACGTCTAGGAGGGCAGACGACGCTGGATCTGGTCGACACGATTCTCGAGCCCGGTGACCCGCTGGCGCAGATCAGCGAGATCCCGCTCGAGCGCAACGCGCCGCGCCTGCTCGGATTCGAGGATTGCCTCGATCCGCCTGAGCGCCTGCGTGATGGCGTAGTACTCCTGATCGAGCCGTTCGACCCTCCGGTAGACCTCATCGAAATGGCCGTACACGTCACGAAAGCGCTCGGCCATCTCGACCCGGAATTCGCTGATGCTCTGCCGGACCGCGAGGAACTCGTACCCCATCGTGTCGAATCGCTGACCAAGGAACGTGACGAGCTCCTGATACTCGGACGGCGACATGTGTCCTGTCTAGCGCATTGACGCGATCGCTTCAAGTGTCTCTGGTCAGAGACGCCTACCGGACGATCCACGCCGCGATCCTGGCCACCACGTCGCCCTCGATCCCGAGGTAGCCGTGGTGGGTGAAGGCCTCGCAGGGATCGGGATTGCGGACGGAGCCGCCCTCGAACAGCATCAGCTCCTTCCGCGGCGCCGCCGAGAGCTTGTCCATGACCTGGGGAAGCTCCGCGACCTTGCAATGGTCGCAGCCGTCCTGCCGGTGATGGACCACGAGCACGGGCACCTTGATGAAGCCCAGCGGCATGCCGGGCACCGCGCGCGCGCCCGGGAAGCTCAGGATGGTGGAAGTGAGGACGAGGCCGTCGGGCCCGCCGCTCTCCCGGGGCAGCTCGGTGGTCACGAAGGTCGCCGACAGCGTGCCCATGCTCGTGCCCATGAGCCACACCGGCACGTTCGCCTGCTGGCGGAGATGGGCGATCACCGCCTTCACGTCGGCGACGTGGCCCCTGGACTGGCGGAACCCGGACAGGAACGGGGGCCCCTGCCGGTCCGACGGCGCGTCGAGCGTCGCGACGTTCACGCCGTGGCCCGCGAGCATCTGCCGGGTGCGCACGAGGAAGTTCCCGGCGCCCCATCCGATCTTGCCGTTGGGCGCGATCTGGAGGCCCCCGTGCCCGCCCGCGAAGAGGATCACGGTGGCCTTGGCATTGGGCGACTCGATGAGGAGCACCCGCTCGGTGACGCCGGGGCGCGTGGGGACGTCGATCACGCGCTCCGCCTGAGCCCACGCCGGCGCCGCGGCGGTCAGGAGGCCGAGGAGCGCCGCGCCGAGCCCGGCGACCCTCATGTGCGGGGCGCCGCCTCCGACTCCGCGGTGAACGAGAAGAAGCGCCGCGCCGCCGTCTGATTCTCGTAGATCGAGCCCTGGTTCAGCGCGGGCGGGAGCGGCATGCGCACGGGCACCGGGGTGACGCGGGGCTCGATGCTGGGCGCACCCGAGACGAGGCGCCCGTCGAACTCCGCGAGGTCCTTCACGCCCATCAGCGGCCAGGCGTCCGCGGCTGCGTACTCGTAGAGGAGGAGCGCGCGCGACAGCTTCGACACGTTCTGCGCGGAGCCGTGCAGGAGGCGCACGTGGTGGAAGGACATCGATCCGGCGCGCCCGGTGAGGGGCACCGCGCGTGCCAGCTCGTCCCTGACCGCGGCGGGATCGATTGCCCCGCAGAAGTAGCCGTCGGCGTGATGGTCGAAGATGGGGCCGCGATGGCTGCCGGGCACGACCATGAGCGGCCCGTTGTCGCTGATGGCGTCGTCCAGCATGACGCCCACCGCGAGGATGTCGTCGTTGGTGTGTGGGTAGAACGCCCAGTCCTGATGCCACTCCACCGGCGAGCCGTAGTGGGGCGCCTTGAGATTGATCTTCGACCCGTGCAGGCGCACCGCGGGCCCCAGCAGCGCCTGCAGGATGGCGACGAGACGTGGCTCGCGGTAGAGCCGGCGGAATCCGTCGAAGAACTTGTGCGGCGTCTTCACGCGGCGCACGCGCGGCGCGTCGGGCCGATGGCCCGGCTCGAGATCGTAGACGTCGGTGTGGGCGCTCACCGCGCGGGCGCCCTCGAGAATGGTGTCGAGCTCGCGGCGGAGGGCAGCCACCGTCGGCGGATCGAGGACGCCGGGCACCACGAGGTAGCCCTGCTCCTGGTAGCGCGCCACGTCGGAAGTGGAGATCATAACTCCAGCCTACCACGCGCCCCGGCACGCGACGCTTGACAGCGGGGCCCCCCTGACCGACATTCTGGGCGCAGCGCCCGAGCGCAGCCTGGCACCTCACGATCACCGACGATCAGGAGGATTCACCATGTCGCACCGCCGCCTTAGCCGGCGCGCCGTCATCGCCGGCGCCCTCGGCACCACCGCCGCTCTCAGCCTTCCCCGCCTCGGCTTCCCCCAGATCAAGAAGGGCACCAGCCTTCGCATGTGGATCCTCAAGACGTACGTGGAGCCCACCAACAAGGCCATCGAGGCGAGCGCGCAGCGCTGGGCGCAGAAGCACGGGGCCAGCGTCACCGTGGAGTACTTCACCTTCGAGGACATGCAGACCAAGTACGTCGCCGCCATCGAGAGCAAGAGCACGCCCGACGTGGGCCAGCTCGAGACGGGCGCCCCCGCGCGCTTCGCGGGGATGGGCCAGCTCCTCGACCTCTCCGGCTTCGCGAAGCAGATCGACAGCCAATCGGGCAAGGCCCCCGCCAACGTGGCGCCCGTCACAACACTGGACGGCAAGACCTATTCGATCCCCTGGTACGTCATGGGCGCGTTCTGGTATGTGTGGCGCGACGCCTTCGACAAGGCCAAGGTGAAGCTGCCCAGCACGTTCGCCGAGGCCAAGGAAGCGGCGCAGGCGCTGACCCGGCCCAAGGACAACTTCTACGGGATGGGCCAGAGCTGGAACCGCACCGCGGACGGCTACGGCGTCATGCAGAGCCTCATGTACTCCTACGGGGTGGGCTGGGCCGGCAAGGACGGCAAGTACAAGTCCATCAAGACTCCCGCCATGCAGACGGCCATGAAGTGGGCGACGGACATCTACAAGGACAATCTCCAGCCCGCGGACACCCTCACCTGGACCGGCTCGGGCAACAACGAGAACTTCATCGCGAAGAACATCGCGCAGACCTCGAACGGGCCCAGCATCACCTTCGCGCTGGAGAACGCCCTCGCCAAGGCCACCGACGCCAAGGACAAGAAGATGAAGGAGGAGGCGCTGGCCAACCACGTGGCCCTGCCGCACCTGGCCGGTCCGGACGGGCGCCGCATGCAGGCGATCGCGATGTCCATGGGCGTCTTCAAGGGCAGCAAGGATCCGGAAGCGGCCATGAGCCTCATCGCCCATCTCGTCTCCCCCGAGGAGACGGTGATGGTCATGAAGGATTCATACGGCCAGTTCGCGCCGGTGCTGGAAAAGGCCAAGGCCGCGTCCAAGGACTACTTCAACAAGAATGACAACTACCGGACGTTCGGCCGCGCGGCGGAGTGGTTCGCCCCGACGGGCTGGCCCGGGCACGTGACCGCGGCGGCGGCGGAAGTGCAGGCGTCGAACGTGCTCACCGACGCGCCCGCGAAGGTCATCGTGGACAAGTGGTCGGTGGATCAGGCCATCGAGTGGGAAGACAAGAAGATCAAGGAGATCTACGACACGCTGAAGGGGTGAGCTCGCGCCCGCGCCGGAGATTCGGAGCGCGGAGCCGGGAAACCGGCACCGCGCTCCTTTTTCTCCTCCCGCTCTTCGTCCTCGTGGTGGGGTTGATCTTCTACCCCTTCTACCGGGCGGTCTGGCTGTCCCTCACCGACAAGCTCGTGGGCTATCCCGAGCGCTTCGTCGGCCTCAGGAACTACATCTACGTCGCCAACGACGACGCTTTCCACCAGGTCGTCTGGAACAGCCTCGTCTTCACGGTGGTCTCGGTGGCCCTCAAGGTCGTCACCGGTCTCGCCATGGCGCTGGTGTTGAGCGGGGTGATCCGCGGCCGCAACTTCTTCCGCGGCCTCTTCCTGCTTCCGTGGATCACCTCCACCGTCATCATCGCGCTGACGTGGCGGTGGATGTTCGACGCCTTCCCCGGCCGCGGCTTCCTCAACAGCTTCCTGCTCGACCTGGGGCTCCTGTCCCAGCCGATCGCCTTCATGGCCACGCCGGCGGGGGCGATGGCCGCGGTGATCATCGCGAACTGGTGGCGGGCCTTCCCCTTCTTCGGCGTCTCCTTTCTCGCCGGCATGGCGAGCATCCCGCGCGAGCTCTACGAGGCGGCGTCGGTGGACGGCGCCGGCGCCAACCGGCGCTTCTGGCACATCACGCTGCCCGGGCTCAAGCACGTGATGATCGTCACCACGCTGCTCTCCTTCATCCTCACCATCAACGACTTCAACATCATCTACGTGATGACGCGAGGCGGGCCCGGCTCGGCGACCCAGGTGTTCTCCACGTACGCCTACCAGGTGGCGTTCGGCCAGTTGCGCTGGGGGCGCGGGGTGACGATCTCGATCTTCGTGGTGCCGCTCCTCGTGATCGGCATCATCCTGATCAGCCGGTATCTCCTGCGGGACCGGAGGTGAGACAGCGATGACGCGCGCGCTGACCTGGATCGGCCTCGCCCTGTTCCTGCTCTTGATCCTCGTGCCGTTCTGGTGGATCGCCAGCATGTCCTTCAAGACCTACGAGCAGATCCAGTTCGCGACCAGCATCTACGTCCCCCGCCCCTTCACCTGGGAGAACTACACGGGGCTCTGGACGGAGACGCGCTTCCCGCTCTGGCTGCGCAACAGCGTCGTGACCGCCCTCGTGGTGACGCTCATCACCACCGTGGTGGCGAGCCTCGGCGGCTACGCGGTGGCGCGCCTCCGCTTCCCGGGCCGCGAGGGGGTGGCGAGCCTCATCCTGATCCTCTACCTGATCCCGCCCGCGCTGCTCTTCATCCCGCTCTACCGCGTGCTCGCGGAGCTGGGCGCCACCAATCACCTCGCCGCGCTCTTCCTCTCCTACCCGACCTTCACCGTGCCGTTCTGCACCTGGCTGCTCATCGGCTTCTTCAAGGCCCTGCCGGAAGAGCTCGAGGAGGCGGCGCTCATCGACGGCGCCGGGCGCGTCACCGCCTTCGCGCGCGTGCTCCTGCCGCTGGCCGCGCCGGGCCTCGTCGCCTCCGCCATCTTCGCCTTCACGCTGTCCTGGAACGAGTTCCTGTACGCCCTGGTCTTCATCCAGGACGAGACGCGGATCACGGTGCCGGTGGGCCTCAACCTCCTCATCTACGGCGACGTCTTCCACTGGGGCCAGCTCATGGCCGCCTCGGTGATCACCACCATTCCCGTGGTCGCGCTCTACGTGTTCATCCACCGCTGGATGACGGAAGGCTTGGTCGCGGGCTCGGTCAAGGGATAGAGTCATTCGCGGGGAGGCTCTCATGACGACCGCCGCGCTGGTCGCCGTCGCGCTCGTGGCGCCGCTCCACGTCTACGTTCTCGTGCTGGAGATGTTCCTGTGGACCACGCCGTACGGCCGGCGCACCTTCGGTCTCACCCCGGAACGCGCCGTGATGACGCGATCGCTCGCCGCGAATCAAGGCCTCTACAACGGATTCCTCGCCGCCGGCCTCCTGCGGGGGCTTTGCCCCAGCGTCGCCGGATGGGCGATCGCGATCTTTTTCTCGGCTGCGTGATCGTCGCCGGGGGGTTCGGCGCCTTCACCGCGAGCCGCAAGATCCTCTGGGTGCAGGCCGTGCCCGGGGCGATCGCGCTGGCGCTGGTGCTGCTCGCGCGGGCGCGCGGATGGTCGAATTCGGCGACACCCTCGGGGAGCCCGAGAAGGAGTGGCTGGTCGGCGTCCTGCGCCAGTGGCGCGCCTGAGGCGTCCACCCTCGCTTAGCGACCAGTGAGCCGCTGGCGGATCTGGGCGACGTCGCGCTCGAGCGCCTCGCGCCGGGTGCGCTCGTCGGCGAGGATTCCTTCAATCCGTCGCAATAACTCGGTGATGGCGTAGTACTCTTGCTCGAGACGCTCGAGACGCCGGTAGACCTCATCGAAGTGGCCAAGCATCTCCCGGCGATGCTCGTTGAAGGCTGCCTGCATCGTGTCAAAGCGGTGGTCCACGGCATCTACCCCGCCGCGCCGATTGCTTCAAGTGTCTCCCCTCGTGGACAGGGATGGCGTATCATCGCCTCTGCCGAAAGGAGACGTTCGATGACCCCCCACACGCTCGCTGGCCTCGTCATCGGCTTCATCCTCCTCGCGCTCGCGGGGTGTGGGCCTTCGACCAAGGAAGACATCATCACCAAGGCCCGCGGCATCACCACCCGCGCCGAGCTCGAGAGGGCGCTCGGCAAGCCGGCGGACATCACCAAGCTCGGCCCCGTGGAGAAGTGGACCTACAGGGCGTCGAACGGCGAGGTCGTCTACGTGATCGTGGGCGAGGCCGTCACCCTCGAGGCCGCCGGCGGCGACGCGCCCAAGAAGTAGGAGGCACCATGCCCACCCATCACTACGCGGACGTCAACGGCCAGCGCATCCACTACGCGTCGGAAGGCCGCGGGCCGCTCATCATGTTCGTGCACGGCTTCCCCGAGTTCTGGTACGCGTGGCAGGGGCAGCTCGCCGAGTTCGGCCGCGACCACCACGCGGTGGCTCCCGACATGCGCGGCTATAACCTCTCCTCCAAGCCGGCCGACGTGAAGGACTACGCGGTGCCGCTGCTGGTGGAGGATCTCGCCGCGCTCGCCGATCACCTGGGCGCGGACAAGTTCACGCTGGTGGCGCACGACTGGGGCGGCGCCGTCGCCTGGGCCTTCGCCCTCATGAAGCCGGAGCGGCTCGAGCGCCTCGTCATCGTCAACGCGCCGCACCCCGCCATCTTCCAGCGGCTCCTCGCCGAGGATCCCGGCCAGCAAAAGGCCAGCCAGTACATGTTGATGTTCCGCAGCGCGGAGGCGGAGGGCATGCTCACCGCGGACAACTTCGCCCTCCTGCGCCAGATGGTGCTGGGCGAGGGCCAGCCCTGGGGTTGGGCCACGCCCGAAGACACACGGGCGTACCTCGACGCATGGGCACAGCCGGGCGCGCTCACCGGCGGCCTCAACTTCTACCGCGCGGCCCGCGTGGGCCCGCCCGCGCCGGGCGAGCCCGCCCGCGGCATCGCGACTGATCTGTCCGCGCTCACCGTCAGGGTGCCGACGCTCGTGATCTGGGGCGAGAAGGACCGCGCCCTCCTCACCGCCAACCTCGACGGGCTCGACAAGGTGGTGACCGATCTCACCGTGCGGCGCATTCCCGAGGGCACGCACTGGGTGGCCCACGAGAAGCCGGCGGAGGTGAACGGCCACATCCGCGACTTTCTCAAGGCGCGGCCGGCGTGAACGAGGCGATCAGCGCCGCGGACCCGCACCCGCGGCGGCGTATCCGCGTTCTCGACACCGAGCTGGCCTACGCGGACACGGGCCAGGGCAAGCCCGTGGTCTTCCTCCACGGCAACCCGACCTCGTCCTATCTGTGGCGCAACGTCATCCCCCACGTCGCCGGCACGCATCGCTGCCTGGCGCCCGACCTGGTAGGGATGGGCGAGTCCGGCAAGACACCGGCAGGGCGCTATCAGTTCGTCGACCACGCGCGCTATCTGGATGCCTGGTTCGACACCCTGGGCCTCGCGCGCGACGTAACGTTGGTAGTCCACGAC
>Ga0075431_100001166_pt1 | contig 23677 bp, 24 predicted proteins | sample RhiMetdeltSRZDD5_FD_75297 | JGI IMG/M metagenome (GOLD analysis project Ga0075431, IMG submission 75297) | Populus rhizosphere microbial communities from Tennessee, USA - Rhizosphere MetaG P. deltoides SRZDD5 | ecosystem: Host-associated > Plants > Roots > Rhizosphere > Soil | place: USA... | reverse complement strand
CGCTGCCTAAGAACCTCATTCTCGTCAGCCGCGCCGGCCGGTTGATGAGCTATCATTTCCACTATACTGTCCACTTTTCGGCCTTTCCGGCCGCGAAATTTATATAGATTATCGGAGCGGGCGAACTCTGCCAGCACGTCGGCGACATAGCCCGCCACAGTAGCGTCGTAAATTCCCAGCTGCCAGAAACTCTGGCGTACCATCTTCAAAAAAAACTTCTGGAGCCGGTTGTCCGCAAAGCTATTTTCCATCGCTCGAATGAAATGATACCAGAGTTATGAAGGCGTGGAAAGATTTTATCCAGGCTGTTGCCGCCCGGGCGACGGCGCCGCGTAGGGGAAATGAACACTTGGGACGCTCAGCCGTGCGCCAATCCAGCGGCAAAGGACTTTGCACCGTCATAAAAGGCGAAACAGTAGCCTCGCCCTAGGCAACGGATGCATGCGAACGTAAAATCGAGCGCCAACTAAAATGCGCCGAATGTTAACTTTGAGGCGACAAATCCTACCCGGTTTGCTTCTCCTGGCCCTCATCAATCTAATCAACGCTTGCGGCATCGAGCACCGGATGATTTTTTACCCCAGCTCGGCGATCGAGAGCACGCCGCGACAGACCGGTCTGGAATTTGAGGACATATTTTTCACCACACGCGACGGCGTGCGGCTGAACGGATGGCTCGTCCCGCACTCCGACGCCAGCTCGACGCTAATTTGGTTTCACGGCAACGCCGGCAACATCAGTCATCGGGTCGAGAACATCAAATTGCTTCACGACCTCGTCAAAGTGAATATTTTTATCTTCGATTATCGCGGCTACGGCCGAAGCGATGGGCGTCCGTCCGAAGAAGGCACTTATTTAGACGGTGAAGCGGCGATTGAGCTCATTCGAAGAAGAATCGGCACCGGTGCCGAGAAGAAAATAGTTTTATTCGGACGCTCTTTAGGGGCCGCGATCGCAGCAGAAATGGCAACCCGTTTCCCGAGTCAAGGATTGATCCTCGAAAGCCCTTTCATCTCGATCGCCGAGATGGCTCGCGCTATGTTTCCGTTATTGCCCATCGGGCCGTTCTTACGAACGAATTATGATGTACGGGAGAAAATAAAAAAGCTCAAAGTTCCGCTGCTCGTGCTACACGGCGAGCGCGACGAAATTGTCCCGTTTGAGCACGGCAAAACCGTCTTTGACGCCGCGCCGGAACCGAAGAAATTCTTCCCTATCCCCGGCGCCGCTCACAACGACACCTACGCAATTGGCGGCGAGACGTATTTCAGGGAGTTAAAGCAGTTTATCAACCTGACCGGCCCGCAAAACGCTTCGCTATTGCGCTGAGCTCCTTCAAAAGCAATTGAGCGCTGTGAACTAATCTAAAACCCGCATCCACTTGCCGCCACCCCGCGCGTAGGCACGTCGTACGTACTGGGAAACCATGCGTTCCGTGTTGAAGAAAGAGCCATTGAGCGCGATCGCGGAGCGCATCACCTGGGCGAATTGATCGGGCTCTTTGTAATAGAGCGGCAGAACAACGCGCTCGAGCTTTTCGTACAGCGAGGCCGCCTCCGCGGCTGAATCATTTTCCGATTGGTCAGCATCGCCGATCGACCAGCCCGTCACACCTTCGACGTGACCTTCGACCCACCAGCCATCAAGTACGCTCAAGCTGGGCACGCCGTTCAAAGCGGCTTTCATGCCGCTCGTCCCTGAGGCTTCTTGAGGCCGCAAGGGCGTGTTCAGCCATAGATCCACCCCTGAACAAAGCAACTTTCCCAAAGCCATATCGTAATTTTCCAAGTAGACGACGCGCACATCTTTGGCGAGCAGTGCGGCCGCCTCGAAAATCCGCCGGATGATTTCCTTGCCGCCTTCGTCGCGCGGATGCGCTTTACCGGCGTAAACGAGCTGTATCGGACCTGCTTGGCGAGCAATTTGTTTGAGCCGTTCGATATTTGAAAAGAGCAGGTCGCCGCGCTTGTACCCGGTGGCGCGCCGGGCGAAGCCGACGGTAAAAACTTTTTCATCGAGCTGACCGCCGGTAAGCCCGCGCACGTGGCGGAGCAGCTCTTGTTTGGCTTGCTCGTGCGCACGGCGAACTTCTGCGCGCGGAATACCCACCGCGTAGCGGAGATAATTATTGTCACTGCGCCAGTCACCCAGATACCGGTCATAGAGTGCCGCCAGCGGTGCCGCCGTCCACAGGTTGGCATGCACGCCGTTGGTAATCGCGACAATGTTATGATCGGGAAACATGGTGCGCGACACCTCAGCGTGGCGCATCGATACGGCATTGACGAAACCCGAGAGCCGCAATGCCAGCTCGGTCATATTCAGGGAACCGTTTAACAACTGCAGTTGCGCAAGCGCGGTGGCGCGCTTTTCACCGAGAACTTGGCGGACCAGATCGGACGGGAACCGGTCGTGTCCCGCCGGTACTGGCGTGTGGGTCGTAAAGGCACACCGTTGACGCACCACCTCGACGTCGGTCTCAGAAAAGCGTTTGTCAGCCCCTCCGGCGAGTTCTTCCAGGAGAGCTAAGGGCACCAATGCCGAATGGCCCTCATTCATGTGGAAAACCTTAATATCCGTTCGGTCGAGCGCACGCAGCATCGCGAAGCCGCCATGCCCAAGAATCACTTCCTGGCTCAAACGATAGCGCTGATCGCCGCCGTAAAGAAAATCGGTAAGACCGCGGTCGGCTGGACTATTCTCATCAAGATCGGTGTCGAGAAAAATTAGCGGCACCGAATGTCCGGTTATGCCTGTAAAGACGTACTGCCAGGCGCCCACGCGCACTGCTCTACCCTCGATGACAACAGAAACTATCGGGCTAAGCCGCTGCAGATGAGTCTCTGGCGTCCAATCGGCAGGACTTTCCACTTGGTTGCCTTTGGAATCTAGCCGCTGTTCAAAATAGCCTTTGCGGTGGATCAAGGAGACCGCAATCATCGGGATTTCTAAATCAGCCGCCGAGCGCAGCATATCTCCAGCCAAAACTCCCAATCCGCCGCTATAAGTTGGGATCTTGGAATCGACCGCAACATCCATGGAAAAATACGCGACCGAGCCGCTATTCGGCAATGCATTGCTGCTCATAACTCTTTTATTTTACGAGTTTTGGGTTGAATCGATATCTGGTTTGCTGCTGCGTGGACTGGCCGCGAGCAATGTTGGGTTCGCAATGGATTAGCATTATCATAGCGTCGGGAAACGAGCAATAAAATCTCATACGGAAACTCCAGGGCGACCCAAACGCGATGCCAGCTTCGACGGCCTTTAACTGTACGCATTATTAGAGAATGGTTGTGAATGAGCACGCTATGTTTCGAGCGTGCCTGGCAGCCGGGCCTGATCCCATGGTGGGTCCACCAGTTACGGCAAAGTTAGCGCAGATTAAAGGCTTTACGTACCTCGCTCCAAGACCCATGCCTGCTCAAGTTACGTAACACAGCTAAGGTTGGGGGCATCATGCGATAGTCGCCCGCTTCGGCTCGCTCAAGCGCCGCATGAGGGGAAATCCAGAGACTTTCAGATACTTCCTCGGACGAATGAAGCGGAATTTGGTTTAACGGCAACGCCGCGAGATAGAAGCGTGTGTCAAACCGGACCGCGTAGTGTTCCGGTGTGACCCGATGAAAGAAATAACTTAGAGGCGTTACGTCACAATAAAGCCCTTCGGATAATAGCAGAGCCGGCAAATTAATCTCGCCACGTTGAAGCGCCGCTCGCTTGTCCGCTACGCGCGCAGAGGGCTTCTCAGGCAACGACCGTGTAGCTGCGTCGCCAGAGGGAATAAAAAAGTGTATCCCTGCCTCCTCGAAAAGCTCGCGCACGGCCGCAACCCAGTGGGCCAAACAAAGCTCCGGCGATAACTCGGCACCGAGTTGCTGTTGCGCCTGGTCCGGCGTCAGGCCGCGCGTGACGGCGAGCATATCCGCCGAGTAATCGCTCTCCTCAACTCTTCCGCCGGGAAAAACGTAGACTCCGGCATAGGTGTCCATCTGATCCGGCCTGCGATTTAAGTAAACTTCAAAACTACCTTTTCCAAGGGGTCGGACGAGGACGACCGTCGATGCGGGTAAAGGGCTCGCAGGTTGCGCCATGTTTTACCGACTCCAAACGATCGTTTGCGCCATCGGCAACAAGCCTACGGCGAAGTTGTTGAACATTTTCCGCTCACCTATGCGGCGACGGTTTGCCGATATGAATGTGCGCGCCCGTCGACGCTCCAGGAACCGCGGTTCGGAACGCGACAAATGGAATCCCGGCTTGACGCAGAAAGCTCAACAGGGTTCGCCCTTCCTTGCTGTCCGGATGAAGCGCCACATCCATCGCATCACGATGGTCGAAGCGTAAGCGATCGTGCGTCGCGGTTTGCCCGAGCGCGCTGACCGGCAATACACGGCCGAAAGTTTCAACAAAGAATCTTTCTACCCGGGAAGCATCGCCAACTCTAAACAGCGTACCACCGTTAAAGCGCAACAGGGTACTCGTTTCGCTATACGCTCCCAGCGCTAGCTTAGGCAAGCGCAGCAGCTCGTCCCGCATTGTTGCTTCGGTAATGGTCATGTCGGTTTCGGCGAGCCAGCGCTTGTCCTCATCGACTTTAAGCGTCGCCTGAACGAGAGCCTGATCGGCTTGGTGCACGTCATTACGCGCGATTAGACCCTGGTGATACAGCTCTTGCCGCCGTTGGTACTCTTGCGCAGTCCGCAGTCGCTCCGCCTCATGCAGCGCCAGAAGCTTTTCGGCGCCAGCCCGGGTTGCTTTTATTTTCTGGATAACTTCGGCCCGGGAACGCGAAAGTTCGGATTCCGCTGAAATAATACGCCGAGACGGGTGCTGCTGTGCGCCGGCTTCGAACCACAGCACCAGAGACCATAGCAGGGTTCCCAGAATCGTTAACTTCAAAAAGCCCATTCCCTTACTTCTTTATAAGCTCCTGAGTGTAAAAATTAAGTTGATGTCGGTCAAGACGCCATCAGCAGGCCGGAGTTGCACAACACGACTTACACAGCGGGATCCGGTGAGAAACCCTTTGCCGAACCACTTTCCCGATCCCCGAGAAAAGCCGGCGTCGCGGGGTTAACGCCGCTTTTCCAACCGTCGTGATTCTCTCCAAGTTCAGCGATACGATACGGATTCTGTCGGCAAATTTTGGAGATAAATAATTGGAACTACGTGCGAGATTTTACTGGTTTTCTAGCAAAGCGCGAAGATCGTGATACGACTTTTGTTTAGGGCGGATCTACAAACGCTGCACTGGATTCACGCCTTTGAAAGGAACGGCGAGGTGCGTCGCGGCTGGCGCCCGGAAGAGCCTCTTCAGAAAATTCTTCGTGCGGTTTAGCGAATAAGCGAGAGCAAAGTCGCCGCGAATATAAATCCGAAAATAGCCAGCCAAATGAGCGGCTGTTTCAACCCGCCTTCGCCTTGCAGGAGGTAATTCAAATGCTTGGCATCCTCAGCACTATTCTTGGCGAGCAGCCCGTCCCGGACCCTCATGAGGCGATCGAGGAGAACCTTTTGTTTGTCCACACTCAACTGCGACCAGCGAACCGGATCGAAAGCGTTCCCGTCCACAATCGCCGCTCGAGCTTCATGAATCCCCTTTTCGTTGATTTTTAAAGTTTTCATATCGCCGCTTTGTCTTAGTTCCCTTTCAAGTCTTTCGACTTCATCGAGCAGACGTTGAATGACTATAGGTTCGGCACTCGACAAGTTAATTCGTCCCCTCACCTGCGCTGATCAAAGTAAGTACGAGAAAGTTTGCGTGAAGGGATCGCTGACCGCCAACTTGTTCAACAAGTGCCCGATCCCTGAACGGCGCATTAACGCAAGCTAAATGCCACACATCACACGCCCCCCAGCAGTTAACACGGCAAACGTTTTCGAATACAAAAGGCGAGAAAAACTGAGATAACAAGATTTTACGGAGAGTGGACCGATGAATTATGGAGAGCTTCCATAAATAGGAGCGCCGTCTCTGTAAACAATGGTTCACTGAATCGGCAACAAGAGTTTACATCGCCTCCGATGGAATGAAACGGGCATGAGCGAAACTTTTTACGGCGCCATTGGACAGTGAATCGAGCGCCGGTGTGGAGATTGCGCGCGGTCTAATGGGCGAGTCGTCCGGAGGGCCTGCCAATGTGAATGTGCGGGCCCGTGGAAGTCCCTGGAATCGCTCCACGGAAAGCGACGAAGGGGATGCCAGTTTTGCGCAAGTGCTCGGTCAGCGCTTTGCCTTCGACGCTGTCGGGGTGAAGGGCGACGTCCATAGAATCATGATGATCGAAACGTAAGCGATCATGCGTGGCGGATTGTCCCAGCGCGGTTACAGGCAAGCGGCGGCCAAACGCCTGGGAAAAGTACCTTTCAACACGAGGCGCTTCCTTCAAGGACCATTTAAAGCCGCCGTTGAAGCGCGCCAAATCGCGGGTCTCGCTGTATCCGTTTATCGGTAGCGCCGGCAGACGCTCAACCTTTTCTCCCAATACAGCTTCCGTGATCGCTATATCCACCTCCAGCACGGAGTGACGCATGTCGTGCACGCGCTGGAGCGCCGCGACGAACAGCTGCTCCGCCTCGTTGACGTGAGCTTTGGTCGTCTGGCCCTCCTGGTAAAGCTTTCGCCGGTTGATGACTTCGAGCCGCAGCCGCGATTGTTCCTGCTCGAAGGTAGTGAGGAGTTTGCGCTCTTTAGTGAGCGAATCTTTCATCTCCCCAAGAGCATCCGAGCTTCCTGAACTACTGATTTTTCCGTTTGTGCTAAACTGGTTGGGTGAGTTCCGCGTTTTTAACACGATAAACCCCGCAACTAAAAGCGGCAGAATTATCGCCGTGAACAGGAAATTTCGGTTTTTAGCCAGTTCGAAAAACATGAGTCTCGAAGTTTAGGGGCTTACGGCTTACCCGTCAAGTCAAAGCCCGTAGCGGATCGCTCCGCTACGGGCGAAATTTGAGAAAATCCAGACTTATTCGCGGGATCTCGGGCCGGTGAACTCGTCACGTAGCGAATTAACTTACCCGTGCTGATTACACTACACCGAAGCCATCAAACCTCTATGAATAAGGTCCTGCGCCATCTTTACTTTGTAAACATTGTCTTTAAGTGGCTTCGCTCCCTCGAGCGCAATTTCACCGGCCCGAGTTGCCACAGCTTCATCGAGTTTCTTGCCGCGCAGGAATTCCTCTGCCTTACTTGCCCCGCCAGGGTATCGGTGCGACTCCACCCATCACCACCCGCGCGTCGCGCACCACGCCCCCAGCGCTCTCGACCATCGTCGCAATCGCGACGATCGCGTGATCCCACGCAAGCCGCTCGCGCACTTTGTGGTAAAAGCCTTTACTGCCGGGCTTGGGGATCGGCACATAAATTTCGCTGACGATCTCCCCTGGATTGAGAATATTTTCCCGTTTGTAATCGACGGACGGAAGGACAAAAAATTTCTCCAGGGGAAGCGTCTTCTCGCCGGCCGGACCCGCGGTTTTGATCTGCGCGCCGAGCGCAACCAATGCGGGCGCGGTATCCGAAGGATGCACAATGTAACTTGGCCCGCCGCCGAGGATGGCGTGGAAACGGCCGTCACCTGTGACGGTGTAGCAGACCTGTCCGCCTTTGCGCAGGCAATTAAAGCTCGAGGAGCGGAAATACCAGCAAAACGGCCGCTGGCAAATATTGCCGGCGATGGTGCCGGCGTTACGAATCTGCGGCGACGCCGCGACACCGGCGGCGTCGGAAAGAATAACCAGTTTTTCCCGGATCACCGGGTGTTCTTCAATGTCGGCGAGCTTGGCCAGCGCGCCGATGCGAACACCGCCGCGTTCTTCTTTGATATAGTCAAGACCGGGGATGGTTTTCAGGTTAATGACATAGTCGGGTTCGACGACATGATCTTTCATGAGCTGCAAATATTCACTGCCGCCGCCCACCACAGACGCGCTTTTCTTTTGTTGATGAAACTTTTGCAGCAGAGCGACCGCTTCCTTCACGCTTTTCGCATCGATATTCTCAAATGTTTTCATGGCGACTCCTTTCCCTCAAACCCGAACCGCGCGAACAATCTTGTCCGGGGTAATCGGCAATTCTTTGAATCGTTTGCCGGTCGCGTTAAAAATGGCGTTCGCGATGGTCGCCACCGCGGGCGTAATCGGCGGCTCGCCGACGACTTTGCCGCCGAAAGGCCCGAAGGAGTCGTAATGTTCGATGAAAACAACTTCGATTTCAGGCGACTCGAGGTGGGTCGGCACTTTAGCATCGCGGTAGTTGGGGTTGATCGGTGTGGCGGTCAACCGATCGATGATCAGCTCCTCGGAAAAAGCCATGCCGATCCCTTGGGTGACGCCGCCTTTGATCTGGCTCTCTGCCGGTAACCGGTTGATGATCGTGCCGGAATCGTGCACCGCAACATAGCGCGTAATCGTCACATGCCCGGTCCAGGCGTCGACTTCGACTTCGGCGAAGTGCGCCGCGAAGCTCTTGCCTTCGACGTCTTTGAACGAAGGGTTCGTGGTCGCCCGACCGATCAGTTCGCCGGCGCGCGCGACAACCCGCGCGAGCGGCAGTTTCTGCGCCGGTGTAGCCCGCACAAAAACTTCGCCGTCACGCAAGTCCAGCTCTTCCGGTTTCACCTTCAACTGTGCCGCGGCGAGATTGAAAATTTGCCGCCGCACGTCTTCGGCGGCTGCGATCACCGCCGGGCCGGTAAACGGCGTTGTGCGGCTGCCCGACTCGCCCACGGAATAAGGCGTCACGTCGGTATCGCCGTTAGTGAGTTGGATCTGGCTCAGCGGAATACCCAGCGCTTCCGCGGCGATGATCGCCATCGTCGTCTTGGCGCCAGTGCCGATATCGGTGACGCCGACAAGAACATGAGCGGTACCGTCAGGATTGACGCGGATCGTCGCGGCGCCCAGGCCCGGGCGAAATGGGTAGCCGCCCAACGCCATGCCGATACCGTGCTTTTTCGCGCCGCCCAGGGCGCCGGGCTTGTGCCATTTCTCGCTCCAGCCGATGCGCTTGGATCCCTCGGTGATGCATTCATCCAAATGGTTCGAAGTGAAAGGTGTCCTGCTTTTGTATTTCTGGATCCGGTTCCTCATGAACATGTCCACCGGATTGACTTCCATCTCATGGGCGATCTGATCCAAGAAGGATGCAAAGCCAAACACCGACTGCGGATAAGCCGGCGCGCGATAGTTGGCGGCGACCACGGTATTGGTGTGCACCGGTTTTATATGCTTCCGGAAGTTGGGGATTTGGTAAAAATCTGTCCCGCTCAGATTGCCGCTTTGTTTCCGATACGCGCCCATGTTGGTGACTGCGTCCAAAGACACCGCGGTAATCGTGCCGTCCTTCTTCACACCGATCTTGTAATGCTGCTCCGAGGACCACCGGCCATGCATGCCGATATAATCGTCCTCTCGGGTAAATTCGAGTTTCACCGGCTGTGCCGCGACCTTGGCGAGCATGGCGGCCATGTAATCATAGTCTTGCGCCTGGTTCTTGTTGCCGAAGCCTCCGCCCATGTATTTGCAAACAACGCGCACTCTGCTTAGCGGCAAGTTGAAATCCTTCGCGATGTCGGCACGCGCGTTGGAAACCCCTTGGGTAGACGCGTAGACAGTCAACTTCCCCGCATCCCATTTGGCGATGCTGACGCGCCGCTCGAGCTGGGCGTTGTTCACATGTTTGGTAATGTACGTATCTTCGAAGACCCGGTCGGCTTCTTTGAAGCCTTTCTCGACATCGCCCCAGGATTCTTCAATCGGCGCGCTGAAACTACCTTTGCCAACCGAGAGATTTCCATTCGGCGTAATCTTGGCCGCGTCGGGTTTTAGCGCCTCGTTGGCATCGAGCACGTGCGGCAGTTTCTCGAACTTCACTTCGATCAGCTTCAAGGCATCTTCAGCGATATGGCGGTCGGTCGCTGCCACGGCCGCCACCGGATCGCCGACATAGCGGACCGGGTTATTGAAGATGAAACGCTGATGGGTGTGGCCGCCGCTGGACCACGGAATTTGCGCATTGCCGTGATGAATAATGGCCCTGACTCCCGGCAGCTTCTCCGCCTTGGAAACGTCGATGCTGATAATTTTTGCGTGCGGCACCGTGCTGCGCAAAACTCGCGCGTAGAGCATGCCGGGAAGCTGGATGTCGCCGGTGTAGTGCGCCTGGCCGGTAACTCGCTCGTATGCGTCGATGCGGGTAATTCTTTTGCCGACAACGGAAAACTCTTTCGGTGCTTGTGCCATAAAAACCTCCCTCAACGGCTTTTCGCCGCGGCCGCGACCACAGCCGCAACCTCGCGGTTATAATTGCCGCAACGGCAGAGATTGCCGGACAAGCCGCGGCGTACCTGGGCTTCAGTGGGTTTGGGATTTTTCAGCAGCAAAGCCTTACCCGACATGATCTGTCCCGAGGTGCAAAATCCGCATTGCGGTCCATCATGCTCGATGAAAGCTTCCTGCACCGGATCGAGTTTTTCCCCCTTGGCAAGTCCCTCGATAGTCAGGATGTCCTTGCCTTGCATCCAGACCGCGAGCTGGCTGCAGGAATACATGTTGCTGCCGTTGATGATGACCGTGCAGGCGCCGCACTCGCCGCGATCGCAGCCGATCTTGGTGCCGGTGAGCTCAAGTTGATCGCGCAGTACCTCGGCAAGCGTACTGCGGTGCTCGACCCCCACGCGGTAAGTCTTGCCATTCACTTTGAGCGTGATCGGTGTCTTACCTCCGCTTGCGCCGACCGATTCCGCAGAATACGCGTCTGCCGAATCGGACTTTGCGAGCCCCGTTGAAATCACCGCGGTGCCGATTGCGCCGCCGCCCAGCCCCTTCAGAAACGAGCGTCGGGAGAGTTGGGTGCCTTTCTTTTCCTCTTCCATAATCGCTAACCTCCTGTTCGGGCCATTATTCAATGCATCGAAACGGCTCAGGCGTAGTATGGATGGCTACCGCCTGTCAACGGCAAAATGCGCCTTGTCGCGCCGGCGCCAAAACGCTAAGCTCCGCCATAAATTTATGGCCGAGAAATTATCATTGCGCTCTGAGGGCGCCGAGCTCGATGCCGTCCTCGACGAGCTGCAGCGCGAACAGCAGGTCAAAGAAATATCCGGCGGCGACTCGGGCTTTGCCAATCTCAATCGTGCCCTGGACGGCATACTGCCCGGCCTCCACTTGCTCATCGGCCCTCCCGGCGTTGGCAAAACTTCCTTCGCCAAGCAACTGCTCGATCAGGTGGCGGAGCGCAATCGCGCCCCAACAGTTTTTTTTAGCTTTGCTGAATCGAAGAAGGAGCTGCGGATAAGAACTTTGGCGCGCTTGAGCGGGCTGGATAAACGTGAAATCCGGCGGGGCAGCGCATATCTGCTGCACTGGTACGGCGTGCCGCGTTTAGGCGGCAACCAAGCCGGGCAACTACCGCCAAGCTGGGAGAAGCTCAGGCGAATGGCGGAGGAGTCTCGAAGTTGGCTGGACGCGATTTACCTGATCGAGTGTCAACGGAACTGGAACGTAGCGCAGATCGAAAGCCAGGTCGGGGAGGTCATCGCCGTCACAGGAAACAAACCCGGAATAATCGTCGTCGACGACTGCCAGCGACTGGGCGATGCCCATCAACAATTGGACGCGCGCTTAGCCATCGTCATCGAGCAATTGCAAGAACTGGCGGCAAATTTTAAAGCGCCGCTCCTCGCCATCTGGCCTGACTTGAATACAAACGCTGGGGTATCGCCCCATTGGCGCGGCGAAAACATTCCGAACGCCGACGTCGTCATGGTTATGCAGATGGACCTAGAACGGACCGAAAAACTCACGGAACCGAATCAGGCAATCGTTCTTCACATCGTGAAAAATCGCGGGGGTGAAAAAGGCAAGCTCGCTTTCGATTTCTTTCCCAGCTTTTCTCGGTTCGCAGGAGCGTAACTACCACGCCGCACTCCAATGATAGCAATGAATCTCTACCGGTTTCAGCTTGGTCACAAGCGCGGCCTCGTAGCCGGCGTATAAAGGCAATTCTACCAGCGACCAACCGGCCACCGATGCGTTGATGCGGACATACTCTCCAACAAGCATTATTTCTACCTCATCCAATTCACCCGATAGGCCGGTACCCTTGGCTTTTAAGAAAGCCTCCTTGCTGGTCCAACATTTGTAAAAAGCTTGGCGCTGCAGCGCCGGCGGCAGCGCGCGCAACGCGGTCACCTCGTGTTGCGTAAAGAAGTGGCTCGCAACGTCGAGAAATTCAAAATCCACCTTGGCAAATTCGATATCGACGCCGACTTCATCGACATGCTTGACGGCAACCAAGGCCCTTTCGTGCGAGTGGGAAAGATTAAACTCTATGCCACTTGCGTCGAAGGGCGGAGCCAACTTCGGTTTTCCGTTCGGGCCTTCGTTGAACTGCAAGTTTTTGGGGACAGTATTTGCATAGCCAGCCAAGATGGCGCGCAACGCGGCATGGGCGATCACATAGCGCCTATGATCTCTGGCGAACTTGAATCCGGCAGCGCGGGCTTGCTCCTCGAGCGAAAGCCGGCTGTGCCAAAGAGCGGCGTCGAAATTAGAGTCGTCTAGCTCGACAGCCCAGACATGCACAGCCTCGCCAAGCGGCGGAATAGGATCAGGAGCAGGCAACCAGGGTTTCATGAGCGACGACTCGCGGAGCGTCTGCACTGGTAACTTGCACGCTTCCATCAAGTTCTGCCGCGCGCCAATCAGTGCGCTTCAAACAACCCCGTCGCTCGCGACGCCAGTGACGATGACGCGCTCGCCATCCCGCGTAATGCGAAGATCGGCGGGTGCGGTGAAAAAAATCATCGTGCGCGGATGTTCATAGACCGTGGTTTTGTGCGGAATTTCCTCGACGTAAATACTAAAAAGGCTGCCGGCCGGCAGATTGACGGTCTGGGTGTGCATCAGGTCGCCGTCGAAGAAAACTTCGATCCAGTTGCGATTCTCGGTGACGGCGAGAATGATGCCGGCGGCGTTTCTAATCGCCGCAACCAATTCTTCTCCTTCGCCGCCCGTTTCTTCTGCCATCCGCCCGTCGACCTAGTTGGCCAGCAAGGTCACTGCGTCCCGAATCGTCTTGCCCGATGACGTGCGCGGCAACGCCTCGCGCACGACGATTCGGTCCGGCACTTTGAAATTAGCGAGGTTAGCGCGCAGAAACGTCAAGAGGTCTTTCTCGTTGATGCTCGACCCGGAACGGGGAACGACGGCGGCGCCGATGACCTGACCGCGTTTGGGGTCCGGTATCGCGAACACGATGGTTTCTTGCACGCCCGCGTAATTGTAAATCAAGTTCTCCACCTCGGCCGGGTAGACGTTGAGCCCGCCGGTAATGATCATGTCATCGCGCCGGCCCAAGTGGTAATAGTAACCGTCGGCGCCGCGCTTGCCGACGTCGCCGGTGTAAAGCCAGCCATCGCGGATGCGCTCCGCAGTCGCGCCGGCGCGGCGGAAATAGCCTTTCATGACATGCGGGCCGCGGGTGATGATTTCGCCGGGTTCGTCGACGCCGAGTTCTTTGCCGTTTTCATCGACGATTTTCACTTCCACGCCCGGCACAGCGCAGCCGATACTGCCCATCTTGGCTTCGGCTTTATCCGGTTCCACCAGCGTGATCATCGGCGAAGTTTCGGTCAGGCCATAGCCCTGAATAACTTTGATATGCGGTTGCGCGGCTTGAAAGGCGCGCAATAGGGGCAGCGGAATGCTCGTGCCCATCATCGCCGCAATCTTCATGCTGCTCGTGTCGTAGCTCGCGAGATTCTTAACGCCCAACAAAAGCTGAAACACGATCGGCACGCTCTCGAAAACATTCACGCGATATTTTTGGATGCCTTCCAGCAGCGTGATGGGATTGATCTGGTCGAAGACGACCAGCGTATACCCGCGCTCGGCCAATTCGTTGCAGAGCACCGGTCCGACGATATGCGACATCGGCAAAATACAGCCGCGCATAGTCGACGCATCGGTGACATGATTCGCGCGCATGACCAAGGGGTACTGCGCCAAATTGCGGTAACTCAGCACGACCCCTTTGGGCTCGCCGGTAGTTCCGGATGTGTAAAGAATCAAAGCGTCGTCGTCCGCCTTTAGCTCTGGCAGCGACAAAGCGCCCGCCGGCGCGGAGAATCGTTTCTCAAAACCTCGGTCTCCCTCACCGTTGACCACCCACACAGGGATAGCCGGTGTGTCTCGAAAAATTTCTTCGACCTCAGGGTACAACTGATTGTGAACAATCAGCAGCTTTAGATCGGCGTCTTTCAAAACCCCTTGCAACTCCTTACCTTTGAGCCGGGCGTCGAGGATCACGGTAACCGCGCCGATTTTTTGGGTGGAATAGTAGCTCAACGGTATCGCCGTCGAGTTGGGCAGCAGAACTCCGACGCGATCGCTCTGGCGAATGCCTTCCTGCTGCAGATGCGCTGCGAGCGCGTGCACGCGCTGATTGAGTTCTGCGAAGCTCAGCTCCTCCTCTTTAGCAATCAGCGCCGTCTTTTGCGGCTGCCGCTCCGCCGTTTTCGCCAAGATCTCCGCCGCGAAAAAGCCTAATGAACCGGTATCGTTTGCCATATCGTAAATGCCCTCTGAAATGGTTTGTACCAGCGCGACAACTGCGCCAGTTCGCCGCGTTTGAGTTTTAGTTTGCCCTGCTGCGTGGCCAGAAATGCGTCGATCCGATTGCTGAACACCGCGTTCCACCACTCGGCGTTACCGCTGATCATAAACTCGCCGCCGTCGCCATGCCTCAGTTCCGATATGGCGCCGTCGACGAATTTTACCGTCCAAGCGTTCTCCGCGTCGTCGAGAAAAAGCGTCAAAGATGTCGTCAGGCCGGTAGCGGCGCCATCGGAACGGAACTGGGCGTCCTGGTTCGCGCTATCCACCAGCGCCTGCATATGTTCCTTGGAGAATAGCGCGTAGCGCTCGCCGTTTCGTGCGGCACTCACCGGTTCCGCGGGGCGCCCGCCGCTGGACACCGCCGCCGGAGCGCTCACTCTCTCTTTAGAGAACTGGCAATGCACCGCCTCCTCGAGCAGATCCGTGAGCAAAAACGCTTCTTGAAATGTCTTGCCGATGGCCACCGTGCCGTGGCCTTTGATGATGACCACAGGATGGTATTTAAGTTCTTCGACGACGTTCTCAGGCCGGGTCACTGTCGGCGTGTCTTGCGCAATGATCGGCACTTCGCCGATGGTGTATTTTTCTTCAAAGCTCACTGGAACGAAACTCTCGTGGTTCAGTGAAAATGCGAGAACCATCGGCGGGTGCACGTGGACAATGGCTTGCGCGTCCGTGCCTGCATAAACCGCCAGATGCATCGGTGTTTCGCTCGAAGCGCGTTGTTGCTTTTTGAGCGGCTTACCGGCCGCATCGATCCGCACCAGATCCTTCGCCGCGAGAAATGCCAGTGACGCGTGCTGCCCGGTGATCAGAAACCGATCCTTGCCAGCGCGGCAACTCAGATTACCGCCCCAGCCGCTGATGAGGCGCCGCTCGAAGAGCAGCTTGCCCCACCGAATAATTTCCCGTTCGGGTTTGGTCATCACTTTTCTAACTTTTCAACAAAGACCAAGGGACTACTTCGGCGCCGACCTCAAGGACGCTGACGCCCGGCGCACAAATGCTTCTCCCGAGAAAAGTCGACCCGTCGGTGTCCAGAGTTGGGCCCGGTTGCTCGGCTGCGCTGAACAATTCGACACCGACTTTGTGCAGCTGCGCCAAGCGCGCGGCGAGAAGCGAGCCGCAAATGCCGCTTGGCCCCGCTTCCGTCAGCGTATCGTAGAACAGGCAGAGCTTGCGAATCTCTCCATGGGCGAACAGCGTTCCCATCATGTTGTCCGAAATCAGGGTCACCGGCACATGGCGATCCATCAGCTCGGGCGCCACGACTTGCGCGCCCCAGAGCTGCGGCCGCATCTCGGGAACCAAAACATTTTCGGCTTGCTCGGCTTTGACCGCACTGGCGAGAAAAGCATATTGATTCTTGGGCGGTACTCCATAAACTAAAACGTATTTGCCGTGCTGCCCCGGGTGGTGTTTTTCAGTGGGCACCTGCTTCTGATATTTCTGCCGGAATGTCTCCGGCGTGTAGATAGCGTCGAACCCGATCAGATGAGTGATCAGCGCCGCCGGGGTCATGTCGAAAGAGGGATAACGGGCGTCTAAGCCCTGCGCGCCTTGAGCCACCAGCGATTGTCCCAGAAAAGTCAGCAGCTCGGCGACGGGCCGCTCCTCGATAGGCACGTCATCACCCGTTGCTAAAGAGCGTGGATCCTGAACCAGGGCGTGGAACGGAACTCCGTACTCTTTTGCCATGAGCGCCAATGGATACGTGCCCACCTTGTTTATGATGTCGCCGTTTTGCGCCGCGCGGTCGGCGCCAACAATCACCGCGTTGATCTCACCTTGCGCCAAGACCTGCGCCACGGCGCAATCCGGTATCACCGACACGGAAACTCCCGCCTGATCAAGTTCCCATGCCGTCAAGCGCGCGCCCTGGAGATAAGGCCGCGTCTCCGTGGCAACCACCGAAAACTCTTTACCTAACTCTTTGCAATACCGCGCGACCGCAACCAATTCGCCGCTCACATTACAATGCGTCATCACGCGCGCTGGATTGGGCAGAACCGATGCCGCGAGTTTGGCGCGCGTCACCCGTCCTTGCACGATTCGCCGGCCAAGATCCTTCGCGCGCTCGACGATCGACTCTCTGGGATCGCCGCCCGCTGGTAATTCGTTGAACCATTCTTCGAAGCAGGAACCCAGGCCGCGGAAATCAAAAGTCGGTCGAACGCGGCAATACTGCTCGGTCATTTCCGCCAAACGCCGGCGTAGCGCATTGGCGTCCTTGTCAGGGTGGCACTGAGCCAGCAGCGCGCCGCTGTAAAGAAACGTCAGCACCTGGCCGAACGCCCGTGTTTTCATCGCGCGCACTGCTTCAAGCGCTTGACCGATCTCATGCACCTCCAGGTACTCGATTTTTTCAGGAAGCTGGATTTCGTCGAGGATCTTGAAGCTAGCACCCTGCCACAGAACTGGCTCGAATAGCGGGCTTTGGACGACGCTCATATTTTATCAGCCAAATGAAGATCGCTAGAGATATTGCAGCGCCATGCGCGCCACGTCGATGGTCTTCTTCTCCGCCTCAAAGAACTGCGGATCGCGAAAGCCGAACTTGCCGTGCAAGCACTCGTCGGACACGGCGAGGATCGCGCCGGCTTTTTTACCGCGAATCTGCGCAATGGTGAGAAAGGTGGACGTCACCATGTCGATGCTGGAGATATTCTGCTCGTTCAGTTGCTGGATCAGCTCGGGAGTTTCCTGGAACAACGCGTCGGTCGTAAAGATCCAGCCGAGATGATAGCGCGCATTCAAACTGTCTGCGGCTCTCTTCAGAGCATTGACGATGTCGCCGTGAGCGACCGTGGAGAAATTCTCGGCCACATAATAGCGCGACGTGCCGTCGCCGCGAACCGCGCCCGTGACGATTACCAGATCGCCGATCCTGACGTTTTCCTGGAGCGAGCCGCAGCTGCCGACCCGAATGAGCGCCTGCGCGCCGGCGCCGCAGAGAATCTCCGTCGTGATCGCCGTGTCGGGCGCATAGCGCCCGCCGTTGCCGACCGTGACGCGCTTGCCGTCAAGCGAACCGCTGTGCATCTCGTAGTCCAAAAAGGTGAAGTTCTTTTGCGGCGCCTCAAGCAGCTTGAGCAACAGGTCGCTGCGCTCCTTGGGGCCGGGGATCAACGCATACGGACCGAGCGAATCCGCTTTCAGGCCCAGCATCGACAACATCCTTTGCGGCGTGAAATGAGCTTCTTTGAGCATGATCAGAGCGCCTGATGGATAAATTCGAGCAGGTCTTGCGCCGGCAGCTTTGATTCTTTGAGCGCAGCAAAAGACCGCTGGCAGAGCGCGCTCGACGTGACGACAACTTCCGCACCGGTCGCCTTTGCTTCGCGCATCCTGTCTGCGGCGCTCCATTGCGCCAGCTCGGGGTCCGCTTCCGGAACGCCACCGCCACCGCCGCAACACCAGGCCCAGCGACGGTTTCGTCCCATCTCGACTAGTTCGACTCCGGGGATGGCGCGCAGAACGCCGCGCGGCTGGTCGTAAACGCCCGCGCCGCGCCCGAGATGGCAGGAATCGTGGTAGGTGACTTTTTTATCGACTCGCTTGGAAAATCTGAGCCGGTTCGATTGGATCAGCTCGTGGACGTACTCCACGCCGTGGAGCGCGTGAAATTCTACATCGCCGGTCTTCTCGTATTCGCGCCAGATTCGCAAACAGCTGCCGCAAGCGACCACGACTTTTTTGATTCCGGCTTTGTCGGTCGTCGCCAGATTAAGCTCTTTTAAGCGCTCGAACTCGCGGCGAAAGCCAAGATCGAAAGCATAGAGGCCGCAGCATCTTTCCTCGTTGCCGAGAATAGCGAAATCCTCTCCTGCCTTTTGCATGACGGCGGCCAACCCGCGCGCAGAGCCGCTAGCGGAATCGGCGGAGCAACCTGCGAAGAGCAGAGTATTCGCTTTCGTTTCAGCCAATATCTTGAGTCCAAGCCCGTCGGCCCAGCCGCCGCGCTGGTCTTTTGATTGTGCCCAAGGATGATCATGCTGTTGAAGGCCGTCGTAAATCGGCCGATGCGCGTCGATGGGACCCTCTTTCTCGTTAATTTCCTCCCGCATCGCGACCGTGATATCCCAGGGCCCGTAGCCGTCCTTGCGCACGCCGCAGAGTTCCTGGCACATGAGACAATTCGTGCAGGCATAAATCACTTCTTTAAGCTCGGGGGTAATCGGATCGAGACCATGAAAAACCCGCTGCGACATCAGCCAGCGCGATTTCGGCGTGTGACGCTGAAACCGGTAAAATTCATAGGGAGGGCATTTCTCCTTCGGTCCCGGCGTATCTTCCATTGGATTCGCCGGTCCGTGACCATAGCAAGAACCGCAAAGAACACAGCCGCTGCTGCGCTCTTCCAGTCCTTTACCGTAAAGCCATTTCTTGACCCGTTCGAGCCCGATGGCGGCTTTATGATCGTGCTTCATGGAAAAATAGTTAATGTTTTAACTTTATAGCTCGCCATTAACCGCTGTCAACTAATCTGCCGGGTGTTCAGGAGCGATGAGCCGCCGATGAATCGATTTCGCCGCTTCGGCATTCTCGCGCCCCTCTTTGCGACAATCGACTCGAGCCTGCTGGATACGCCACTGACCGCGACGTGGAAGCGAGCGGCATCTGTAATGGACGCTAAGTCAATAGCGGCTACTTCGTCACCGATTCAGGATGGAGCTTGCGCAAAAGCGCGGAGAGTTCTTTCTGTTGGTTGGCGTCCAGCACTGCGAAAATTTCCGCGGCGCTTTTTTCAAAAAGGGGAAGTGTCGAGGTATAAAGTTTCGCACCCTTGTCGGTCAAAACGACATGGACAACGCGCCGATCATGCTCGTCGCGCTTACGCGACACCAGTTTTTTTTCCTCGAGACGATCGACGATACCGGTCAGATTGCTGACGGTCACCATCATCTTCGCGCCAATTTCTCCGAACGGAAGCCCGCCAGCGTAACCGATCGTGGCCAGCACATAAAACTGCGGCGGCGTAAGACCGACCTTGTGCAAGTCGTCTTCGAGTTTCTTGTGGGATTGCAAGCCAAAGCGGAGAAAACGAATCCAAAGACTGGTAGTATAGGTTGTAAAAAAGGGGCGTTTGTAGATTCGCACGCCGCTCAATGTAATCGGCCGAGCGCTTAAAAGCAACTTCATGCATACGGGACCGCTCGACGACTCGACAAATAAAGGGTCGGTTGCTAGCGCGCTCACAGGGTGTTAGGTAGACGGGCGCTAGAAACACCTATTCGGGCATTATGGTAGAACAAACGATGAGACTGCACATTCTCGGTTGCGGCGACGCCTTCGGCAGCGGCGGCCGAAACCAGAGCGGTTATCTTATTGCGGCCAACGACCGTTTGTTCCTACTGGACTGTGGACCGACCACGCTGCTGGCGATGAAACGCGCCGGTTTTGACCCGCGGTGTTTGGACGCCATCATTTTGAGCCACCTCCACGGCGATCATTTCGGCGGTATTCCGTTTTTCTTTATCGAATATCTTTACCTTAAACCGCGTGATTACCCGCTCATGATCGCGGGACCAACGGGCACGGAAGCGCGCGTACGCCAACTCTACGTGATCATGTATGGCAATGGGAAAAAGCCAGCGGAATTTTCCATGGTTGACTTTGTGATTTTGCACCCGGAACAACTGCAAAGCGTAGCCGGCATTGAAGTGTTTCCCTTCCGCGTACCGCACCAGAGCAACGACGTATCGCTCGGGCTAAAAATCGCCTACCAGGGCAAGCAGGTTCTTTTTTCCGGCGATTCGCTGTGGACGGATCTTTTTATCGAGCAGGCCAAGGGCGTGGACTTATTCTTATGCGAATGCTCATTTCTCGACGAGCAACCTGGCATGCACGTGAACTATCGGGTTTTGGAAGCGAACCTGCCCCGTCTTCAATGTAAGAAGCTCGTTCTCACTCATCTTGGCGAAGCCATGCTCGCCCACAGGCACCAACTGGCAACGACAGTAGCTGAAGATGGAATGGTGATCGAGATCTGACTTCGAGTTGGGTGAACGGTGTTAACTCTGGTCGCTCCGGTCCTGGCGCGCCGGCTGCAAAGGCAAAATCAATACGCGGTGCCCGCTCTTGGTCAAAATGTCCTGGGCGGTTTCTTGCGCCGTGAGGAGCTCAGGATAGGGTCCGACGCGCACACGATACGCGGTATCACCCGGCGGCAGGGAGGTTTGTTCGATGAACGCATTAAAGCCCTTATCAGTCATCTGCCGGGAAAATAACTCGGCGCGGTCGCGCTCGCGGAATGTTCCCACCTGTAAAATGTAACCCTCCGATGCCTTCGGCTGTTTGTTTTCGCGCGAAGACTCGATAAGGGCCGGCAGCCGATCGAACCGGGGTCCAACCTGTTGTTCGATCGACGGGCTCTTTCCGGCAGGGGGGGACGCTTTTAAACTGTCGTAGTGATCGAAGCCATACTCCAAAAGCCGTTTGGTATCGCCCCATTGATCGCGCGCGCCGAGAATCGCGACTATAAGGGTTGTGCCATTGCGTTGCACCGCGCCAACAAAGCACTTCTGCGCTGCCAGAGTGTACCCGGTTTTACCACCGAGAGCGCCGTCGTAACCCCATAGCAAACGATTATGATTACGTACTGAGATACGCCGCGGCACGAGTTTTTTCCTTACCATGGCTGTGGTGCTGACTGAACTGAACTTGGTTTGCACGATATCGCGAAACAGCGGATTCTTCATGGCGTAGCGAAAAAGTATCGCGAGATCTTTGGCTGTCGAATAATGATCCGGCGCAGTCAAGCCGTGCGGGTTGGTAAAATGAGTGTTGGTAGCGCCGATCTGATGCGCCTTTTTTGTCATCAACTCGGTAAAGTGCTCGACCGAACCGCCGATCCCTTCGGCGAGCACGACGCTCGCGTCGTTTGCCGATGCCAGCATAATGCCGTACAGCAATTCCTCGATCGTCACGGACTGACCGGGACGCAAATAGAGTTTTGAAGCCGGAACCCGCGTCGCTTCTTTGGAAACCGTCAACGAATGGCTCAGACTCCGCCCGCTTTCCAGGGTCAGGATCGCCGTGGCTACCTTGGTCGTACTCGCCGGCGGCAAACGCAGATCAGCGTCTTTTTGATAGAGGATCTTGCCCGTCGCCGCGTCCATGAGCACGGCGGCACGCGCGGTCAGTTCCTCGTCAGGAGCAAACCCCCATGTCGAAGTTACAGGTGTGAAAACAAAGAGAATGGCTAATGTCAAACTAGCCGGAATAGGGTTCCGAATGCTCAGAGTCGCGACTCCTGCCTGTCATGCTTCTGCTAAAATGCTTTTAAAACTGAATTCTACCATCATGCTCTTAACTTGAAAAGTAAAATTTCACAACTGATTTGACGCAAGTGGACCGCGAAGATGAACTAAAAGCCCGATTCTTGTGGGTTTGTACGCCGTTATGCAGTCATTTTTTTGGCGTGACGCCATGACGGCTCAGCTCGTGGTCGGAACTTTCGCTCGCACGCGCCTGCTCGCCCATCGCTTCTCTGCGAATTTTCTCCTCGCAAGGCTCGCAGATACCGCCTTTAAGTACCGGCACGGTCTTCGCGCACACCATGCATCTTTTTGCTGGCTCGGCCATATTTCCATCCTCGACAATCTATCCGCCTAATCAGTTGAGGATCCTAATCTGCTTGGGATGCTCGATTATGACTTCCAGACCAAATTGCGGGTGGTCTTTGATGAAGCCGACGATTTCCACCTCGCGGTTCTCGAACTGCTTAGGCGGCTGTTTGTTTTTTTCAAAAAGCTCCACTGCCGAGTTGAAGATGACAGCGGTCAGAGCGTCGGGTGAAGGGCCGAAGTTTATGAAATACGTGTTACTTTTCGCCGAATGACCGACCCGGAAGACTCGTCCCCGGATACGCGCCTGCTGTCCGGTGAAGGAGCGGATCTTCTCGATATCCCGCGCAACGATGGTGGTGGTAACCTCCGCGGTGCCCACCTCCGCTGCCGGATTCGGCGCTAAGGGCAAATAACTAACCCGGAAACTCGGCGACTCGGCGACGGGTGCGGGCTGATTTAGTATTGCCACTGTCCGCTCCGCCTCCGGGACGCTTGGATTCCAGCGCTGGTACAGCAAGTGGCTGAGAAAACCGCCGGCGAACGCCAATACCAGTCCGAAAATAACCCCGGCGGTCGATCCCTTCACGATTTGCGCTCCCAGAGGCGGAAAAAAGCCTTGCGATATTCCTCGGCCAAAGGACTGGCGTCGCGAAATACGAGCAGGTTTTCGTCGTTTCGGTTCTCTGCCGAATGAGTCCAATTGTAAGAACCGGTAAAGACGACGCGGCGATCAATGATGGCGAACTTTTGGTGCATCAGGCCGGGGTCTCTATCGTCGATCTTCGATGTCGTTGCCGCGACGCGACGGACGGGAATTTTCTGCGCGTCGAGGAATTTTCCTTTGGAGCTGTCGTTAATCCGGTCGAATTCCCGATCGACGACGACTTGAACCGCAACGCCGCGCTTCTTTGCCCGCGCCAATGCGCCGGCTAGGTCATCGCTGGTAAACGCATAGACGGCAACTAACAGCTCCTGTTTGGCCGCTTCTATCTCGCGGAGAATATGCGCCGAACACCTTCCTTGGGGACTGAAGCAGGTCTGAACGACCATCTCCGCTCCAGCGAGTTGGAACGGGAAAATGATCAGAAGAGACAATCCGACCGCGATGACCGCGCGCTTCATGCTCCCATGCTCTCGCGCCGGGAGCTGCGCTTCGGCGCGCCCAGGCACATGTCCAGAAACAATTTCTCGAGCACGATGCGCGGCTGGCCGGCGTTCGACTTAAGGCGCAGATCAGCTTCGAACAGCCGCTGCATAAAAGAACTCAGCTCGACCAGAGAGAAGCGTTCGGCCCGCTGCAAGCACATGAAATCCCCGTAGGGGTTGCGTCCACCCAACAGCGACCCGCCTTGCTTCAATACTGTTTGCTGGAACTGCGGATAGGTCATGCCCCGGCGCCAAAGCTTCGCCAGATCACCGGTGAGAAGTTGACGAGCGGAAAGCAAACGGCGCGCTTCGGCCGCTACTGTTCCCAGGATTTT